>WNFJ01050975.1_pt1 | contig 17152 bp, 9 predicted proteins | sample 5400461 | NCBI WGS metagenome assembly WNFJ01 (sample SAMN13153349, study PRJNA577476) | soil metagenome | isolation source: 115 cm saprolite on Douglas fir-dominated hillslope | place: USA:California | collected 2013-09-17 | reverse complement strand
ATCGAGTCAATCGTCGGGGTTGACAGCAGCGTGATATTCGAGCCGCCATCCGTGTTGTTCACGCCGTCTACAAGATAGTTCACACCGTTACGACGCATGCCGTTGATCGAGATGCTCGTGCGATTTGTCAGGCCAAGAGCTGTTTCATCTGCCAGGTCAGAACTGACTCCTGGTACTAGTTCCGTGAGCTTCAAGAAGTCGCGATTGTTCAACGGTAACTCACGAACCTGCGCGCCGGAGATCAACGCCTGGCCAGTCGGACTCTCCTGAAGGAGCGGTGCTTCATCCGTCACGAGGACGGTCTGAGTTATGTCGCCCGCTTCCAGCACGACATCAATGCCCCGGCGATCCTTAGCGTTGAGCGTGACCGTTTGTATGTAACGCTTGAAGTTCGTTTGCTGGACAGTGACAGTGTAGCTGCCGGGGATCAGAGGAGTGACGACATAGTTGCCATCTTCATTCGTCTGTACGCGGCGCTCGGAATTTGTGTCCTTGTTAGTGACGACCACGCTAGCGCCCTGAATGACCGCGCCGGTCGAGTCGGTCACTTGCCCAGTGATGGACGCGGCGGTTTCTTCCTGTGCGAGCCCGGCGGTCGTAAAAGTAAAGCAGAGGGCAATCGCGGCAAACACAACGCGCAGAAACTGAAGGTGATGTCTCATGATGGTTCCTCTTTACCGGAAGATGGTTAAGGCCATTGTCGGACCGCTGGCGACGGCCGGCTCCAAAAATCGCGGGAAGGCCGCCAATTCTATTAGGCGAGGACCTACAATCAAAACTAAAAGAATTTATCAGTCCGATAAACTAACTTGATGGGACCAGCAGCATCTTACTACTGGCTGTCTAACCCCGCTAGCTTTTTTCAGAATAATGGATGGCCCGTCCAGATTTTTGGACGAGACGTGTTCGAGAAAGCGCGGCAACAATTTTAGATGTTCTACTTAGTCGCAGCTTAATTAATAAATTAACAGGCAAATTAGTTAAATTCACAGTCCCCGGGTCGGAAAGCCTCGAAGCCCACAGCGAAGATCATTTTTCACAGGCAAGTGCCGTGCAGACCTGGTGTCACCTTATACGCGCGATCGTTTGACAGACCTGTTTGGCGAATCTAATCGGACCTGCCACATAAAAGGCTTGACCCATGAAATCCTGGGGATATACTGGCGGCATAATTTTTTTGCTCTCATCGAGTGGTACCAATTGCGATTTTCCAGTTGATTGATCAGCTTCTCACCAAACGTTTATGAAGCTCAGGCTTCGATCACTGTCCGCCGCTTGCGTGACTGCCAGCGGCTTCGACTACAGATAGGAGAATCCCATGTTGAAGGTCATGCGCCTGAACTGCATCCTGGCAGCTCTAATTCTGAGTATGTTTTGCGCCGTCACAACCAAAGGGCAAACCGGCACGTCGAACATAACCGGCACCGTGAGAGATATGAACGGATCGGTTGTGCCGGGGGCGACGGTAACCGCAAAGAATGAGGCCACAGGTGTGACCAGTACTCAGACTACGACCGATTCAGGGGTCTACGCTTTTTCTTCCCTCCCAGTTGGGAAATACACAATTACGATCGAGAAGCAGGGCTTCAAGACTCTTCAGAAGACGGAGAATTTCCTGGAAGTTGGCACACCATTAACGGTCGACGCCGCTTTGGAGGTCGGCCAGCTTTCGGAAACGGTGACAGTGCAAGGCGGAACTGAACAACTGCAAACTGCCAACGCCACCATCGGAAACGTGGTGGAACAGAAAGCTATTGAAGCCCTACCGCTCAACGGACGCAATCCTCTTACCTTGTTGCTTCTTGAACCAGGCGTCGTGCAGAGATCTTCCGGAGCCGCAGGTTCAGGCGTGCACGTGAATGGCGCTCGCGACCGCGCTTACAATGTAACGATCGACGGAATTGAAGCGAATGAATCGTCCGTGCCCAACCCGGTCAGCAATCTCTATCGCCTCACTCCTGATAACGTGCAGGAGTACAAGGTCACCACCAATAATGCAACTGCCGAAGAAGGCCGAAACAGCGGCGCGTCGATTTCTGTTGCCACGCGGAGCGGAACAAGCGAATTTCACGGCACCGGCTACTTATTTCTTCGCAATGAAGCACTGAACTCTAATGAGTTTTTTGCCAATGCGCAGAAAACGCCGAAGCCTAAGATAAGGATGTTCCAGCCCGGCTTTGAAATGGGAGGCCCGATCAAGAAGAACAAGACCTTCTTTTTTGGCAGCTATCAGTACAACCGCGTGGACTTCACCCAGCCGATCGATCAGTCATTTGGGATACCTATTGTTTACACTCCGGAAGCGCGCAACGGAATCTTCCGTTACTTCGTGCCCGATCCGGCCAACCCGCTGGTAATCAACGGCACTACTATCACGCGTAATAACACGCTGCTAGTTAATCCAGCGACAGGCGCATTGGTCGTGCCGCTTTGCGCGACACCAACTTCACTTCGCTGCGTTCGCACCTACGACATTCGGTCGGCGACAAACAACACTCTGGGTAGGCCGCTCGATACGGCAGTCGCTGCGCTGTTAACGCCGGTGCCTTTGCCCAACAACTTTGGGACTTCTACGACGGGTATTGACGGTTTGAATACTGCGGCTTTCCTATGGAATCCGCCCACGGCAGTTAGGGGTCCGGCAATCACGGCTCGCATCGATCACAATTTCAATGCGAACAACAGTATTTTCGGACGGTATCTTTTTTCCGACTACAACACTCTGAAAGGTGACCCACTGAATGGAAGGCCGCAGGTATTTCCGGGCAGCGCCCCGCGGGGTGAAGTATTCCGCCGCACGTCTAATCTCGCCCTGAGTTGGCGCCGAGTGATCTCGCCACGCGTTGTCAACGAACTTACAGCCGGTTACGGGCGCTTCGGCTTCCTTTTCACGCAGGGCGAGGCCAACCCTAAATGGCCGGACGTGACACCATTTGCTCTTACCAACAACTTAACGGGATCCTCGTTTTTGGGAGTGACCCTCCCTGACATCAATACGCCGCGAACAGCGCGCTGGGTGACGACGCCGCAGGTGCTGGACAATTTGAGTTTTGTTCATGGCGCACATGTTTTCCGCACCGGGGTGAACCTGCGCTTTTATCGTCACGTCGATCAGCGCGGCCAGCCCGGCGGCATCAACGTAACGCCTTCAGTAACGTTCTCGCCTACGACTCGGCCTGCGTTCATCGGTACGACTGGCAACTCGGGGTTTACCGCGGCGTCGGGAATTAATTCCACCGACGCCTCAGCCTTGGGACTCCTGATAAACAATCTTTTTGGCCTGCCTGCTTCAATGAACCAGGTCTTCATTTCAAACTTGAAGGACGACGCTTTCCTGCCTTTTAAGAGAGGCGACAAGATTAGCTTGTATGCCGAGAAACACAACCTGGATCAGTACAACTTTTATTTCCAGGACGAATGGAAGGTTCGACCGAATCTAACTTTGAACTACGGCGCGCGTTGGGAAATCAATCCCCCGGCGAACACGTCACCAAACGTCAATATTTTCGTCGCGAGCACGCCGATTGTCGGCACGCCACTGCCTGTAACTCCTGTTAAGGATACACCCGGCGCGGTAAGCTTCGTGCCGGCCAAGCACTGGTACGAAGGCAGCTTCAACGGTGCGATTGGTCCGCGTTTCGGTCTGGCTTATAGCCCGGATTTTAAATCGGGCTTTCTGCGTACATTGTTCGGTGGCAACAGTAAGAGCGTGATTCGTCTTGGCTACGGCATCGCCTTCGACACGATCTCATCATTCCAGGTCACAGCAGCAGCCGGAAGAGTTCCCGGATTGGTGCAAAGTTGCACGACGTCATATTCCACAACAACGTCGTCCTTTTCTTCGATTACTCCTGGATGTGTTATTTCACTTGATATCAACAAGACGGTCGCCGGAGGATTCCCGACACAACTGCCGGCGCCTTCCGCTAAACCATCGTCATTCTTCACGCCTTTCCAACAACTAAGACTCAACTCGCCCCCAATCACAGTGTTTGACCCGCACATGAAGCTGCCTACGGTTCACGAATGGAACCTTAGCATTCAACGAGAGTTGCCGTGGGGTTTGGTGATGCAGGCCGCTTACATCGGACGCCGCGGCGAACATTTGTTCATGGCGTACGACGCGAACCAGATTAATGCAGACGCGATCGTTCCGTCGTTTCTGATCATGCAGCAGAATCGGGCGAAGGGGTGTACTGGTTTCGGGACTGGAACCGGCTGCCCGGCTGGCGTCACGGGGATTGCACCTCCTTTGTTTGCGCAGTTGCAAGCCGCAGGTGGTCTCACAGCCGCGCAGGCGACAACGTTTCTAAACTCCACAACGACTGGAGGGGAACTGGATATCAATAGCGCCGGTAGTTTTGCTCGGCGCATCGAAGACAACACGCTAGGCCTGAAGCTAAGGCCCAATCAGCAGTTCGCCGTGATTACTTATTTGAGCAATGAAGGCGACTCGAACTATCACGCCGCTCAGTTCACCCTACGCCGCCGGTTTAGCAGCGGCTTGGGCATAAGCATGGCATACACGTTTGGCAAGTCAATCGACAACCAATCTGTCGATCCCGTAGGTGCAGCGTCAGGTGGCGGCTTGTCGACCACCAATTCACGCACGCCAACCGACATTCGCAATTTCCGCAACGAACGGGGACGCTCAGACTTTGACCGCACCCACGTGATTCAGGCGGCATCCGTATGGGAGGTCCCACTCGGCAGCGGAAAGCGGTTCTTCAGTTCAGCTCCGGGAGTGGTTAACCAGATTCTCGCTGGTTGGACCATCAACAGCATTTACACGTTCATGACCGGCGAGCCCTTCGCGGTTCGCAGCGGTTCATTCACAGCCAATGGAAATCACGAATCACGCGCCGGGGTCCAGATACCAGTTAAGGCGCAGCTCCAGGAACTTCCAGGACAGACCTTTGCCGGTCCCGTTCTGTTCAAGCCGGTGAACGTCGCAACCTGCGGCGTGGACTTAACGCAAGCTTTTTGCCTCCCGGCGCCCGGCCAGCAGGGCGCGGGCAGAAATATCTTCACCGCGTCCAATTACTGGAACCTCGATCTTGGTTTTATCAAGATGTTCCGACTGACGGAACGGTTCAAGCTGCAATTCCGAATGGAGATGTTCAATGCCTTGAATCACCCGAACTTTGACAATCCGCGCGATGCGTCGGTCGGTTCGCCAAGCATCAGGTCAAGCGTATTTGCTCAGACCTGTTGTGCGACGGTGGCGCCACCGTCGACACAGACTGTTGTGCAGACGGGAGAGTCAGCGCGTGTGATTCAATTCGCGATGAAGCTCCAGTTCTAACTCGGATTTGAAACCACGGAAACGGCGAGGCATCATCACCGGTGTCTCGCTGTTTCTGTTTCTTAGTTCCTACAAACGTGCAGACAAGGGAAACACGTTACAAGATGGTCGAGGAGTTTTCCTTGTTCAGGTCAGAGAGTGGACTGAACCTGCCGCACATTTATGAGATCAAGCTGTCGGTTGATACAATTCACGAACGTCCTGAATCACTTTCAGCCAGCCGATCCGAGTAGTCTGAGTCTTAGCAGGCCAGGCAGCTTCGGCAGGATCACTGGAGCGCAATATGCAGCCCGTCAAATGGAGATCGGCCTTAGAGTCCACTTTTAAACCAACCGTCCAACGAAACTCTTAACCTTGAGGGCCGAGCAATCGGCCCCCCTTTTGTTGGCCTTGGGGATTCAAGTTATTGGCTGCGGTCTGGGAGCGACCGAGTGAGCACGCATTACGCTCAATTGGGCCTGAGTTCACTTCCAGCTACAAGAGTACGAAACGCCTTGCGACTTTGCTATTTCAGTAAAACGGTCTTCGTAGGGTTTAGCGTATTCCTCTACCGTCCGTTTGATTCGGTTGAAGAGTTTGCAGTGAAATCTTTCCCTGGCAACTCTGTCCCTGAGAAAGAGCATTGCATTCGCTTCTCCCCAATATTCCCGATCCTCCCAAATCTCGACTGGATTCCCGCCCATCTGTCGCGCCAGCTCGACTAGCCGGGGATCGTTAACGTTGTATCCATTACTAAGAAAAATCTTGTTGTAGATTGGGGCCAATCTGACTTGCAGAGCATATAACGCCTTATCAGTGGTGGCTATTTTCATGACGTGACCGAATTCGTGAGCAATCTTGGTCGCGGCCAGCACGTTTCCGCTAAGTACCTTCGACGATTGATACGGTTCGAGTGCATTCATTACCGGATAATAGACCGAAGAGGGAAAGCCTTCGTCAATGCGACTGCCGAGCGTGATGGTCGCGGCAACAAGTTCGCCGGCATCGTTCCATTTGTATTTGCTGGTTCCGGCGCCGTGCTCGTTGCCGGGAACTATGGTAATGGTAAGCACGAAACTCGCGTGGCGAGAGTACAGTTCCCACTGCGCGCGGCCAATCTCAGTTGAAAGAAACTCGTCTTTCCATTCTTTGTATCGTGTCCTATATCGGTTGTCGATCAGTTCCCGAATGCCCTTGCTTTCGGAATTCGCAACGGCGTTATATTCGGCGCGCGTGTAAGCAGCCGGTCTGGGCTGGGTAAGATCTTTCGCCGACTGCTGCGCGGCGAGCCGCGGCGACGACCCGAGCCACAGAACAACGACCAATAGAGACAAAGAAGAGATGCGCAATAGTTTCACGGTTGTGTCCTCCTCGAATCGAACGATCCTGAGACCTCAGGGCTAAGTGGCGCCGGCTAATATACTCCAAACGGCGACCAAACACATCGAATTTTTGCGGCGCGCCAGAGCGGCAAGTCACGCGATCAGCAGCAAGTCAGGAAGGAAACGAGTCGTAACTATTGGTACAGTAGAAAACGCGCGCGCGCGCGCTGGAAATTCTCCAGCGCGGTTGCCCACGACCGGGTGATCTCGTCGGCCGAGTCTCCGCGCTTCAGCCGTTCCAATGCGTCGGCGTTGACCAGCAGGTGCGAGTAGCCGTCAATTTTCCAATAAGCCGGAAACAGACTATGCAGGGCGACCGCGATCTCGATGCCGGTACGGACCGATTGAAATCTGGAGCGGTCAATGATCACGATATTAACGCCGCCGCATTCTTCGTTCTTGAAAACCGACGAGTTTGGTGTGAAGCGCACGGGCACGAAACGCACGCCAGGGATGTTGTGCACGTTAAGATGACTCGCCAGTTTCTGACCGTCGAGCCACGGAGCACCGATAATTTCAAACGGCGTATTAGTGCCGCGACCTACTGAAAGATTGGTAGTTTCCAGCAAACCGATACCAGGATAGAGCGCGGCTTCGGTAAGACTGCGCATGTTTGGCGATGGATTGACCCAGGTCAGATTGGTGGCGTCAAACCACATCGCGCGCCGCCAGTTTTCCAACTTGATCACGCGTACGTCAGCCCCCAGGTGACGTTCTTCGTTGAACAGCCGCGCCAGCTCTCCGACCGTCATTCCGTGGCGTACCGGAATTGTGTGGTAAGCCGTAAACGAAAGTTTGTCGATATCAGCGACGGGGCCTTCAATGTCCCTACCGTTAATGGGATTGGGCCGATCGAGAACAATGATGGGAAGATTTGCCTTCGCCGCTTCTTCGATTACATAGCCCAAAGTCGAGATATATGTATAGAAGCGCGCGCCCACATCCTGGATGTCAAAAACCAACGCGTCGAGATCTTTCAACTGTTCGGGTTTTGGCCGGCGCGACTCGCCGTAAAGCGAGTAGATTGGCAGCCCAGTCTGCTCGTCTTTGGTGTCGGAAACTTTTTCGTCAGCTAATCCGCGGATGCCATGCTCAGGAGAGAAGAGCGCCGCGAGTTTCACTCCCGGCGCTTTGAAGAGTACATCGATCGTGGAACGCCCGGCGCGATCGCGTCCCGTCTGGTTCGTGATCAAACCCAGGCGGAGGCCCGCGAGTTGTTTGAAGCCGTCGCGTTGCAAAACATCGATACCGTTTATGACCTGCGCGTCGGGCGACGGAATTGCGCCTGCCCGCGAGTTGTTTGAATCCAAGTGCGCCACGCTTGCCAGCAGTTCACTGGCGGTGCGCGCTGATTCCTCCCGGGCCTGGGCAACAGTGGTGTCCGTGATCGAACTAGCGACGATTGACGCTACTCGTCCGCGCAGGGGCCCAACATCGCCCTTGCCATCCGGATGGACGCGATTGCTCAAGAAAATTACGAAGGTATCCGAAGCCGGATCAATCCACATGGATGTGCCGGTGAATCCGGTATGACCAAACGAGCCGAGCGGGAACAGGTCGCCTTTGTTGGTTGAGAAACTCGTGGCGATGTCCCATCCCAATCCGCGCGCGGCGCCCGTTTCGCTGACGGCATGCGGTCGCGTCATCGTGGCCACGGTCATCGGGCTCAAGATTCGCGCGCCATTGTAAACGCCGCCATTCAAAATCATTTGACAGAAGATTGCGAGATCGTCCGCCGTGGAAAACAAGCCCGCGTGGCCGGCCACTCCGCCCATGCGAAACGAAGTCGGATCGTGAACCTGGCCGCGCAGCCATTGTTCGCCTTCCACTCCCGCGTTCGCGTCGCTATCGCCGAGATAGTTCATCTGGCCGCGGCGTTTTTCAGTTGGGGCAATTCGCGATAAGAGTTTTGCGTCCGGACTAAAGCCGGTGTCGCGCATGCGCAGAGGCGCAAAAATATTTTTTCGCGCAAACTCGTCCAGCGTCTGACCACTGACCCGATGAACCACCTCGCCCAGCGCGATATAGTTAATGTCGCTATAAACGAAGCGAGTGCCGGGTTGATTGCGCAGAGGCTCGCGATACAAACGCTTCAGGGCTTCCTCGTATCCCATCCATCGCTCTCTTAAATCGAAATCAGGAGCGAAACCTGCCAGGTGAGTCAGCAGTTGCTCGATGGTGATCGCGTCGCGGCCTTCCCCCTTCATTTCCGGAATGAACTGAACCACGGGATCGTCGAGACGCACTTTGCCTTGCTCGATCAGCAACATGATGCTGGTCGATGTGGCGACGATTTTGGTCAAACTGGCGAGGTCAAAGATCGTGTCCGCGGTCATAGGCTCACGCTGCGGCTCAACCGCGCGCGCGCCGTACGCCTTGCGCCAAACCACGCGCCCATGTCGGCCGACGACGACGACCGCGCCCGGCAATTCCTTCTTTTCAATTGCCGCCTCGATGGCAGCATTCATCCGAGAGAGACGCTCGGCGGACATGCCGGCTGAGGCTGGCCCAGTTTGCGTAAGCTGCGCCGCAATGCTTTGCGCCAGCAGAACTATCAGCGCGATAGAGAGCCTGATTTGGCGGCTGATCATTTTGGGACGCGAGTTTTCAACTGAATTCCCGCGCCCCGAGGATACAAACCTGGCAGCGATATTGGCAATCTTCCGGTGATGTCTATCTGGCCCAACAACGCTCGCGCGGTGGCTTCCTGCAAGCTCGGCATATCCCCGTACGAGACGAGATAAGTTTGCAACTTTGGAAAACTTAGAAGCACATAAGGATTGCCGAAACTGATCCCAATCAAAGGGGCCTGGCGATCGATCAACTCGTTCAGAGCTTTCATTCCAGGTTCGGGCAAGACCACGCTGCGTGCCTGACCCGTGCGCACGCGGCCGTACATCGAAACGACCACCAGATCGGCGCGGCCGGCGCCCTCGATCGCTTTTCTTACTTCCTCTTCAGAAGACCGATCGTCAAGGACGATCGTTTCGATTTTTTGTCCTTCCCGGGCCATTGCGGCAATGAATGGTTGCGCTACCAAAGCGCGATCGTCGCCATTGGTAATCGCCAGATTGAAGATGCGTGGAGCCGGTGACACCTTTAGCGGCAAAAGATTCGCGTCGTTTCGCACCAGAGTAATTGTGTGTTCGGCGATCTCATTTGCCAGGTGAAACGCATCTTTGCCGGCAACCGCGCGGTCGATTTCGTCCAGGGAGGTGATGCGTTGTTGTGAAAGCCCGAGATCATATTTCGCCGCCAAAACCTTGCGTGCGGATTCTTCGATGCGTTGCTCGCTCAATCTTCTTATCTTTACCGCGTCGCGTACGCCGCGAAAGGCCGCATCAGGATCTGCGGGCTTCAAAAGCATATCAGCGCCGGCTTCGAGCGCGCGCACCGAAGCCTCTTCCTGGGTAAAGTAAAGCGTCAAGCCGCTCATACTCATCGCGTCGGTCACGATCAGTCCATCAAAGTGCAGTTCGCGCCGCAGGATGCCGTTCATCACGGGCGAAAGTGTCGTCGGCATCGTGCCGTTCTGAACGATGATCTCGGCACCGTCTTCAGTCTCAACGGGTTTCTGCTTTACATCGCGAGGCAATGGAGTGATTGCGGTGCTGTCGATCAACGGCAAGCCGATGTGTCCGGTCATTACTGAGCCGACGCCGGCGTCGACTGCGGCGCGAAAAGGAACGAACTCTACCGAATCAAGACGCGCGCGGGTCACATCGATTTCCGGCAGCCCACGATGCGAGTCAGTGGCCGTGTCGCCATGCCCGGGAAAGTGCTTTGCAGTCGCCATCACGCCGCCGTGTTGCGCGCCTTCGACAAAGGCGGCAACGAAGCGGCCGACCTGGACCGGATCCTCGCCGTACGAGCGCACATTTATTACCGGGTTGGCGGCATTGTTGTTCACGTCGGCAACGGGAGCATAAATCTGCTGAATGCCCAGGGCGCGCGCCTCTCGGGCAGTCAACTCGCCTGCCTGCCGCGCGTAATCCGGGTTTCCGGTGGCCGCGATCGCCATGTTCCAGGGAAAGTTAACCGTGTCGTCAAAGCGCATTCCTGCGCCGGCTTCGAGGTCCGCGGAAATCAACAGAGGATATTTCGCCAACGCTTGCATGCGATTGACCAGCACCACAGATTCGTACACCGGTCCGCGGAACAGGATGATTCCACCAACGTGATTATCAACAACCTGATGACGCAAAGCTTTGAACGCGTCGCTGTCCTGGTTGAGGAAAGTTGCGTTGATGCCGACTGAGATCAATTGCCCGATCTTTTCATCCAGCGACATTTTGCCAAGTTGCTGGTTGGCCCACTTCAGGGCTTCCGGCGATGGTTGTCGTCGAAAGGGTCTGGGTTTCTGTTCAGCAGTTCGGGCTCTCTCTTCAGTAGATTTGAGCGGGTTGAACGCATAAGGGTGTGCGAGTGGCGCCATCATCGAAGCGCCGAGAGCGATTGCGGTGACGATCAATTTGACGGGTTGAGTTGGTCTCATTCGTTCTCGCTCAAATACCTGAATTGAAGTCGGCTGGCTAATTACCGACGCTTTCATCGGCCACGGCCGGCACGCTCGCCCCTTTTAATAAACTCACAGCATAGCCGAACGCAAAACAGATTGCGGTTCCAATCAGCACGTACCATGTCCAGGCGATTGCCGCGGCGAACTGGATCTTAATTATCAACATGGAAGCGAGTGACAAGGCCATGCCGCACATCACCCCAATCTGGTTAGCGCGTTTGGTCAGAACGCCCAGCAGAAAAGCGCCGAGCATCGGCCCGTAAACCAGCGACGCGATAGTCAGTCCGGTGGTGAAGACCGATCCCCAACTGCGCGCCAGTACGGCGATGCAGATAAGCACCAGGCCCCAGCCGGCCGTCAACCACCGAGAAAGCTTAAGCAATTCTTCATCGGTGGCTTGCGGCTTAACTAACGGCTTGTAGAAATCTATGACCGTGCTGGAGGATAACGAGTTAAGCGAGCCGCTCAGGTTCGACATGGCGGCGGCAAAAATCGCCGCGATCACCAAACCTGAAATTCCATGCGGCAACCGTTGCACAATAAAGGTCGGGAAAATCTCGTCGTTACTCGCCAGCTTTGTCTGCAGCGGGAAAAACTTGTAATAAGCAAACAGCATCACGCCAATGGTCAGGAAAAGGGCGAACTGAACGAAGACTACGAAACCGCTCAGCACCAGGGCCTTCTGGCTTTCGCGTTTATTGCGGCAGGTCAGCAACCGCTGCACCAGGAGTTGGTCGGTTCCGTGCGAAGCCATCGTTAGGAACGTTCCACCCAGCAGTCCGGCCCAAAAAGTAAACGGCACGCTCAGATCGAATTTGAACGAGACGAATTGAAATTTGCCGGCCGCAGAGGCCTCAGCCGCGATAGCCTGCCAGCCACCGGGTACCAGATGCAGCAACTCGTAAGCAGCCAGCAGCGATCCTCCGATGTAGATCACCAACTGAATCAAGTCGGTCCAAATCACTGCCGCGATGCCGCCCTCAAAGGTGTAGATCAAAGTCAGCAACCCCACGATTATGATCGACCACAACCACAGATGCGGCAGTCCCGGCAGGCTGGCGCCAAGCACAGCACTGAGAACCAGTGAAGCCGCGAAAACTCTCACGCCCTCAGCGAGAGCGCGCATTACCAGGAAAAGCGAAGCCGCAAAATTCTTGGCCTGAACTCCAAATCTGTTCTTGAGCAGTTCGTAGGCGGTCAGAAGATTGCCGCGAAAATAAGCCGGAATAAAAAGCAGACTAATCAGGACGCGCCCCAACATGTAACCGAGCACGACCTGTAAATACGTGAAGTTGCCGCCCTGTTCCGGCTTCGCATAGTTTGCGTAGGCCAGCGCCGGCACACCAATCAAAGTCAGAGTGCTGGTTTCAGTCGCCACGATCGACAAGCTGATGACAATCCAGGATGTGTTCTTATCGCCCAGGAAATAGTCTTTGACCGTACGCTGCGAGCGCCTGAACCTGACACCGAAAATCGTGATGCCGGCGAGATAAAGCAGCAGGACAACATAGTCGATTGCTGAAAAACCCATGTTGAGCGTCATCGTGCCACAGGCACGACAGGTATGGATACAGAACTCTATTAGAATTCGGCGAGTTCGGCGAGAATCTCGCGGCCCGCGCCGTTCGGTATTATGACGAGGGCGAGCTAATCAACAATCAGCCGCTAACGCGTCTGGCTGATAAGCTTTAGTGCTTCGGCAAGCACACCCTGCGATTTTCCTAAGGCCGATTCTGCCTCCGCACGCGAGGAACCTGTCTTACTCATCACCAGGGCCAGCGGCAGGCTGCCATCAGCCGAATCAAGAAACTTCTTCGCGTCTTCTTCAGTTAATCCGGTTTCTGTTTGCAGAATCCGAAGCGCCCGCGCGCGCAGCTTGACGTTCCGGGTCTGCACATTCGTCATTCGATTCCCGCTCACATAGCCGAGCCTAATCATGGTCGCGGTCGATATCATGTTGAGCACTAACTTTTGCGCTGTTCCAGCTTTCAAACGCGTCGAGCCGGCGATTACTTCGGGGCCGACGACAGGCACGATGCTGACTTCGGCGGCGCCGGTGATCGGAGAGTTGGGGGCGCAGGTAATCGCTACGGTAAAAGCGCCCAGCCCTCGCGCATGCCTGACGGCTCCGACAGTGTACGGCGTGCGCCCAGAGGCGGCGATGCCAACCAGTACATCTTGTTTAGTGAAGCCGCGAGCGTCCAAATCGCGCGCGCCGGCCGAAGCGTCGTCTTCGGAAGCTTCAACAGCGCGATAACAGGCTTCGTAGCCTCCGGCGATGATTCCCTGAATGACCTCCGGCGAGACGCCAAATGTTGGAGGAATCTCAGCAGCGTCGAGGACCCCAAGTCTTCCCGAGGTTCCGGTGCCAAGATAGAAAAGACGGCCGCCCGCGCGCAATCGTTCGACGATGATCTCAACAGCTCGGGTCACGGCGGTCAACACTTGGGCAACAGCGTCCGCCACCCGCGCGTCTTCTTCGTTCATCAGTCGCAGAATTTCTTCAGTTATCAGCGAACTGAATTCGGCCGTGCGCGGATTTTCCTGTTCCGTTAACGGCGTCGTCTCGGCGGCTTCTGACATGATTGAGAAAGGGAAGGTTGGAAATCTCGCTCCTTCGCGCTTGCGGACGGCGCCGGGCTTCATACTGCCAGCGGCAACCTATGCAGTTGCTCTTGTGCCATTCGCCCGGCGGCTAACGTGGGAGAGAACCGGGGCTCAGCGATAAACGCCTTCCTGGCAACTCGCGCAATCTCTTCGCGCAACGGAGCAATTACTAACTCGCCCGCGCTGAAAACGCCGCCGACAAAAGAAACCTGGAAGCGCTCTCCCTCCATCTTCAGTTTACGAATGACGGAGACCGCGGTCTTGCCGAGTTCTTTCCCGGCTTCAGTCAAAATATTGCGGCCCACAGCGTCTCCGGCCCGGGCGACGTCAATCACGTGCTTGCTGAATCCAGCGATCCGATCGTTAGTCATCGTCGGCGCGTAAATAGCGGTGGACAGATCCTCCGGCGCGTTCACCTGAAAATAATTGCAAGCCGCCGCCGCCAAAGCGGTCTTTGGTCCGCGCTCGTCCGTAGCATGGGCGACTGCCTGTAGTGCGCGCCGCGCGATCCACGATCCGCTTCCCTCGTCACCGGCAACCGGGCCCCAACCTCCGGCATAAACCCGCTTGCCTTGCCGGTTGACTCCACAAGACACGGATCCTGTGCCGGAGATCACGACGACTCCCGGCGCTCCGTCCGTGGCGCCATAAAGGGCCATGTCGGCGTCAGGCCACAGCTCGATGTTCTCGATACCCAGGGTTTCGACCAGCACTTCGCGCATTCGAGTCCTGATGTCTTTGCGTCGGACTCCAGCGAGGCCAATTCCGGCGGCGATAATGTCGTCGCGCTGCACCAGGGCCGCCGCGCAGGCCCTGTCGATAGCCTCGCGGATCGCTGCCGCTCCGCTGGCGACACCGACCCGCAATGGATTTGATGGTCCCGCGGTGCCTTCGCCCAACACCCGATTTCCATCGAGAATCGCTGCACGAGTGCGCGTCCCGCCGCCGTCTACTCCGACTACGAGTTTGCGCAGGGTGCTGAGTCGCCGCGGCAGAATGCCGATCGAGGTTTGCGATGGGGCCATGAGTTTTCGATGCCACACAGACCTATAAAGATTTCTATTCTAGGAACGGCGCAGCTATAATGGAAACTAAAAGATCTTATTCATGTAATAACCCCTGTTGATGTAGTATTACCCGATGGACATCCGCCAGATAAAAGCTTTCGTGGCAATTGCTGAAACGGGCACATTCACGGCCGGCGCCGCGCGCGTCCACGTGACCCAGGCCGCGATCAGCATGCAAATCCGACAACTGGAAACTGAAACGGGCGCCAAGCTTTTCATCCGGGCGCCGCGACGAGTGATTCTGACCGAAGCGGGCGAGAAGTTGCTCGAGCGCGCTTACGTCATCCTGCGTGAGCATGACGCCGCGCTGGAAGAACTCGCCGCCCTTACCGGGGCCCATCGAGGCCGTTTGCGGATCGGCAGCGCTTCGGCGATGGTCAGCGCCGATCCCTTGCCGCAAATTCTCAGAGAATTGCGCAAGTCGCATCCGGGTGTGGAAACCTCAGTGGCTTCGGGAACCAGCGAGTCGTTGGTGCGGCAAGTGCTCGCGGGCGAGCTGGACGCTGCCTTTGTGTCGCTGCCGGTGGAAGCACGCGGAGTGCAGACTGAAATCCTGAGCGAGGACTCGCTGGTTGCGATTGCTTCGCCAAGACATACGTTGGCAAAGCAGAAAGTAGTTAGTGCCTATGCGCTGGCCGGCGAGAAGCTGATCCTCGGAGAGCGTGGCGGAAACACGCGGCGGCTGATCGACCAATTCTTTGCGCATGCCGGTGTGACCTTGAAAGTGGCGATGGAATTGAGCCGGCTGGCGGCCATCAAACGCATGGTCGAAGAAGAGATGGGTGTGGGCATTGTGCCATTGCTGTCCGTGCGTGAAGAGGTTGCGAGGGGAACTCTGGTGCGCTGGTGGATCGAAGGCGCGCAAATCAACTGGCAGCTCGGCATCGCCCGGCTGGTTGGCGGCTATGAGTCACCAATCCACCAGACGTTCTTGCAGCTTTGCCGCGAACATTTTGGAAACGACGCCGGGAGCCCCGCGGCAAAACAGACCGCAAAACCGAAAACCAGGCAGAAGAAGAGAGCCGCCAGCCGCTAGCGGTTTAGAACTTCGATCGATCCCATACAGGGTCGCTAAGTCGGAGCGCGGACATCCTGTCCGCCTGAGCGCGTAGCGCGAACAACGTTTTCAAACCGATTCTGTTCGTGGATCTGAGCGGCTTCGCACACTGGCGGACAGGATGTCCGCGCTCCGCCGCTAAAACTGAAGCTAACTTCCTCCGCGCGTCTCATTCAATCCGGCAATCAACCTTTCAACATCCTGCTCGTCATTAAAGAAATGCGTGGCCACGCGGAGGCCTTCCGGTTTTTCCGTTACCACAACGCCGCGACGGAATAGACTGCGCACGACTTCGCCGGGCTTTTCAACTTGCACGAGTGTTTCTGCTGAGCGCGCCGCTTCGTTTTGCAGTGGTGAAAGAACATTCCAACCGTTTTCCGCCAGACGTGAGGTAAGCAGGCGATTCAATTCCTGCGCGCGGGCCTGGATGTTGGTAATACCAACTTCCTCAATCAGATCGACGGCAGCGCCCAACGAAAAGATACCGGCGAAGTGCGGGCAACCAAGCTCTACGCGCGCAGCCGCGTCGTGACGCGGACGAAACTCGTCGTTACGCATTTCGAAAGGTTCTTCGACACTGAGCCACCCAAGCCCTCGCGGCAGTGAACGCTCTTGCAGCTCGCGGCTTAGGTAGACAAAGCCCGATCCGTATCCGGCGAGCATCCACTTGTGACCGGTCGCGCACAACGCATCGATCTTCATTCGCCGCACATCAATTTCGAAAACACCGGCCGACTGGCTGGCGTTAATGACCAGCGCATCGTCACCCTTAATATTTCCGAGTTCTTCCGGATCAATACGAAAGCCGTTCGAGAATTGGACGTGACTGAGCGCGATGATCCCAGTGTCGCGCGTCATCGCGCCGCGCACGTCTTCGATCCGCACTTCACCATCGACTGCGGGCAGCAGATGAACCGGAATGCGGCGGTGCATCCACGGCAGCGTCGTGACCGGAAACTCGAGCGCGCTTGATATAACTTCACCGCGATCTTCCAGAGCATCGACGATCACGTTCATGCCTGAGGAAGTGTTTGTCGTAAAACCGATCTCGTCCGGCTCGGCATTGATGAACCGCGCGATCTTCAGTCTGATCGCTTCCCGATCGGCGAGCCAACGATTCCAATGAACGTCGCCGTCGCGCATCATCTTTTCGTAATAGCCTGAAGCAGCTTCGAAAGACGCGCGCGACACCGGCCCGGCGGCGGCGCTGTTGAGATAAGCGAGGCGTTCAGTTAC
>WNFJ01256322.1_pt1 | contig 17155 bp, 15 predicted proteins | sample 5400461 | NCBI WGS metagenome assembly WNFJ01 (sample SAMN13153349, study PRJNA577476) | soil metagenome | isolation source: 115 cm saprolite on Douglas fir-dominated hillslope | place: USA:California | collected 2013-09-17 | reverse complement strand
GTTGAATGTCAACGCTTCAACGCAGGAAATTGCGCGATACATCATCGAGCAGCATTGGCGCAAAATCGATGATGCTCTCGTGCTGGTGGCCCGATATGTACACAAAAGAGAGCCTTGATCTCGATGCGATGTATGCTGCCGCGCTGCAGGATTACCTGCTGCAGCGCGACGAAAGCTGTTTGCACCGCGCCTACGAACTGGGCCGTCGAGCAGTCCGCGAAGGAACGTCCATTTTGGAAATGATCGAACTGCATCGCAGGGCTACGTTACAATTTGTGTCAAGATCTGGTTCTTCTGCGGAGAGCGCCCGTGTGGTCGAAGCGGCAATCGTGTTCTTCAAAGAGGCGATGTCGCCATATGAGATGACCAACCGGGCTTTTGGCGAAGCCAATACGGCGCTCCAACATTTGAATGAAACATTGGAAGCAGAGGTTAGGCGATTGGCTCACGCACTCCACGATGAAGCCGGGCAGCTTCTGGCAGTCGTACATATCAAGTTGGAGGACATCAGCCGCACGCTGCCTGCTGATCTCCGGGAACGACTCCAGGAGGTCCGGCAGGTCATGGACCAGATTGAGGACCAGCTACGAGGATTGGCGCATGAACTGCGTCCACCAGCGTTGGAGGAGCAGGGCCTGTTGCCCGCTCTTCAAAACCTGGCATCAGCCGTTTCACGACGGACTAAACTGCGCGTTACGGTAGAGACCCCGGAGTCGGCGCGCCTTCCAACGAAGATGGAAGCGGTGCTCTACCGAGTGGTTCAAGAAGCTCTGAAGAATGCAGCGAAGCACGCGCAAGCCCACGCCGTGAAGATACGATTCTGGCGTTTTCAAGGTCTTGTCTGCTGCTCTATCGAAGACGACGGAATAGGGTTCGAGCACGATGCTGTCTCATCGGGCAGGATACGTCGCGGACTTGGACTCCTTGGCATACGCGAACGGCTGCAGGTTCTCGGCGGTAGCTGTGAGATTCAGTCCGCCCCGGGCAAGGGAACTAAATTGAACGTCAAGATACCGCTGGAGGAATGAGATGCCCATACAAATCCTGCTAGCTGACGACCATCAAATCGTCCGCGACGGAATGAAAGTATTTCTTGAGCGAGAAGGGTACAAGGTGAATGCAGAGGCTCAAAACGGGCAGGAGGCGGTTCGTCTCGCGTTGAAGTTCCGGCCGGACGTAGTGGTGCTGGATATCACCATGCCCATCCTTAACGGCTTGGATGCTGCAAGAGAGATCCTTCACAATGCTCCGGGCACAAAGGCCATCCTTCTCAGCATGCATGACGAGAGCAAGTATGTCTTGGAGGGCCTTCGGCTCGGTGTGAAAGGCTTTGTGACCAAGACGCACGCTGCCGAAGATCTGGTGCAAGCGATTCGCCAGGCGTTGCAGGGAGTGACGTATGTCAGTCCGGAACTATCCCAGGCCGTGTTCGAGGCTATTCAGACGAAAAGCGATATCGTACAGGATCCCCTCACTCCAAGAGAGCGGCAAGTCCTTCAGCTCGTTGCGGAAGGTAAGACAACCAAGGAGAGCGCGCGTCTCTTGGGCATCAGCACGAAAACCGCTGAAACCCATAGGGCCCGCATCATGGAGAAACTCAATATCCACGAGACCGCGGGCCTTGTCAGATATGCCATCCGCAGGGGTTTGATCCGTCCCTGATCGAGCACTCCGTATTTCTTTGTACTTCCGTACAGAATTCTGTTCAGAACAAATTGCAGCGTACTCTGGATTGCCCAAGGCCGCCGGTAGGCCTATTTTCTCAGACGAGTTCCGAGAGTCTGCCCGGGTTAACTGGCGACAAAATCCCGCATTTCGACAGAATGCCCGTCGCTTGACGTATCGGAAGTCCTGGAGTGCGGCTTCGAGTCTTTCCAAACGCGAGAAGCCGATTCCCAACCACCCATGAACCAGTAGATAGAAGGGGCACCAGTGCCCTGGGACTCAGAGGGCGAAGCTATGTCTAGCGCAAATCAGGTTGCAGGATCTTGTCACACGAACCCATATGCGAGGCCGGCGAACACAAAGCTGTTCGTACCGAGAACTGCTCTCATGGTGCTCGTACTGATATCCGGCTATCTTGGCCCGTCAGCCATGGGGCAGGCCGCGGTGCAGGGTCAATGGGCTACGTTGCCCTACCAGATGCCGATCAATCCTGTTCACATGGCACTCATGAACAATGGCAAGGTGCTGATTGTTTCAGGATCGGGAAACCTTCCGTCGAATACCAACTACGCGGCCGCCTTGTGGCACCCGCAGGCCGGGACCATCACGACGCAACCGTTGGGATGGGATATGTTCTGCAACGGAATGACGATATTGCCGGATGGCCGTCCATTCGTCGTGGGTGGTACCGCTGCCTACGATCCCTTTCACGGACAGGTCAAAACATCAGCCTATGATCCGGTGACGGGTACTTTCGCCGACATGCAAAGCATGACGCATGGTCGCTGGTATCCGACAGCCACACTGCTCGGCGATGGCAGCGTGATGACTTTTTCGGGTTTGAGCGAAACCGGAGGCACGAACACAGCGGTGGAGATCTACACTGTAGGTTCGGGATGGAGCCAGGAGTATGCCGCACCCTGGACTCCACCGCTCTATCCGCGCATGCACCTGCTGCCGAACGGGACAGTCTTCTATTCCGGATCCACGACCAGTTCGAGCATTTTTGATCCGTCCACACACGCATGGACAATGGATGTCGCGCAAACAAACTACAGCGGCACGCGGACTTACGGCACATCCGTGCTGCTGCCGCTGACTCCGGCCAATGGTTACAAACCAATGGTGATGATCATGGGAGGCGGGAATCCCGCAACTTCTACCACAGAGATCATCGATTTATCGGCCAGCAATCCGCGGTGGGTGTTTGGGCCCTCGATGAGTTGAGATGAACGCGACTATCCTACCCGACGGTAAAGTACTGGCACTCGGAGGGTCGGCAAATGATGAGGACGGATCAACAGCAAGCTTCAACACCGATCTCTACGATCCCGCCACGAACACCTTCAGCACCGGCGCTGCGAATTCATATCCACGTCTCTATCACTCGAATGCTTTGCTGTTGCCGGATGCGACAGTTCTGGTTGTCGGGGGAAATCCGGCCCGAGGTACCTATGAGCAGCACAATGAGGTTTATTCGCCGCCTTATCTGTTTAACTCTGACGGCGATCCGGCGACGCGGCCGACGATTGCTGCCGTGACACCCGATACGCTGACCTACGGGAGCGGATTCCAGTTGCAGACACCGGACGCGTCAGACATTAGCTCAGTGGTCCTAATGCGACCTGGCGCAGTGACGCACTCGTTTGATATGGACCAGAGACTTGTGGGGATGTCATTCGCGGCCGGAAGCGGGGTGCTGAGCGTTACTGCGCCGTCGAATGGCAATATCGCACCACCCGGGTACTACATGCTATTCGTCTTGAACTCAGCGGGGGTGCCATCAGTCGCCAGTTTTGTTCAGCTTACGGCGGCGGCCGATCTTCCTCCGACGGCTTCCATTACGAGTCCGACAACGGATGTCACCGTCAACCCCGGTCAGTCTGTATTCTTTTCCGGGACCGGGAGCGATTCGGATGGTAGCATCACCGCATACTCTTGGACGTTTCCGAGCGGCAATCCCGGCTCCAGCTCGCTCCCGAGCCCCGGCAACGTCACCTACTCGACCCCCGGAGCCCACGTGGCTTCATTGACCGTAACAGACAACGCAGGACTCACGAACCAGAAGCCCGCGACGCGTACGGTCACTGTAGCGGACTTTTCTTTGTCGGCGACACCTGCTTCGCAATTCGTGTTGCCAGCATTCAGCACGAACTATGACGCCACAGTGACCGCGGGGCCGGGCTTTACAGGGACCGTGGTTTTCAGCGTCAGCGGGCTTCCTCCGGGCGCTGGCGCAACCTTTAACTCCAATTCTGTGAGCGGCTCCGGCTCGACCGCGATGAGCGTGACCACCAGCATCACCACTCCTCCGGGGTCCTACACACTCACCATCACTGGCGCCAGCGGAGGGCTTACTCGCAGCGCTGCTGTGACCCTGAGCGTGGGAATTCCTCCCTTGCCTCCTCTGTAGTCGAGCCACGCCGGGAATGCATGGAGTGCCCCAAGCGAACTCTTTCCGTCTTTCGGAACTGGGAATAGCAAATCGCCACGAGACTCGACGATCTGGCCAAGATCCTTTAGTGCGGGATGCCGGCAATCGGCGCGACTGAATTTCATTTCGTGCAATAAAAAGGAGAAGCAGCCATGCGCGTCTCACGCAGAAACCTGCTTAGCAGGCTGGCCGCGGGCGCTGTCACAGGCGCGGCCTTCCATACGTTGAGCGATTTTGCTTTCGCCAGCGCTCTCCCCGCGCCGCCAGAGAACTTGGCTGAGCAGGGCATCTTTTTGTCTCGCAACGAAAATGCTTATGGTCCGTCGGAAAAGGTCCTCGCCACGATGCGGGAAGCCTTGTCCGGCGGCAACCGATATCCGCGCGCAGAGTACGATTCTTTGTTGGACAGGATTGGCGCCCTCCATCAGGTCAGGCCGGAACGGATCGTCCTGGGTTGCGGCTCTTCTGAAGTGTTGTGCATGGCCGCGGCAGCATTTCTCGGACCAGGGAAGAGGCTCGTTCAGGCGTCGCCGACCTACCCCGTGCTCGGCGAGTTCGCTCAAAGCATTGGCGCTGAAGTCATTAACGTTCCCCTTAATAAAATGTACGAACACGACCTGGATACGATGCTGGCGCAGAGCGATTCGTCCACGGGCCTCGTCTACGTATGCAATCCGAACAACCCAACGGGCACGCTGACTACGCGGAAGGACATCGAGACCTTTATCCGTAAACTGCCTGCAAAAGCAGTTGTGCTTATCGATGAGGCTTATCATCACTACGTTACCGGAGGTTCGACCTACGCATCCTTCCTCGACCACCCCTTCGACGACAGCCGCGTGATGGTGGCCCGTACGTTCTCAAAAATGCATGGCCTCGCTGGAATGCGCGTTGGCTATCTGGTTGTCCCGGCGCATATCGCGCTTCTCTTCTCCACGGAGCGTCTACGGCTTGGCGTTAGCGTAGTTTCAGCAAGGGCCGCGGCCGCTGCTCTCGACGATTCCGAATATGTGCTCATGGCTGCGAAACGAAATGCTAACGACCGCCAGGGGTTCATGAATCAGGTCAACGCCCGCATGCTCCGTGCCCTCGAGTCGCACACCAACTTCGTGATGTTGAATCCCCTGCGCCCGGTAGACGACGTCCTCGAGCATCTGAAAAGTCATAACATCCTTGTTGCTCCACGCATACCGGCCATGAGCAAATACCTTCGCGTTTCTCTAGGGACGTCACAAGAGATGTCGCAATTTTGGCGGGTATGGGACCTAATGCCGCCTCAGAAAATGTCCATGTAGGGTGCGCGGCTATCGCCGTGCAGTCCAGCGAGCCCGATCCGCCCCCTGATCCGGTTGTCGGTATTTCTTTGTACTTCCGTACAGCATCCTCTTCAGAGCAAATTGCAGCCTACTCTGGATTGCCCACAGGCGTGGGCAGACATATGTTTCACACACGAGTTCCGAGAGTCCATGATCAGAAGGGTCGGAACGTGGGACTCAGAGGGCGAAGCTGTACCAGAACAAGCCGGGTGGAGCATGATGTCTTCGATAAGCAGCACGGTCTTCAGTGCGCCAGGTGAGCAGCCTTGCTGGTATGCGGTGCGAACTCGTCCGCGGCACGAGAAGAAGGTAGCAGTTGAGCTGCAGGAAAAAGGCATCACGATTTATTTACCGCTTCTGACTCAAGTGCGCCGGTGGAGCGATCGGCGCAAGCTCATACAGGTTCCGCTGTTCTCCTGTTACGCGTTCGTCCACTCTGTACTTGATCTTCATCTTCGCTTGGCGCTCTACGGTATCTCGGGCGCACTGGGCTTTGTAGGGCCGAACAATCAAGGCGTTCCTATTCCAGACACACAAATTGAGAATATTAGAACCTTAATGGCAAGCAACGTGCCGCTGACGCCCTATCCGTTGCTCAAAGTGGGGCATCGAGTGCGAGTTCGCGGCGGCGCACTCGATGGGGTTGAAGGAATCCTGGCCACCAAAGGCGACCGGCGCCTCGTCATCTCAGTCGAGAGCATCCACGTTTCATTCTCCATCAACCTCGAGGGGTATGACGTTGAGCCTGTCTAGACGAGAGAGCAAACTATACCCAGGTACTACCCAAATGAGGTCCTTGAGGAAATCAGCAACGGTGTTTCTGGCGCTGATCCTGACGGCGCGGATAGGTGCTGCGTCTTCGGGGCCATCTAAGACCAAAGCCCCACCTGCCGCGCCGCCGTCGGCGTCAGCAGAGGAGTACATGATCGGTCCTGATGATCTCCTTGCCGTGAATGTTTGGAGGGAACCGGAGATCTCACGCAATGTACTTGTACGCCCGGACGGCAAGATCTCCCTGCCTCTGGTTGGAGACTTACGCGCAGGTGGTCGTACTCCAGTCCAACTGCAGGACGACATCAAGGGGCAGCTGCTTAATTACCTGGCGAATCCTGAAGTGACAGTGATTGTGCAAGAGGCGAGGAGCCAGAAGTTCAACGTACTTGGAGAAGTAGAGCACCCGGGCTCCTACCCGCTTAGCAGGTCCATGACGGTGTTAGACGCAATCGCCGTTGCCGGGGGCCTGCGCGACTTTGCCAAGACCCGTAAGATCTACGTGCTCCGAATCAAGGGCGACGGTTCGCGCGCACGCCTCCGGTTCAACTACAAGGAAGTGATCAAAGGGCAGAGTCTGTCCCAAAACATTGAACTGCAGCCACGGGATACGGTCGTGGTGCCTTGAGCAACGTCACCGTGGTGGTCGCCAACTCCTTGCGATGTTTGTTCATCTTTGCTGCCTCTGGCGTGGCCGCCCAGACCACGCAGCCGCAGGCCTCCGATCTCCACGGTGAAGTGCCTCTCTTGGTTCCCGAGACGGAAACCTCCAAGATCAACTTTTTGACTATGGGTTTGCGAATCTCGAGCGACTTTGACGGGAACCTCCTGAGTCACAACCAAAACCAGGAAGAAAATCTGGTTGCCTCGATTCAGCCTCGTCTGGGATGGCACGTTGCTCGCGCCCGGCTCGACTGGGCTGTTGACTACACCCCGGGTCTCTCCAGGAGCCAGAGTTTGTCGGCCTATGATTCTTTCTCGCATCAGCTTGAAAGCGCGTTCCAGTTGAAGATGACGAAGCGACTGAGGCTTCGCATCCATGAAGGCTTTCTGAAGAGCACAAATCCTTTTGACCAGCTGCGAGTGTCTGAAGCAGCGAAAGGTACGGCCATCCGCAATGTTCCCAATGACACCGTTCTTGCGACACCAGCTGAGGTTCGGACTGAACAAGCGAGCATTGACATCGTCTATGCCGCAAGTGCGCATACCACGGCTGGTATCGGGGGTGAGTTCTTCAGCACAAAATCCAACCTCCTGCCCGCTGTTCAGTTGCCCAACCAGGCCCTTCAAGATTCGCGCTCGACAGGCGGGCACGGCTACTATAGCCGCCAGGTTGCGCGTCATCAGTGGACAGGCTTCGACTACCATGTGCAGAAGTTAATCTTCAACAGCGGTGAATCATGGTCGCTCGTGCACAGCTTAGTCTATAGCCACACTATTGCATTGTCACGTCCAATGACGCTTTCGCTGTTTGTCGGCCCCGAGCGTTCGGTTACGGAGAGCGTGACTAATGCTCTCTCGCCGTTGTCCCCGGTCCTTGTGGGACGGCGCTCAACTTGGCATTGGTCGGGAGGAGCGGCCGGCAGATGGAGCGGGATGCGCACGAGCGTCACCGCGAGGTTCGCCAGAAAAGTTGGTAATGACAAGGTCTTAGGAGCGGTGCGGCTTTCCCAGACCTCCGCGGAACTGAGTCGGCAGTTTGCACGCCAGTGGACAGCGAGACTGCTAGCCTCGTATGACGATAGCAAAGCGCTCGCCGCTCCCGTCACGCTTTCTTACGCGTCAGCTGCCGGAGGACTTACGCATACGCTCAGCCGAAATCTGTCAGTCGAGTTCCAGTATTGGCGAGTGCATTTGTCGAGCAACGGTTCTCTGCCGGCAGCCCTCTTGGCTGATTACAGCCGAATTTCAATGTCGCTGATCTACGACCTCAGATATCCGCTCGGGAGATAAGGACAAAGGTTGGAGCAATATCAAAGCAAACCCGTTCGAACCCTGGAAGACTACTGGACCATCGCCTGGCGCCGGCGCTGGTGGTTGATCCTTCCGCTATTCGTGAGCTGGGGACTGGTGGTCATCGCAGGCCGCTTCATGTCACCCAGGTACCGGTCCGAAACTGTCATCATCATCGGACAGCAAAGAGCTTCGGAACAGTATGTTTTTCCCAACATGGCGTTCGACTTTCAAGCAAGATTGCAAAACATCACGCAGCAGATTCTCAGCAGAACGAAGCTGCTGGAAATCATCGTCCATTTTCATTTGTACCAGCAGGGTCAGAAACCAACAGATTCCGACGCCTTGGTGGAACGCATGCGGCGTGACATCAAAATTGATCTGATCCAGGCTCCAGGCCGACCGGGAGAAATGTCCGCTTTTAAAGTCTCTTACTCGGCTCCCACCGCGACGCTTGCGCAGCAGGTTACTAATGAGCTGACTTCCTTCTTCATCGATGAAGATCTTCGCAAACGCCGGCAAACATCAGAGAACACCACTCAGTTCCTGGAGGAACAACTGGAAGCCGCGCGCCTCGACCTTGGCCGGCAAGACGAGCGGCTGCGTGAATTCAAAGCGGGGCACCTGGGAGAATTGCCCGAGCAATTGCAGAACAATATTCAGATACTCTCGGGATTGCAGACACGGTTGCAAGCTAATACTGACGCCCTCGACGAGGCCAATCAGCAGAAGCTCTATCTGGAATCGCTTCTTGCGCAATACCAAGGGGTGCGTGCCCAATTCATAAATCAGACCAGCGGGACCGAAATGAGCGCTGCTAATGTAGATGATCAGCTCACCAGATTGAACGCTGAGCTTGCAGATCTCAGCGCCCGGTACAAACCGAGTCATCCGGACGTGCGCCAGCTCAAAGACAAAATCGCAACGCTGCAGCAACTGAAGAACCAGGCGGACGCGGAGTCGCAGTCATCGAAGACTCCCGGAGCGGCTGACAGTCCCCAAGCTCCGCGTAGTCCGTCGGAGCTGCGGGCGCTCGCCCCAGCTCTGCAGATCGAAAGCCAGCTTACCGCGAACAAGTTGAAAATCGCTCACCTTGAACAAACGGCGAGAAAACTGGACAAGCAAATTGACGGGTACCAGAATCGGCTGAACGTGGCTCCCCTAAGAGAGCAAGAGTTCGCCGGGATCAACCGCGACCATGACCAAGCCCGTGCTGCGTATGAATCGCTTTTGAACAAAAAGACGCAATCGGAAATGGCTACGAATCTCGAGAAAGAGCGCCAGGGAGACCTGTTCAGCGTTATTGATCCGCCCAATCTGCCGCAAAGACCGTATTGGCCGGACCGATTCAAATTGAACGTGCTGGGCCTGATCATGGGCACAGTCTTAGCCTTGGGAATCACCATCTTGGTAGAAATGCTCGACGTCCGCATTCATCGGGATGAGGACCTGAGCGACGTAATAGCGGTACCTGTTCTGGCGGGAATCCCCATGCTTCAGACAGCGGTCGAGCAACGACGGCAGCAATTGCGTTGGCAAGTAGAAGCAATAGCCGCATCGGTGCTCGTGACGCTCATTCCCGCAATAACGCTTTTCACCTACTATCGAGGCTAAATCAGTGGACAACAACTCTCATGGTGTGAGCCGCGATTCACGTATCGCGCCAGCACAGTGGCGGCGAAGCGCGGACATTGATCCGGTTGCGGTAGATCAGCTACCCGAAACTTCTCTGACGGTGCCTCTCAGCTCGCGTCTGGTTGCCATGTTCGACGAAAGAAGCGTAGGTGCTGAAAAATTCCGAGTGCTGGCGTCCCGATTGCAGTATCTGCGTAAGCAGCGTTCGCTCAAGAAAGTTGTTGTGACAAGCACCGTCAAAGGCGAGGGCAAGAGCGTGGTTTCCGCTAACCTTGCGCTCACCCTTGGCCGACGCCATAGGACGCTCCTTATTGACGGAGATCTTCGCCAATCAGGGTTGGCGGATCTGTTGGCGAGTAATGATCGACCCGGTCTTGCCGATTGGTGGCGAGATACGACGGAGATAACGTCTTTCCTATGGCGGGTTGAAACACTCAAGCTCTGGCATTTGCCGGGAGGCCAGGCGGTGGCCCAGCCGCTTGAAATTTTGCAATCTCAGCGAACATTCGAGATGCTCAGTCAGATCACTGAATTGTTCGATTGGGTGATCATTGATGCACCGCCACTGATTCTAGCGGACCCGAATCTTTGGGCAACCTTGTCGGACGGTACGCTGCTGGTTGTGAGACAGGGGAAGACTCCGAAGCGTTTGTTGCGAAAATCGTTAGAAAGCATTGAGAACCTGAAGTTGATCGGAATCGTAATGAACGGTTCTCAGGATGCGGCGAACCAGTACTATGGGCAGTATTACAAAGGTCTTTCGCGAAGTGTCGCCGCGACTCCAGCACCTAAGGGTTGACCCTGCGATGAGAAGGCGCTTCTAGAAAACTATGTGTGGAATAGCAGGCATCGTGGGCGCTGATCGTGCTTATTCGGTTGATAGAGCAGTTATCAGTCGAATGTGCCGGACGATAGCGCACCGCGGACCCGACGATGAAGGCATTCACGTAGCGGGCCGCGTCGGGCTAGGCATGCGGCGACTAAGCATTATTGACCTGCCTACCGGCCGCCAGCCGATTCACAATGAGGAGCGAAGTGTCTGGATCGTGTTCAACGGTGAAATCTACAATTTTCCGGAGCTTCGAGCGCGACTCGAAGCCCGTGGCCACCGTTTTTACACCAACAGCGATACCGAAGTGATTGTGCATCTTTACGAGGACCACGGTTCGGATTGCGTGCATCATCTCCGGGGGATGTTTGCATTCGCTTTGTGGGATGAAGACCGCCAGACTTTGTTGCTGGCACGCGACCGCTTTGGCAAGAAGCCGCTTCACTACGCGCTCCATGAAGGGCGGCTGTTCTTTGGCTCTGAAATTAAGGCGTTGATGGCTGCTGAACCCACACTGGCAGATCTCGATCCGGAAGGGCTGCTTAACTTCTTCTACTTCGGTTACATCCCAGACCCGCTGACTGCCTTCCGTCGCATCCAAAAGCTGCCCCCCGGACATCTGCTGGAGTTCGCCGATGGCCGCATTCAGTTGCGCCGTTACTGGAATCTTCCTGACTATGGAGTTCATGAGCCGAAGTCGGAAGAAGAATGCCTGGAAGAATTGGAGCACCGGCTTGCTGAGGCTGTCAGGATCCGTCTCGTGAGTGACGTTCCCCTGGGCGCGCTGCTGAGTGGCGGGGTAGACTCGTCCACTGTAGTGGCCCTGATGGCACGCGCAAGCTCAAAGCGCGTGAAGACATTTTCGATTGGATTTGCCAGCCAGGACTTCAATGAAGCGCACCATGCTCGCACGGTTGCGCGGCAGTTTGACACTGAGCATCATGAATTGGTCATCGAGCCTGACATCGAGAGCACGGTTGACCACATAACCCGTGTCATGGAAGAGCCCTTCGGAGATTCCTCGGCTGTGCCCACGTACCACGTTTGCCGAATGGCTCGAGAGCATGTGACGGTCGCGCTGGCCGGCGATGGCGGCGATGAACTCTTTGCTGGGTATGATCGTTATTGGTCTCAGCTTCGCCGCCGGCACCTTCCCGGTTTGCCCCCAGCAATAGGAAGCTGGTATCGCCATCACGTTCACCCCTACGTTCCCACGGCATGGCCAGGACGCAGGTTTCTGTTCAATGTCTCTCTACAGGCTCGCGACCGTTATTTGGATGAAATCTCTCTGCTGCCTGTTTGTGTTCGTGAGCCTTCGCTCTTCACGGCGGACTTTGTGGCTCGGGCTAAGACGCAAATTTCTCCCTATGACCGTCTACGAGGCTATCTCGAGGAAAGGCCGGAGTCTGATCCGCTGAGTGAAATGCTTTATCTCGATGCCAGGACCTACCTGCCGGGAGATATTTTGACGAAGGTGGACCGCATGAGCATGGCCACCTCCTTGGAGGTTCGGGCTCCGCTGCTGGATCATTGCTTTGCCGAATGGGCGGCGCAACTGTCCCCGCGTTGGAAGATACGATTCGGCGAATCAAAATACATTTTCAAAAAGCTTGCAGAGAAGCTCGGTGTTCCCCGCTCAGTCTTGTATCGACGCAAGCAAGGCTTTTCTATGCCGCTGGTGCATTGGTTCCGAAAGGAGCCACAACCTGGGCTCCTCGATATCTTGCTCGAACCAAGAACACTTCAACGGGGATACTTCAACGGGCCGGCTCTACGGCGCCGGCTGACGGAACATCGGCGTGGGATTCGTGACCGCTCGTGGGAAATATGGCATCTTCTCATTTTTGAGCTCTGGCATCGCAATTTTTTGGAGCCGGCAACCCAGGCAAGACCCGAGGCCGCGTCCTGGTGCAATTCGGATCCGTCACGGAGTGACGCCCAAGCTCCGGTTGTTGTGCACTGATCCACCACACCACCAGCGAGCGACTTCAGGACTAGGTGGAGGTCTACACCATGAATGGGTCAGCACAATTTAAAATATCTCCTGTAGGCATAAGGGGCGGCGGCCTGACACGCCCTGTCCCGCAAGCGCTTGATTCTGCTCTGAACCGGCTGCAGTACCGGATCCTCAAGCGGATCTCTCCTGGGGAACCGGGATACATGTCCGGCGAGGTCTACAAAGGGAAAACCAAAATCAAGGTGTTACTGGGTGACCACGTTTTCGACCAACTTCGGGGCAAGGTGGTTATCGATTTTGGCTGTGGGGAAGGGGACGATGCAATTGCCCTCGCCAAGAATTGCGCTCGCCGGGTCATTGGAATGGATATCAGAGAAGCTGTACTCGAACGAGCGCGCGCGAAAGCGCGGCAAGAGGGAGTGGAAAACGTCTGTCAGTTTTGTGCGAATACAGACGAACGCGTAGACGCGGTTGTGTCCATCGATTCCTTTGAGCACTTCAGCGATCCCTCCGCGGCGCTTATGAAAATGTATGAACTCCTCAGGCCGGGGGGAACCGTATTCGCAAGCTTCGGCCCAACCTGGTATCACCCGCTCGGAGGGCACCTGTTTTCCGTCTTTCCTTGGGCACACCTGATTTTTTCCGAAAAGGCATTGATTCGCTGGAGATCGGATTTACGCAGCGATGGAGCCACGCGGTTCAGTGAAGTGGCAGGCGGACTCAACCAAATGACAATTGCAAGGTTTGAGAAGCTGGTGAAGCAAAGCCCACTCGTTATTGACTTCCTCGAGGCTGTACCGATTCGGCGGCTTCGGCTTTTTCACACTCGCCATACGCGAGAGTTCACAACGTCCGTCGTGCGATGCAAGCTGAACAAGCAGTGACAAGGCGCCGCTCAATTGCTTTTCGGCCCAAGACGCGGTTCCCCCGGTCGCGCCGCGGACGGTCACTAGCGTGTACGCCGAGGTCTAAACGAAGCAGCGGTTAGGTGCGGCATGCATACGCTCTATCTCGTGGATACGTTGAATGTGGGCGGCACTGAAACTCAGATGGTGAGCGCGGCTCTTCGCCTGCACCGGGCCGGCCATCGAGTGACTGTTGGCTGCCTTCGTGCAGAGGGTCCATTGCTGGAAATCTTACGGAAGGCCGGTATTCCGGTCGTTGAGTTCCCCACGGAGTCCGCCAGCTGTTACGTTTGGCGGCAGTTCTCCGCACTGGAAGATTTGGAGTGCTCCACGCGCACGATTTGTGGGCAAACTTGCTGGGCATTCCGGCTGGCGGGCTGGCTGGCGTGCCGGTCATCATCGCCAGTCGGCGTTACCTGGCGGACTTGGAGTGGTACACGCCCTGGAGAAACAAGATCATGCGCTTCATTTATCGTCTCTCGACTCACGTGGTCGTAAACTCTGCATCGGTGCGTAAATTGCTGGTAGAAAGAGATGGCTTGCCTCCGCAAAAGGTCCGCGTCATTCACAACGCCGTGGACGTCGAACAATTTGTTGGTGCCCGGCGAGACAAAAAGACCTTGTTGCCTGGTATCGGCGCAAATTCCAAGCTCATTGCCGTTATAGCCAACATGTACAGCCCGGTGAAAGGCCACGATCACTTGATTGCGGCCGCATGCACGGTTTGCCGCATTGAACCGGAAGCGATCTTTCTGCTGATTGGCGATGGGCCAGAACGCCCCAAACTGGAACAGCAGGTAGCAGCAGCCGAACTAAGGAAGAATGTCCTCTTCCTGGGCCGGCGCAAAGATATTCCTGAATTGTTGGCCTGCTGCAATCTCTCGGTTCTTCCCTCAGAAGCAGAAGGACTACCCAATGCTCTTCTGGAAGGGATGGCGGCGGGCCTCCCCGTCGTGGCTACACGCGTGGGTGGAATCCCGGAAATTATCGAGGACGGCATAAACGGTCTCCTTGTCGCATCACGCGTCCCCCACGCTCTGGCGGGCGCGATTCTGCGAATCCTCCAGGATTCCAACCTGGCAACAAGACTGGCGCAGGCCGGACAGAAGCGAATGCGGACCCATTTCAGCTTCGATCGCCTTATGGCCGAACTCGAGCAACTATACGCCCCGGCACTGGTTACGAGCCGATTCGATGCGGTGCGGCATAATTACGCGGAATCCTTCACAAGCTCCCGAGGAAAATGAATCCATCATGCAAACTGTCAGCGTATTCGGACTAGGTTACGTCGGCGCCGTCACAGCAGCCTGTTTGGCTGACGCGGGCCACCGGGTAGTGGGAGTAGATGTAAGCGCAGCGAAACTCGAGATGTTGGAATCAGGCCGGGCTCCGGTACTGGAGCCCGGACTAGATGACTTGGTCGCAGCGGGACGCAGGAGAGGCCGCCTGCATGCAACGCGCGATGCTGTCGCGGCCGTGAACGAATCAGAGATTTCTTTTATTTGCGTGGGAACGCCGAGTTTACCCAGCGGCCGGTTGGACCTTGGCAGCGTCGAGCGTGTTTGTGAGGAAATCGGAATTGCGCTCCGATCGAAGGAACAGTTCCATCTCGTTGTACTCCGAAGCACCGTCCTGCCGGGAACGTCAAGGTCTCTCGTCATCCCTCGGATCGAGGCTTTCAGCCAAAAACGGGCAGGGATTGACTTCGCCGTGTGCGCCAATCCGGAATTTACCCGAGAGGGGTGCGCCGTCGCGGATTTCTTAAATCCGGCTGTCACTGTTCTGGGAGCGGACGATCCCGCTCATCTGGTACCGATCCGCCAGCTGTATGAAGGAATTACGAACCAGATTTTCACGACGTCATTGAACGCAGCAGAGATGGTGAAATACGTTTGCAACGCGTTTCACGCCTTGAAAGTAACCTTTGCAAACGAGATTGGCGCACTGTGCGAGCAACTTGGGGTGGATGAGCACGCCGTGACCGAAATCTTCCTTTCGGATACAAAGCTGAATGTGTCCAGAGCCTATTTAACGCCTGGTTTCGCGTTTGGAGGATCGTGCCTGCCGAAAGATCTCCGTGCGCTCACCTATTGCGCGAAACACCTCGATCTGGAGCTGCCTCTGCTACAGGCAATCATGCCGAGCAATCAGTCTCATCTGGAACGAGCCATACAGGCGGTGCTGACAAGCAAGCGGATAAAAATCGGGGTACTCGGCCTGAGCTTCAAACCTGGAACTGATGACCTGCGCGAGAGCCCATCGGTGCAGCTGATCAAGAGGCTGCTGGGCGAGGGACGCCAGATCAAAATCTGGGATCCGGACGTTTTATTAGGGCGATTAGTGGGCTCGAACCGCCAATTCATTGAAGAAGAGCTTCCTCACATTGGCGCCTTACTCTCAGCGGATTTGGCAGAAGTAGTGAAAGAGTGCGAAGTTGTGGTGGTTGGCACAAGGTCCGTTGGAGCGGAAGCGATGTTGACTCTTGTCAGGCCAGATCAGATCGTCATCGACCTGCGTTCGTATTCTCACGGTATTTCAGCGGCCAGCGCCCAGGCGAATGCGGAGCCAGTATTAGTGCAGGAGTGCTCGTCGACGGCGGATCCGGTAGAAATGGAAGCGGCAATTTCGCAGTGACGAAAGTCAAGTACATTTGCTAGTGGACCTTGGCAAGATAAACGGTGATGTAACTCGGCAGATGTCGGGGATGCCCTGAGTTGCTGCCAAGCACCATGTATAGTTCATTTCGACCGCCTTCCCACCTCGTGGAGACTTTCAGAGGAAGATGAGGATTTTACAGTGAAGCAGGTTCTCCGTTGCGGGATCAAAGAGATTGTTGTGGACGAAGTTCCGGCACCCGCGTTGGCGCCGCACCAAATCCTCATCAGGCCCACCTATTCTCTGATCAGTAGCGGTACAGAGTCTGCCAGCATTCATTCGGAAGGCGTAATCAAGACGGTTGCAGACCATCCCGAGCATTTAGCCAGGATCTGGAAAGCTCTCAAAGAACATGGACCAATCCGGACACTGGCTGAAGTAAGGGCAAAGTTCCGGGAGTATTCAGTCCTCGGTTACGCTGGGGCGGGCATGGTTGTAGACAAGCACGCAACAGTAACAGACGTCGAACCTGGTGATCGGGTAGCGTATGGTGGCGAGGGTACCGGGCACGGAGAATATATTCTTGCACCACGTAACTATGTTGCGAAAATTCCTGAGTCCGTATCCTTCGCTGCAGCTTGTTTTACCTCGCTCGGCAGCGTCGCGCTGAATGCTACGCGAACAGCGAAAATCGCACTTGGAGAGGTTGTTGTCGTTGAGGGATTAGGTCTTGTTGGACAACTGATAACCCAATTGGGGCGGTTGCAGGGCGGAATTGTGATTGGCACTGACTTGAGGGAGGACCGCATTGAGTTGGCGCGCCGGTTGGGAGCGCATCATGTTGCAAAGGCAGACGGTTCAGCGGCGCAGGTGGTAAATGCTGTTACCGATGGAAGAGGGGCCGACTGCGTAATTATCGCAGCTGCGTCCAAGTCGTCTGCTCCAGCCCGGCAAGCACTCGCGCTTTGCAGGGAGGGCGGCCGGATTATTGTAGTCGGAGCTGTGGATCTTCATTTTCCCTGGGAGGAAATGTATCTAAAGGAGATTCGGCTGGCGATGGCGCGTGCCTATGGACCCGGATGCTACGACCCGCTC
>WNFJ01545910.1_pt2 | contig 17159 bp, 11 predicted proteins | sample 5400461 | NCBI WGS metagenome assembly WNFJ01 (sample SAMN13153349, study PRJNA577476) | soil metagenome | isolation source: 115 cm saprolite on Douglas fir-dominated hillslope | place: USA:California | collected 2013-09-17 | reverse complement strand
GTCTGGCCGATGCGGTCGAGGTTGCGATAGCCCACGACCTTGCCGAACTCATCGAGGATCTGGTGCTCGTGCAGGAAGCGGAACGTGGGCCCCAGCCGGTTCTGGTCGACGAACTGCACGATGGACACCAGCTCCTCCAGCCGGTTCTCGAGCGGGGTGCCGGTGAGCACGATCGCGTAGGGCGAGGCGATCTTCTTCACGCTGCGGGCGGTGCGTGTGTTCCAGTTCTTGATGCGCTGCGCCTCGTCGAGGATCACGAGGTCGGGCGACCAGGCCGTGATCAGGTTGAGGTCCCGGTACACCGTGTCGTAATTCGTCACCTTGTAGAAGCTCTCCGTCCGGAATCCCTCTTCGCGGCTCCCGCGGACGCCCCCGATGACGCGCACCCGCCGGTCGACAACCCGGGCGATCTCCTGCTCCCACTGATGCTTGAGCGAGGTAGGACACACGACGAGCACGCGCTCGACGGCGAAATGGCGGGCCATGATCTCGACCGCGGCGATGGCCTCGATGGTTTTCCCCAGCCCCATGTCGTCACCGATGAGGCAGCGGCCCGCGCGGCTGGCGAAGAGCGTGGCCTCGCGCTGGTAGTCATAGAGCGGCACGCGGAGGAGATTCTTGAAGACGGCGCTCCGGATGCCGCGTGGAAACGCCTCGGTCAGAACGTTCTTCCGGCGCTCGGCGTCACGCACCTGGGCGACGAAGCCCAGCGCGTCCTCGTAGCAGCGCAGGTCGGGATCGAGGCGCGCCGCCGCAGGCAGGAACGTCTCGAACTGGGCGAACGCCTCCGTCCGCAGCGTCCCGCCGCCGTCGAAGTACTGCGCCGCCAGGCGGGTCAACGCTGGGGACGCGCCAGCGCGGGGCCGGAATCGCACGTGACGCTGGGCGCCGTAGTGCAGGTAGACCTCACTGAACGGCGGCTCAGAACCGCGGCCCAGGGCCCTGCGGTGTTTGCGGATCCGCCCGAGACGCGCCAGCGTGAACTCGATGTGCTTGCACGTTCCCAGCGTGTTCGTGGCGAAGTCCGGGCAGGAGCAGAAGTTGTTCCCTGCCTCGCTGCCGCGGATCGCGACCCTGTAGGTGTTCCCGCTCTGGGGGTTGGTGACCTCGAACTCGGAGAAGACCGCGTGGCCGCCGGTGTTCTTCAGGAGGAACCGCTGCTCGCGCCCGAACTGGCGGCGCAGCGCCATCTGCCACGACTCCAGCGACATCCCTTCTGGCCGGTGGAGACGCGACAGCTTCTTGGGCACGACCAGTCTCGCGCCCGCAGTGGGCGGTCGCCGTTGCTGGGTCCGGTTCCGAGACTCGATTCTCTCCACGCTGGAGGTACGCCGCCGAAGGCGTGGGGCAGCCCACGCATCCTACCGGCAAACAGCCTCGCTCTGCAACGCGATCACGACTCCCCAGAAAAGAGTACGGGCAGCGGCGGAGGAGACCGAGGTGCGCCGGAACTGGAAGAGGAGGACGTGTACCAGGCGGGAGGTATGGCGCCTGGCTCGCCGCCGAGCGGACGTCACCGGGATCTCGAATGGGGCCCTCGGTGATCGCTGTGGCTGTCCTCGTCTCGCGTCGAGCGGGTGAACGCGGTGTTGTGGAAGCGCTCCCGGGTGTCGAGAAAGAGTTGCTTGAGGGCGCGATCGTGACAGTGCAAGACGGGCGGGTCCGGCTCCGGCGACTCCCGGCCAGGATTCGCTGTTCGGCGACCCGCCCGGTGAACGGCTCGTCGGTGCGCCGGCGCCGTCGTTCTCGGCGATGGAGCTGGCGCTACGGAGCAACCCCGCGCTGGTTCAGGCGCTCCTCTTCCGCGCGACCATTCGCCCGCGAGCCGCGACCTCTTTGGAGCCCGTCACCGAGGCCGGCTGGCGGCGAGGTCTGAGGTAGCGGAGCGGGCAGAAACCTGGCATAATCCGTTACCAAGGGAAGGGGGTGGTGCCAAGTGCCCTTGGAGAAGGAGGAATTGGGTCGTCGGTTGAAGCACGCCAGGGAGGCGCTCGGCCTGACCCAGGAAGACGTGGCGACTCAGCTCGGGCTCTCGCGGGGCGCGCTGGCGCAGTTCGAGGCCGGCGTCAAGCCGCCGAACAGTCTCCACCTCGCCCGCCTCGCCGACATCTACCGGCGCGATCTCGCGGAACTCCTGGCGGAGCAGTTCGACGAAAGCGCGCCCGACCCGCTGACCGCCCTGTTCAGGGCCGACGCTCAGCTTGCCAGCGACCGCGCGCGGGCGAATGCCGTCGCCGAGTGCGCGAAGCTCTGCCGCGAGTACACGAACCTCGAGACGCTCCTCGGCATTGACCAGGACCGAGTCTACGACGTCAACTACAACACGCCCCCCATGCGCACGCGCTGGGACGCCATCCGCCAGGGCGAACGGCTGGCGGAGCTCGAACGGGCGCGCCTGCGGCGGGGCGAGGATCCCCTCACCAACCTCGTCGAGATCCTGGAGGTCCAGGGCGTCCGGTTCATCGAGATGTCGCTTTCCGAGAGTATCTCCGGGCTATTCCTCAGCGACAGCAGGTACGGACCATCGATCATCGTGAACGACGACCACCCGCTACGACGCCGGGTATTCTCGTGCGCGCACGAGTACTGCCACGTCCTCGTCGACCGCGATCGCGGCGCGCTCGTGAGCCGCGCCGAGAACCGGGAGGAGCTGCCTGAGGTGCGGGCCAACGCGTTCGCCGCCGCCTTCCTGATGCCCGAGGGAGGCGTCCGCGCCTTCGTCCGGCGCCTCGGTAAGGGCGAGCAGAGCCGGAGCCAGCTCCGCGCATACGACGAGACCGCGGTGGTGGAGGGGCAGCGGCGGCGGGAGGCGCACTCGCAGGACATCCAGGTCTACGATGTCGCTCACCTGGCCCATCACTTCGGCGTGAGCTACGAGACGGCGCTCTACCGGCTGCTGAATCTCAAGCTCGTCACCGAGGAGGAGCGCGTCGTGCTCGCCGAGCAGAAGGAGACCGCCGCCGGCATCATACGATTCCTCGGACCCGAGCCCGACGCCAAGGCGTCCGGGCACAAGCCGTTCCGGCACCAGCTCGTGCTGTTGGCTGTCGAAGCGCTCCGCCGGGAGGTCATCAGTCGGACCAAGCTCAGGGAACTCTGCGACCTGGCGCAAGTCCAACCCGGCGAGTTCAAGGCGCTGGTCGCGACGGTCGAGGAGCCGGGGACGGCGCCGAGAGGGCGACGGGCCTACGTCCCGCGGGCGTGAGGGGTGGAGAGGGATGCTGATGGACGCCTGCTGGCGGTCGTCGATTCGAGCTTCCTCATCAACTTCCTCGCGGTCGATCGGATGGACATCCTCGGCCGTCTCCGGCAGTTCCGCTTTCACGTGGTCAACCACGTGCGTGCCGAGGTCCGATATGACGACCAGCGCGGCCGGCTGCAAGCCGCGATGGAGGGTGGGGCGGTGACGGAGATCGAGATCACCGATCCCGGTGAGATCCGGCTTTACGACGAGCTCCGGCACGTGCTCGGAGACGGCGAGTCGGCCTCCCTCGCCGTGGCCGTCAGTCGTCGGTGGGTGATTGCGGCCGACGAGAAAGGGCGGTTCCGGCGCGAGCTGTTCACCCGGCTCGGGGAGGGCTACCTGCTGGATACCCTCGGCGCGCTGGTCACGGCGATTAGAGCGGGTGTGATCACCGTCGAGGAGGCCGAGGCTCTGCGCGTGCAACTTCGCGAGAATCGGTTCGAGTTGGACCCGACGCCTTTCGACGAGCTGTTGAAGGACGAGTGACTGGGAAGCCGCGAGATGACCGACCCGGCAGGACGCCTCAAAGTATTCGCCTACGTGAACGCCGACCGGGCGGCGCTGTACCGCGCCGTCATGCGCGTCTTCATGGACGCCAAGGCTCGCTTCACGCTTCATCTCAGACCACAGGAAGTGACGGAGGCGGTCGCCTTCGCGCGCCTGCCGGAGCCCGCCGACTCAGCAGCCGTCGAGGCGGCGCTCGGGCAACTACGGGAGTGGGGCAACCTCGAGGCCCATCCGGATACGGCCGATGTTGCGACCGTCGAGGAATTCTACCGGCCTCGGTATCTCTTCCAGCTCACGCCCCAGGGCGAGGCCGCCGAGCGCGCGCTCTCGGTCTACGAGGAGACGCTCGACAAGCGAGGCGAGCTCCAGAGCGCCGCGTTGAGCGACATCCGTACCCTGCTCGGCGAGGTGGCCGACCTCGCCGATGCCCCGGACGTAGACGGGGGCAAGGCGCACCGCGCGCTCAGCACCCTGCGGGACCGGTTCGAGGGGCTGACATCACGGGCTCAGGCCTTCATGAGCAGCCTCCAGCGGACGATCGACCTCCAGGGCGTCGACGTGCCGAAGTTCCTGACGTACAAGGAGACGCTCATCGGCTACCTGGAGCGTTTCATCGGCGAGCTCGTGGTCGCCACCGCCGACATCGGCGCGACGCTTCAGCGTATCGAGGAACAGGGAATCGACCGACTCCTCGAGGCGGCAGCCCGGCGGGACCTGGCGGACGCGCTGGACCCGACACCCAAGGACCACGGTGCCGCGTACGCGGGCTGGCAGGCGCGGTGGGCCGGCCTGCGCTCCTGGTTCATCGGTCGGCCCGAGACCCCGTCGCAGGCCGAGGTTCTGCGGGCGCGTGCCCGCGCGGCCATCCCGGCGCTGCTGGGCGCTGTCGTGAGCATCAACGACCGCCGCTTTACCCGCAGCGACCGGACCGCCGACCTCCGGACGCTCGCCCGCTGGTTCGCCGAAGCCGATAGCGACGCTGCCGCGCATCGCCTGTGGCGCGCCGCGTTCGGGTTGGCGACCGCGCGCCACCTCCTGATCGATGCCGAGACGATGGAAGAACGCGAGGCGCGGCCGGTACCAGGCAGGACGAGCTGGCTCGACGCGCCGCCGTTGCGCATCTCGCCCCGCCTGCGAAGCTCGGGTCGATATGTCCGCCGCGGCCGACCGAACGACGTCATCGACCGCTCCAGCGAGAAAGCGCTGCTGGCGGAGGCGGCCGCAGCCGAGGCGGCTCAGATCGTCGCCGCCAGGCGACGGCTAGCGACCGGCATGCGGATGCGGCTCTCGGAAATGGTCGTGCTCGATGTGACTGAGTTCGCTCTATTCCTCGAGTTGCTTGGTGAGACGCTGTCGAGCAAGGCTCGCGCCGACGAGCCGGCGGAGGTGGCCTCGCTCGACGGGACGCTCCACGTCATGCTCGAGCCGGTCGGGGACGGCAGCACAGCGACGATCGTCACGGCCGCCGGGCGGTTCTCCGGCCCGGATCATTTCATCACGATACGCGATCTCGTCGGGCTCGCCGCCGCGGCCGACGGACACGAACGTGGCCGGTCGGGGGCCCTGGAACGCGCTGCGGAGGCGATCACGATCTGGCCATGAACATGGACACGCTAGCGAGCGACCACCACGACGACGGTGCTCCCAATGCATCGCAAGGACGGCTCGAAGCGCCCGCTGCGCCGCGAAGTATCCGGACCATGACCGCAGCGCCCGGCGCCCAGCTCGAGCAGGCGACCATCGTCGAGCGGCGTCGGGCGCTGCGCGCGCTCGTACAGCATCCGCTCCTCAGCGCGGCGGGCCCGCTCTCCATCGAGTTCGGCCTGGTGCGTCGCCACGCCACCTGGTTGCGCGACTGGCTCGCCAGACACCCCGGGTGGAGCCTCCAGATCGACAGCGAGACGGCCCGACTGCGCAAGACGCCGGCGGATCTCGACGACGGCACGCGCCCCGCGCGCGAGCCGAATAGCGGTCTGCCCTTCTCCAGGCGCCGCTACGCCTTGCTCTGTCTCGCCATGGCGGCGTTGGAGCGGGCCGACCGCCAGACGACGCTCGGCCGGCTCGCCGAGGCCATCATCGGCTTTGCAGCGGCCGACCCCGCGCTGGCCCCCGCGGGAATCAGCTTCGATCTGACCGGACACGACCAGCGGCGCGACCTCGTCCACGTGATGCGGCTGCTGCTGGACTTGCGGGTGCTCGTGCGCGTGCACGGCGACGAGCAGCAGTACCTGGCCGCACACGGAGATGTCCTCTACAACGTAAATCGGCCGGCGCTCGCCGGGATGCTCAATGTCAGGCGCGGCCCGTCGACGATCGACGAGACGACGCTCGACCGGCGCCTGGAGGCTCTCGTCGATGAGCCCGCACCCGATACCGACGAAGGGCGGAATCGCCAGCTCCGCTCCACGCTCACTCGGAAGCTGCTCGATGATCCGATCGTCTACTTCGACCGACTGACGGAGGACGAGCGGACCTACCTGAGCAGCCAGCGTGCCTTCCTTCTCGGCCAGATCCAGGAGGCGACGGGGTTGGTTCCAGAGATCCGGGCCGAGGGCATCGCCATGGTAGACGAGGCTGGCGACATGACTGATCTTGGCCTACCGGAGGAGGGGACCGAGGGGCATCTCACGCTGCTGCTCGGGGAGCACCTTGCCGAGCATGCCCGGCGCGAGGGATCGGTCGCCGTGGCGTATGCGACGCTGCATCGGCACGTTGCGGATCTCATCGCCCAGCACAGGTCTCACTGGCGCAAGGACGTGACGGAGCCCGGCGCAGAGGTGGCCCTGACAGACCTGACCATTGAACGCCTTGAGGCGCTTCGCCTGGTGCGGCGCACCAACGACGGCGCCGTGCCGCTCCCGGCCCTCGGCCGGTACGCGCTCGATCAGGGCCGGGATGTGGACGCGCCACGTATCGACAGGCTCCCGGGAGAGCGGACGGTATGACGTTCGACAGCGCATCAGCCAACGGCGCGGCCGCGCCCGTGCTGCCCGTCGCGGATTCTCGGCGGTGGCAGCCGATCCGCGGCGGCCTGCTCAACATCTATCGCTACGACTACGAGGAATTCCGCTACGAGCAAGGGCGCCTCCTCCTGCGCGGCGACAACGGCACCGGCAAGTCGCGCGTGCTCGCGCTGCAGCTCCCCTTCCTGCTGGATGGTGAGGTCGCGCCCCACCGCCTCGAGCCCGACGGCGACCCGGCGAAGCGGATCGAGTGGAACCTGCTCCTCGGCAAGCACCAAGACCGGCTCGGCTACACGTGGCTCGAGCTCGGTCGTCGTGACGGCGGCGGCGCTCGGCACTACCTGACGCTGGGCGCCGGTCTGAGGGCGGTCGAAGGCCGCGGCCTCGTCGGCAAGTGGTTCTTCATCACCCGTCAGCGGATCGGCGAGGATCTATTCTTGCAATCCGCCGCCGGCCCCGCGCTGACGCGCGAACGGCTGGCCGAGGCGATCGGCGACCGCGGCGAGATCGTCACGAGCGCCTCGGCATACCGGAGAGCCGTTGACGCGGCGCTCTTCAAGCTCGGTGAGCATCGCTACGGCGCGCTCGTCGACCTCCTTGTCCAGCTCCGCCAGCCGCAACTCTCTCGGCAGCTCGACGAGCGGCGGCTCTCGGCTGCGCTCAGCGAGGCTTTGCCGCCGGTCGCGCTGCCCATCGTTGCCGACGTGGCCGAGTCGTTCCGGAGTCTCGAGGCCGATCGAGTGGCGCTCGAGGCGTTCCAGGCGGCAAGTCGCGGCGTCGAGCAGTTCCTCGAAGGGTACCGGCGATACACGCGTGTCGCGGCGAGGCGACGCGCGGACGACGTACGCCGCACGCACGCGGCGTACGAGGCGGCGATGCGCCGTCTCAGGGCCGCGGAGACCGAACGCGATGCGAGGGGCCGGGAACTCGAGGGCCTCGAGGTGCGTATCGATCGGCTCGTGCTCGGTGAGCGAGCGGCGGCGACCGCGGTCGAGACGCTGCTCGGCAGCCCGCAGATGCGTGACGCCCAGGCCCTCGATCACGCGCGTCGCGCGGCAGATCAGCGAGCGGAAGAGGCGAAGGAGGCTGAGACCGCGCTGGCGCGGGCGCGCGAGGCCCGCGTCCGATGGGAGCACGATCGGGACGAGGCGATGCAGGCAGTGGCCGTCTCGCATGTCGCGGTGGCGGAGATCGCGGCGCAGGCCGCAGACCTCGGCGCGGCGGCCGGACTCGACGCCGCCCATCGCGCCGCCGTCGGGCCCCTTGCGCTTCCCGACGGCAGGCTTGATCCGTCGGCTCTCGACGCGGCCGAGCGGCACGTCGAGCAGGCCGTCGGTGAGCGACTCCGGGCCGCACGGCACGTGCGGGAGCTCGCAGGTTTCGTCGACGCGGCGCAGACGGCGCTCTCGGCGGCGAAGCAGTCGCACACGGAGCTCACGGCGCAGCTCGACGAGGTGTTCGGTGCCCAGCGCATGGCGCACGAGGCGCTCGCACGCGAGCGCGAGCACCTGGCCCGCGCATTCCGCGCCTGGACCACGTCACTCGTGCGGCTCGAGGCGGGCGATCCTGATGTCGTCGTCGACGAGCTAACGGACTGGTGCCAGACTACGGCGGGTCCGAGTCCAGTGGCCACTCGGGTACGCCAGGCGCTCGACGCTGCCATCGACCGGCTGGCAAGGCGGCGGGCCGAGATCGAGCAGCGACGGACGCAGGCGGTTCCGACCTGGCGCGTCTCGCGGGAGGCCAGCACCTGCCACCGCCAGCACCGTATACGCGCGATGAATTTGCGCGGACCGGGCGCGCCGGCGCACCGCTGTGGCTGCTGTGCGACTTCCGCCCCTCGATCGACAAAGCCGCACGCGCCGGGCTCGAGGCCGCCCTCGAAGCGTCCGGCCTGCTCGACGCCTGGGTCACGCCGGACGGCGCGCTCCTCCCGCAGGGCGTCCACGACACGGCCATCGTGCCTGGGACGAGCCCCGAGCCCGAGGCCGACGGCCACCTGGGCCTCTGGCTCCTGGCCACCGTCGACCACGACGACCCGCGCACAGCGGGCATGACGAACAGCGTCGTCAGCGCGGTCCTGCGGCACATCGGCGCGCGGGCGGGCGCCGGCCACATCTGGGTGGACGTCGACGGCCACTGGCAGCTCGGCCCGTTGCACGGCGCGTGGACCAAGCCTGCGGCAGCGCATATCGGCGAGGGTGCGCGCGAGGCCGCCCGACGCGGACGCCTCGCGGCGCTGGCCGTGGAAATCGCGGGTGAGGAGGAGGAGCTGGCCCTCATCGACACCGACGCCGCGTCGGTCGTGCGGAGCGAGCAGGCGGCTCGCAACGAAGCAGGAGCGGCGCCGGGGGACGACAGAGTTCGTGCGGCCCTCGCCGCTATCGTTGAGGCTGGTCGGACGGCCGCGGCGCTCCGTATCAGGGTCTCTGAGGCAGAGACCCGTGTCGCGGACCGGCGGCAGACGCTCGATGCGGCTATCAGGGTACGCGACGACGCGGCCCAGGATCTCGGGATCGCCGCGTGGGTGGCCGATCTCGGAGGCCTCGAGGACGCGCTCGGCGCGTATCGGCGGGCAGTCGCCGGGTTGTGGCCGACGGGCCGGCACCACGCGTCGGTCGCGAATCAAGCCAGTCGCGCGGTGAATAGCCTCGCGGAGGCGGTGGACTCCGAGGGGCGGCACGCCGCGCTCCTGCTCAAAGCGCGGGAGAAGGCTCGAACGGCTGCAGTCGAGCGCGACACGCTCGAGCAGTCGATCGGCGCGGCAGTCGAGGAGGTCCTGAAGCGCCTCGCCGATGCTCGCGCGGCGCTCGAGACCGTCCAGTCAGAGCTGAAGCGCACACGAGACGCGCGAGAGACCGCGCGAGTGAGCGAGGCGCTCGCACGCCAGGGAGTGGATACGGAGACTCAACACTTACAAGCCGACGCCGCACAGCGTGATGTCGCGATCGCAGCGCTGAAGACGTTCGGAGTTGCCAGGCTCCTCGACGTCGCGCAGACGGGTTTTGACGCTGGGGACCCACCCGGCTGGTCCGTCACGCGGGCCGTGGAGGTCGCGCGGGGGATCGAGACCGCACTCGCCAACTTCGACAGCGACGATGGATCGTGGCAGCGCGTTCAGAGAGACATCCACGCCAGCATCCAGCGGCTCACCGATACCTTGCTGCCCTACGACTATCAGCCGGGCACGACGATCGAGGACGGCCTCTTCGTGGTCACGGTGCCCTTCCGCGGACGGACCTGCACCATGACCGATCTCCGCTCGGTGCTCGCCGAGGAGGTGACGAGCCGCCGGGTGCTGCTCGACGCGCGGGAACGGGAAATCCTCGAAAATCACCTGATCGGCGAGGTCTCGGCGCATCTCCACGAGCGGCTCCGTGCGGCCGAGGCGCTCGTCCGCGAGATGAACGAGGAACTGCGCACGCGCCACACGAGCACCGGGATGACGCTCCGGTTCACGTGGGAACCGCTGGACGACGGGCCGCCGGGCCTGCTCGAGGCGCGTGCACGTCTCCTGCGGGCCGGGGGCACCTGGTCACCCGCCGAGCGGCAGGCGCTCGGCGCGTTCCTCCAGGACCGCATCCGGGCTGTGCGGGCGGCGAACGAGACGGAGACTTGGCAAGAGCACCTCACCGCCGCCTTCGACTACCGCGCGTGGCACCACTTCTGTGTCGAGCGCCAGCAGGACGGCCAGTGGAAGCGGCTAACGCGTCGGACGCACGGCACCGGCTCCGGCGGCGAGAAGGCGATCGCACTGACGATTCCGCAGTTCGCCGCCGCGGCGGCGCACTATCGGACCGCCGATCCGCTGGCGCCTCGCCTAATCCTCCTCGATGAAGCGTTCGTCGGTATCGACAAGCCGATGCGGGCCCAGTGTATGGGGCTCCTACGCGCGTTCGACCTCGACTTCGTCATGACGAGCGAGCAAGAGTGGGGCTGCTACGCGAGCGTGCCTGGCATCGCGATCTACCACTTGTCCGTACGGCCAGGCATCGAAGCCGTCGGCGTCACGCGGTGGGTGTGGAATGGTCGGGAGCGCACACTGGACGACCAGCGGCTTCCCACCGCGGCGCCGCCGGACAGCGGGCAGCTCGTCAGCCTCCTCGCCACACCAGACGGCGACGGCGCCGTGCGAATATCGTGATCGCCGACGTCGCGCGCCTGCGGCAACTCCTGGGAAGCGCCGAGCTTGCCTGGCTCGTCGAGCGCGCTCGCCGGCGCATGCCACACGGGTCCGCGGACGGATCGGTCACATTGCACGAACCGACGCCGGCCCAGCGCGAGGCGGTCGATCGGCTCCTCGGGCGGCGGCCCTCGCGCGGCACCTCGCTCACCGTGCGTCTCTCGGACGTTGCGGCGGTCCTCCGTCACGCGCAGATCTGCGACAGCCTTACGGAGGCCGTCGAGGTGCTGACCGGCCCGATGGTCGACATGCGAGCCCAGCGGGAGTCCGTGGAGGAGAGATGGGCCGAGCTATTTGCCATTGAGGAAGCGGGCGGCGGATCGCATCCTGCCGTGAAGGCATGGCTCGATGAGCTGCGGACGAGCGGAATTCTGAAGAGGCTCTCACGCAACGACCCATCCGTGGGCCGGACGCTGCTGCACTATGCGCGGGAGATCGAGCGGCGGCTGCCGGCGCGAGGCATGCCGCTCGCCGAACTGGCGGCCACCGTCATGGGCGACAGTCACGCCCTCGACCTCAGCGCTCCGCTCGGGACGATCGCGGTGCGGCTGGCCGCTGCCCTGGGCGGCGTCGGGACCTGGGACGGCCCTGAGGCACGGCGGGAGGCGTGGGCGAGCGTGGGCGTCCTGTGCGACGAACTGAGCGCCCCGGTGCTCACGCTGAACGTGCGCGGAGACGGCACGACAGTCACGGACAGCGCGCTCCGGCTGCACGCCGAGGCAGGCGAGCCGTACAGGTTGACCACGCGTCAATTGTTGCGCGATCCACCCGCCTTCGGGCCGAGCATTGCTGGCCGAACCATCTACGTCTGCGAGAATCCGACGGTGGTCGCGTCCGCCGCCAACCGTCTCGGGGCCGGAAGCCAGGCAGTCGTGTGCCTCGAAGGGCAGCCCCGGACGGCGGCGCACCTGCTGCTGAGCCGCCTCGTCACAGCCGGAGCACGACTCGTCTACCACGGTGACTTCGATTGGGCGGGAATCCACATCGGCAACCTCGTCATGCGGCGATACCGTGCGGCCGCTTGGCGTTTCTCAAGCGAGGACTACCGAGCGGCTCGTGGCGGGCGAGAACTGCACGACACGCCCGTGACGGCGATGTGGGACCCGAGTCTCGAAGCCGCGATGATCGAGACGGGACGCGCCGTCCATGAAGAGCAAGTCGTCGATATGCTGTTGACCGACTTGGGCCAGACCGCTGACCGCGACCGCTGATTGCGCCACCCCCACGTGACGGGACGGTCAGGCCGGTCCATGCCCACTATTCACGAGCCTCGAGGTGTGCGCCACCGCGCCGCAGGACCTTCACGCTACAGAGATAGCAGAGCTGCTCCAGTCGAAGCCCCGCAGTCGAAGCCTGCCGCCGATCGGCGACGTGGCCTGGAATCACAGCCCACAGCGTCGCGGGTGGCTTCCGCAGCCGCTCGAGAGCCCGGGCGGCGTCCCGAAAGAATCTGACATGTTTTCTGACAAAACATCGGGACAGAAGGGTCCAACAAGGTCTACTGGTGGAGTCGCGTAGGTTGCGAAAGTAGCGAAAGGTATAGATCGCGATACTGCCACATCAGCCTCGAAAGACTTCCCAAGCTGGACGTCGCCGGTTCGAATCCGGTCGGCCGCTCCAATTTGTCAGGGCCTTGCGGTGCTCGCCGCAAGGCCCGTTATTCGTTCCCTCCGACCCTGCTCCGGCCTCCATTCGGGGGTCGAGGCGAACGGTCACGCCGACCACCACGTGATGTTCATCGCGCAGACGCCGCTGGTGCTGCCGCCCAGCGTGACCGCCGAGGCGTTCAGCCTCATGGACCAGTGGCTGGCCAACATCGAGGCGGACACGAGTGACGATCCGCGCGAGGTCAAGGTGGTGCGCAACAAACCGGCCGGCGCCGTGGACTCCTGCTACATCGGCACCGAGAAGGTCACCGACCAGTCGAAGTGCCGGCCCCTGTTCTCGTACTTCGGCACCACGCGCATCGCCGCCGGCGGCCCGCTGGCCAACGACGTGATGAAGTGCGAGCTCAAGCCGTTGAGCCGGCTCGACTATCTCCCCGTGACCTTCACGGACGAGCAGTGGGCGCGGCTGCAGACGGCGTTTCCGACGGGCGTGTGCGACTTCAACCGGCCGCCCGTGAACGGTTATCCCTCGGCGGAGTGGGTGACGTTCATGGACGGTCTCGGCGTCGGCCGGCCGCTCGGGCCCCCGCCCGTCGCCATCGCCATCGCGCCGCTTCCCGATCTCACCGTGACGTCCGTCAGCCTGTCGCCCAACAAGCTGACCGGAGGCGACCCGCTGACCCCGCGTCGAACGTCGGGGTGCGGTTCCTCGTCGACGGCGCGCCGCTCGGTGCGGACCAGTCGATCGCCCAGCTCGCAGGCGGCGCGAGCCAGACCCTGACGGCGCAGTGGTCGGCGAAGGGCCAGAACGGGCCGCACACCGTCGAGGTCGCCGTCGACCCCGCGAACACGATTCCGGAGCTCGACGAGACGAACAACAGCGCCACGAAGACGTTCGCCGTCCAGGGCGGAAAGGCCCTATAGCCCTGGCTCTCCCGGTTCACTACGATAACGGTCGTGGCAACTCAGCGAGGCGCGCGCCGACCTCGCGCGCGAGCTGCTCGGGGAACCACGGCTTCATCAGGTACGAGACCGCGCCGACGGCGAGCGCCGCGGGCTTGAGGAGGCCTTGAAGTCGTGGCCGGTGAGCACGATGACCGGGATGGCGGTTGTCGGGGCGCGACTCTGAAGCTCGCGGATCGCCGCCCAGCCGTCGAGTTTCGGCATCTGCAAGTCCATCACGACCAGGTCGGGGCGCAGCGCGCGCGCCTTGAGGATGGCCTCGTTCCCGTCTTCCGCGGTGTCCACGCTGTAGCCGACCATGTTCAGGTAGACCGCGTACATCTCTCGCGTGTCGACGTTGTCGTCGGCGATGAGGACACGAGGCGCGGTCGCGGATGGCAGCTGGTCGCGCACAAGTGGAGCATCGTAGACATACGGAGATCGCGGCGTCGAGATGGAAAAGATTTTCCATGGTTTGCCATCGGCGACGCCCGTAGAGAGGTATTGGCCGGAGAAACTACGATGCGGCGGCGAGCTCCTCTTCCTTCTCGCTCGCCGGGCTCGCGAGGCCGCAGTCCACGATCTTGTAGAGCAGCGCCTTGTAGCTGATCTGCAGCAGGCGCGCGGCCTTGGCCCGGTTCCAGTGGACGCGCTCGAGCATGTCTTTGATGGCCAGACGCTCGGCGTCGCGCGCCGCGCGCCGCGCGACGGCTTTGAGGCCCATGATGGTGTCGGCGACCGCAGCCGCCGCCGCCGTGCCGTACGCCGGGACCGTCGTCGGTCCGGCCGCGAGGCTCGTGGCGATCTCCTGAGGGACGTGCTCCGCGTTGCCAAGCACCACGATCCGCTTCAGGGTGTTCTCGAGCTCGCGCACGTTCCCCGGCCACGAGTAGTCGGTGAACGCGCGAAGCGTCGCCGCGGGAAGATTCAGCGTCGAGCCGTACTCCTTCTTGAACCGCATCATCAAGTGGCCGACCAGGGCGGGGATCTCTTCGCGGCGCTCGCGGAGCGGCGGGACGCGCACCTCGATGACGTTGAGCCGGTAATAGAGGTCTTCGCGGAACTGGCCGGCCCGGATCGCGGCCTCGAGATCTCGATTCGTGGCGGCGCGCCGACGCGGGCGGATTCGCCATCCTGGAGGACGTGGAGGAGCTTGGCCTGCAGCGACAGCGGCATCTCGCCGATCTCGTCGAGCATCAGCGTGCCCCCATGCGCCACTTCGAACTTGCCGGGCTTGTCCCGGTAGGCGCCGGTGAACGCGCCTTTCTGATGCCCGAACAGCTCGCTCTCGAGGAGCTCACCGGGCATGGCGGCGCAGTTGATCTTCAGCAGGAGCCTGTTGGCCCGCGGCGAGGTGTTGTGAATCGCCCGAGCGACGACTTCCTTGCCGACCCCGCTCTCGCCCCGCAGAAGGACGGTCACGTCGGTCCCGGCGATCTTCGCGATCAGTTCGCGGACGGATTGCATTGCACGGCTGCTGCAGAGTTCCAAGGGATCGTTCATGAGAGGCATCTCATTGCAGCCGGTGTGCCGAAGTTTGCGAGGTGCTATACGCAATGATTACAAGCGGTTTAAACCCGTTGCAGGTTGCGGTGTTGAGTTAGATTGTAGACATTTCAGCCGGTGGAGGGACGCATGTACAAGATCCTGGGGGCTATTCTGGTGGCCGCGCTGGTGGCGGACTTCATCTGGGTCATTCGCACCGCGCTGAGCGTCCACTGACGCCGGTCTGGCGGCGCGGCGACCCCGCAACGGCCGCCCTGCTTACGCCCGGCGCCCCGCGCGCAGCACGCGGCCGGGAAAGGCGCCGGTGTGCTGGCCATGGTCGAGCACGACCTGGCCACCGACGATCACGTGATGCACGCCGTCCGCGCCCTGCACGCGCCGCGGCGTGCCCGACGGTCCGTCGCGCGAGACCTCGTCCTCGCGCACCCCGATCGTGGCGGCGTCGAAGACCATGAGGTCCGCCGCCATGCCCTCGCGGATGAGGCCACGGTCGGAGAGCCCCATGATCCGCGCCGGCTGGAAGGTGTAGCGGCGAATCGCGTCCTCGAGCGTCAGCAACTGCCGCTCGCGCACCCACTCGGCCAGCACCCAGCTGGACTCGCCCGCCGTGCAGAAGTTCGTGTTCAGGTGCGCCCCGGCGTCCGACTGCGATGGAATGGCGTGGCCGGTCTTCACGAAATCCGCCAGCTCGGCGTCCTCGGCGGGCGGCCGCGACTGCAGCTGGAACTGCGTGTCGAGCTTCTCGTCGAGCGCCAGATCGAGCATCACGTCGGCCACGTGCTTGCCCTGCGCGGCCGCCAGGTCCGTGAGCGCGCGCCCCTCGAGCGCGCGATTCTTCTCCAGCGCCGTCTTCTTCACGACGATCGCCTGCCACTTGATGAATCGCCCCGGCACGCCGGGCCGGCGGCGCTGGCGCTTGTCGGCCCACTCGCACAGCTCCGCCCGCTTGGCGGGATCGGCCAGGGCCGCCAGCCGCTCCTCGAGCGGCTTGGCGAGCGTGACGTCCCACACGTCGAGGTTGCTGAAGAACGTCGTCTTCTTCAGGGTGAACCGCGGATTGAAGGGGATCGCGCGCAGCAGCGCGTACATCTGGGCGCCCTCGCGCGTGGACGCCTCCACGCGGGCGCGCGGCGCGGCGTCGAAGGTCAGGAAGAACACCGGCCGGCCACTCGTCCGCGCGACGTCGGTCAGGTGGGCGTGGTCGGCCTCGGTGGGCTGCGCAGCGCCCTTGGGCAGGATCTCGATCACGCCCCGATTGAACTCGCCGAGCGCGCGACCGAGCGCGACGCGCTCCTCGTCCGCCGCCAGCCGCGTCGGCACGGGCTCGCCGTGCGGGCCCGCGTGGGTGGGCGAGTCCGTCGTGCTCCAGCCCCAGGCGCCGGCGTCCATCGCCGCCCGCAGCAGGTTCTGCATCACCGCGATCTCGTCGGCGCTCGCCGCGCGGTCCCACGCGGCCTTGTCCATGGCGGACAGCCGCAGGGGATTGTGACCGACGAGCGGCATGAGGTTCATGCCGAGACCGATGTCGATCGCCTTGAGATACTCGTCGAAGGTCTGCCACGTCCACGGCAGCACGGCGCTGAGCGACCTCACCGGCAGGTCCTCGACGCAGCAGAACGTGGCGAGCATCGGCTCGCGGTGCTCGGGGCGCAACGGCGCCAGCGTCAGCCCGCAGTTACCCATGAGCGCCGTCGTCACGCCGTGCCAGACGGAGGACGTGCAGAGCCGGTCCCAGAAGGGCTGGGCGTCGTAGTGGGTGTGCAGATCGATGATGCCCGGGGCCACGAAGAGGCCGTCGGCGTCGATGGTCCGCGCCGCCGCCGCGTTCACCCGACCGATCTCCGCGATGGCGCCGTCCTTCACCGCGACATCGGCGCGATAGCGTGAGAAACCGCTGCCATCGATGACCATGCCGTTCTTGATGATCAGGTCGTAAGCCATGTCTGTCCTCGCTGGCGTTATCGGGAGACCTTCAACCCGAATCGCTCCTCCACGACGTGCGTGACGCCCGAAAAGTCCTGGCCCGGCCACTTCGCCCTGGCCGCAGTGTACGCCGCCAGCGTCTCTTTCAGAACCGGCATGCGGTCGAGGTCCGCGCCGGCCATGCGCGCGGCGAGCGAGACGTCCTTGTGCATCAGCTCCACGGTGAACGTCGCGTCGAAGTTGCCCTCGACGACGCGCATGACGCGTCGGTCGAAGTAGGTCGA
>WNFJ01128520.1_pt4 | contig 17167 bp, 14 predicted proteins | sample 5400461 | NCBI WGS metagenome assembly WNFJ01 (sample SAMN13153349, study PRJNA577476) | soil metagenome | isolation source: 115 cm saprolite on Douglas fir-dominated hillslope | place: USA:California | collected 2013-09-17 | reverse complement strand
TGCAAACCGGACACCGGCGTTCAAGTGGCAACCAAGGCGGCGGCGGATAAGTCGATTGTCGCGGGCGTGACGCATTACTGCTCGGTCGTCGCGATCGCCACCGTGGATACCTTCCACAAGTTTGGGCTGCCGACCATCGTCTGGGGCGCAGTGCTTCCCGATATTACCTATGGCCACAACTATCCGGAGATTCATCGGGTGAACGGCACGATGATCAACCAGAATGACACCGCGGCGAACTTCATGTTTGGCCAGGGTTATCGGAAGTGGGCGGTGATCCATGACACCACCGATTACGGGAAAGGTCACAACAAATACTTCAGCGAGGACGTGAAAAAACTCGGCGGCCAAATCAGTGCGACCTTCGGGGTGACCGCCGACCAGCAGGATTTCACCGCCGAGCTCACCCAGATCAAACCGTTGAAGCCTCAGGCGCTCTACTTCGGCGGGCTCACTCCGATCGGTGTTCGGATCCGTTCGCAGATGGATAAGCTCGGCATCGACGCCGCCTTCCAGGGAACGTCCGGAATCCTCTCCGATGATTTCATCAAGGGACTCGGCCCTCTGGCCGAGGGCACGTTGGCATTTCGCGAGGGAGCGCCGCTGGAAAAGTTGCCTGGCGGCAAGCTCTTCGCCGAAAAATACGCCGAGCAGAAATACACCGGCTCCCCGGAGGCCTACGGCCCCTTCGCATTCGCGGCGGCGGAGCTTTTGATGGACACCATCGAGAAGGTCGGCCCCGATCGCCGAAAGATCATCGCCGATCTGGCCAAGGTCAAGGACCGCGATTCGATCGTCGGCAAGATCACCTTTGACGACCACGGACAGAACACCGTGGCGGCGATCACCAAATACGTGGCGCAAGATGGGAAGTGGGTTGTCTGGGAGGACAGCGAGTACGCCAGCGGCAAGCGCAAGCTCCGCGGCAAGTGAGCGTTGAGCCTTCGGCCACCGATGAGCATCGGACTCCTCGGACAGTACGTGATCAACGGCGCGATGCTGGGGATGATGTATGCGCTGGTCGCGGTAGGCTTCACCCTCTTCTTTGGCGTGCTCGACGTGATCAAGTTCTCCCACGGCGATCTAGTGACCGGTGGAGCTTTCGCCGGGCTGGCGATCTTTTCTCTCCTCGGGCAGCTCGAGGGCGCAGCGTGGTGGATGACGCTGGTGGTGGTGATCTCGGCCGCGTTCTCGATGGCGGCTTTGGGGGCGCTGATCGCTCGGCTTCTCGTCTTGCCGCTGCGCTCGGCGCCCTCTCTGAACACGCTGTTGATTACGTTGATGGCCGGTACGGTGGTCCGCGAATCGATCCGCCTCTTCTATCCGGGCGGATCGCAGCCCCATCGATTTCCCGCGTTGCTCGGGGCCCGCGCCTACCAGCTGGGGAGCCTCAACCTCCGGCTCGACAACATCATCCTGCTCACTACTGGAGGACTGCTGATTGTCGGGATGCACCTGCTCATCACCCGGACGCGCCTGGGTCTGGCCATCCGCGCCGTCGCTCAGGATGAAGAGACCGCGCGCACCTCCGGGATCAATTTCGAGCGGATGGTGTTGCTGACTTTCGCGCTGGGCTCGGCGTTGGCGGGCATCGCTGGAGTGATGAATGGTCTGTATTACAACGAGATCAATTTTGGCATGGGGCTGCTTCTGGGCGTGATCGGTTTCAGCTCGGCGATCATCGGCGGACTCGGCAACATGTACGGTGCAATTCTGGGCGGATTCCTTTTCGCCGCGTTGCAGACGATCGGCGCGGTCGCCCTTCCGTTCGCCAGCGCATACAAGGACGTCTTTGCCTTCGCGGCGGTCATCGTGTTCATGGCCTGGCGGCCAACCGGCCTGATCGGGGAAAGGGTCAGCGAACGGGTCTGATGCAAGCTGCCAACTCCGGGTGGACCGGACGACTCTCTGCATCAGCGGTCGCGGCGGTGTTCGCGGCCGGTGCCGCGCTCTTCCTGGCGGTGGAATCGCAAAAAGCCATGCTCGCGCTCCTATTGGGAGCAGGCGTGCTGGTGGTGGCGATCCGCCGGCTCAAGGGCCTGCGCCCCTTTTTGCAGGCTGCCGCGGAGCATGAGGAGACGGGGGCCCTGACCGGGGTCGCCTTCGCCCTCCTGCTTTGCGTCTTGTTCCGCGACGATCATTTCACCGTGTTTCTCATCGGCCAGGTGCTGCTTGCCACCCTCGCCTGCCTTGGCCTGCACTTGCAATTCGGGTCTGCTGGAGTGGCCAACTTCGCGGGAGCTGCGTTCTTCGGCGTGGGCGGATACACCGCCGCGGTTCTCAGCGCTCATTCGCACCTTCCGCACCTCCTCGCGCTGGTGCTGGGCGGGACCGTTTCCTCGCTGATCGGTTCCCTGCTGCTCCTTCCGCTGCTTCGGACGCGCGGCCATTACGCGGCGTTGATCACCATTGCCTTTGGACTGCTCTTCCGGACATTCGCCGAGGTCAACGACTCGCTCGGAGGTCCGCAAGGTCTCAAGCTGCAGGGCTTCAAGCTGTTCAGCTGGCAGTTCAACGAAGAGTTGGCAATTGGCCCTTTTCACGGCTCCTTCTTCATAAACTATGTGATTGCCGCAATCGCGCTGCTCGCGCTCGCCTTCGCTCTGGTTCGGCGTCTGGATCGCTCTTGGCTCGGACTCGCGCTCGACGCGGTGCGCCTGGACGAGACCGCCGCCTCGGTGTTCGGCCTGGAAGTCGCACGCTGGAAAATCGTGGCGTTCACGCTGGGCAATTTTTTGATCGGCGCCGCCGGAGCGCTTTCCGCTTTCATGGTCGGTTTCATCGCGCCGAACAACTTCACGTTCGCTGAATCGCTGACCTTCGTTTCGATTATTCTTCTCGGCGGAATCGCCAATGCATGGGGCGTCGCGCTCGCCGCCTTCATCGTGGTCGTCTTGCCCGAGAAACTTCAAGTGATCCAGGAATACCGATTTCTGCTCTTTGCCGCGCTGGTGATCGTGATCCTGCGGTATCGACCAGAGGGGTTGGTCCCAAGGCCGCTCCGGCGCTATTTCCGGGGCATCGCGTGAGCGGATCGCCTCCCCTGCTCTTCTGCAGAGATCTGAGCCGTCGGTTCGGTGGGCTATTGGCCATCGATCGATTGAGCTTCAGTGTCGAAGAAGGAGAAGTCCTCGGGCTGATTGGTCCCAACGGATCGGGAAAGACGACCTTCTTCAATGTTCTGACCGGGATCTATCCGGCGAGCGGCGGTTCGGTCGAGTTCGCTGGGACACGGGTCACCGGCCTGCGCCCGCAGCAGATCTATCGGGCGGGGATCTCGCGCACGTTTCAGCGCTCCAGGCTCTGTCTGCCGCTTTCGGTGTTCGACAACATCATGATTGGCAATCACTCGCGGCTCGATCACGGGCCTTGGCTCAACCTCTTCCAGCGATCGGCTCTCCGGCAACAGGTTGCTCAAAACTTCTCGGAGGCGCGCGAATTGATCCGGATTTTCAACCGCCCGCTCACCGATCGAATGCTCGAGGCTGTTGCCGGAATCTCGCTGATCGACCGGCGGCGGATTGAGATCTGTCGAGCGATGATCAGCCGGCCGCGACTGCTTCTCCTCGACGAGCCTTCCGCCGGAATGACTCGAGAGGAGACCAGCCGATTGATGGACGATATCCTGGAGGTGAAGCGCCGTTTCGGTCGTCTCACCATCGTGCTGATCGAACACGAAATGTCGGTGATCGAGCGCTGCACCGATCGCTGCGTGGTCCTCGACTACGGTAAAAAGCTTTGCGAAGGCACCTATGCCCAGGTGGCGGAGAATCCACTGGTTCGGCAAGCCTATCTGGGAATCTCATGAATGCTTCCGAAGCCGAGCTGCGCGTGGAGAATCTTTTCGCCGGGTATGATCGGGCGGATGTCCTCGAGGACGTCTCTCTCTCGGTCGCTCCGCGAAGCATTACCTGCCTGCTCGGTTCGAACGGCTCCGGAAAGACCACGCTCATCCGCTCCATTCTCGGGCTGACGCCGCCCCGCCGCGGCCGCGTGCTCTTCGGACAGATGGACCTGGTCGGCATTCCCACGCACCGGATCGTCGCCCAGGGCATCGCTTGCATCCCCGAAGGGCGAAGGGTGTTCCCCAAGCTCACCATCCTCGAGAACCTGCGCGTCGGCTCGTATCTCGAACGCGACCCCGACCTGATCGCCTCCCGACTGGATCGCGTCTTTGCCTGGTTCCCCCGATTGGCGGAGCGGCGCGCTCAGTTGGGCGGAACACTGTCGGGCGGTGAGCAGGCAATGCTCTCCATCGGCCGAGGGCTGATGAGCGAGCCCAAGCTGCTCCTCGTCGATGAACCATCCCTGGGCCTGTCGCCCCTCCTGGTCCGGGAGAACTTCGCCATGCTCCGGCGCATCAATGAGCAAGGCGTGACCATTTTCCTGGTCGAGCAGAACGTGCACCAAACCCTGGGGATTGCCGACCGCGGTTACGTCCTTTCCAAGGGGCGGGTGGTCGCCCAGGGGACCGCGGCGGAGCTTGCCCGCGACGACCGGGTGAAAGAGGCGTACTTTGGCAGCACTGGCGGAGCGCGAGCATGAACCTTTCGACCCGAGCAATCGAGCTGACTCAGGAATTGCTTCGATTCAACACCATCAATCCCACGCATCCCGAGCGAGCTTGCGCCGAATACCTCGCGCGGCTGCTCGAATCCGGAGGCTTTGCCGTCGAGTTCGATGAGTTCGCGCCCAACCGCACGAGCCTGGTGGCGAAGGTTGAAGGCGCTTCCGCCGATCCTTCGCTCGCGTTTACCGGGCACATCGACACCGTGCCGCTGGGCGGGGCGCCCTGGTCTCGAGATCCATTCAGCGGCGGCCGCGGATCGAGCGACATGAAGAGCGGGGTCGCCGCATTTGTCATTGCCGCGCTCGATCTCGCCAAGCTTGCACGCAGCCACTCCGGGCTGGTCTTACTGATTCTCGCGGGGGAAGAGAGCGGTTGCGAAGGAGCTTTTCACCTTGCCCGCCAGACGACGATGCTCGGCAAGGCCGGCGCTCTGATCGTCGCGGAGCCGAGCTCGAACCGCCCCCTCGTCGGGCACAAGGGGGCATTCTGGCTGCGCGGGCGAACCACCGGGGTCACCGCGCACGGGTCGATGCCCGAAAAAGGTGTGAATGCCATCTATGCGGCGGCCCGCGCCGTCAGCGCCCTGCAGCAGTTCCGGTTCGACGTGGCGCCGGACCCTCTGCTGGGGAAGCCGACCTTGAATGTGGGCACCATCTCCGGCGGGCTCAACATCAACTCGGTCCCGGACCGCGCCGAGATTGGAATCGATATCCGCACCATCCCCGGCCAGGAGCACGAGGCTTTGCGCCGGCGATTACGAGCGGCCCTGGGCGAGGAGGTCGCGCTCGAGCCAATCGTCGACGTGCCGGCAGTGCTGACGCCGACCGGAAACAGCTGGGTGGAGGATGTGTTCGAGACAATGACCGGGATCCTCGGTTCCCGTCCCGAAGCGGAGGCGGCGCCCTACTTCACCGACGCCAGCGCCCTCACCCCCGCATACGGTGGGATTCCGACCATCGTTCTCGGGCCCGGGGAGATGGCGATGGCGCACCAGACGGATGAGTATTGCGAGGTCGATCGAATCGGCCAGGCGGTGGAGGCGTACGTCCAGATAGCCCGGCGGTGGTGGAAAGTGTGAAAGCGCTCCATCAGCTGGCAGCGGCCGAGGCAGTGGGTCTGCTTTCCCGGCGCGAAATCAGCTCCGAGGAGCTGGCGCGGGCGTGCCTGGATCGAATCGACACCCGGGAAGCGCTGGTGCAGGCCTGGCAATTCATCGATCGCGAACAGGTGCTGGCCCAAGCACGCGCCCTCGATGCCAAACCGATAGGGCCATTGTTCGGACTCCCGATTGCGATCAAGGACATCATCGATACTGCGGACATGCCTTGTGAGTGCGGTTCTCCGATCTACCGAGGCCATCGACCGGCTGCCGATGCCGAGTGCGTCGCGGCCCTTCGCCGCTCTGGAGCGCTCATCCTGGGCAAGACGGTGACGACGGAGTTTGCGTACTTCACGCCTGGCAAGACCCGAAATCCCCATCACCCGGAGCACACTCCCGGCGGCTCGCCGAGTGGCTCGGCGGCGGCGGTCGCGGACTTCATGGTGCCGGCAAGCCTTGGGACCCAAACCGCCGGATCTATCATCCGTCCGGCCTCATTCTGCGGTGTGCTCGGATACAAACCGAGCTTTGGCGAGCTCCCGATGGCCGGAATCAGACCCCTGGCGCCATCGCTGGACACCCTCGGCATCTTTGCTCGTTCCGTCTCTGATCTGCCTTTGCTATCGCAGGCAATCCGCGGCAAGCAGCGGCCGCCTCCCATCCTTCGGGGCCCGCCCCGCATCGGCCTGTGCCGCACCGAGCAATGGCCCCTGGCTGATCCGGATTCTCAGCGCGTCGTCCTCGATTCGGTCGATCGCTTGCGCAAGGCGGGCGCGCACATCGAGGAGCTCGAGCTGGGAGATTCGTTTCATGGACTGCTCGAAGCCCAAAAGCGGGTGATGGCGGTCGAGGCTTCAGAGGCGCTCAAGAAAGAACGGCAGCGCCATGCCGATGCGCTGGGACGGAAACTCCACGAGCTTTTCGCTGACGCAGATGCCTGCTCACCGGAGGCGTATCGCTCAGCGCTGAAGCAGGCAGAGGATTGCCGGCGCCAAATGCTTCCGATTTTTTCGAGGCACGAGGTGTTGATTGCCCCCAGCGCCACAGGAGAAGCTCCGGCGGGCCTCGAAGCCACCGGAGATCCTGTGTTCAACCGGATCTGGACGATGCTCCACCTGCCTTGCATCAGCTTGCCGGTTGGGACAGGCCGGAACGGTCTGCCCATCGGTATCCAGGCGGTTGGCGAAGCCGGGGGCGACGTGAGGCTGCTCGTCTTCGCCGATTGGATCCATTCGCGCCTGGTCGGGGCGGTCTAGGTCTAGGCGAAAGTAAGCGCAGACTGCCACCGCCGTTGGATCACCTCGGTAAATCATCCAACCGTGCCGCGCGTCGTCCACGACCTCCAGCGGCGTGCGCGCCAGTTGGGCTACACCCTCATCGCTGCCCCGTCGACTCCGAACGGAGCGCCTGCTGGCGGCGCATCTGTTGTACATTTAAGCCCGGTTTCCGGGGCAAAATGTACAACAGTTTCGGACCGCGGGCGTGCCGAGAACTACGATTTAGTAGGCGAGGCAACCAAAGCGGAACGATTCGCTCGGCCAGGGGATGTCGCGCGAGTGGGGCGATTCGGTCGGCCCCGTGGGCCTTTGAGATCTCAGCCGATCGCCACGCCGAGCGCGCGTCCGATCAAATAGGTTGCGCCGCCGGCGGCGCAGCCAATCAGAAGCATCCGCAATCCCCCCCATAGAGCGCTTCGGCCGGTGAACAGGCTGATCGTTGCGCCCACGCCAAACAGCGAGGCCGCCGCCAAGGCGATCGAAGCCTCGAGGGCTATTGGCCCTTGCACGAGAATAAAGGGAATCAGCGGAATGAATGCGCCGAACGCGAACGAAACCAGCGAGGTCGCTGCCGCCGTCCAGGGCGACCCAAGCTCATCCGGATTGAGCCCGAGCTCCTCCCGGGCCAGCGTGTCGAGAGCATCCTTGGGATCGGAAATGAGCTGATTGGCGACTCGTTTGGCGTCTTCTTTCGACAGTCCGCGGGCATGGTAGATCAGCGCCAGCTCCGCCGCCTCCTCCTCCGGGTATTTGGCGAGCTCTTCCCGCTCTGCCGCAATCTGCTTCTCGAACATCTCGCGCTGCGAGCGAACCGAAATGTACTCCCCGGCGGCCATGGAGAAGGCCCCCGCCAGAAGACCCGCCGTACCCGAAACCACGATTGTTCGGGTACTCGCACTGGCTCCGGTAATGCCGAGGATCAGGCTCGCGTTCGAGACCAGGCCGTCGTTCACCCCGAAAACCGCTGCCCGCAGGCTCGTTCCACCGTCACGGGTATGGTGCCGGCGCCCAACCTCGGAAAGAGAGGTGGGCATCGGATGACCCTGCTCCGGGTGAACCCGGCCACCTCCGTCGTAGACGGCCATCCCGCGGACTTTCATCGCCGCGAGGACCGTGCGCAGCGGCCGGACGCCGAATCGGCGGACGAGTCGAGCCACGAATCGAACACGTGGGTTGGGCTTGTACGCGCTGTCGACCTTCTTGCCGGCCGCCTGAGCCTGTTCGGCCCAAATGGCCGCCTGAGAATCGGCCTCCTCGGCGAGCGCGGCGAAGAGCGCGCTACGGAGGGGAGAAGGCTCGACTTCGGCGATCACGCGATACAAGAAGGCCGACTGCTTCTCCTGCCTCCAATTGTCCTGAGCGTCCATGCCTCTTCCGTGGGACCGGACGGCGGGAGTACCCCCGGTGATGGAAGCGGCAATCTTGTGAGATTTTCGAGGCTGGTACCAGAAATAAGGGCATCGCGGTGCGCCTGACCGATTTCGCGGATTCGGGCGGGAATGCCTGGGCGGGCGGCTTTGGCTACTTCGTCACCACGATTTGTCCCGACATGTCTTCGTGGCCGCTTCCGCAAAAGACGTTGCAGTGAAAGGCGAACGTTCCGATCTTGTCTGGAACGAACCGGATCTTCGTGACTTCTCCGGGCTTGATCTCCGCTCGGAGGGCGAGATCGGGGACCTCGAAGCCGTGAACGCGATCGAGAGAGCTCAACTCGAGAACGACAGGCACGTTGAGCTTCACCTGGATGACGCTCGGCGAATACTCGAAGCGCTTTGCGGTGACCTTGATCAGCGCTTCATTTGGTGCGGGCGCGGCTACTTCGCCTGCCCGGGCCTCGAGGCCGAACAGAAAAATGGCTCCGAGCAAGACGCGGGCAAAAGACATTTTCATGCCGGGCCGACCGAATACTCGTCAATTCGAAAGTCCCGACCCACTTGCGCGTCGACGCCCCGGTAGCCAAGCCCCTGGTTGGGATGAGCAGGATCCCACGGCAGCGGCGCGCGCTTCGGCACAGATCCCGGCGCGGGCAAAGGAAAAATCAGCGACCGGGCGGAGTGGTGGGCAATCCGGCCGGTCATCTGGTGATGCTCCTGGTGGATGTGACCGTAGAAGACAGTGACGTTCCGATGATTCTGCAGCAAGGCGATCGCCTCGTCTCCATCCTTGGTCGTCCAATCCCAGGACGGATACAACGCGAACAAGGGCCGGTGGGTGAGGACGACAATCGGCTGTTCTACATCCAGCTTCTCCAGATCCGACCGCAGCCAGGCGAGCTGATTTTTCCCGATCGATGCACCCGGATCAGAGACGTTGTCCAGGACGATGAAATGAATCCCCTTGTGGTCGAAAGTGTAGTGGAGCTCTCCAAAGAACTCCTGGTACGCCGCGCCCGCATCGAGCGCTGCGTCGTGCTCACCCGCCATGAAACGCAGGCTTTTGACATTGAGCCGCTTGACGATCTGACCGAACTCGCCGAGCCGCTTTCGACGCTCATCGCCGTCGTCGGTGGTATGCGTCAGGTCGCCGGTGAACACGATGAAGTCGGGCTGCCGCTGAAGAGCGTTCACCAGGGAAACGGTGTTCTTCAGCGTCACGTCCGCCTCCGGGTTTGGAGGACCCTTAAACCCCCAATGCGTGTCGGAGAGCTGCAGGAAGTAGAAGTCGTCCGCGCCGTCCGGCTTCTTGCGCGAAGAGGCGCAACCGGCGACTCCCATCAGACCCGAGCCAAAGACGACGCCGCCCAGACCGAGTCCGAGAAGCTGCAAGAAATTACGGCGATCTGGTGTTTTGAAGTCCATGTATCCTCGTCAAGAGCGCGAGCGGCCTGCGCTCTCGCTTTAGGAGATACACCGGACCCGTCTCTTTGGATGGGCCTATGCCCCGGGGATGCTTCAAATCCCAGGGTAGCCCCCGCGATGCTGCGCCGGAAAGGGCCGGCGCGCCGAACGCCTCTACGATTCGCTGGACGGAGCCTTGGCGCGCATGCTGTCCACCGGCGCAACGGAAAATCCATTGGCCGCCATCGGCGGGAGCGCCTGAGGTCGAGCAGCGAATTCGGCGAGGGCGACCTTCTCGCCGATCCAGCGATGGCGATTGAAAGACGGCAGGTTCTTGTTCGCGACTATCTGGAAGCAAGTGGACCGGCCTTGCTCCGCGATGAGCACCGACCAACCGAGAAACATGTGCCAGAGCCGGAACCACCGCTCCCCGTAGGCAGCGAGGATCGTTTCGCGGTTGTGAATCCAATTTTGATACCAGCCGTCGATGGTGCACGAATAGTGGATGCCAACGTTCTCGACGCTGTGAATTTCGAAGCCCGCTTTCTCCAACTGGTTGGTCACATAGGAGAGCGGCAGCGACGCATCTGCTCCGGGGAAAATGTACTTGGACATGAACATGCCCCAATTAAAATCCTCGGCGTCCCAATTTCGCCGCAGCCCGGCAATCTGCAGGAAAAGAATTCCATTGTCCGCGAGCAATCCGCTCAATTGCCTGAGGAACTTCTGGAAGTGCTTGATCCCCACGTGCTCAGCCATTTCCAGGACTGAAATTTTGTCGTATGTCGCGGCTGGAATCTCTCTGTAGTCCAGCGTCAGAATGCGGGCGCTTGAAGAGAGTTTTTTCTCGGCGATTCGCTGGGTACCGAAATCCGCCTGGTTCTTGCTGATGGTGACGCCGGTGGCGTCCACTCCGTAGCGTTGCGCCATGTGCGCAACAAGCGTACCCCAGCCACAACCGACGTCGAGCAACCGCTCGTTGGGTTTGAGCTGTAGCTTACCCGCCACGTAGTCGAGCTTTTGACGCTGGGCGGTCTCGACGTCGTCTTTGCGGTTTTTGAACACCGCGGACGTGTAAACCATCACGTCGCCGAGGAATGCCTCGAAAAAATCGTTGCCGCGATCGTAGTGGTCGGTGACCAGCTTGTGATCGACCTTCTTCGTGTGCTGGATCACCGATGGAATGAATTTCTGAAAGAAGAACTTCGCCTGATCGGAGGTCACCCGATAGTTGACGAACAGCTCTTTTTTCCGCATCAAGTCCTGGAGGTCGCCCTTGAGATCGAGCTTCTCGTCCAGATAGGACTCGACCAGCGTATTCATCGGGATTCGTGAATTTGAGTACCGCCGCTTGAGACCTTCGTCGCGAAAGGAAATCCAATTCGACAAGTCTATCGGCACGCCTTTCCTCCTGAAGCGCAGAGGCGAAAGGCCCCGGCGGTGAGGTGCAGCAGTCAAGGTATCACAGCTTCTGCCGGCTCCGCCGGTTTTCGGAGCAGTCGTTGAAGACCGAGCCGTCAGGGNNNNCCGCTCGAGAACTATGTTCCAATGCTCGGGATGCGCTTCAAATTCCCTGGCGCACGCCGCACTCGTCCAGGTGAGCCAGGAGATCGGCTGGATCCGAGTAGACTCGATAGGCACCGGCGCGAATCAGCTCGTCTTCGCCATACCCACCCGAAAGCACACCCACCCCCAAGGCTCCGGCTCGGCGCGCCGCCAAAAGATCCCAGACGCTGTCGCCTACCACCATGCAGTGCTGGATCTTCACGCCCAGGCGCTCCGCGGCCGCGATGAACAAGTCGGGATCCGGTTTGGCGCGCTCGACGTCATCCCGGGTAATCAGCGGTGTCTCCGGATCCAGTTGGAGAATCTTCAGAGCCTGGCCGGCGCTCCGGCGTCGCCCACTGGTCGCGATGGCCCAGGGGACGCCGGCCTGGGTCAAGGTTGCGAGCAACTCCTTCGCCCCGGGAAGGGCCCGTATCTCATCGATGCGACGCAGATATGCTTCGGAGTGAGTCTCCTGCATACGCGCCGCCTCTTCGGCGTCGAACGGATGGCCGATTTCCCGGCGGAGCGCATTCACGAACAGGCCGCCGCTCATTCCGACTCGCCGATGGATGCGCCAGGCGGAGAGCTCGATTCCGGCCTGTTCGAGCGCTTCCTGCCAGGCAAGCACATGCTGGTAGACGCTGTCGATCAGAGTGCCATCCAGATCAAAGACGAACCCGAGCCGGAGGGGCGAACGCGATGGCCGCCGAGCCCCTGCCCCGCTCGCGTCGATTGAGCTCATCAAAAGCACCTATCAACGAGCTCGAGCGGAAGCAAACACGTCGAACCAAGGTTACCGGGCCGCCGCGCTTGCCGGCGGGGACTGCGCCTGGTACGTGAAGCCAGCTGTGCCTGGCGGCAGTGAGGAGGCGCAATGCATCCGTTCGTCTTTCACAATGATCGCGTGCTGCCTCTTCCACAGATTAGGCTTTCGCCCGGCCAAGCCGGCTTGCTCAACGGCTGGGGCTTGTTCAGCACCCTTCGCGTCACCGAAGGGGTGCCTTTCGCGTGGGAGAGGCACTGGAACCGGTTGGCCCGCGACGCGGATCGCATTCAGCTCCCGCTCCCTCACGGACCGGACGCGGTTCGCGAAGCGATTGATCGCGTCATTGCCGCCAACCACGTCCAGAGCGGATGCATCCGCGTCTATTTCATCAACAACCGGGTAACGATGTGGCACAGCGACGAGCCGTTCCCCGCGGTCGATCTGATCATCTTTTCCACCGATTTACCGGCGCGGGTGGGATCCACCCAGCTAACGGTCATGAGCCATGGGCGGCAGGCGGGGAATCCGCTCACCGGAACGAAGGTCACCGCGTGGCTGAACAACGTTTGGCACGCCGATCAGGCGCGCCGTGAGGGCTTTGAGGACGCCATTCTTCTCAATGAGCGCGGCGAGGTCGCCGAATGCACCGCGGCGAACCTGTTCTGCGTGCAGGCCAAAGAGGTCTTGACCCCACCGCCCAGCTCGGGGTGTTTGCTCGGAGTCACCCGGGAGATCCTCCTCGAGATCGGGCCGAAGTTTGGCATTCCGATCACCGAGCGTCCCTTCTCGCTCAACGAGCTGTACGGCGCTGATGAAGTCTTCATCTCGTCGACCACCCGGAACGTGCAGCCGGTCGCCCGCGTCGCAGACCGGGCATATCCGGTCGTTCCAGGATCGGTCACCGAACGCCTCGCCCGCCTGATGTCCGAATACGAGAAGGAATATAAGAAGGGTCTGCCTCCGCCCGCTGGAGGGATTTGATCAGAGGCAGACCCGTGCTCCGCTGGAGCAATCCCGAGAACGCTGGAGCGGCAAATCTATTTCACCTACGCCCGAGCTACGCCGGCGCGCAACGGCAGGAAATCGGGGGCGCGCAGTTTTCAGCGCGGTTGGGACATTCTCTGTACAAAGAATTGACGCAACTGTTGCGACCCGCGCACAACCGCGAGTGGTAATCCTCCGCCCGAACTTCTTCTCGATCGGGGGGAACATGACACAACGAATCGTCGTATTGATGGTTTGCCTGTCTTTGGGCTGGGCAGGATGCAATGCGCCATCCAACCCTAACCCGGGCTCCAGCTTGCAGCAGAGCGAGCAGCAGGTCAGTGGCAGCCCGGTTCTTCTTCCGACCGGAGCTTCGATCACGCCACAGGCGGCTCCAGGCGCGACGTTCCAAAGCCTGAACCCGGGTCTGCCGATCCGCCCCGACTTCATTGCCGGCCAGGCCGTAACGACCGCTTTGAGCCCGGACGGCAGGACGCTGCTGGTGTTGACCAGCGGCTACAACCGAAACAATGGGCCGGACGGGATGCGAATTCCTTCCGAATCCAATGAATACGTTTTCGTCTTCGACGCTTTGGCCGATCCACCGGCCCAACTGCAAGTAATCCAGGTCCTCAATACCTTCGACGGACTCTCCTGGACGCCGACCGGCGACGCGTTTCTCGTCAGCGGCGGCATGAATGACAACGTCCACATCTATCGGCAGCAGAACGGCGTCTGGGCCGAGTCACTCCCTGCGATCACTTTGGGTCACACTCAGGGGTTGGGCCTTCAAACTGGGCCTCAATCGGCGGGCGTTGAGGTCGCGGCGAACGGAGCACGCGCGGTGGTCGCGAATTTCGAGAATGACTCGATCAGCGTCTTGGATTTGAATTCGCGCTCGGTGGTCGGCGAGCTTGGTCTGCGCCCCGGAGGAGGTGTTGCGGGAGGCGAGTTTCCGTTGTGGGTCACGATCCGCGGCAACGATAAGGCCTACGTGTCCAGCACTCGAGACCGGCAAGTCGTGGTGGTCGACCTCTCGACGATGCAGGTCTCAAACCGCATCGCGGTGGGCGGTCAGCCGAATCGAATGATCCTCAATCGCTCACAGACTCGTCTCTTTGTGAGCCATGGAAACAGCGACAGCGTGTCTGTCATTGATACTTCCACCGAAACAGTCGTCGAAGAGATCTCCACCCCCGCCCCCCGCGGACTTTTCGCCAATGAGCGCGGCTGGAAGGGATCGAATCCGAACAGCCTGGCGCTGTCGCCAGACGAGGGTACCCTCTACGTCACCAACGGAGGGACCAATTCGCTCGCGGTGGTGCGACTTGGAGGCGAAAGCGGTGCCGTCACCTCCGATCCGCTCGACACCGATGGTGATTCGCGGAGCCGGGTGGTCGGACTGATCCCGACAGGATGGTATCCCAATTCAGTTTCAGTCAGCGCGAATGGTAATCGGCTGTTCGTGGTGAATGGGAAAACCCTCCCTGGACCGAACGTCGGCGCCTGTCGAGATACGGTCTCCCCCAACGACCCGGACCTGAACCCTTGCAGGTCGCGCAACCAATACGTCCTGCAAAACGAAAAGGCAGGCCTGCTGAGCCTCCCGGTTCCCACCGGGCGCGAGCTGGCCCAATTGACCCGGCAGGTTGGAATCAACAACCATTTCGTCGACCGACGCGACCCCTATGGGGAGCAGGTGATGGAATTCCTGCGCAACCGCATCCACCATGTGATCTACATCATCAAGGAGAACCGGACCTACGACCAGGTCCTCGGCGATCTGGAAATTGGAAATGGCGATCCCGTTTTGGCGATCTTTCCGGAGGCGATAGCGCCGAATCACCACGCGCTGGCGAGGCAGTTCGTGACATTGGACGCGTTTTTCGACAGCGGCGAAGTCAGCGGCGTCGGCTGGAATTGGTCCACCGCAGCTCGGACCACCGATATCATCGAGAAGACCCAGTTCATCAACTACGCCGGCCGGGGCGTCACCTACGACTGGGAGGGAACGAACCGCAACATCAACGTCGGTCTGGCAACTGTGCCGGAGAGACAAGCAGTACAGCCCTTCACTCCAGACGATCCTGACCTTCTTCCCGGCGCCATCGATGATGCCGCGCCCGAAGCGCCCGGAGGTGCGGCTGAGTCCGCATACCTATGGGATGCGGCGCTGCGGCGTGGTCTGTCGGTGCGCAACTACGGCTGCTTCGGAGACCTTGCGCTGTACACGCTGCCGGAGACCGATAAGCATTGGCCTCAAATCGTTCCGAATGCGGCCGAGCTTGGCATCCGGCAGTTCTTCCCGACGAAACCAGGCCTTCAAAACATCACTGACCTGTATTTCCGGGGCTATGACCAGAAGAACGCGGACTACTACAATTTCAAGGAATGGGAGCGAGAGTTCGACGAGTTCGCCGCTTCCGGAGACCTCCCAGCGCTCGAGCTCGTTCGCTTTCCACACGATCATTTTGGCGCGTTCGGCAACGCCCGCTACCGCGTGAACACACCAACGAAGCAGATGGCCGACAACGACTACGCCATCGGTCTACTGGTGGAGAAGATCGCCCAGAGCCGGTTCGCTTTAGACACGCTGATCTTCATCATCGAGGATGACGCCCAGGACGGGCCGGATCACGTCGACGCGCACCGGAGCATTGCCTACGTGGTTGGCCCATACGTGCGACAGGGAACGGTCGTTTCACGGCCGTACAACACCGTCAGCATGCTTCGCACGATCGAAGAGGTGCTTGGCCTGGAGCCGATGGGGCTGACCGATGGCCTGGCCGAGCCGATGACCGACGTCTTCGAGACGACGCCGACGCCCCGGCCCTGGGGATACACGGCGATATATCCGGAACCGCTTCTCGACACGGACTTGCCTTCGCCCGCGACCCTTCCTTTGAATGCCCGAGGTTTCGGAAACCCGACCGCCTGGCCTCTTCAAGATTCTGCCTATTGGGAGAGGGCGGCGGCGGGCCAGGACTTCAGCCAAGAGGACAAAGTAGACAGCGCCGCGTTCAATCGCATCCTCTGGCGAGGTCTCAAGGGAGACGACGTCCCCTACCCCACCGCTCGTGACGGGCGCGATTCGTCATCGAGCGAGGATTCCTTGGCGGCGAAATAGGAGCACTGACATGCGATACCTCGTGCCCATCCTCGGATGTCTTGTCGCATCGTTGAATTCGGCTGCACAGGCCGACGATCTCTGGCAGCCTTTTGTGTTGTCGCGAACCGGGCCGACGCTCCAACCGGCCCAGGTGGCCGTCGAGACCGGGGCAGGCTACAACGGACTGCCGCAGAACAGGACGGCTCGCCTGGACGACTCCTACCAGGGCAGTTCGTGGCTCAGCAGCGCGATTGGCAGCAGCACAATGCCGCGGAGGCAGCGCTGCTGTTGTCATCGGACGTGGGCCCTTTGCGATTTGTCGCGAATGTTCGGGCCGCTCACTACTTTCACGGAAATCGCGACTCGCTCGATGTGTTTGCGACTGCGGGGGCCGCGGTGCGCGTCACTCGCTGGCTACAGAGCGGCGTCGAATACCTCGGCGAGGAATTGGAGGGAGTCACCGGGGGGGACGTCGATGTTGGCCCCGGCGGTCGCCATTTTGTCGGCCCGAGCACGACGGTGCTCATTCCTTGAACATGACCGCCGGTCCGCTCTTCACGCCGATCGGGTCGAGTCTGCTGGTCCGCGGATCGGTCGGGTACGTGTTTTAAAATCTGTCGAAAATCACTCTCACCTTGCATTTTGGGGAATCGCGTAGTTCGCTGCCCAGATGACGATCTCCCGGGCTGCGTTGATCTCCGTCCTGTCATCCGCGATTTCGATGGAGGGTCTGGCGAACACTGAGAGTCAGTCGATACCGTTTGCCAACCCAGATGCGCTTCCGCAGCCAAAACAGCAATTCAGGCTGCCCCAATCCAAATTGACGCCAGGTGTGACTCCGAATGTCCGCTGCAACAATCGGGTGACCTGCAGCGATGGTCGAGGGGTGACCCAAAGCGAGACGGCCCTGGCAATCAGCGGCGACGTCGTCGTTTGCGGCTACAACGACTTTCGAGCGGCTTATTGCCCAAACGAGGCGCCCGGTTATCAGTGGGCCGGCTGGTCCTATTCTTTGGACGGTTGCGCCACCTTCACCG
>WNFJ01072928.1_pt1 | contig 17174 bp, 20 predicted proteins | sample 5400461 | NCBI WGS metagenome assembly WNFJ01 (sample SAMN13153349, study PRJNA577476) | soil metagenome | isolation source: 115 cm saprolite on Douglas fir-dominated hillslope | place: USA:California | collected 2013-09-17 | reverse complement strand
ACGGGCGGTCCGTTTCGAAAGCCTGTGGACCGGAGGATGTCCAGATAGGTGCGAACCAAGCGGCCCGCCCGCGTATTACCATGCAGTAGGAGGAAGCGTTGGTAGCTAGTGTGGAGATCCGGCATCAACGTCTTCTCGAACACCGGCGAGTGCTCCATACCTGTGAAGGAGGTGGATAGGTACCGATCATACCACCCCTGTGCCTCCTGCCTCGCCACAAAGACAGGATATGAGTGGAGCAGGCGCTCCCACGCGGCAACGCGCTCGCCAACAGAGTCCCAGGGAATCAGAAGCGCGCCGTCCTCAGAGAAGCCTTGGGCTTCGTCGTGCTCGCGCAGCGCGAGGAAGTCCCTGAGAGCGGAGGTCAGGAATGGCCTGACGGTCGCTACGAGAACCCCGGTGTGCTCGATTGGGTAGGTGCTACCCTCGCTCAACGTGAGAGCAAAACCGCGCGCGTCAAAAAAGCGTTCGGCCGAATCCGACGCGGCTGTCGAGGAGATGAGCCAATTCTGGAAGGGAGCATCGTCCCAGGTCTCGCGACCGATGGAGTCGATTGCGGAGGCGTAGCCGTCTCGAAAAGCGATGAATAGTGAATCGGCGCTGGTGGTGCCTGAGTCCTGACGCAGCATCACGATAACGGAGTCGCGCCGACGCACGAGGGGCTGCAATCGTGCATCGATCCGCGCGAACCACGGGCTGACCATCTCGGGAGTCAGCATGGGAAGGGACCCCTCGTGACTGGCCGACGGTGTGCCTGTGACCTGGGGTTGTTCCGTCCCGCGCGCGGCCGGTTGGCGTTCGCGGGTGCAAGCCGCGAGGACGACAAGCAAGACGAGAAGAAGAGGCATGGTCGAGTCTGCCACCTCACGGATCGCGCTTAGGCCGCGGCGCGCTGAAGAGAGATTCATTCTTTAATCTACGCGCGCCGCCAGCTTCAGGCGCTTGGTAGGCGGCATGGATCAGGCACCGCCGCTTAACGCACCGCAGTTACGCTGGCGATGGTCAGGTTGGTCGAGACTGTGGAAGGCCTGGCCCGAGTTGCATCCTATCATGCGGCGCCAGTCCCCGTGTATGCAACGGTGGTGACCGCGATGCACCAGTCGTCTGAGTCCCCTGAAAACTAGAATCCCCTGAGCGCGTCGGCTTCCGTTGCGAACACGGCGAGAATCGTCGAGAACCCGGAGATATCGAACACCTCACGGACCGTCTCGTTCGCGCGCCCCCCGCCCCCCCCGCCCCCCCCAGCCGCTTGGCCGTACCGAGCAGGACTCTGAGCCCGGCGCTCGAGATGTAGTCGAGCGCCGTGCAATCGACCACCATCTTCCGCGCGCCGGCCGCGAGCATTCCGTCGACTGCTTCCTGGGCTTGGGGTGACGTGTTGCTGTCGAGGCTCCCCGCGAAGGCCACGAGGGTGACGCCCTTCTCGGTACGCGTGGTGATGTCCATGGACGGTCCCCCAAGGAGCTTCGCTAAGGTGACGACGTTGCGATCGGCCCGGCGGTGATAGGCGACGTCGTCCATCATCCGCCGGGCCAGGTGAATGCCGAGCCCGCCGATCTGCCGCTCCTCTACGGAACGCGCGGTGTCAGGGGCAGCCACGTCCAACGGGTTGAACGGCTTGCCGTTGTCGGTGAGCGTGACGCACAACCGATCCGTGCGCAGCTCCACTTCGATCCTCACCTCGCCGTCCCCTCGCCCCGCGAATCCATACGCGATGGTGTTGTTCAGGAGCTCGTCGAGGGTGACGCTCACACTCCGCCGGATCGCGGCCGGCACCGCGTGCGCGTTCGCGAACTCGGCGAACGCCGAGCTCACCCCGGCGACCTGGCCGGGATCGCTGCCGATCGTCATACGGAAGCTGGGCCGCATCTCGCCCTCCGCCGGGCCGCTGAATGAGACCACCGCCGCTCCAATATCGCCAGCCTGCCCCGCCTCGGCGGGGGGGTCGGGGGCCGCCCTCGGGCACCGGGGATCCCAGATCCAGGGCCCGGCATTGCAGGGAGGCCCCCCGCGGTGCACGTTCCCCCGCCCCGGCGAGGCCTGTCGGGTGGACTCCTCCAACCTTTGACGCTCTGAGTTGTAATTGAAAGAGATCCCTCTTGCGACAGACGAACAGGACCGCGCGCTCGTCAAGCGGTGCCTGGAGAATCACCGGGACGCGGCGGGCGCTCTCGTCGAGCGCTACCAGCAACCCCTGTTCAATGTCGCGCTGCGGATGCTGGGCAACGTGCAGGACGCCGAGGACGTTACGCAGACGGTGTTTCACAACGCATTTTACAATCTCCGGACCTACGACCCGAAGTACAAGTTCTTCAGTTGGATTTATCGCATGACGGTGAATGAGTCATTGAACATGCTTAAGCGCCGGAAACCGACGGTCACAGTGGAGGACGATCTTGACATCCTGGCGCCGGGCGCCGCAGCCGATCGTGCGGAAGCTGAGGACCGCGTCGGGAGGGCGTTGATGGCTCTCAAGCCGGACGATCGGGCCGTGGTGGTGTTGAGGCACTTCGTGTCCTTCTCCTACCAGGAGATCGCCGACGTGCTGGAGATTCCGGTCCAGACCGTCAAGTCGCGCCTGTTCACCGCACGGGAACGGCTGCGGCTTGCGTTAGGTGAAGGAGTCCGGTAACGATGCTGACCCGCGACCAGGTCGAGCTCATCCAGCAGGAAATCGACGGCGCGAACAGTCCGGAAGGGAGTGCCGCGCTCCGGTCGCTGCTGGAGCGGGATCCGGAGGCCCGGGCGATGGCGGCCGAGCTCCGCCGTGTCGCCGGGGTCTTCGCGCAAGTCGCCGAACGCCAACCGTCGCCGCACCTGAAATGGGCGATCCTCGATGCGCTGCCGCAGCCGGCTCGCGCGTCGCCCGGCGTACTCCGGCGGTGGGCCGCTCAAACGCTGCGACTCGTCACAAAACCCGTAGAGGAGGCGATCATGACCAAGAAGGCACTGCTCATCGGAAGCGCCGCGGCGGCGGTCGTGATCGTCGCCGTCGGGCTCATCACCGGCTTTCCCCCCATCGGCCGCGACGCCGGCACCATCGGCGGGGTCGAGCCGGCGGCACGGTATCATGGCCGGGTCATGACCGCGGCAGACGTGTCGCTCAAGAATCCCGAGATCCAGGCGCTGTTCCAGAACGACCAGGTCCTGCGCCTGGTGCAGAGCGACGTATTCCGGCAGGTGATGCAGAACCAGGCGTTTCGGGGGCTCATGGCCAGCGACGCCTTCCGGCAGCTCCAGGCCAGCGACGCGTTCCGCCAGCTGATGGCCAGTGATGCGTTCCGCCAGCTCCAGGCCAACGACGCCTTCAGTCAGCTCCAGGCCAACGCGGCGTTCCGTCAGCTGCAGGCGCAGGACGCGTTCCGGCAGATGCAGTCGTCCGACGCGATGCGCCAGCTGCAGGCGAACGACGCGTTCCGTCAGCTCCAGGCCAACGACGCCTTCCGCCAGGTGCTGGCCAGCGACGCGTTCCGCCAGGTGATGGCGAACGACGCGTTCCGCCAGCTCCAGGCCAGCGACGCCTTCCGGCAGGTGATGGCGAACGACGCGTTCCGCCAGCTCCAGGCGGCCGAGGCGTTCCGCTCCCTGTCGCAGAACCAGGCGCTGTCCCAGGCGTTCATGCGCGAGGCGATGCGCGCCCAGATGTAACCTCGTCGCGCGGGGAACCCGGCCCGCTCTAACGGGAGCCGGGATCCCCAGGTAGTTTCTTCCCCTCCGACAATGCCACGACTCCGAAGCGCCCTGGCCCTCGTGGCCTGCGTGCGGGTGTGTGCGCCCGCCGCGCTCGCCGCGCAGTTCCAGACGCTCGAGACCAGCGACATGCGGCTGGTCTACACGTCGGCGCTCCAGTCCTACCTAGTGCCGCAGGTGACCCGGAGCTTCGAGAATTCCCTGCGATTCCACTGCCGCCTCTTCGACTACGCGCCCTCCGACAAGATCAACGTGCTGATGCACGACCTCTGGCACTACGGCAACGCGGGCGCGAGTCCGTTGCCGGAGAATCACATCACCATCGGGATCGAGCCCTACGACCACGACTACGAGTCCGCGCCGGCGCAAGAGCGGATCACCTCCTCGCTCAATCACGAGATGGCCCACATCGTCACCGTCGACAAGGCCACCTCATCCGACCGTTTCTTCCGATCGCTGTTCTTCGGCAAGGTCACCCCTAGCTCCGAAGTGCCCCTGTCCATGCTCTACGGTTACCTGACCACGCCGCGGTGGTATGCGCCGCGGTGGTACCTGGAAGGGATCGCCGTCTATCTCGAGACGTGGATGAACGGGGGGGTGGGACGGGCCATCGGTCCCTACGATGAAATGGTGTTCCGCACACACGTCCGCGACAGCGCCCGAATCTACGATGTGGTCGGGCTGGAATCGGAAGGGACCACGGTCGACTTCCAGGTGGGCGTGAACTCCTATCTCTACGGCACGCGCTTCATCAGCTATCTGGGGCTGCGGTACGGAAACGACAGCCTGCTCGCGTGGTTCAACCGGAGCGAGGGCAGCCGGCGGTACTTCTCGTCGCAGTTCCGGCACGTCTATGGCCGGTCGCTCGAGGACGAGTGGTCGCGATGGATCGCGTGGGAGCGCGACTGGCAGGAGGCCAACCTCGCGGCGATCCGCCGGCACCCGGTCACGGCCTTCCGCCCGCTGACCGATCACGCCCTCGGCTCGGTCTCCCGGGCGTACTACGACTCGACCAGCCGGAGCATCCTTGTGGCCGTCCGCTATCCGGGCCAGGTCGCCTTCTTCGCCGCCATCGACGTCGCGACCGGGAAAATCACGAACCTCGGCGAGGTCCTCGGCGCGTCGGGATACTACGTGACCGCGCTGGCCTACGATGCGGCGTCACGGACCCTCTTCTATACGACCAACAACGCCGATTGGCGGAACTTGTGCGCCCTGGATCTGGCGACCGGCCGGTCACGGGTCCTGCTCCGCAACGCGCGGATCGGCGATCTCGCCTTCGATCCGGCGGACCGGTCGCTGTGGGGCGTCCGGCACGACAACGGGTTCTCGACGCTGGTCCGCCTCGCCCCACCCTATCGTGAGTGGAACCAGGTCGAGACCCTGCCCTATGGGCGGGACCTGTTCAGCCTGGACATCTCGCCGGACGGCTCGACCCTCATTGGATCCCTGTCGGACATCAGCGGGATGCAGAAGCTGGCGCGGATGGACATCGCGGCGCTCCGGACGGGAGACACCACGCCCGACGTCCTGTACGAATTCGGGGACTGGCCGCCGTCGAACTTCGTGTTCTCGCCGGACGGGAAGTTTCTCTTCGGCTCCTCCTACTACTCCGGCGTCTCCAACATCTACCGCTATGATCTCGCCCGGCGGGACATGGAGCCCCTGAGCAACACGGAGACGGGCTTCTTCAAGCCGGTGCCCCTGTCCCCGGATTCGATCTTCGTCTTCCGGTATACGACGCGGGGGTTCGTCCCTTCGATCATCCCCAACGAGGTGCCGGACAGCGTGAGCGCGATCCGCTTCCTGGGGAACGAGATCGCGGCGACCCGGCCCGACGTGCAGTCGTGGATGCCGCCGCAGGACTCGACCCTCAACCTGGACTCGCTCACGACCACCGCGCGAGCCTACCGCTCGCTCGCCCACCTCGCGCTGCACAGTGCGTATCCCGTCGTGGAAGGATACCGGGATGCGGCCGGCACCAACGCCGTAGCCATCGGCGGCCGTGCGAACTTCTCCGATCAGGTCGGCGCGACCGCGCTGAGTCTGACCGCGTCCTACTCTCCCGACCCGGCCCTGTCGAGCTACGAGCACCTCCATCTGCGCGCGGACTTCCAGTCTTGGAACTGGCGTGTCACCGCGTCCTTGAATCGCGCCGACTTCTACGACCTCTTCGGGCCCACGAAGGTAAGCCGCCGAGGCTATTCGCTGGGGGTCCGGTACAAGGGGAATCTCCTTATCGACGACCCGAGGAGCCTGACGTACACGCTGCGGCTGGCGGGATATCGCGGTCTGACGAGGCTGCCGGACTACCAGAACGTGGCGGCGCCGATCGACCGGCTCGTGTCGCTCTCCGCCGACCTTGCGTATGGATCGCTCCGGCGCTCCCTCGGCGCCGTCGAGGACGAGCTGGGGACGAGCGCGAGCGCGACCGTGCGCGGCACCTACGTCGGCGGGACGCTCTTCCCCCTCCTGAACCTGGATGCGTCCCATGGCTTCCTCCTGCCGCTCAACCACTCGTCGCTGTGGTTTCGGGCCTCGGCGGGGTCGGCGCTGGCCGGGAACCGGAGCGACCCTTTCGCCCAGTTCTTCTTCGGGGGCTTCGGCAACAACTGGGTGGACTATCGGGATATCCGCCAGTTCCGGGAGACCGTGAGCTTCCCGGGGCTCGGGATCAACGACATCGGCGGCGCAAGCTACGGCAAGGCCCAGGTGGAGTGGGTGTTGCCGCCGCTCCGGTTCCGCCGCGTCGGCATCCCCAGCTTCTACCTCCAGTGGGCCGATCTGTCGCTCTTTACGACGGGGCTCGTGACCGACGTGGATGAACGCGCCGCCCGGCGCACGCTCGCGAGCGCGGGCGCGCAGCTCGACTTTAGGCTGGTCACGCTCTCCCATCTCGAGTCCACGCTCTCGATCGGATTGGCTGTGGCCAACGAGCCGGGCGTCCCGCTCCACTCCGCCGGGATGTTCTCGTTCAAGATCATGTGACGAGCGTCCTCGCCGTCGCCGTCAGTGTCCTGCCGGTCTTCGTGTTCCTCGGGGCACTCGTGCTGATCGACAGCTACAAGCTCGTCGCGCTGCGGGCGATCCTTCTGTCGGTCGCCGCCGGCATGGTTGCCGGTCTCGCCGCCTGGGGGGCGAATCTCTGGCTCCGGCCCGCGCTCGGCCTGGACTGGGATCAGTACTCGCGGTACGTCGCCCCCCTCGTGGAGGAGCCGCTCAAGGCCACGTTCCTCGTGTACCTGCTGCAACGGAACAAGGTGGGGTTCGTCGTGGACGCCGCCATCCACGGCTTCGGTATCGGCACCGGCTTCGCGTTCCTCGAGAACCTTTACTACGTGCAGGCGACCCCCGACGCGACGCTGTGGACCTGGGTCGTGCGGGGATTCGGCACGGCGATCATGCACGGTGGCGCCACGTCCATCGTGGCGATGGTTTCCAAGGCGCTCCAGGACCGCTCCGGCATGTTCCGACTCTCCCTGGTCCTGCCCGGACTCTGCGTGGCCGTGGTCCTGCACTCGCTCTACAACCACTTCGTACTGCATCCGGTCCTGGCCACGGCACTGATCGTCCTCGTCCTTCCCTCCCTCAGCATCGCCGTGTTCCAGCGGAGCGAACGCGAGACGAATGCCTGGCTGGGAACCGGGTTCGACACGGACCAGGAGTTGCTGCGGGCGGTGCACACGGGCCAGCTTTCGGACACCCCGGTCGGGCGGTACATCGCGTCCGTGAAGAGCCGCTTCCCCGCCGAAGTGATCGTCGACATGATGTGCTTCCTCAGGTTGCGCGCCGAGCTCGCCCTCCGCGCCAAGGGGGTCCTGATGATGCGCGAGGCCGGGTTCGACGCCGCACCGGATCCGATGGTGAAGGACAAGTTCCAGGAGCTGCGGTACCTGGAACAGAGCATCGGGAAGACTGGACTGCGAGCGTTGCATCCGTTCGTTCACACCAGCACCCGGGACCTCTGGCAACTGACTGTGCTCGACGGGGAGCGAGGATGACCACGCCACCTAGCCTCAGTGACGCCGAGAGACTCGCGCGCGAGATGGAAGTCGCGCGGAACATCCAGCGCGACTTCCTGCCCGAATCACTCCCGATCGCCATGGGGGTGCAGCTCGAGGCCGCCCTGGAGCCGGCCCGCCAGGTCTCCGGCGACTTTTACGACGCCTTCGTGCTGGCGCCCTCCGGCACGATTGTCCTGGTCGTGGGCGACGTGTGTGACAAGGGCGTCGGCGCGGCGCTGTTCATGGCCCTGTTCCGCAGCCTCATCCGTGCGTCCGCCGATCCCGTCGGGGGCGGTGCGATCCAGATGATCGGTGGCCGTCGCACCCTGGTTCGCCAAGCGCTGGAGTCCGCTACGCCGGCCGACCTCTTGACCCGGGTCGCGAGCTTCACAAACGACTACATCGCCAGGCTGCACGGACGCACCAACATGTTCGCCACGGTGTTCCTCGGGGCGCTCGATCCCGGGAGCGGACAACTCGACTACGTCAACGCGGGCCACGAGCCGGCCCTGGTCATCGGGCCGGGTGGCGGCATCCGGGACCTGCGCCCCACGGGCCCCGCGCTCGGGCTCCTTCCGGACCGGGTGTTCAAGGCGGGCGAGGCGACGCTCGAGCCTGGCGACGGTTTCTTCGCGTTCACCGACGGGCTGGTGGAGGCGCGAAACCCGGCCGGCGAGGTGTTCGGCGCCGAGCGTCTGCGGGACGCCCTGCGGGCGAACAACAACTCCGCTACGACTCTCGTGCGCGGCGTCCTGGACGCGCTCCACGCGTTCACGGGACAGGCCGAACCGCACGACGATGTCACGCTGCTCGCCGCGTCGCGCATGATCGGTTGAGGCGTCCCGATGGCTACCGTTTCGGCTCATACCGCAGCGCCACCGCCCCCGAGCCGAACTCCAGCCGGCTCACGAGCTTCAAGTCGACCTGTTTCGATAGCCCCGCGAACAGCGTCGGCCCATGGCCCACGAGCCTGGGCTGCACCACGAACTCGTACTCATCGATCAATCCCAGCTCTGCCAACGCCAGCGGGAGCTTCCCGCCTCCCACGAGCAGTCCTTTACCCGATTCCCGCTTGAGCTGCTGGACGGCCTTCCCCAGATCCCCGCGCACGAGCTCCGCGTTCCAATCGACCCGGTCCAGGGTGCTCGACACGACGTACTTCTTTGCCGCGTCGATCGTCAAACTATGCCCTTCACCCCCGCTGCCCCCGCTCGTTCGATGGTCGTTGCTGGCTAACGAACGGAATGATTGCTGGAGCACGGCTGTACGTTGGCGCACAAAGGGAATTCCGCCAAGGCGGGGCTGCGCAGCTTCAACCGCTAATGAGGCGGCGCCCCCTCCGCGTCTCCTCGGCCGGTACGTGGCTGACGAAACGGCCACCACTCAAATGCGATCCATAGGAGCGCCACGAAGTAGCCTGTGATCCACGCAACATCGACCAGCCGGGCGTCACGCATTCTAGTGACCCAAGCGCCCACCATGACGACACACAGAGCCGCCGCTGCGTAGGAGGCGACCCATGGCACAAGAAGCAGGAGGCCACCCGCAACCTCTATTCCACCCACCAACCATCTCAGCCAGACCGGATAGCCCCAACGCTCGAAGGCCGGGGTCCAAAAACCATTAGGGTCGAACTTGACCCAACCCATGCTCACGTACATCCGAGCGAGATAGACCCCGAGGCACCACGCCGCGAGAAGGCGCACCTTTTTCAAATTCGTGACGGAGACACTTGACCCCAAGAAGCGACTCATACGACGGGAGGGGTGGCGCTGGGGGAGGACATGGTATTGAGATGATGAAGGACGATAGGCAGTGTGGCGAGGCCTCCCACGTCAGCGTCCAGTGCGAGTGTGATGAAGACTAGCCCGCCTCGCGCGTTTCGCGGATCACACGCGTGACAAACGTCATTGGGTGCCGCCTAACGCACCGCGGTTAAGCCGCGCCGCCCCAGGCAGCGGGCGGGACGACGGGATTGGTGGAACTCGGCTGTACGTTGGCGCACGAATGGAATTCTGCCAAGACCGGGCGGCGCAGCTTCAACCGCTTGTTGGGCAGCAACCTGTCAGGGCGCCGCCGACGGCGCCGCTACGACCGACCAATGTGCATCGCGGAATTGCCACTGTGCGCCTCGATGCTCAGCGATCCCCGTGAAGAACCCATCTTGCTCGACCCGATGGCCTTTCATGTCGATCTGCGTCTCGTGATAGCTCATCGCCACGACCGCGAGACCGGGGGCGAGCGGATCCACGCGAATCGTATCGCCCCAGCGCAGGGTGATGTGCGCGAAACTGCGGGTCAGATTGGGGATCGCCCGCGTCGCCGCGCCACGGGTTGGGAAAACGAGGCGGCCTTCTGCCGCCATAAAGAACGCAGAATCATCCGCAAAATACTCTTGCCAGGCGGCCGGCCCGCGAGCGGTGATGCCCTGCGCGACGGTGGCCGCAAACGCCTGGACGCTGTCGCGCATGGCGGCCTTGGACGTCGCGTCGAGCGTGTGCGGGCGGTCGCACGCGGCGACCGTGAGGGTCGCGATGAGCGCAGGAAGAAGTCCGGAGCGCACAGGTTGCGGCCTAACGCACCGCGGTTAAGCTGCGCCGCCTGCCCTGGCCGGCGGGACGACGATCACAGACGAGCATGATGAATGTTACGGGCACAAATGGAATTCTGCCAACGCCCGACGGCGGGAGCTGCAACCGCTAGTGAGGCCGCTCGCCAGCTACTCCGCGTACACGATCGGGGGTTTGTGAAAGAGACCCTCGCCGATAATGCAGCACCCCGGAAACCCAAGGCCGCCTTCACGCGCCACGACGACGCCCAAGCCGACCGCGTGGGTGGGCACCGCGAACGTGCGGCTGGCGAGGATCGATTCGCCGGCCTTCAACGGCGCATCAAACGGGACCTGGCCTTCCTCCGAACTCGCGTCGTAGCGGTAGCCGGCGCGATCCCGCATATAGGCGACGACGAAGCGCTCGCGCTGGGTGACGCGTCGAGCGCGGCTCGAGAGGCGAAACGCCACGTGATAGATGTCCCCGGCGCCAGTCCCCGTGCGTGAAACGCTGGTGACCGCGATGCACCAGTCGTCTGAGCATAGGTCCTCGCCACGAGCCACGACGCGGCGCGGGGACAGCAGGGAGACCAGCGTGACCACGGCCATGTACACGACCGCGCCGATACCGAGCCTGCGGAGACGCCCGCGGGCGCGGTCCGGACGGCCGCGAAGGGCGGCACCGGTCGCCGCCGCGAGGGTGCCCAGCGCAGCGAGGAACAGGGCGATGAAGAGCAGGTCGAAGGGGGTCATGAGCTCGGTGGGGCGGCCTAACGCGCCGCGGTTAAGCCGCGGCGCGCTGAAGAAACATTCATTCCTTAATGTACGCGCGCCGGCAGCTTCAAGCGCAAGTTATGCAGTGCCGGACTCCAGTTGCCGCGGTGGACAACGGACGGAACCGTACGAACAAAAGACGCAGCAATCGCCAGGGCGCGGTCGTAGCATCTGGTGGCAGCTCAAGCACTCGTAGAAGTGCACACACGCGTTCTCGGGCATCTGTTCTTGCGTCTCGACGCCACAGAGCGGGCACGTGATCGTGCTAGTCAGCGTGAGCGCCGGCACTGCCTAACGCACCGCGGTCAAGCTGCGCCGCCCCGCTTCGCGGGCGAACAAGAATGAAGTGTGGAGCACAGCTGTACGTTGGCGCACAATTGGAATTCTGCCAAGGCCCAGCGGCGGCAACTTCAACCGCTCGTTAGGCGGCGCCTCAGGCTGACCAGGTCAAGGCGCCGCCGACCACGTGGGCTTCGTGTGGCCGATCAGCGCACCGAGGCCGCCGCCAACGATCGCCGACAGCACCAAGCCCTTGACGAGCAGGCTGCCCCGCGTCTCGCCTTGCGTGAATGAGCCGCCGATATACACCACGGGGACGACAACCAGGCTCAGGACCGCGGTTCCAATGAGAAAACCGCGCCCAGCCCTCGTCCCCGTCTGGACCTCGAGGCGCGAGACCGCCGCAGGGACCACCACCGTGCCCTGACCGGGTCCGCAGGCAGCGGCAGCCAGTACGGAACAGTAGCGCAAGCTGCTGGACGCTGGCCCAAAGGGCGCGAGGAGGCGTCCCGCGACGACTCCGTTATTGGCGAAATGCAGGCGCACCACGGTCGCCGAATCGAGGACGCGCGTGACGAGGGACGCTTGCGCGCGCGCGCTCGAGGCCGCGATCAGGGTGAGCGTGAGGGTAAGGAATGCGCTGCGGAGGCGCCGACGCGTTCGTCGAGTCTCATGTGTACTCATTTTCTGAGGCGCTGGCTAACGCACCGCGGTCAAGCTGCGCCGCCCCAGCGGGCGGGCGGGACAATACCTTGGATGGAGCACGGCTGTACGTTGGAGCACAAATGGAAGTCTGCCAAGGCCGGGTGGCGGCAGCTTCAACCGCGAGTTAGGCGCCAACGCGTCGACCTAGTTTGCCCTCGGAAGCATGCGCCTGAGGCGCGCTGCCAGTGCGGTCACGTCGCCCTTTAGCAGGCCACGCCACCCAATGGGTGAGCGGGCGAACGACGCGACGTCCATGCGTGTAATGGGGGTGCTGTCCACGACGAGCGTCATGCGATAGAGGACGTGCACGGTATCTGGACCCTCATTGATGTGCCCAAGTACCTGCATCCGCGCAGATTTCATGACATCCGCGAGCCCCTGGTCTCGCTCCAGTGTGGCATGCATCAAACCCGCAAATACCGCTGTGTCTGACAAGGACTCTGCTGCCGCAACGCTCCGGACCCCCAGGAGCTGCTGCCGCAGGTCGTCCGCGCCGGGCGCTTGGATCAGAACGGCGAGCAGCTCACGTAGCTGATGCAGCGCCGATGGGTGCATGAGACGAGCCATACCCGTCCAGTCCAGCGCACGCATGGTCCCAACGAACTGCGTGGCGACGCTCTCAGGGGGCAAGGGCGGCGTCTGCCCACGGGCCGGGGCCGCCATGGCGCAGCAGAGCGCAGAGACCAGCGTGAGTCTGTAGTGCATGGGCATCAACCTCGAGGAGGGATATGCGTTGGCGCCTAACGCACCGCCGTTAAGCTGCGCCGCCCGCGCTGGCGGACGGGACGACCTGAAGTGTGGGGCATGGCCATACGTTGGCGCACAAATGGAATTCTGCCAAGGCCGGGCGGCGGCATCTTCCACCGCTAGTTGGGCGCCTGCCAAGATCGGCATTGGCGCCGTATGTACATTGTTCTGACGGCACCGAACGTTGCGCCACTGAGAATCAGCGTGGTGCGGAGGCGCCGCATGCTCGCGTCCGGTTTCGCGCCCTCCCCTGACACCCAAATGCCGACCGCCAGTTCGTACCCCAGCCAGCCGACCGCCGCTCCCACCAGCGTACCCTCTGCAATGCGGAAGGCGGCGCGTCCGCTACACTCTGGCGGCTGGTATCTGAAAGCGGCGATCGGCCGTGCAAAGCCGGTATTGGTAATGAATGGGGCGACGCCGCTGGTCGGGAATCCTGGCGTCAAGCGCTGTCCTTCGACAGCGCGGGCCGATACCCCGAGCACCATCATGATCAAGATGCGGCAGCCCTGCTTGAGCATGGCGGGCGTCTAGCTAACCTCAGACTGCGTCTTCAGGGTCGGGGCTCCCTTCGTCAGTCGCATAAGCATCATGTTGCCATGGGGGCGGAGCGCCGTCAACTCGCGACAGGAGCCCGGCTTCGGGCCCGCTGCCCCGCGACGCCGTGCACAAGAGACTGCAGGCGCCGGTCGCATAAGATGTGCACCCGGGTTGAGCGGGGGGCGGGGGCGCGGTACCTTCGGCCTCCAGTCACTCACCACCCCCCAGGAGCCACCGATGCGTTCACCCGTCCTCACTCTCCTCGCCGCTGCCGCCCTCGGCGCACTCGGCTGCGAACCGTACACCAAACCCTTCAGCGCCGCCGATCACGCCGTCGTGCGCGCGTCGATCGATACGTTCACCGCCCGCGTGCTGCGCGCGGATTGGCCCGGAGCCTCCAAACTCTACGCCCCCGGCGCCCGCTTCATGCCGCCGAACCACAAAATGGTGGTCGGTCCGGCCGCCATCGAGACGTGGATGCGCAGCTTCCCGCCGCTCAATTCCTTCGTCCTGACCGTCGACACCGTCGCGGGCTCGGGTGACCTCGCCTACGTTACCGGGCACTACACGATGGCGTTCACACCCCCGGGCGCCAAAGCACCCGTCACCGACGCCGGCAAGTTCATCGAAGTGCACGTGCGCGGCAGCGACGGCTCGTGGCTCAACACCGCCGATGAGTTCAATTCGGACCAGCCGGCGATGCCCGCCGCACCCGCGCCGAAGCCCGCACCGGCCAGGCGCCGCGGCAAGTAACCGCCGACTACAAACGGTCGGCGGGATTGCGGACGCCCAATCGCCCGCGGTTCAACACGTGCGTGTAGAGCATCGTGGTGCGCGCGTCGCGCACCACCGTGAGCAACTTCACCGCAGCACAGGAGCGCCCGGCGGCACGCGGGCGATAACAAAAACACGCGTTGGTAGACGAAAAACCGCTACGGACGGAAAACTTCCTTGACCATCTTGAACGCCTTGAACGGCATCACGAGGAAGAGGACCAGAAAGAGCGGCAGCCCGATCATCACGCGCACCAGCGGCGTCTGGCGCCGCAGCTGCTCCACCATCCCGGGCTTGGTCGAGGTCTTCCCCAGCCCCATGCCGTGCTGGTAAATGACCTTCTGGCGCTCCAGCTTCTTGGCGTCGAGCTGCGCGGCCGCCTGCTCCGCCTCATACTCTGGCGTGCCGGGCGCCGACAAGAGCCGGGTATAGCCGCAGTAGATGCAGCGCTTCACGCCCGCGCCGAGGGGCCGTTTGCACTTGGGACAGGGGATCGCGGCAGCGGGAGGAGAAGCGGTCATCGCGCTCCCAAGATAGCTTTTTCCCATGCTCCTAGGCGAGACCGTCCGCGTGGCGCTCGATGCGCTGCGCGCCAACAAGCTCCGCTCCCTGCTCACCATGCTCGGCATCATCATCGGCGTGGGAGCGGTGATCACCATGGTCGCCCTCGGCACCGGCGCGCAGAAGGCGATCGAAGACCGCATCGCCTCGCTCGGACCCACGCTCTTGAGCGTGCTCAACGGGCAGGATTTCCGCTTCGGCGTCGCCGTCAGCAACGCGGCGGCCCTCACCTACGCCGACGACACCGCCCTGGCCCATAATGCGCGCTTCCTCGCCGCCGTCGTCCCGGAGCTGGAACGCGAGCAGCAGATCCAGTACGGCAACTTGAACATCAGCGAAGGGGTGATTGGCACGACGCCAGACTTTATCAAAGTCCGCAATTACACGCTCGCCGCGGGCCGGATGTTCACCGCCAAGGACGACGCCGAGCGCCAGCGCTACGCGGTGATCGAGGCCGACATCCCCGACCTGTTCAAGACCAACGGCGCCGCGATGATCGGTCAGACGATCAAGATCCGCGGCATCGAGTTCGAGGTGCTGGGCGTGCTCGTCGCCAAAGGCACCCAAGGGTTCGGGTCGAGCGACGACGACATCCTCATCCCACTCGAAACTGCGCGCTACCGCGTGGTAGGGAGCGACCGGCTGCGCCAAATCACCATCCGCGCGGCGAGCCCCGACTCGATCCCCCTCGCCATGATCGAGATCGAACGGGTACTGCGCCGCCAGCACAAGATCAAACCGGGCTTCGACAACAATTTCCGCATCCGCAGCGCGCGCGACGTGTTGTCCACGCTCGAGCAGACGACCGTGACCTTCAAGTATCTGCTCGGGGGTGTCGCCGCCGTCAGCCTCCTCGTGGGCGGCATCGGCATCATGAACATCATGCTGGTGTCGGTGACGGAGCGGCCCTGGGCGCGACGCGCGTCAACATCCTGCTGCAGTTCGTGGTGGAAGCGGTGGTGCTGTGTATCGCGGGCGGCATGATCGGGATATTCGGCGGCTCGCTCGGCGCATTGGCGTTGTCACGCCTGATGCACTGGAACACGCTGATCTCACCGGCGGCCGTGGTGCTGGCGTTCTGCTTCAGTGCGGCGATCGGCCTGTTCTTCGGCATCTGGCCGGCGCAACAAGCGGCGGCGCTCGACCCGATCGAAGCGCTACGGTACGAGTAGTGCGGCCTGACGCGGAACGTAGCGCCGCGCGCGGGAGTCAGCGCCAGAGCGTCACGATAATCGGGATCACCAACAGCTTCACCAGCCAGTCGCCGGCATGAATCGCGGCGATCTTCCATGGGACCTTGTCCCAGAGCACCGAGCCCGCGAGCAGGATCACCGGGAAGCCGATCCACGTGATGAGGCCGAAGTGGACGGCGCCGAATAGGCTATCGATCCCCAGCGCGCGCACGAAGTGTGCTACGACGTATGCCAGAACGAAGCACCGGACGAACTCGGCGACGAGCGTGCCCGCGGGCATCTTCGCGTTGGCCATCTAAAACAGCAAAGGACTGTACCACAGCCAGCCCAGCACGAACACTGCGACGGCGGAGACCAAGACGACTACGTAGTTCACGTGCGGCATCGCTCACCCGCTCCTTTCGGTCCAGTCCAGCTACGCGCATGGGCGCTGTATGTTGACACACGAAACGCGGACGCGCCAGGCGGCGGAGCGACCTCGATCGAAGCGCTGCGATATGAGTAGTGGATGCGGAGATGAAGTGCGCCGACTCGGAACCGAACCGAGAACCTACTGATTAAGAGGTACGCCGCGCGGCGGCACCAACGGACGCCAACGCGTAGCGACGGGCACTTCCCCGCCGTCGAGCTACCCGGTCGGACCCCCGAGTTTCGTTGGTTCTTTCACCGAGCTTTCACCGGGCCCAGACCCATGTCACACGTCCAGCTTTTCCCACGACCCATCGGGCGCCTCCCGGAACTGCGTCGTCGTGCACTTGCCGGAATCGTTGTGTTGGAGCTGCACGGTGAACGTCCCGTTCGCCGCGATCGCGATCTTAACACCGCGGTAGATTTCTCTCCAAGGAGCGATAACCGCCATGACCCTTTCGACGCCGGCCGCGATAACATCGTCACCGCCGTTCGCGCCGGGGAGAATCACGAGACCGGGATTGCGGTGCGGCGGGAAGGCCCGGTTGTTGCGATAGTCGGAGTCGTGCGTGAGCAGGATAAGATCTTCGCGCCATGCAAGCCCGAGGACGTTCTCGTCGGGATGCCCGGCGAGCCTCGCCTCATGCACGGTCGTCACGTTCCACCCTGCCCGGCGGAGAATTTCGGCGACTGCCGGCGAGACATCCTCATCGACTAGAAAGCGCGCCTTCTCGCGCATGGCGCGCAAGAAGTCGGCAGACGTTGCGGGGTCGGGGTCCGCAAGCGGCTTCCACGGCATGGGAAGAATCGGTAGCTCCACGGGAGCGTCAGCCGACGCGTGCGTCGTCCGGAACGGCCTTCACGGCCGACGGGGCAACGGTCAAGAGTCGTTGAACGATCAAGGGAGCGCTGGCTCCGATGTTCAAGGCTAGGATGACGGGCATGTCGTGA
>WNFJ01702064.1_pt1 | contig 17176 bp, 15 predicted proteins | sample 5400461 | NCBI WGS metagenome assembly WNFJ01 (sample SAMN13153349, study PRJNA577476) | soil metagenome | isolation source: 115 cm saprolite on Douglas fir-dominated hillslope | place: USA:California | collected 2013-09-17 | reverse complement strand
GTTCTACCGGGACGGAGACAAGGCGTCGTTGACCTTTGTGCGCTTTGCCCCTACCCAGTTCGCCGACCGGGTCGCGCCTCCGAAAGAGAACGAATTGCGCGCCTTCGCGGAATCTCACACCAAGGAGATTTCCGATTATTACGAGTCCAATGTCTTTCTTTACCAAAGGCCGGAGGAAGTGAGCGCTCGGCACATTCTGATCAAGCCCGCTCAGCAGAAGGAGGAGGCGAAGAAGAAACTGGAGTCGATCCGCAAGGAGATCGACGCAGGGAAGGACTTCGCCCAGGCTGCCAAGGAATACTCGGAGGACCTCGGAAGCAAGGAAGCGGGGGGCGATTTGGGTTTCAACCCGCGCAGCGCATGGGTCCCGGCCTTTGCGGCGGCCGCCTTTTCCCCGCCTTTTCCTTGAAGCCCGGTGAGATCTCCCAACCGGTGGAGACTCAGTTCGGCTATCACCTGATTAAAGTCGAGCAGAAGAAGCCTCCCACCCGCAAGGAGCTGAAAGAGGTTCAGAGCGAAATCGCTCAGCAGCTCTACACCAAGGAAAAATCCAAGGAGCTGGCGCAGCGGGAAGCGGACAAAGCGCTGGATGCCGCGCGAGCGGGAAAATCCCTCAAGGATCTTTATCCTCCGTCGGACGCGGAGGCGAAGAAAGACGAAAAGAAAGGCGCCGCCCAGCCGGCTCCAACTCGCAATCGCCCAACCGCAATGGACACGGGCTCCTTCAGCGTGGCCTCGGACACGATTCCGTCGATCGGGGCCGCTCCGGAGTTGCTGGCGGATTTGGCGAAGGTCGACAAGCCTCAGCTTTTGCCCAAGCTCTATTCTGCCGGAGAAGCTTGGGTAGTGGTCAACGTTACCGACCGCAAGCACCCGTCGGACTCGGAATTCACCGCCGAGAAGGATGCGCTGCAAGCGGAGGCTGCAAGGGCGAAACAGACGGAGCTGCGCGAATCGTTCATCAAGGCGTTGAAAAAGAACGCGACGATTGTGATCAACCAAGATCTGGTGGGCAGGACCGCCGACGCCAGCTAACAAATTGCCCGACGCGCTCCCAGGTCTCGTCTTGGCCTCGGCTTCTCCGCGCCGTCGAGAGCTTCTCGAACGCTTGGGTCTGCGCTTTACCGTACACGCGCCTGAAATCGACGAAGCGAGGGTTCCGGGAGAATTGCCTGAAGTCTACGTTCGACGCTTGGCCCTCGAAAAGTCCGCTCGGGTCTCCAAGCAATTTGCTGGAAAGATCGTTCTCGGCGCGGACACGGCTGTGGTCTTGGGCCAGGAGATTCTGGGAAAGCCACGCGATCAGCGCGATGCGGTTGGAATTCTGAGCCGGCTGGCCGGGCGAACGCACACGGTTTTGACGGGAATCGCGGTCTCCGGCCCTTTCCAGAATGCTGCCGTGGTGGCAACTAGCGTGGAGATTCGCAACCTCTCGGGCGAAGAGATCGAATGGTACGTCAGCACGAAGGAGCCCTTGGACAAGGCTGGGGCTTACGCGATTCAGGGCATCGGATCCTTCCTGGTCAAGAGCATCGAAGGAAGCTTTTCGAACGTGGTCGGCCTTCCGCTGGTCGAGACACTGGAAATGCTCCGCAGCAGCGGAATGGTATTTCCGTGGAGCGGCCGATGATCGATGTTTCCGCAAACCTCAAAGCAGTCGAGCAGAGAATCGCCGCCGCCTGTCAGCGTGCCAATCGGGCGCGAAACTCTGTTCAACTGCTCGCGGTTTCCAAGTTGCACCCAGCGGCCAGCATTCGCGCCGCCTACCAGTCGGGCCAGCGCGACTTCGGAGAAAACTATGCGCAGGAGCTTCGGGACAAAGCGGGGCAGCTGGCGGACCTTACCGACATTCGCTGGCACGCGATCGGCCCGTTGCAACTGAACAAGGCAAAATACGTCGCAAAGTTGGCCTATGCCTTTCACGCGCTCGATCGAACGGAGCTTGCCGAAGAGCTTTCGAAAAGGCGCGCCGGGCCTGTGCTGCGCTGCTATCTCGAGCTGAATCTGGCCGGAGAGTCGACCAAGAGCGGCGTCGCGATATCGGAACTGGACGCGACGCTGCCCCGAATCTCCGCCCTACCCCATCTCAAAGTAGCGGGTCTGATGTGCCTTCCGCCGCTCGGGATGGACCCTGAGTCGTCCAGACCGTTTTTCCGTTCCCTTCGCGAGGCGGCGCAAAAACACGGCCTTTCCGAGCTGTCGATGGGAACCACCCACGACTTCGAGGTCGCGATCGAGGAAGGAGCAACAATCATTCGAGTGGGCAGCGCAATCTTCGGCGAACGGCCCGGCTAAGTCGTGAGGAGTTTGAGCCTGCCGCTCTCGGTGACCTTTACCAAAAAACCGGCTCCGCAATAATTGCAGGTCACTTCGTCCCCAGGCTCAAACGGCGGATCGCACGGATTGTTGGCGTTACAGTCAGGGCACTCGAACTCCGCGAATTTTGACTTCCCCGATTTAGAGCCAGTGTCTTCATCGTCGCTGTCTTTTTTGGCGGGCGACATCAGCGGCAGACGTTAACGCACGAAAGTCCTTCAGTCATCGTTTGGCTTGCGCGGGGGATCCACTGGACCGACATCGGAGCCAAGTTCACACCAACGATGAGGCTTCTCTTGCTTGCAATGGGATCATCCCTTTTGGCGCGCGATCCCGCCCCGGGCTGGGCTCGGGTCGTGTCGTCGCTCGTCAAGATCCGTCCCGGGCAAATTCCTACCGGGTCCACCACCGCCAACCTCGCTGCGGCTCGCGGCGAGTGCCAAGGCTTTCAGATCTCCGTTCCTCCGCCGGCGGAGAAGGTTCGCGCTTCGGCCTCGCCATTGAGTGGTCCCGGAAAGGCGATCGAGCTGCGCCTGTATCGGGAAGAATGGATCGATGTGCGTACGCCGTCGAACATCGAGGGAAAGTCCGGGCTATGGCCCGACCCTTTGATCCCATTGGTCGACTCCTACGCCAACGAGAGTCGAAGGGCCGTTCCGGCAAATTCGGAATCCGGCCGACCGCTGGTCTTCTACGCGGAGATCTGCGTTCCGCTTTTGCAGCAGGCTGGCGAGTATCGCGGAAACGTGCGCCTGACGGCGGATCAGAAGGAGCCGGTGGCGTTAGACATCAACCTGAAGGTCCAGTCATTCCAAATTCCTCCCACTTCTTCCCTGTCCAATACCTTCGGTCTTTCGCTGCTGAGCATTGCCCGCGGACATCAGCTGACGGCGGACGGGCCCGAGGCTCGGCAGTTGCTGCGTCGCTACGCGCGCGCCTTGCTCGCGCATCGGGTGAGCGCCCATGGCCTCTCGATGCAGCCTCCGCGCGTCTCGATCCGGGCAGGCCAGCCGCTCGTGGATTTTTCTGGTTACGACCAGGAAATGGCCGGCTTTTTCGAGGGCAGAGAGCTGGCCTCGGGCGCCCACTTCACCACGGCCGAAGTTCGCGAGAGCCCGGTCGCGCTCTCCGAAGAACAACGATCCTCGTACTACCGCGCTTTCGCCGAGCATTTTCGGCAGAAGAAATGGCCGGCCCTGCTCTTCTACTATGCGAAGGACGAACCCCGGCCCGAGGACTACCCACTCGTCATCCGCCAGGCTCGATTGGTTCACCGGGCAGGACCAATTCCGGTTCTGCTCACAGCGCCGTTTTCGGAAACCTGGAAGGGGGTGGCGGATATTCTGTGTCCCAACCTGAATTGCTTCTTTCCGCGGCCGGGGCCGTTGACGTGCTCCGCGATACAGTCCGCGGATTCGCTGCGCGCGCTCTTGAAAGGCATTCAGGTGTGGTGGTACCAAAGCTGCACCGCGCATGGGTGCGGTCAGATCCCGCCGCGCGCCGAAGAGCAGCAGGCGTACAGTGGATGGGCATCCTACATGGTAGACCACCCGGCTACCCTCAACCGCGCGATGGGACCGCTGGCATTCCTGGCAGGGGTCGACGGGGAGCTCTATTTCGATACGGTCTTCGCGTACAACCGCAAGGATCCCTGGGAGGACGTGTACGAGTTCGGCGGCAACGGGGATGGAACGTTCTTTTACCCCGGGATTCCTTCTCGAATCGGAGGCAAAACGCACATTCCGATCGAATCGCTCCGCCTCAAACACCTGCGCGACGGCCTGGAGGATTTCGAGTATCTGCGCCTGCTGAAGGAGCTCGGCGACGAGGCTCTTGCCAGGCGGTTGGTCCGCCAGCTCGCTCGTTCGGGCTACCAAATCGAGAGAGATCCGGTCGTTTGGGAGCGGACCCGAGAAGAGATGGCGGTCCGGCTTAAGGTATTGTGGGAGAAACGAATGGCTAATGCGCCCTGATGCTCCCGCTTCTTACTGCCCTGATCGCGCTTTCAATCTCCAATCCCCCATCGGACTGTCCGCCGCTGCCTGATTTGCGGCGTCCCTTGGCCTTCGGGCCAGGTGAGATGCTCGCTTTTGACCTGGATGCGCTTGGAGCGCGCGCCGGCAAAATGACAGTCCGCGTGCTGCCACAAAAGGACGGACAACTGCCGATTCAAGCGGAGCGGAAGCGGAAACCAATACCTTCTTTTCAAAAGTACGCCGGGTAAAGGGAACCGCGACCAGTTACCTCAACCCAAAGAGCTTGAGACCCGCCCGATACGTCGAGGATGCACTGGAGAACGGAATTCGCAAGACCGCAGAGGTGGATTTTCGGGCGAAAGACCACAGCGTCAAAGTGAGCTACAAAACCGACGAGCGGGCTGAACAGGCGCAATTTCGCTATGCGAACGATGGGTTGGACGCAGCCGGCGCGATTTTTCTGATCCGACAGCTCCCCTTTCGCCCAGGAGGAACCGTCTGCTTTGATGCGTACGGGGTCCGCAAGCTGTGGCGGGTCACTGGGAAAGTGGAAGGCAAGGAGCGGGTCACCCTGCCGTTGGGTGAGTTCGATGCTTGGCACCTTTCGGGAATGGCGGTGCGCCTGGATGACCCGAAACACCGCCGCGAAATCCACGTCTGGATCTCCGACGACGCACGCCGGCTACCTCTTGCGGTGATGGGCGTGATCGATCTGGGAACAATCCGGGCCACCTTGACCGAAGTTGCGCGACCGGGCGAGAAGCGAAGGCGCGCCGAGGGCCAAGAGAGTTTGAAGTGGTAGGCGACTCTAGATCAGGCCCCGCGCGCGCCTGATCTGATCGATCGTCTTGTTGTACTCGATGTCGAACGCGGACGTACCTTCCTGAAGATGCTTGAGGCGGGTACGCGCCTCGCGATCGATCTCTTCATCGACGTCGAGGTGCTTTTTCATGATCGCGAAAATCTTTTGGCGTATCACGTTGTCCGCGGCGTAAACCTCTTCGATGTTCCGGCTGATCAGGAGAAACTCGATCATCTGATTGATCACGTATTCGATGCCTTCATCGCCCATCTTGAAGCCGCGAACGTCGGCCATTTCGCGCTTGACCTGGTTGAATTTGCTGTAGTCGTAGCCCCTTCGTTCCAGGGCTTCGCGCGTCGCTTGATTGACGCGCTCCTCGTTCGCCAGGTACTCGCGCATGATCGCCGACAAGTCCATCTCCGCATCGGCGATGCGCAGCGGTTCTACCTCCAGATCTCCATCCTGCATCAGCTTCTGGATGCTCTCGCGGGAGATGATCGGTATCACCTTGGGGTACAGCCTCATAAACCTCTTTCCTTGATCCCTATTCTACAACTCTTGAACAATGAGTCCGCTATAAATCACCGGCAAGGTCAGTCGCAATGAAAAACCCGGACTGTTAAACACCTACACCGCCTTGGCGTCTTCCAACGAGGCTTCCCGCACTTCGTCTTCAGCCTGGACCTTCTCCAACGCCTCGCCGTGCAAGAAGGCGTGAATCCGCTCCGCCACCGCTGAGCCCAGGCCCTCGACTGCAGCCAATTCCTCAATCGTAGCCTCTCGGACGCGCTTCAGCGAGCCAAAATGTTTCAAAAGTGTCCGCTTGCGGCCTTCGCCTACCCCGGGGATGTCCTCGAGCGCAGAACGAAGATTGCGCCGGCGCATCAGCTGCTGCTGAAAGGTGATCGCAAAGCGGTGCGCTTCGTCCCTCAGGCGGGTGAGTAGGAACAGCTCAGCAGAATTCTGGGGGAGGACAATCGGGTCTTTTCGGTTGGAGACGAACACCCGCTCGGGGCTGCGCACCGCGCTCGATTCGCTCCCCTCGTCTTCCAACTCGCGGCTTTTGGCGAGCGCGACCATCTCCACGCCCTCCACCGCGGCATCTTTCATCGCCGCCAAGCCGGAGGCGAGCTGTCCCTTTCCACCGTCGATCACGATCAGGTTGGGCAAGTCATTTTCGCGCAGTCCGCGGCTCAGCCGCCGCAGCAGCACCTCGTGCATGCTGGCGAAATCGTCCTGCGCGTGCAGGCTTTTGATCTTGAATCGCCGATAGCGCGACTTGTCGATCTCGCCGTTGGTCATCGCCACCTGGGAAGCGACGATGCTCGAGCCCTGGAAGTGCGAGACGTCATAGCACTCGATCCGCTCCGGAAAACTGGAGAGATGGAGCCGGCGCTGCAGGCTCTCTAACAGATGGGAGGTCTCGTCTTTGGTGCGCTTTCTTTCCTGAAACGCCTGCTCCGCGTTTTGCCGGCTCATCTTCACCAGCTCGAGCTTCTCTCCGCGCCGAGGAACCAAAACCCGGACTTTCTCGCCCTTGCGCTCCGAGAGCAGCTCCGCCAGACCGACCAACTCGCCGACGTCGATCGGAAGGAGAACTTCCTTCGGCACGAAATTGTCATTGGCGTAGTAGAGATTCACGAACGAGGCGAGTAACTCGGCATCTGGAAACTCCTGTCCGCTGAATGGGAACGCCTGGCCGCCGGTGATTCGACCCCGCCGGACATAAAGCGCATAAATCAGCAGCCGGTCCGCTTCTCGGTAGAAACCAAAAACGTCCTGGTCAATCAACTCCGAGAGAGCGACCTGTTGCCGCTCCAGGCTTCGCTCGATCGCGTACAGCTGATCCCGCACCCGCGCGGCCTCTTCGAACTTCAGCTTTGCCGCCGCGTCCTTGATCCGCCAGCGCAGACCTTCAACCAGCTCCTGAGCCTTTCCCTCTAGGAATAGCACCACCTCATCCACGCTGCGGCGGTACTCTTCTTCGGGAATTGGGTAGACGCAGGGAGCGGGACAACGCCCGATTTGATAGAGCAGGCACGGTCGGCGGCGGTTCGCCAGCGCATAATCGGAGCAGGTGCGCAGCTGAAAGTACCGGTTGATGATTCGCAAGGTCTCGCGGATCGCGCTCGCCGACGAGTACGGACCGAAGTAGTGAGCGCCGTCTCGCTTGAACCGCCGCACTACTTCCAGTCGCGGATAGGGATGCGCGACGTCGAGCCGCAGGCAAATGAAATTCTTGTCGTCGCGCAGCTGGACGTTGAAGCGAGGCTTGTGCTTCTTGATCAACTCGTTCTCGAGAAGCAGCGCCTCCTTCTCGTTCCGAACCAACACCGTATCGACATCCTCGAGGAGCCGATCCAGAAGCGGGATGAAGGCTCGCGAGTCGGATCCCGCCGGGTTGAAATACGAGCGCACCCGACTTCGCAGATTCACCGCCTTGCCGACGTAGAGGACTTCCTGGTCTCGGCCCTTCATCAGGTAGACGCCAGGACCGGTGGGAAGCCGGGCCAGTTTCTCTTCCAGCTTCGCGTCCACCCGGGTTACCTCCTGCGGCGCAGCCGAGACGGAGGCCCCTTGCGGATCCGCGGCTTCTCCTCTCGTTTGCGGGCAGCGGCGAGCAAGGCTTGGGATGGCGGCTGCAGCCCGAGATCCATCTCCTTCAGCAGCACCAACTTGTCCCGCAGCTCCGCCGCCTGCTCGAACTCCATTTGATCCGCCGCCTGCTGCATGTTGCGGGTGTACTCGGAAATCAAGTTCTGGATTTCACTCTTGCTCAAGGGTCGATCGCCGCTCTCGGCCGCGGTCGGAAGGGTATAGGAGTCCATCCGATAGAGCTGCGCTGAAAGATCGAGAATGTTCTTCCTCACCGATTGAGGAGTGATGCCCGCGTCCTGGTTGTGCTTTTTTTGGATTTCGCGCCGACGATTGGTTTCATCGATTGCTACCCTCATCGAGTCGGTGACCACGTCCGAGTACATAATCACCTTACCCTTGAGGTTTCGCGCCGCCCGCCCGATCGTCTGGATCAACGACACGTGGGAGCGGAGAAAGCCTTCCTTGTCGGCGTCGAGAATTGCAACCAACGAGACCTCCGGGATGTCCAATCCCTCGCGCAGGAGGTTGATTCCAATCAGCACATCGAATTCGCCACGGCGCAGATCCCGGATGATCGCCGTTCGCTCCAGCGCATCGATGTCCGAGTGGAGGTACTGCACCCGTACCCCCACGTCCGCGTAGTACTCGGTCAGATCCTCGGCCATTCGCTTGGTGAGGGTGGTTACCAATACCCGTTCCTTCTGGGCAGCCCGCTTCCGGATCTCCTCGAGAAGATCATCCACCTGATTGCCGACCGGACGCACCTCGACCTCCGGATCGATCAGACCGGTTGGCCGGAGGATCTGCTCGACGATCACCCCGCGACTCTTCTGCAGCTCGTACTCGGCCGGAGTAGCGGAGACGAAAACTGCCTGCGGCACCATCGACTCGAACTCATGAAACTTGAGCGGGCGATTGTCCAGGGCGGAGGGGAGACGAAACCCGAACTCCACCAGCGTCTCTTTGCGGGAGCGATCGCCTCGAAACATCGCGCCAATCTGCGGGATCGTCTGGTGGCTTTCGTCGATGAAGACGAGCAGGTTTCGGGGGTAGTAGTCGAGCAGACACGGGGGAGCCTCCCCCGGCGCTCGTCCAGAAAGGTGGCGGGAATAGTTCTCAATCCCGTTGCAGAACCCCAGCTGTTCGATCATCTCGAGGTCGAACAGGGTCCTTTGCTCCAAACGCTGCGCTTCGACCAGCTTGTTTTGCCCCTTCAGCTCGCGAAGGCGATCTCCAAGCTCCTCGCGAATGCCCAAGATCGCGTTTCGACGCTGCTCCTCCTCGGTGACGTAGTGGCTACCCGGAAAAATCACCACCTTGTCCAGCTGACTCAGCGAAATGCCGCGCAGCGGATCGAATTCGGTAATCTGCTCCACCTGGTCGCCGAAGAATTGGATCCGAATCGCTCGGTCCTCTTCGTAGGCCGGGAACACTTCCACCGTGTCGCCCCGAACCCGGAAAGTCCCGCGATGGAAGTCGGCGTCACTGCGCTCGTATTGGCATTCCACCAGCCGACGGAGGAATCGGTCCCGCCCAAGCTCGCTGCCCCGCTCGACGGTAATCGCCATCTCCACGTAGACCCGTGCGGTGCCCAACCCATAGATGCAGGACACCGAGGCGACGATCAGCACGTCATTTCGGGTGCGCAGCGAGTGCGTCGCCGAGTGGCGCATTCGCTCGATCTCGTCATTAATCGAGGAGTCCTTCTCGATGTAAGTGTCGGAGGAGGGGACGTATGCCTCGGGCTGGTAGTAGTCGTAGTAGCTGACGAAGTACTCGACTGCGTTTTCAGGAAAAAGATCCTTGAACTCGCCGTACAACTGGGCAGCCAGGGTCTTGTTATGGGCGATTACCAGCGTCGGACGATTTGCCGCCGCGACGACGTTGGCCATCGTGAAGGTCTTCCCCGATCCGGTGACTCCCAACAGAGTCTGGTAGCGGTCTCCGCGTACCACGCCCTCGGCGAGCTCATTGATCGCACGCGGCTGATCGCCCTGAGGCTGGTAGTCACTGACGAGGTTGAAATTGCCCATTCCATTCCTAATAACACCCGCTCAGGGGGTAGAACCCTTCGCTGAGGTCAGCGCTTTCTTGCGGGCGGACTCGAATTCGTCCCCTTTTTGCCATTCCGGCATCGCCTTCGCCTGGGCGACTTGGTAGCCCAGATGAAAGCACAGTTGCACGTCCTGCACCGCCCCCGAGAGGTCCCAATCATCGGTGAGCTCATCGGAGGGCTGATGGTAATGGGTGGCTTCCCAATGCTCGCGCTGCTGCTTGCCCCACCCCGGCGGATGGCCGATGTAATCCATACCATCTTTGACATAGGCCGACGGCACGCCCGCCTTGGCAAAATTGAATTGGTCGGATCGGTAGAAGTAACCCCGATCCGGCAGGGGATCGCCGACCACCATCCGCTTCTGCATCGCGGCCAACGCGCGGAGGTACTGATCCAGGTTCGACTTCCCCAAGCCGATCATCGCGACGTCTCGAGTCCGGCCGAGAATATTCACCCCGTCGATGTTGATCTCCGCGGCTATCTGACCGGCCGGGACCGGCAGATGCTTCACCAGGTACTCCGAGCCAAGCAACCCGGATTCTTCCGCCGCGACCGCGGCGAAGTACACCGTCCGCTTCGGGGCTTTGGGCATCCGCGAAAATGCCTGGGCGATCGCGAGCACCGCGGAAACCCCGGAAGCGTTGTCAACCGCGCCGTTGTAGATATTGTCTTCGCCGGGCCTCGCTCCTTGCTTGATGCCCAGGTGATCATGGTGTGCGGTGTAAAACACGGCTTCACGTGAAAGCTTCGGATCGCTTCCGGGGAGGACTCCAATCACGTTCTCGGTCTGCGTCCGGCGCAAGGTGCTCGAAAACGAACTGGAGAGGGTAACGCCTAAGGGAACCGGTCGAAAATCACGCTTCTCCGCTGCCTCGCGAAGCGCGTCCAAATCCTTCCCACCCAGCGCCGCGATTCGCTTGCTCGCGTCCTCGGTTGCCCAGGCGCGCATTTGGAGGTGTTGACCTCCAGTGTGCGGCAAATCGAACAGCTCGCCGGACCAGGAGGTGCGCACCACTTGCCAGGGGTAGCCGGCGGAATGGGTGGTGTGAATGATGATCGCCCCCGCGGCGCCGGTCTTCGCCGCGCTCTCGTACTTGTAATCCCAACGGCCATACCAAAGCCGGGTTTTGCCCGCGAACAGGTTGGGGTCATTCTCCGGATCGTTATTCATCATCAGCAGAACCTTCCCCCGCAGATCCATTCCCTTGTAGTCGTCCCATTGGTATTCCGGAGCGACGATCCCATAGCCCACGAACACCACCTCGGCGTTCTCGATTTTCGTTAGCTCCTGTTGTCGACCGGTGACCGCCATGAACTCGTCGGCGTGTTTGAGATCGAGCTTCTTGCCGTCTCCCGAAAACGACAGCGTCTCCGGATGACCGTTGGTGGCGACCAACTCGAGCGACTGGTAGAAGCCTTTCGAGCCGGCAGGCTTCAGCCCCAGCATCTCGAACTGGGCCGCGACGTATTGCTCGGCCAGCTGGTCGCCTCGGGTGGACGCGCCTCTACCCTCGAGCAGATCGGACGCCAGAAAACGGACGTGAGCACGCAAGACATCTTGGGTGATGCTCGCGGCGGCGGATTTTTCAGCGGGAGAAACGACGATCGTTGGAGCGGCCCCGATCGCGAGCCCAACCAGCGCCAAAGGCAAGAGAACTTTCATGGCCGGCCGCCATAGCACGCGAACGTTGCGCCGCCTAGCTCGACACCTTCCAGAGAGTCTTGTCGGATTTGTCCATGACCTCCACGCCCAGGGCCTTGAGCTCGTCGCGGATCCGGTCCGCCTCGCGAAAATTCTTCTCGAGCCGCCAACGTGCCCGCTCGGCGATCAGCTTCTCTACTCGGGCCGTGTCGATGCCCTTGGCCTTCACTACCCGATCGCGCCGGCGGATCAGCCAGGCGGTCGGATCATCCCTGAATAGCCCGATAATTGCGGAGATTTTTCGTACCTGCTCCCGAAGTCGCGCCAGCGTCCTTCCCACTTGCGCCTTGTCCTTTGCCGGCGGCCGCTCGAGCAGCGTGTTGATCGAGGTAAACAGCGAGGCAATCACCGCGGTGGCGCCCGCACTGTTGAAATCATCGTCCATCAGCAGCTCGAACTCGCGAAGGTAGCGGTCGGTGTCCTCAGACAGTGGGCCTTCCCCAAAGTCGCGATTGGCGATCCGCTCGTCCACCTGCGCCAGGGTTTCATAGAAGTACTGCATCCGGGCTTCGGCATCCGCCAGCGACTTGTCGGAGAACTCGAGCTGATTTCGATAGTGGGTGGACAAGAAGAACAAGCGCAGCGCCTCGGGATCCACTTTGGCGAGCGCATCTCGCAACAGCACTACGTTTCCCAGACTCTTGGACATCTTCGCACCCTCGAGGTCCAAAAAACCGCTGTGCAACCAGTATCGGGCGAAGGGTTTGTGAAAAGCCGCCTCGCTTTGAGCGATCTCGTTCTCGTGGTGCGGAAAGATTAAATCGCGACCGCCGCCGTGCACGTCGAAGCTTTGACCAAGATATTTGGCGGCCATCGCCGAGCACTCGATGTGCCAGCCCGGCCGGCCCCTACCCCAGGGACTTTCCCAAAAGGGCTCCCCCGGCTTTGCCGCTTTCCAGAGCGCGAAATCCAAAGGCTCGCGCTTTTGCTCACCCGGCTGGACGCGCTCGCCCGCGCGCAACTCGTCGAGGTTGCGCTTCGAAAGCTTCGCGTACTGAGGATACTTGGAGACCGAGAAGTAGACGTCGCCTTGAGAGGGATAAGCGTAACCCCCCGCCACAAGCTTCTCGATCATTGAGATGATCTCCGGAAGGTGCTGACTGACGCGCGGCTCGAAGTCGGGGGCGATCAGCCCCAACGCAGCCGACTCTTTGTCGAATTCGGCGATGAACCGATCAGCGAGCGCGAATGGCTCTTCGCCGGTTTGTTTCGCGGCCTGGATGATTTTGTCGTCCACATCGGTGTAATTGCGGACGTAGGTCACCTTGAAACCGCGGTGGAGCAAATAGCGGACGATCACATCGAACGAGGTGAAGGTGCGCGCGTTGCCGATGTGAACGTGGCCGTAAACCGTGGGCCCGCAGACGTAAACCCCCACTTCCATCGGTTTGATCGGAACCAGGTCTTCCTTCTGACCGGATAGGGTGTTGAAGACCTTGAGCGGTCGCGCAGGCGCGCTCATCCTCCACCGTCCACTGCTTCGCGCGAAGGCTTCAGGGAACGCAGGCGGTGCCGGAGATTCCGCCACAAAAACCACCCATTGAAGGCGCCGAACGCGAGCAGGATGGCGGACACCGAAATGGTTTTGAGATCCGACCGCGGTCGCTCTCCTTCGAGCAGAATCCAAAGGCCGCCATCTCGCGGCTGGAGCTCTCCCATTTGAGCGAGCTGTTGGATGCTCTCCGCGTGGGTGGGTGCGTCGGCCTGAGCGATCAGTCGACCCCGAACCGCAAACGGCGTCTGGTTCGGTTGCGGCGGGGCCTTTCCAGGAACCTGCTCCTCACCGGGTAAGGGCCTGCGCTGGACAGCGATCGGCGTTCCTCGAAGACCGACCACCACATCGCGTTTGCCGTTGCGAATTTCGTACACCCCGCGCCGAGTCGGTGTCCCATGGATCTGCGCGTACTGGTTCGACACAAGCTGCTCGAATCGGTAGGCCCCCTCCGTGCCAAGCGCCAGTGGAGTGGCGGACGCGAAAAAGAACTTGAGGTCCGGCCATTGGCGAACAAGCAGGAAACTCACCGCCGCAATTGCCAAGACGGAGACGGGGATCGACACCCCGACGTAATTCCTGTGAGCCAGCCTGCCTTCCAGCTCTGCGATCCGCTCTTCCCGCTCTCGCTGGCTGAGGCCGTTTGAGCTCATCCGGGACTGCCCGCCGCGGGACCGCCGATCTAGACGATGCTGAAGATCCTCTTCAGATCCGACTCGATCTCGTCCTCGCTACACTGCTTGGCGAGAGAAAGCTCCTTGATCAGCAGCGAACGGGCGGTATCGAGCATCTTCCGCTCGCCAAATGACAAATCCTTGTCGCCTTTGAGCAGATACAGATCTCGCAGCACCTCGGCGATTTCGAACACCGAGCCGGTCTTGATCTTCTCCATGTATTCCCGGTACCGGCGATTCCAGGTCGTGGAGTCGACCGAAATGTCCTTTTCCCGAAGGATGGAATAGACCTGCTTCACGTCCTCGTCGCTGATGATTTCACGCAGCCCCACCGAGCCCACCTTGTTGATCGGGATCATGATTCGCATCCCGTTCTCAAGGATCCGCAGGACGTAGAAGGACTGACGCTGACCAGCCACCTCCGTGTGCTCGATTCCCATCACCTCGCCAACGCCCTGCCCCGGGTACACGGCCTTGTCGCCAGTCTTAAAGCTTGTCTGCACCTTGCCTCCTTGTAGGTAAATTTCTTATCGGTAAAATAGTAAGATTAATTATACTTACCATAAAATTCGTCATTTCGCAAGAACTTTGCTTGACGGCTCTCTTGCTCCAGGCGTACGTTTTTTTGTTTCCTCTGTCGCCCGCCGATCCGCTGGATAAAGACCGTGTAATCTCAAGGTATTTGGGGTCGGGCGTTGGCGCAGAACCGAGCTTCATGGCGTTGGCTGGGATTGCGCCCAGCTTTTTTCCCAGCCGTTAGCCTCGCATTAGGAACGCTGCTAGGCGGCGGGGCAGCCTCTCGAGGCAATGCCGTCATTCTGGCGACTTCCGGCGCTTTCGCGCTGGCATCCGTGGCACTGCGCGGACGGACCGGTGGCCACCTGTGCATGCTGGTCGCTCTAGCCGCAGCGGGGCTCGGATTGGCAAATCTCGAGGCGAGAGTCCTAGCGCCCCCCGGGCTTGACCGAGGGGAGCCCGTTCGGCTGGAAGGCGTGATCGAAGACGTCTTGCCGCTGGAAGGGAGAACTCGGCTCGAGATTGCCGTCGCCCGAGCGCCTGACTTTGAGCCATCGCCGGCGCGTTTTCGGGTCCGGATCTACGCGTTCGGAACCCTGCCGGCTCTGTACCCGGGCCAGCGGGTACTGTTCCCTGCCCAGCTCAAGCGGGATGCTCCAGCAGACAATCCCGGGCAGTGGGACCTCTCCGGCTTTCGCTTGAGGCACGCCCTCCTCTTCACCGGAAGCCTGGACGGTCGCCGCCTGGTGGTGTTGTCGCCCCCTGCGGGCTGGCGAGTTTGGCTGAGCGACGTCCAACGGAGACTTTCGTGGCGGGTGCGAGCGTTGGCGCCCAGCCCGGAAGCCGCATCGCTCTATTTGACGCTTGCCGCCGGTCTTCGAGCCGATCTGGGAGAGGAGTTGGAAAATCGGTTCGCGCTTAGCGGATTGGCGCACGTGCTGAGCGTCAGCGGCTTGCACGTGGCCGTCCTCGCGCTCCTCACGCTCAAGCTGCTGCGCTTCCTGGCTGTCCACCTCTGGACCGGCTCCCGGCGCCACGATGCGCGCCGCTTGGCCGCGCCGATCGCGGTGCCGTTCGTTTGGGCGTACGTGATCTTCACGGGAAACCAGCCACCCGCGATTCGCTCCGCGGTGATGGCGACTATTTTCCTCGTGGGAATGGGATTGTGGGAGCACTCGGATGCGCTCAACAGTCTGGCGATCGCCTGCGCGGCGCTGCTGTTGGTGGATCCCTCCGGGATAGCGGACCTGTCGCTTCAGCTCTCGTTCATCGCGGTTCTCAGTCTGATTCTGCTCACGCCGGCGATTCGCGGCTGCCTCAGAATTCCCGAGGCCAACCCGCAGCTGGAGGATGGCTGGAAGCTGCGGGTCCATCGCTGGGTAGACCAGGGAGTCGAAACGCTTTGCGCAAGCGCGGCGGTGACCGCGGCAGGCGCTCCGCTGATTGCCTCCACCTTTCACCGCGTGAGCTTCGCTGGACTGTTCTCGAACGTCATCTGCCTGCCGCTTTGCGGCCTGCTGACGATCTTGGCCGCTTCGGGCGCGGGAGCGTTCGTGGTTTGCCCAGCGCTGGCCACCCCGCTGCTGTGGGCCGGGGGCTGGGCTTCGGCACTGCTACTCAAGCTGGTCGACGTCTTTGCGGCTCTGCCCGGCGCCGCAATGGCAGTGCCCTCCCTGGCAATGCCAGAGGCTCTCGTTTTTTATCTTTGCTTGGGGACCTTCGCTCTGGCGGAGGGCCGGTGGCGATGGATCGGTCTTGGTGCTCCGGCGGTCTTCCTGTTGCCGATCGCCTGGTCGCTCTTGCCCTTTTCGGGGGGCTTGTCGGTGACGTTTCTCGCGGTTGGCCACGGGGATGCCATCGTTTTGAGCTCGGGCGGCAGACACGCCCTGGTGGATGGCGGGGGGGTGCCTTCCGGCGCCGATACCGGTCGCAAGTTCGTGATTCCCTTCCTTCGAGAGAAGCAGATTTACCGTCTGGATCTTGCCGTGCTTTCTCATCCCCATCCCGACCACGCGCTTGGGTTGGCTTCGACGCTGCGGGAGGTGCCGGCCCGGCGCCTCTGGGTTTCTGCGAGCGCACCGCCGGGAGATCTGACGCGGAAGGTGATCGAAGCGGCGGTCGGCGCCACCGTCGAGGCGGTGGAGCAAGGTCATCCATCGCTACGGCTCGGAGAGGCGCAGATCGACGTCCTCGGGCCACCGGCAGATTCGCTCTTGCTCAAGGGTCTCAACGACCGCAGCGTGGTGCTTCGAGTCCGCCATCAGCAAGTGAGCTTTCTGCTTACCGGGGACATCGAAGCCGATGGCGAGCAGCTGCTCACGCCCGGAACGACAACCGTCCTGAAGGCGCCCCACCATGGATCTCGTACCTCTTCAACCTCGGCCTTTCTTGAGAAAGCGGGGCCGAGATTCGTCGTCTTTTGCGTCGGGCGGGGCAACCGATTTGGTTTTCCGAACGAGGCCGTAGTGCGGCGGTATCGCGCCATCGGCTCCGAGTGCTTTCGCACCGATTTCGATGGCGCAATTGCTTTCGAGAGCGATGGCCGCGACGTTCGATGGAAAACTTTTCATCCTCACGCTCCGAATGCCGAGCCGCGTCCCATTGCCCATTCCGAAGGCGGTTGACATGATGGCGCGGTGATCCCGGAAGACCTGGACCTGGAGCAACTCACCAGGCAGCTCATCGAGGTCCTCGGCTCGGCCGAACCGAAGGGGTATTTGCGCGGAAAGGCGCAAATGCGAGACGCCTTGGTGCAGGCGATGGGCTTTTCTCAGCTGGCGGCGGAGGAGCTGATCGACACCCTCGAGTTGAGAGGATTTCTCAAGTTCCTCGGCGACACCTCGGAGCGTTCCGAGGCCGACTCGCGCTGGGAGATTTTGCCGCGACCGCAGTTCTAATCGAAGACGAGCCAGCCGAACCGCGGCAGGTGGTGAAAATCTCCAACGTAGAGAGGCGAAAACGCTTGCCCCTCCACCCTCTGTCGATCGAGGTGCTCGAGTCGATAGAGATTGAACCTCCAGCGATCCCCGGGGCGAGGGGGAACG
>WNFJ01657605.1_pt2 | contig 17177 bp, 13 predicted proteins | sample 5400461 | NCBI WGS metagenome assembly WNFJ01 (sample SAMN13153349, study PRJNA577476) | soil metagenome | isolation source: 115 cm saprolite on Douglas fir-dominated hillslope | place: USA:California | collected 2013-09-17 | reverse complement strand
CTGACCATGCCAGTGATGTCGCCAGTGCCGCTGCCGAGATAGTTTCCATAGCTCTTTTTGAAGCCCGGCGCGACGCGTTGCGTACTCTCCTTGTCCTCGGGATGAGCAACCAGATGAAAAACCGCACTCTCGGCAAGGGCCGCGGCCCAAGTCGGTGGTGAATATCCCAGGATCGCCACGCCCAGAACGACCGCCGCTGCACGGAGTCCCCGTGACGCACTGGAACTCGACGATTTGTTCCTCAGGTGCTCGAACAGCATGTCATGCTTCTCCCGCATGTGGTTTCTCCTGCGTGTGACCGTTCCCACGGACTACGTGGGCCGTGGCTAGCTGTAATACGCGGCGAGGCGATAAGACGTGACAGGAAATTTGACGGAACGCGAGTTTCTTGCGCCACTCAAGCTGTTGCGTGGCGATAGATCGCCACAGGCGCCGTCGAAAGCAGAACACCCGCCGCCATACCGGCCAGGCCCATGGGTCCGAAGAGTATGCAGCCGAGCATCCCGCAGAGAGTCGCAACCGCACTGGCACACAGAAGAAAGACATCGCGCTGGGTTTGCAGACGCGTGGACTCGAAACTCAGCAGTAGGCCAACGCCGAGCCCGCAGCCGCCGTTGATGACCAGCATAGCGGTCAGCGTGCAGCAATCCGGAGCGAAGTAGGAGTGGAACGCAACCACGGGTACCACGAAAGCCCCGATCCCGGCCTTCAGGCCCGCGCTGGCGGCTCGGGCGGCAATTCGACCGTACCAGGCCAGACCCGTCACCACTGCAAACAAGGCCGTTCCTATCGCGAGGGACGGTTCCGGTTCGTGGCAGAGCCAATAGGAAACGGCCGTCAGCGGCAGCGCCGGCCAGGCTTTGGCGGCGCCGTTCCTGAATCGCCCCCATTCGTAGGCGCGCCGCGCGCGTTGCCGGAGCTTATCCGGTCCGGTCATCGCCATAGTGCTTTTTCCAGATCACACGGCTATTCGCGAGGGCGCGCTGCAAGCGTTTGCGAAACGCCGTCGCCGCCAGAGGTGGGCGCTGGCCTTCATACATGGCGGCAACAAGCACCTCCAGGTCCTGCGGCCTCAATTGGCCCATGACCGCTCTTGCAGCGTCTCTCAGGTTGTCGCGGATTGCGATCGCTTCGGGGGCGTCGCCATCGGTGGGTTCTGCCAACGTCCATTCGCCTTGGATTGTGGCGCGGTTACCGAGCTTGCGCCGGTAGGACCGATATTCGTTGATGGCAATGGTCAGGCTCCAGGCCACCGGGTCCGCCGAGCGATCGAACGTCGATACTCTGGCGAGAATCTTCAGCATGGCCTGCTGGGCCATGTCTTCGGCAATCATGCGGTCTCCGGAAACGGTCGTGACGAACCTGACGAGCAAGGGCCATAGGGTCCGGTAGACAGGGTCAAATGCACGTCGTTCGCCGTCCGCCAATTCCGCCATGCTGCGGATCAACTGGCTTCTTGTGACCTCATCCATCGGTGTCCGGTCCTCTACGCGAAGCCGTCGCACGACGGTGCAGGCGGTGCTCTGGACGGCCACCGGACAGGTCCACAATGCCCTCGTTCTTATACGGCGCGTCGGCCGAGAGTGTGACGGCCATTTCAGAGCACTTCGCCGAACTGCTTGAAGAAATCTTTCACTTTGTCGTCTTTGAAATCGCACGAAATAGTCGACAATCTGCTCGGGTCGCTTGCCTAAAGCATGTAGCCGATGTCTGACGCACCCGTGGGATAGGCGAACATGGTGCGCTTGAGGTCTTGCGCGGTGAGCTTGTGTCGGATGGCCAGCGCGAACAGATTGATGACCTCGTCTGCATGCGGGCCGACCAGATGCGCACCCAGGATCTGATCCGACTCCTCCTCGACCAGCACTTTGAACCCATAGGTGGGCTCGGCCGCCTGGCGTGCAGTGAACCGGTCGGAAGCCTTCTCGGTCTGCATGCGGAACTTCAAACCCTGCCGTCGCGCCTGATCCTCACTCAACCCTACCGTCGCGATCGGCGGGATTGTGAATGCGACACTCGGCACACCGGCGTAGTCAGGCTTTCGATGATTGCCCTTCAGCAGGTTTGCTGCCACAACGCTTGCATCGTGGCTTGACACCGGTGTGAGAGGCGGGCCTACTTGCGCGGAGTCGCCCGCGGCATAGACGGCCGGATTCGACACGCTCTGCAGATATTCGTTGAGTTTGATCCGTCCCTTTTCAACGGCGACATTGCCCGCCGCGAGATTCAGTTCATCGAGCGCAGGGGCGCGTCCGGCGGCGTGGATGACCAGATCCGCCTCGACGGTTACGCTTGCGCCTCCCGTGGACGCGTGGACACGAAAGCCATCGGATATTTTCTCCACGGCCTCGACCTTCGTGCGCGTTCGAACCTCGATGTTCATGGACCGAAACTTGTCCATCAGCCAGCCTACGAGGTCGGCATCGAAATGATTCAACATCCGCTCGCCGCGCTGCAGGATCGTCACTTGCGCACCGGCGCGCGCGGCGATGTGAGAGAACTCGGCCGCGATGTAGCCGCCGCCGACTAGCACGATTCGACGCGGCAGCGCCGGCAACGCTAGGAACTCCTCATTGGTGACCAGGTGCTCTTCGCCCGGGATGCCGACCTTGACCGGCTCGGCTCCCGCGGAGATCAGCACATGCTTGGCTTCCAGCGTATCGCCTGGGACCTCGACGGTGTAGGGGTCGGTGAACCGTGCGCGCCCGTGGAAGCTGTCGATGCCCTTCTCGGCGTAGCTATGCTCATACTTTTGCGGAATCGGATCGGTGAACGTACGCTTGAAGGCAATCAGCTCAGGCCAGTCGATATGAACCTCGCCCTCGACACCCTTGTCGTGCATTCGACGGGCATGGTCGACCGCCGCGGCGCCGCCGACGAGCATCTTCTTCGGATCGCATCCGCGTAGCGCGCAAGTACCGCCGAACGGTCGGAAGTCGATCACGGCGACAGCCCAGCCGGCAGCGCGAACACGCATCGCCGCCGTCATCGCGGCGGTCCCGGTTCCAACGATCACGAGGTCGTACTGTCTTGTCATGATGTTTTTCCTCCGGTCTGGCAGCGCTGCTTCGCTGATGCGTTGGCGCACGTTGCTGTTTGCCGGTGGTATCGAAAAGCGTCGCGCACGTGCCAGCCCGCGAATTAGCGGCAATCGAAGTGGCGTGCTTCTCGCACGTCGTGAGATACGCGTACAGAAACGCCTCGTCGTCTTCCGACAATTCGGACAGATTTCTCAAACTTGCGGTCTTGCGTATGTTTCTGGACCAAGTCGCGCTTCGCGCACGCCTCATTCACGGTGAGTTCTCCGGAGTTTGATGGCCGGCATTACCCGCGCGCCGGATCCCCCGGGGAGCCCTTCAGCGGCTGACCGCCTGTGGCCTTACACTCCTTCGTCGGGACGTTGAGATAGCCGCGTCCCTTGCAATTATTCTGGCCGGTGCAGGCGTTAAACGCGGTCGAGCAGGCGCTCTGCCCCTTGCAGGCGTTGATGCCCCAGCAGGCGATGTCGCCTTTCTCCGCCGTCGGCGCCATGACCTGCACGGACTTGTACATCGCGTAGAACGCGCCGGCGGCCGCCGCGCTGAGCGCGGCTCCGGTCGCGGCGCGGCGTGTCGCGTCGGGCGGTTTGGGGGGTACGGGCGCACAGGCGGTTTCGCAGGAGGGCGCCCGGCGACTGTTGATCACGTCCCAAGTGCTGCCCGCAACCAGCAGTGCCAGCCCGGCATAGACTGGCCAGCTATGCGGATAAACCGCGGTGACCAGCAGCCACATACCGAGGCTGCTCACCACGCCGCCGCCGAACGCCAGCCAGAACGGTCCCAGCCGACCGCGTTTGCTCGCTGCGCGATGGAGCATCCACAAACTCAGGGCGACGAAGCCGACGAACAAGGGCAGCAGGTAGGCATCGTGGATGATGAACCCCAGGCCGACCGCGCCCAAGGTTGAAAGCACCAGCGGCACACCCAGACAGCAGGCGGCGGCGACGCCGGCGCCGAGCAAGGAACCAAACTGCTTAAAGAACTCTTTCACGTGGTTTCCTGCGAATTTGCGATCTACCACACCATCGAGAGCGCGCTAGGCCGCGCCCACTCGAGCCGCAGCGCCGCGCTCCGTGCGATCCGGCGAACTTGGATGTCGATTGATCCCTAAGCCTCGTTCCACCCGGGTCCGTGAAATCAGCCCGCGTACAAGGCTCGCCTCATTCGGACACGACTCGACCACAACGAGGTGGGTCTGTTCCGTCGCCTTGAACGTTTCAAGCAGCTCGCCGACGCGGGCCAACTGCACAGTGCGCAGCTCAAGTGTCGGCACTCCAAAGGGGTCATGATGTCCGCGACCCTGACATCGCGATGCAGGCAGCTGTCATCGAGGCACGCCGGGCTTTGCAGGGACTGGATGGGCCGCTCCCCCTGAATGTCGTAGTAGGTAATCAGATCCAGCACGCGCCCCTCTTCAAGCACAAGGAGGGCGCGCACGCCGGCGCGCAGCATGTCCTGGAGTGCGTCATCGATGTGACGGTCTGGGCTGACAGCGACCGGACACTCGCGCGCGGAGTCCGCCATTGTGGCCAGGTCCGGTTCGTCCGTAGTCAGAGCCGGCAGGTAGGGCACCGCACGCTGCGGGACCACGGCAGGCGGACGGGTGTTTGAACATGCAAGGGGTCTATAGCTCATGCCGATACCGCTGTAACGGGTGCGTCGCATGCGCCGGACGCGAGCTTTTGCAGCTGCTGAATCGCCGCCTGGCGCGAGCCGAGGGCGAAGGCCACGGTGCGGCGTGCCCTGCGCAGCGCCTGACGATCTCCGTCCTCCAGTGCGCGGACCAAGCCTTCGATCTCACGGATGCACGCCCGCGCGGGTGGCCGCGGCGATCAGCCGCAGACGGGCAGCACAGTCCTCGTTGAACAGGAAGTACCCGCCCGCGGTTATGCCGCAAGGTTTCACCAGCCCGGCCGCGACGTAGGTGCGCACCTGATGCGCCGTCGCCCCCGCCCGCTGTGCCGCTTGTGAGATGGGGTAGGCCGGTGTCATCGGGTGCCTAGGCAGCGCAACACGACAGTTGCTTCACGTCCTTGGTAAAGGTCTGCGCGCACAGCTTCAGTCCTTCCACCATCGTTAAGTACGGGAAGAGTTGGCTGGCCAGATCGGTGACGGTCATGTTGTGGTGGATGGCGAGCGCCGCGGCCTGGATCAGTTCACCGGCTTCTGCTGTCACCGCTTGCACGCCCAGGAGCTTGCCGGTACCCGCTTCGGCGACCATCTTGATGACGCCACGCGTGTCGAAATTGACCAGCGCGCGCGGTACGTTGTCGAGCGTGAGCAGGCGACTGTCGGTCTCGATGCCTTTCAGGTGTGCTTCGGCCTCGGACAGGCCCACCGTCGCGATCTGCGGATCCGTGAACACCACCGTCGGCATGCTGCGCAGGTCAAGCGTTGCTTCGCCGCCGGTCATGTTCTGGGCCGCACGCGAGCCACCAGCGGCAGCCACGTAAACGAATTGCGGCTGGTCGGTGCAGTCGCCCGCCGCGTAAATGTGCGGCACGCTGGTCTGCAGGTGCTCGTTGACGGCGATCACGCCGCCCTTGCCGGTTCTAACGCCGATACCCTCTAGATTCAGCGCCTCGATATTCGGCGCCCGGCCGGTGGCGATCAGCAGGGCGTCGCCTCGCAGCGTTCCCGCGGAAGTCTCGAGCACAAACTCGTCATTCACGTGCGCGATGGAGTGCGTCTGGGTCTGCCGCGAGACCTGAATACCCTCATCCGCGAACACTTCTCCCAGGGTTTCGCCAATGGCCGGGTCGTCGCGGAAGAACAACGTGCTGCGGGCGATGAGCGTCACGCGGCTCCCCAGCCGGGAATAAGCCTGAGCCAACTCCGCGGCGACGACCGAGGAACCGATCACCAACAGGCGCGGCGGAATCGTCTCGCTGACGAGCGCCTCGGTCGAAGTCCAGTAGGGCGTGTCCTTCAATCCGGGAATCGGCGGAATGGCCGGGCGCGCGCCGGTGGCGATCAGGGCGCGCTCAAAGGCCACGCTCCGCTCTCCACCGTCCTTGAGTTTCACGCTCAGTGCATGGATGTCTGTAAAGCTCGCCTCACCGCGCAGCAGCGTAATATTGGGATTGCTCTCGATGATCGCCTCGTATTTGGCCGTGCGCAGCTCTTCAACACGGAGTTGCTGCTGTGCCAGCAGGCGCTTGCGGTTGATCTGCGGCGCGCTGGCGCTGATCCCCGCATCAAGGGGACTTTTCTTGCGCGCGTGGGCAAAGTGCGCCGCGCGAATCATAATCTTGGAGGGCACGCAGCCGATGTTGACGCAGGTACCACCGATGGTGCTGCGCTCGATAAGCGTGACCTTGGCACCGCGTTCCGCCGCGGTGATGGCGGCCGCCATCGCACCACCACCCGTGCCGATGACGGCGATGTTGAGCGACCTCTCCGAGCCCGAACGGGCTGGCCGCGCTCCTCCGAATACTCCCAGTGCCTTGCCGAACAGCGAACTTGGGGGAGTTGCCTCTCGGCGCGCCTCCTGCGCGGCCAGAGACCTCACTCTGTAGTTCTTGGGTAGGGCCGCATTGAGCGAGTCGATCGCGAGCGGGGTTTCGCTGTCGATCGTCGCGACGCCTTTCGGGTATTCGACGCGCACCTTGCGCACACCGGCCACACTCCTGAGCGCCTGTTCGACATGACGGGCGCAATCCATGCATGTCATACCGGTTACGGCCAGCGTGGTCTCGCTCATTTCGATGCGCCCTTCACTGGAGTGGACGGGTAGCCAGCGTTCTTAGTTGCCTCGGTCAGCGTCTGGACATTGGTCTTGGCTTCGTCAAACGTGACGACGGCTTCGCGCCTCTCAAAACTCACTTCGGTCTTAGTCACACCGTCAACCTTGGTGAGTGCCCGCTTCACCGTGATCGGGCAGGCGGCACAGGTCATGCCGGGCACCGATAGCGTGACGGTCTGTGTCCCGGCCCACGCGGGCCCGGCGATGAGCGTGGCGATTGCGAACACTGCGAACAGCTTGTTCATGGCGGGCTCCAGATCAGTAGAACAAAGGAAGGATGTAAGGAAAGCCGAGTGCGACCAACGCCAGCGCCGCCACGACCCAGAAGAGGACCTTGTAGGTTCGACGCACCTGCGGGATCGCGCAGACCTCGTCTGGCTTGCACGCCGCCGCGGGACGGAAGATGTGCCTTCCGGCGAAGAACAGCGCCACCAGCGCGGCGCCGATGAAGATCGGGCGATAGGGTTCGAGTGCCGTCAGGTTACCGATCCAGGCACCGCTGAAGCCGAACGCCACCAGCACCAGCGGGCCGAGGCAGCAGGTCGAGGCGAGGATCGCGGCGAGACCGCCGCTCATCAGCGCGGTGTGGCCGGTTTGCGGTGCGGACATGGGCCGCCTCCTTTTGGATCTTCAGCGGTTGGCGTACTCTATTCCCGTACTCAAGTACGGAGTCAATATGACCGAGTCGCTCACCATCGGGACTCTGGCCAAGCAGGCCGGAGTCAACGTCGAGACAATCCGCTTTTATCAGCGACGTCGATTGCTCGACCAGCCCCACAAGCCGCCCGGTAGCATCCGTCGCTACGCGCAAACCCATGCACGGCGACTTCGATTCATTAAGGAAGCGCAGAAGTTGGGCTTTGGCCTGGACGAAGTGGCGGATCTGCTCGCACTGGAGGACGGCCGGCATTGCCGCGAGGTGGAGGAGATCGCGGGCCACAAGCTGACAGTTGTGCGTGAGCGGATGGCGCAACTGACTAAGATCGAAAAACTGCTGGCGGTGCTTGTCGGGCGATGTCACGGCAACAGGGGGAAGCTTCGGTGCCCACTCATCGCGTCGTTGGAGGGCGCAACGGCGTGATGTCTCGCTGTGATAGGGGATTGCTCGTCCCACCTGCTGTCATTGAGTCAATGATGTAGGATCATGCCGAAATGAGAGTGGCACCATGAGCGAGCCACCAGCTACTGAAACCAGGGCCGACTGGGTTCGGCGGCCGACCACCGCGTTCCTTTGGTGGTGGCTTCCGTTATGCATTGGGTTCGCGGCGAGCTTCTTCGCTTTGTCGCCGCGCACCATTGCTCTTGTCTGGATGGTCTTGTTCGCCTGGATGGGAACGGGCTGTCTTCTGAATGCGTATCATTGCCACCGGGTTCACTGCTATATCTCCGGACCCGCACTCGTACTTGGCGCCGTTACAGCCGGATTGTTCGGAGCGGGCGTCCTGTCATTGGGTCCACATTCCCTCAACAACATCGTCGGGACTACGCTGGGTGTCGCCTTGTTATCCTTCGTGCCCGAGATCCTCTGGCGAAAATACGCCTGATCAACTACGCACTGCAGTCTTCGTCGAGCGCCGGCCCATAGGGTGCGAACTCGCGACTCCCGTTCATAATCAGCGTGATCGGCACCTTCTGCCTCACGCCGCACCTTCTTCGCGTTGTACGCCACCCGCCGCGACGTTCACTCCTTCTGACAGGGTCGGGTGGATGTGCATGACTCGGGCGACGTCATTGAACGTTGCGCCCACCCGCATCGCGAGGATCAGCTCGTGGATGCGCGTGTTAAAGAGTCGCGCCGTCAACTGTGGACCGCGGGAGTAGGCTGCTCAGGCTCTCCCGCGGTGCTGTGGTCCGCAAAAACTCAGTCACGCACAGGAAGGCGCGAGGAAGTATTCGTGATGCAATCCGCCGAGGATCGATTTGGCACGGACCGAATACGATTCTCCCCGGCGATGGCGTGGGCTGGGACTTGGAAGGATGAGGCGGCCGGCCGGGGGATCGGGAACACCGGGACCCAGTGCGATATGTGGGCGTTCGCCGGTTGTAGTGGGGGACCCATGACTTCAGGATGGACCGTAGATGCGATTCTGACAGTGGAATCAGCCAATCCAGGCATTCTCGGCGAATGGTGCCGATGACTCGTTCACAGGTCGCATTGGCCTTCGGAGAACGCGGCGGGGATTTCATCACCCTGATCCCCAGCTTGCGGATGGACTCGTCGAGATGGCTCGCGAAGATGCTGTCACGATCGTGAAGCAAGAATTCGTACTGGTGTGAGTACCCGACCACCTCCCGCAGCTGTTGCAGGGTCCAGGCCGCCGTCGGCTGCGCCGTGACATTGCAATGAACCAGGCGGCGGCTGCGGTGCTCGATGACCACGAATACGTACAGCTGGCGAAACGTCGCCGTAACTGCGACGAAGAAGTCACAGGCAATGATTCCCTGAGCGTGCAGGCGCAGAAAGCTCGACCAGCGCAGGTCGCCTCTCGGCCGACCTCGGGGACGCAACGGCAGGTATTTGCTCACTGTCCGAGGCGACACCTGAATCCCAAGCTTCAAAAGCATCTCATTAGCGATGCGCTCCTCGCCCCACAACGGATTCTCGTTCGCGATCCGGCGAATCAGGGCCTGAATACGCGCGGGAATCGGCGGCCGACCGGGTCGGGACTTGAAGCGCCAGAACAGTTTCCATCCGGCGCGATGCCAACGGATCATCGTTTCAGGACGCACTACCACCAGAGCGTCCTGCCAGCTGAAGAGCCGTGAGAGCAGCGTCAGCCCGATACGCGTGAGCGGATCAATCCGCTGAGGCTTGACGCCGCGCTCGATATAAAGCGCGAGCTGGCGCCGCAGAAAGAGATTCTCTGCTTTGATCGACTGGCTCGATCGGAGTGTGAGTCGGCACCAGCGGAGCGTCTCGGCGACCAGCTGAAATAGAATCTCGAGTCCGCTCAGCATCGGCCAATGATGCCACACGCTTTGCAACGAGGGTCGAGATTGACCGATTTCACTAACGCATCGAATAATTGCGGAGCAACCCCACGCCCGGACGCGACAGCGATCCCGAGCTTCGCGCGCCAGCGGGTCATGCAAACCCCAAGCCCCCTCTGACGCTTGCAGAGTCTCAGGTCGCGTGCTGACGGCATCCGCGGGGGCACGATGAACGACGGGAGCCGGAAGTGGCAGCAATTTCGATGTGTCTGGGATCTCGAAGACGACGCATCGGGACGCTATAATCCTAAAATGCGTTTCTCGCACCTGAGGTCAATCGGATGGCACGAGCGGTTTCGGAAATCGAGAGAGAGATCCGGGGGCTAAAGCCAGACGAGCAAGAGCGTCTCTTGCGCGCGTTGGTGGAAGAGCTCGATGGCCCTCCTGACCCGGGTGTCGAGCAGGCTTGGCTAGAAGAGGCACAGCGACGTAGTCGCGAGCTCGACTCCGGCGCCGTGACAGCGATTCCGGCGGAGGAGGTGCTTGCCAAAGCGCGTACCGAACTGAAGCCGCGGCGAAGGTCGAATTTCACCCCGCCGCGGACTCCGAATTGCGCGCTGCCGCCAAGTACTACGACGATCGCGTATCAGGGCTGGGCGCCGAATTTCTTGCCGAGGTCGAAAAAGCCTGCCTACGGTTGGGTGAGCACCAGGCGCTCGGACCGAGACTCGACGCGGATCACCGTCGGCTTGCTTTGAGACGGTTTCCCTTCGGGCTGATCTATCGGCTCAGGCCTTCGAAGGTGCAGATCGTCGCTGTTGCCCATCGCCGCAGGCGGCCGGGATATTGGATGCAGCGAATGTGATGTGCCGGGAATGTGACGAACTCAGCTTGGGTGTGCCGGGATTGTGCCTGCGTGAGGCTGGGGTCGGGGCTGGCAAGCGCTGCAAGTGGTTGATTCATAAGCCCCTAGAATCGCCGTTATCGGACTGAAAATCCGCGTGTCGGTGGTTCGATTCCGCCCCTGGCCACCACCAAATCCCTAAGTCAGCCCATCCGACGCCGTATGGTTGTGGGGACTTTGACCGGAGCACGCGGCGGAGTTGAGCAAGTGCGCAACAGACTAAGGTGGGCCAGGTCTATCGTCTAACTGCGCGGGCATTCCAGCCCGGTTGACTCGGGGACGGCGCACGTGCCCGAGTTAAAAATTGACAGTGATCGTCTGATTCGCCGTCTCGGTCGCCGAGACACCGCCGGATGGCACAAATGCCAACGTATCCGCTGTGCTCGGATCGTCCGCGCTGCAGGCCATCGTGCCAGGGCCGCCATTGAATAGCCGACACGGGCCCGCCGGTTACTTATTGCCGATAGGTGTTTCCACGGCGCGACAGCAGGGTAAAGTTGCGCGCCATTGCCGGTTCTTGTGTGTTACTGATAAGAGCGTCCGATGAAGACATCGGGCAGTGCCTCTTGGATTCGCACAGGGCAAACCCGCCGAAAGGCGGCGACGCAAAGTCTCCGGTCTAAGGAGCCTCGGCTCTAGGACAGCGGGACCGCCGTAATCCAGTCCTTCCACCGGACTGTATCGGTGCGTGTTGTTCGTGCGTCACGGCAACGAGTGGAGGGAGAGCAGGTCATGCTTGCATACGATTCGAACGCGGTGAGCCGCACGCTCGCGGGGCGTCCCGAGGCTGCGTGCGCAGCGCTGCGCCTTCATCACGGGGGCGCCGCACCGGCATCTGGCACCCGGTAGAGGCGCGCGCACTGCGCGCCTGGTGAGCGGGGTCGATCCGGCCTTCCAGCCCCTGCCACCTGAGTTTCATCAGGTGGCAACCAAACTCTGAAAAGACAGGACAAGAGCAAATGCGCAAGCATTTCTTGGTTGTGATGAGCGCTCTGCTGTGCATCTGCGCACGGACGAGTCCGGCGGACGAGAGCGCTCGGGCGCAGATGAAAGGTCTGGACGAGCAGGTCCAGGAGGTCAAATCCGACGTTCTGAGCATCGCGGCGGAGCTCAACCAGCTGGAAGAGAAGCTGCTCTATCCGTCCGACACGCACATCGCCGTGTTCGTGTCGCTGGCGCACGGCGAGACGCTGCGTCTCGACGCGGTGCAGATTCAGATCGACGGACGGCCGGCGACTCACTATATCTACAGCTTCAAGGAGCTCGACGCCCTGCGCAGAGGCGGGGTGCAGCGCATCTACAGCGGCAACGGTAACCGCCAAGCTCGCCAACGGCAAGGATTACGCTCAGACCGAGCGCTTCCCCTTCACGAAGGAGATCAAGCCGAAGCTGCTCGGCGTGATGCTCGCCGGTCCGGATTCTCCGCAGCCCGGGATTCACCTCGGGGACTAGTAGCCGATGCGTACTCCGTCGCGGTGGCTGTCGATGGCTGTGGCGCTGGCCGCCATCGCGGCGCGCCCGTCCGTCGCCGCTGATCTGCGCGACCTCTATTTCGGCGAGGCCTTGTACCAGGCCTATCAGGGTCAATTTTTCGATGCCCTCGAGCGGCTCGACGCCGAGCTCGCTCAACACCGCCGCGTCGACGAGCCGGAGCTGGATTCACTCCAGTATCACATCAGGCAGGCAGATTTCTCGGTCGGCGACTTCGAACTCCGCTACCGGATGCACCTGCGCGCCGGGCGCGCGATCAAGGCAGTGCTCGATGCCGATGTGGATCAGCCCGTGAAGAACGAGGCTGCCTTCCGTCTAGCGCGCATCGAGTTCCAGAAGGATCAGCCCGAGGATGCTCTGCGTGCTCTGGAGCGGATTCACGGGACGGTCCCGGAAGGCATGAAGGACGACCTCGAATTTCTGCGCGCCAATGTCTACCTCGCGCTCGGTGGAGACCCTGCGCCGACTGCAGACCGCGGAGAGTCTGAAGGGATTTGCCGCCTACAATCTCGGCATCGCGTTACTGCAGGCGGGCCACACCCCGGAGGCCCTGCGCCAGCTGGATAAGGCCGGTCAGATCGAGAGCCGTGAGACGCCCATGGCGGCGATCCGCGACAAGTCGAACATGGTCCTCGGCAGCATCATGCTGCAGTCCGCGGACTACGGTCACGCGCAGCAGGCCTTCGATCGTGTGCGGCTCGACGGGCCGTATTCGAACCGCGCGCTGCTGAGCACCGGGTGGGCCGAGGTCTCAGCGCATGACTACGAGAAGGCGCTCGTGCCGTGGGGGACGCTGATCGGGCGCGACGCAACCGACGCCGCGGTGCAGGAGGCCAAGCTCGCCCTGCCGTTTGCCTACAGCAAGCTGCAGGTGTACGGGCGGGCGGCGCTCCTCTACGGCCAGGCGCTCGATTCCTTCGGCAAGGAGCTGGAGAAGGTGGATGCATCGATCAGGAGCATCCGCGCGGGCAATTTCCTCGAGGCCCTGGTGCGCGAGGAGATCAAGCAGGACAACCTGTGGGTGGTGCGTCTGCGCGCGCTGCCCGACACCCCCGAGACCTTCTACCTGACGGACTTAATGGCGTCGAACGACTTCCAGACGGCGCTGCAGAACTACCTGGACATGGAGGATCTGCGCAGGCGCCTGAGCAGCTGGCAAGGCGGGTTCGGTGCGTTCGAGGATCTCATTCGCCTGCGTCGGGCGAATTACGCGCCGCTGCTGCCGCAGGTCGATGCACACTTCAGAGAGCTGGACTCCCAGATGCGCCTGCGGGTGGTGCAGCGTGATCATCTGCAGAAGCGCCTTCAGGATCTCCTGACGGCGCCGCGGCCTGCGCTCCTGGCAACAAGAGATGAGCATCTGGCGCTCGAGAGCTTGCGGCGTATCGACACCGCGCTGCAACACAGCAGCGGTGACAACGCCGCTCTGCGCGCCAGGGTGGAGCGCCTCCGGGGCGTGCTGACCTGGCGCCTGTATACGGAGTACCCGGAGCGGCTGACGCAGGCCTACAAGCATCTGAGCGAGCTGAACGCAGACGTGCGGATGCTACAGGAGCGGCACACCGCATTCGTGCGGGCCAGACAGGCCGCGGTGCACAGCTACGCGGGCTACGATCAGTCGATCGGTCATCTGCGCACGCGTGTCGGCGACGCGCTCGAGCGCGTCGATGCGCTCCTCGCCAGACAGGGCCACCTCATCGAGGCCGTCGCCATCGACGAGCTGCGCGCACGTTGGGAACGCCTCGAGGCTTATCAGGTTCAGGCGCGTTACGCGGTGGCCGACAGTTATGACAGGGCGCTGAAGGAACATGCCGGGGGAGGTACGCAGTGATGCGGCCAGCTCAAGCAGCCGTCCTCGCGCTGCTCCTACCGGTGCTTGCGGCGTGCGCCCACCAGGTCGACCGCCGAGGAACGCTGGCCAGCCTCCACCAGGTGCGGCCGGACACCAAGGAAGTGCCGGTCGATCAGGGCCTTGATAGGGCGGTGCAGAGTTACCGCGACTTCCTGCAGCAGGCCCCCCAGAGCAACCTGGCGCCGGAGGCCATGCGGCGCCTGGCAGACCTCAACATCGAGAAAGAGTTCGGGATCCACGGGGACGGCAAGCTCGTCGAGCTGGCCGCCTCCCAAGGCACCACGCAACCGCCAGCCATTGCGGCAGCGCCGGGCGCCACACAAGCCGAACCGCTGGGGAGCACCAAGGCAGCGCAGGCAGCCGGGTTACGTGCGCCGGCGGTGACGAAGATCGACGCGCACACCGCTTTGCGGCCGCGCCCGGGGGCCGCCAACTCCGCGTCCGTGGTGTCGGAACGGGATCTCGAGCAGCGGGCAGCGTCGCAGGAGGTCATCTCGCCGGCGAAAGGCGTCGCGCCGCTGACGCTGCCGGGCGGCGTGGATGCGGATCGCGCGCGCGCCGGTCCCCTCGAGGCGATCAAGCTGTACGACGAGCTGCTGGCTAAGTACCCCCAGTACGCCTTCCGCGATCAAGTGCTCTATCAGAAGGCGCGCGCCTATGACGAGCTCGGGCAGACGGAGGCGGCCCTGAAAGTCATGGAGCAGCTGGCGCGAGAATATCCGCGCACGCGGTTCGCGGACGAGGTGCAGTTCCGGCGCGCCGAGCATTTCTTCGTGGCGCGGAAATACCGGGAGGCAGAGAGCGCGTATACGGCGATCGCGGACAGCGGGGCCGGCTCGGAGTACTACGAGCTCGCGCTCTACAAGCTGGGATGGACGTTGTACAAGCAGCAACTGTACCAAGAGGCTCTGCAACGGTACTTCGCGCTCCTCGACTACAAGGTCAAGAGCGGCTATGACTTCGATGCGAAGCACACGGAGGCCGAGCAGCGGCGCGTCGAGGATACCTTCCAGGTCGTCAGCCTGAGCTTCTCGAATATCGGCGGTCCGGACGTGATCGGCTCGTACTTCGCCACCAACGGATACCGAGCCTACGAGGACCGGGTGTACCGCTACCTCGCCGAGTTCTACCTGGTCAAGCTCCGGTATCAGGACGCCGCCACGGTCTACAAATCATTCGTGGCGTTGTACCCGTTCCATCAGGCGTCGCCTCACTTCAGCATGCGGGTGGTCGAAATCTACGAGAAGGGCGGATTCCCGCAGCTCGTGCTCGCCGCGAAGAAGGAGTTCGCGGGCACATACGGCCTGCAGGGGGAGTACTGGCATCACGTCGACGTGAGCAAGTCGCCGGAAGTGCTGAGTTATCTGAAGAGCAACCTGAAGGATCTGGCGAGTCACTATCACGCGCAGTACCAGGACCCGAAGCAGCATGAGCAGCAGGCGGGCAACTACGCCGAGGCGACGCGCTGGTACCGCGAGTTTCTCGCCTCGTTCCACGCCGACAGCCAAGCGCCGCAAATGGACTACCAGCTCGCGGATCTCATGCTCGAGAATCATGACTATCCGGCGGCGGCGCGCGAGTACGAGATCACGGCTTATGATTACCCGCCGCACGCGAAGTCGGCGGCCGCCGGTTATGCCGCGGTCTACGCGCACCGCGAGTATCTGAAGATCGCCGGCGCCGACGTGAAGGACGCGGCCCGCCGCGAAACGATCAACAGTTCGATCAAGTTCGCGGGCGCGTTCCCGCAGCACGAGCAGGCGGCGGTCGTGCTGGCCGCGGCGGCACAAGACGCGTACGAGATGAAGGACTTGGTGCTCGCGCGCGACTCCGCCCGGCACCTCATCGAGAAGTTCCCCAATGCGGCCGCGGGCGTGCGCCGCGACGCGTGGCTGGTGGCCGCGCACGCATCCTTCGGTCTCGCCGATTATGCGGACGCCGAGCAGGCCTATGGCCGCGTGCTGGAAGCGACGCCGGGGGGAGATGTAGCGCACGCTGGACTGGTGGAGAACCTCGCCGCCTCGATCTACAAGCAGGGCGAGCAGGCGAACCAGGCGGGGGATTACCGCACCGCGGCGAATCACTTCGTGCGCGTGAAGCAGGTGGCTCCCACCTCGAAGATCTGCGCGGCGGCGGAGTACGACGCCGGCGCGGCCCTGCTGCGCTTGCAGGACTGGACGGCGGCGGCGCAGGTTCTGGAGGAATTCCGGCGCGGCTTCCCCGAGCACGAGCTGCAGAAGGACGCGACCAAGCAAATCGCCTACGCGTACCAGCAGGCCGGCCAGCTGACGCAGTCGGCCGGCGAATATGAGCGCGTCGCACAGGAGTCGCCGAATCCGCAGCTGCGCGCCGAAGCGCTGCTGCAGGCGGGCGATCTCTACGGGCAGGCCAAGAACCCGGATCGCGCCCTGCAGACGTATTCCCGCTATGTCGGGCAGTTTCCCAAGCCGATCGAGGTGGCGGTGGAGACGCGCTCCAAGATTGCGGAGATCTACAAGACGAAGGGAGATCAGGGTCAGTACCGGCAGCAGCTCGAGGAGATCGTGCGTGTCGATGGCGCGGCGGGGAGCGAGCGGACGGACCGCACGCGCAATGTCGCGGCGCGCGCCGCACTGGCCCTGACGGAGCCGAACTACGCGCGGTTCGCGTCGTTGAAGCTCGTGCAGCCGTTCGAGCAGAGCTTGCAGGAAAAGCAACGCGGCATGGACGCGGCGACCAAGGCGTTCGGTGGGCTGGTCGACTACCAGGTGGGGGAGGTCACGGCGGCGGCCGCCTTCTACATCGCCGAAGTCTACGCGAATTTTGGCCAGGCTCTGCGTGAGTCGGAGCGTCCGGCGGATCTCGGCGCGGACGCTCTCAAGGACTACGAGCGCCAGCTTGCCGAGGCCGCACACCCCCTCGGGGAAAAGGCCGTCGCGGTCCACGAGAAGAACCTCGAGCTCATGAGGCGGGGACTCTACAACGCATGGACTCAGAAGAGCCTGGACCGTCTCGCGGCGCTCAAGCCGAACACCTACGCGCGGACCGAGATCAGCAGCGGTTTGCTGGGTTCGCTCGAGCGGTACGTCTATCGGCCGCCGCCGCGCACAGTGGAGATAGCCTCTGGCACGGCGACGATGCCGGCCGCGGCGCCGGCGCACGGCGCTGAGACATCGGGCGCCGCGGCGGCATCCTCGCCGCCTTCCACTCAGAAGGCCGCGCCCGCGGTAGTGCAGG
>WNFJ01332209.1_pt1 | contig 17188 bp, 15 predicted proteins | sample 5400461 | NCBI WGS metagenome assembly WNFJ01 (sample SAMN13153349, study PRJNA577476) | soil metagenome | isolation source: 115 cm saprolite on Douglas fir-dominated hillslope | place: USA:California | collected 2013-09-17 | reverse complement strand
TTCAATTGGGCGTTCCTCGAGCGCTATCCCGATGCGGCGCGGTTGTTCAACGCGTTCGACTACGGGCACGCGATCCTGTACGAGACGCTGTACCAGGAGCGGGACTCCGCCGCCGGCGGGGCCCTCACGCAAGCGTACCACTACTTGACGACCGACCTCCTCGTGCGGCCGCCCCGCTACGCCGTGGCCGAGGAGGTGATCGAGCCGTCGTATGCAAAGCTCGCGTGGCGAGCGATGCGCATGTTCGACTGGGCCCACGTGCTGCACCGCCAGATCTACGATGTGTACGCCGATGAGCGCCTGTCCCCGGCGGCGCGCGATACGCTGATCGAGCGCCTCACCGACTACTACCTCGCCGACCGGGACTACGCCTTCCCCCCTGCGCCCAAATCCATGGCCCTCATGGACGAGCAGGACTACAGCCAAGTGTTCCGCCGGCGCTTCCCGACGTTCAATGGGCTGATCTGGGCATATCATTGGCTCCAAGTGGGTCTGTACGAGCCGCTCATCGCCGGGCGGACACCGGAAGAGCGGCGGGCGGGAGTCCTAGCTGCGGTGGCGCGGTTTTGGGAGATGCTCGAAACGCCGCCTCTGAGCATGCCGCGGGTCATGCCGTTGACGCCGACCATCGCTCCCGAGTTTACCCGGCGGCACCGGCGCGCGGCGGCGATCTTCGACAATCTGCACATGATGCACGACATCGTGTCGGACATCCTCACCTCCCCCCGCGTCTCGCGCGATCACAAGCGCGCGGCGATCTACGCGGCGCTCGCCGAGTTCCGGGACACGACCCACAACGTGATGAGCCAGGAGGAATGGCTCATGATGGGGCACCACATGGGCGGGATCGGCGCGATGGGCGGCCCGGCGGTGGGATTGCTGCCCAGTGCCCACCGGCCCGAGCACGAGATGCCGATGAGTCCGCGCGAGTAGACTCGATGTCGATGGACTGGCGCCCGTGCTCGACGGCTCGGTGATGGCCGCGTTCGTGCGGGCGCGCAAGCCGCAGGCGCGCTAGCCCGCGCCGTGCAGCTGGCGCAGCACGTACTCGAGGATGCCGCCGTGCCGGTAGTACAGTAGCTCCTGGGGCGTATCGATCCGGACGAGCACTTTGAACGGCACACGCGCGCCGTCGGGGCGCGTCGCCTGTACCGTCAGCTCCTTGCCACGCGGGAATCCCTCGCGCAGCACGTCCGCGAGCCCCGTCAGATCGAACACTTCCCGGCCGCCGAGACCCACGATCTCGGCGCTCTCGCCGGGAAGGAACTGCAGCGGCAGGATCCCCATCCCCACCAGGTTCGAGCGGTGGATCCGTTCGTAGCTCTGCGCGATCACGGCGCGCACACCGAGCAGCCGCGGGCCCTTGGCCGCCCAGTCGCGCGAGGAGCCTGCGCCGTACTCCTTCCCCGCAATCACCAGGAGCGGGACCCCCTCCGCCTGATACTGGACGGCCGCCTCGTAGATCGTCGTCTGGGCGCCATCCGGAAGGTGGAGTGTGATCGGGCCTTCCGTCCCGGGCGCGAGCAGGTTCTTGAGCCGCACGTTCGCGAACGTGCCGCGCACCATGACCTCGTGGTTGCCGCGGCGCGAGCCGTAGGAATTGAAGTCCGGCGGCTGGACGCCGTGGGCGAGGAGGTATTGCCCGGCGGGGCTGGTCTTGCGGATCGAGCCGGCAGGCGAGATGTGGTCGGTCGTGATGCTGTCGCCGAGCAGGCACAGCACGCGCGCCCCCCGCAGGTCCGCGATCGGGCCCGGGGTCGTGGGCATCCCGTCGAAATAGGGCGCCCGCCGAATGTAGGTGGAGTCGGGCTCCCAGGCGAAGCGCTCGCCCGCAGGCACAGGGAGGCTGCGCCAGCGCTCGTCGCCCTTGAAGACCTCGCCGTACTCCTTGTGAAACATGGCGGACGTGATCGCGGAACGGATGAGGGCATCCACCTCCTTGGCGGACGGCCAGATGTCCCGCAGATACACCGATCGGCCCCCCTTCCCCGTGCCGATCGGCTCCGTGAAGAGATCGATGTCGATGCGTCCCGCGAGCGCATAGGCGACGACGAGCGGCGGCGACGCGAGATAGTTCGCGCGCACCTCCTGCTGAATCCGGCCCTCAAAGTTGCGGTTACCGGACAGGACGGCGCACACCACGAGCTCGCCTTCGGCCACGGCGCTCGACACGGCTTCGGGCAGCGGCCCGGAGTTGCCGATGCAGGTCGTGCAGCCGTAGCCCACGAGATGAAAGCGCAGTTGCTCGAGGTAGCGCATCAGGCCCGCTTGCTGCAGGTAGTCGGTCACCACCTTCGAGCCGGGGGCGAGGCTGGTCTTGACCCAGGGCTGCGCCGTGAGCCCCAGCTCGACCGCCTTCTTGGCGAGGAGGCCGGCAGCGAGCATCACCGAGGGGTTCGACGTGTTGGTGCAGCTCGTGATTGCCGCGATCACGACCGAGCCATGGTGCAGCTTGCACTCCACCCCGTCGACCGTGAGATCGACGTCGGTGCGGCGCTCGGGCAGCGCCTCCACCGTGGCGACGTGGCCGCCCTCCGCTTCCCAGCGACCGGCGTTCGTGGGCGGGGCCACCGGGGAGGTCGGCTGGACGAGCGTCGGGAGTGCGAGGTGGAAACTCCGGGGCACGTCGCGCAGCGCCACGCGGTCCTGCGGACGGCGCGGTCCCGCGAGGCTGGGCTCGACCGTCGCGAGATCCAGGGCCAACGTGTCCGAATACTCGGGCTCGGCCGCGGCGGCCGAGTGGAACAGGCCCTGCTCCTTCATGTACGCTTCGACAAGCTGCAGCTGCTCCTTGGGCCGCCCGGTGAACTCGAGGTAGCGGAGCGTCTCCTGGTCGACGGGGAAGATCCCCACGGTGGCTCCGTACTCCGGTGCCATGTTGCCGATGGTCGCGCGGTCCGCGACCGGCAGCGTGCTGACTCCCGGACCGAAGAACTCCACGAACTTCCCGACCACGCCCTTCTTCCGGAGCATCTCGGTCACGGTGAGCACGAGGTCCGTGGCAGTCGCGCCTTCGGCGAGCTTGCCCGTCAGCCGGAACCCGACGACGTGGGGGATCAGCATCGAGACGGGCTGGCCCAACATCGCCGCCTCGGCCTCGATCCCCCCCACGCCCCAGCCGAGGACACCCAGGCCGTTGATCATCGTGGTGTGCGAGTCCGTACCGACCAGGGTGTCGGGGTACGCCTGGGGCGCCGCGCCGTCGGTCGCGTAGACCACGCGGGCCAGGTACTCGAGATTGACCTGGTGCACGATGCCGGTGTCGGGCGGCACGACCCGGAATCCCTCGAACCCCCGCTGCGCCCAGCGCAGTAACGCATAGCGCTCGCGGTTGCGCTGGAACTCGAGCTCGGCATTCACCTGAAACGCAGTCGGCGTGCCGAACTCGTCCACCACCACCGAGTGATCGATCACGAGCTCCGCGGGCAACAGCGGGTTCACGCGCTTGGCGTCGCCGCCCATCGTCGTCATGGCGTCGCGCATCGCCGCCAGATCCACGACGGCGGGCACCCCCGTGAAGTCCTGCATCAGGACCCGCGCGGGCATGAACGCGATCTCGTCGTCCGGGGTCTTCTTCGGGTCCCAGCGCGCGAGCGTCTCGATCTCCTCGGCGCGCACGGTGCGCCCATCCTCGCGGCGCAGCAGGTTCTCGAGCAGGATGCGCAACGAGTAGGGAAGCCGGGCCATCGGGAGGCCGCGCTGCTCGAGTGCTGCGAGGCGGAAGATCTCCCAGCTCCGCCCGCCGACGGCGAGCCGCCCTTTGCTGCCGAAGCTGTTCTGCGCCGTCATTCGACGCTCCGCACTCCAACGACGAAGTATTGGGTGTCCCCGAAGCAGCGCGTGGGGATGCCCATGTGCTGGTGGTAGACGAGCGCGACGCGCTTGCCCATCGTCTGGTTCACGCGGGCGGCGACGGAATCGTCCCGCACCGTGAAGTAGAACTTCTCCGACATGGTCCCCGGGATCGACACGATGGCGAGCTCGCCCTCCCAGGTCTTACAGACCCAGCCTTTTCTCGAGAACTTCTGGACGTAGCCGGCCCGGTCCCCGCTCGAGTAGCTCCACGTCAGGGCGGCCCAGGTGTACAAGCCGAACACGATCACCGGCGCGAGGAGGGCGCCGGTGATAATGAGCTTCTGCTTACGGGACAGGGCGAAGGTCACGCTTCGGAATCTACTGTGTAGGTCTCCGTGCGATAAGGCGCGAAGCCGCGCTTTCGGTAATTCGCGAGCGCATGGGGATGATCGAGCGTGCACGTGTGCAGCCACACGCGGTTCGCTCGCAGTGCCCAGGCGTCGCGGACCGCGCACGAGAGCAGGTGCTTGCCGAGCCCCTGGCCGATGGCGCCGGGCATGAGCCCGAAATACGCGATCTCAACCGAGTCGTCTGCGGGCACGCGGCGCAGCTCGTACCACCCGACGAGCACACCGCTGCGCCGCGCGACGTGGAGCGTGATGTCGCGCTGCGCGAGGTGCGCGCGGATCTCCGCGTCGCTCCAGTCCCAGCGGTCGCGCCAATGATAGTCCGCGCCCACCGAGCGGTAGCAGTGGCGGTACAACTCCGGCGTTGGGTGGGCGATGCGCTCGACTTGGACGTCGGGAAAGGCCCCGAACGCTGGCCGGAATTGGTCGGCCTGCGTGAGTTCGAGATACGTGCGCGTGGCCTGCATGTCAGCCGATCGCGCCGTGGCGGGGTCCGAGCGCGCCATCTATTTTACCGGCCATGACCTTCAACAAAATGGGGACCCTCCCCCTCCCGCTCGCGTTCCATCTCGCGAGTTACACGGTGCTCGGCCTGTTCTGCATCTTCGCAGGGACGCTCAACTTGATCGACCCGGGGAAGATCCCGCACGGCGTGATGTTCCTCGCCGTGGGCGGGTTCAGCTGGGGGTACGTGTTCGGGATCCTGATGGCGCGCAAGGAAGTCATCGTGCTGGGCTTCGTCGCGAGCGCCGTCTGGCTTATCGCCGCCGCCGTCGGGGCCGCGCGGTTCGGCTTCGATTGGCGCCTGACCGCGCTGCTGGTCGCGCTGGGCGCGTCCGGCGTGGTCGTGCTGGGGCTGTACCGCACGCGCATCCTGGAGCACTGAGCGCCCAGCTTAGCCGATCGACGTCGCCACCACCTGCTCGGGGGCGGCCGGCATCTCCACCACGAACTTCGCGCCGCCGAGATCGGACTCCTCGAGCCAGATCTTCCCCCCAACCTCGGTGACGACGCGTTGACAGATCGCGAGACCGAGACCGGTCCCTTCGTCCGGGCTCTTGGTTGTGAAAAACGGGTCGAAGATCCGTCCGCGGATCTCGCGGGGCACGCCCGGACCCGAGTCCTCCACCGTGAGCCGCACCCAGCCCTCGCGAGCCTGGGTCGTGAGGCGCACGATGGCGGGACGCCGTCCCCGCACGACGTACTCGGCGTTGGTGACCAAATTGATGACCACTTGCTGCAGCTCTTGGCCCAACCCGAGCACCGCCGGAGCCGATTGGTCGAGCCCGGTGTGGAACTCCACGCTCTCGGCGCGCAGCACGCGCTGGCGGATCTCGGCGACGTCGTGCACCAGGTCGTTGATCTGCACCCGCGTCGGCGTGGTGTCGGCCCGGCGCGCCAGGCGTAGCAGGCTCCGCACGATGCGGGCCGCGCGGTCGACTTCGCGCGTGATCGTTGCGGCCGTGGTGCTGGTCTCGGGATCCTTGCTCGCACGGCCGAGCAGCTCGGCCTCCATCCGAATGGCGGCGAGCGGATTGTTCACTTCGTGGGCCACGCCGCTCGCGATCTCGCCCACCGTGGCGAGCTTCTCGCGCGCGATCAGCTCGCGCTGGGCGCGGAGCTCGTCGGTGCGGTCGTACAGCGCGACCAGCAGGCTGTCCGGGCCGGCGCCGGACAGGCCCGTGACGGTGCAGTCGCACACCCGGCGATCCCCGGTGCGTTGCGTCACCAGCACGCGACCGTGCCAGGCCGCGCCGTCGCCCGCCTTGGCGAGCACGAGGTGCAGGGAGATCTCGCTCGGCGACAAGCCGAGCGTCTCGAGGTGCGTGCCGAGCGCCTGCGCTTCCGCGCCGATGCCAAACAGCCGGCAGCCCGCCTGGTTCAGCTGCAACAGCCGGCCGCTGCGGTCTACCAGTGCCATCGGGAGGGGGCTCCCGTCCACCATCGCGTACGCCCGCTCGGCCGCTGCGCGCGCCCCGCTCACGGCCTCGGACAGCTCGAGCCCGCTGGCGATGTAGGCGGCTACCGCCGTGAGGTACTGCAGCTCGACGAGCGCGAACGGGGGTGGCGCCTCCGCCCCGGGACGCAGGTAGCGCACCACGCCCACGGCACCGACCACCCCGGAAGATGTGCGCAACGGAGCGATCATCGCCGCCCGCGCCGCCTCCGACAAGAGCAACCCCGACTGGGCGTCCGCTTCGGCCTGGATGTTGTCGGTGAGGAACGCCTCCCCCGTGCGCACCACGCGCCCGGTGGCACTCGCGTCGAGGGCGATCTCGAGGCCGTCGAGTTCCGCGCACTGGCCCACGGTCGCGACCACGCGCAGCCGGTCGGTCCCGGACGGGCGCTCCGCCACGTAGGCGCCCTGCGCGTCGACCAGGCTGGTCACGCTCGTGAGCGTGTAGCGCAACAACAGCTCCCGTTCGGGCGCCGCTAGGAGCCAGCGCGACAGTTCCACGAGAAAGGTCCCGAGCCGCCGCTCGCGCTCGAGCCCGCTGCGCCGGGCGACCATCACGGCGAGATGGGTGGCGATCTCGATGGTCAAGCGCAGGGCATCGCTCGGGAACCCCGCCGGCAGTCCCTCGAACCGCGCGCTCACGTGCCGCCCCTCCGCGTCGTGGTAATCGGTGAGGAACGGCTCGCCGTCGGGCCCGGGCGCCCCGGTCTGCACGCTGCCCGCCTCGGTCAAACCCTTGTAACGGAGCTCGACGCGGGCACCGGTCCACTCGCTCAGGATTTCGATCGCCGTCTGCCAGAAGGCGCGCGTCTGTTTGGCGCGGCCGGCTTCGGTCATCAACCGCCGGATCGGGTCGATCATCGGCCCGAGACCGAATCGCCCGCGCCGCGGCGAGGAGCACTCTGCGCGCTACGCCGTGCGCTCATGGGTTGGTCGGTCGGATATCGACTTCGCTGATCATCGCCCGGTCGGACACGGTCAGCGTCGCCAGCACGGCGTGCGCCACGTCATCCGCCGTGAGGACCCGCTCGCCGTGGGGCCGCGCGCGGTCCTGCTTGTCCCGGAAGCGCGTTGCGACGGAGCCAGGACAGATCGCCACCACTCGGACACCCTGCTTGCGGACCTCCAGCATCAGGCTCTTCGAGAACCCGAGCACCGCGTGCTTCGAGGCGCAATAGGCCGTCCCGCCATCGATGCCGTTCTTGCCCGCCAGCGACGCGATGTTCACGATCGTGCCACCCCCCGCCTGCTGCATGCCCTGGAGGAAGGCCCGGGTGACGAGGAACAGGGAGCGCACGTTCACGGCCATGGTCTCGTCCCAATCCGCGAGCGAGAGCTCCACCAGCGGCTTGATTCGGCCAATCCCGGCGTTGTTCACTACGACGCGAGGCGCGCCACGCTCGCCGCGCACGAAGGCGGCAAAGGCGTCGACGCCCACCGGGTCCGAGACATCGCACGGCATGCCGATCGCGTCGACCCCCGCCGCCTGGAGCTCGCGCACCGTGACCTGTACGTTGGCTGGGGTGCGGGCGCAGATCGCGACGCCGGCTCCGGCGCGGCCCAGCGCGAACGCCGTCGCGCGCCCGATCCCCTCGGTCGCGCCGGTGACGACGGCGAGTGCGCCGGCGAGCTCCATAGGCAGCAAATATACGACGCGCTCGGCGCGGTGCGGGAACCGACCGGCGTTTCTGTTGGAAGAGGGGAGGGGGAGCCATGAACGCAGCGGTGGCACTGCTTGCCGACGACGCCGTTGCACCCCCCGAGGCGGGACGGCGGTCGCAATCGGCGCCAGACGAGGAGCTGCTCGACGCCTACTCGCGAGCGGTGACCGGAGCGGCGGAGAAGGTCGGGCCGGCGGTTATCAGCGTCGAGGTCAGCCACCGCGCCGAGCGGCGCGGCCGCCCGGCGCGGGAGGTGCCCGGGACTGGCTCGGGATTCGTGTTTACGCCGGATGGGTTCGTGCTGACGAACAGCCACGTCGTGCATGCCGCCACGCGGATCGAGGCAGCGTTCCCCGACGGTCGCCGCGTGCGCGCGGAGCTCGTGGGCGATGACCCCGGCACCGACCTGGCGGTGATCCGCGTGCCGGCTGTCGCGCTCACCGTGGCCGAGCTCGGTGACTCAGGCGCGCTGCGGGTCGGCCAGCTCGTCGTGGCGATCGGCAACCCGCTCGGCTTCCAGAGCACGGTCACCGCTGGGGTCGTCAGCGCGCTGGGGCGTTCGTTCCGCTCGGTGGGCGGCCGGCTGATCGACGACGTCATCCAAACCGATGCCGCGCTCAACCCCGGCAACTCCGGGGGACCGCTCGTGGACACGCGTGGACGCGTCGTCGGCGTCAACACCGCCGTGATTCTTCCCGCGCAAGGGATCTGCTTCGCGGTCGGGGCGAACACGGCAAAAATCGTGACGGGTCAGTTGATCCGCCACGGCAAGATCCGGCGCGGATACATCGGCGTGGCGGGTCAGCATGTGCCGCTGTTGCGCCTGGCGCAACGCGCGCACGGGCTCGGAGCGAAGAGCGGCGTGCTCGTGACCGAGGTCGCGCCGGCGGGTCCGGCGGCGCAGGCGGGGCTCAAGCCCGGCGACGTCATCGTGGCGTTCGACGGCGCTGCGGTCACCGGAATCGACGATCTCCACCGCCTGCTCGTGACCGAGCGCATCGGCGCGGATACGACCATCGCCGTCCTGCGCGGCGCCGAAAAGCTGGAGTTGCCGATCGTGCCGCGCGAATCCACAACGCAAACCGAATGAGGCGAGAGACAGCCATGGCGCTACCACGCGGCGGCCCGAGCGGGCCGCTCCCCCCGGGGACGCCGGCGCCCGACTTCCAGTTGCCGAGCGCCCCCGACCGCACGGTCACGCTGCGCGAGCTGCGCGGCCGGCCCGTGATCCTCGCATTCTACCCGGCCGACTGGAGCCCGGTGTGCGGCGACCAGATGGCCCTGTATAACGAAGTGCTCGGGGAGTTTCAGCGCTACGACGCGACGCTGCTCGGCATCTCGGTGGACGGCGTCTGGTGCCACGCGGCATTCGCCCGCGACCGCAACCTGCACTTCCCCCTGCTCTCCGACTTCGAGCCCAAAGGGGCGGTCGCTCGCCGGTATGGCGCCTATCGCGACGGCGACGGGTTTACGGAGCGGGCGCTGTTCGTGATCGACGGCGACGGCATCGTCCGCTGGAGCTACGTGTCGCCCCTCACGGTCAATCCCGGGGCCGACGGAATTCTCGAGGCCCTCGAGAACCTGGGCGCGCGGGCGCCGCGCACCACATGACCAAGCGTCAGACGACGGCCCGACTGACCCTTCCGGTCGGCGAGCGGGACCACGTCAGAGGTCCCGCGAGTGCGCCCGTCACCCTGGTCGAGTATGGGGACTACGAGTGCCCGCACTGCGGCCGCGCCTACCCGATCGTCAAGCAGATTCAGGAGGCGATGGGCCGCCGCCTGCGGTTCGTCTTCCGGAACTTTCCGCTCCGGGAGAGCCATCCCCACGCGCAAAGCGCGGCGGAGGCCGCGCAGGCGGCCGGAGCGCAAGGGAGGTTCTGGGAAATGCACGACCGTCTGTTCGAGCGGCAGTTCGCCCTCGACGACGCGAGCCTGGTGGAGTACGCCCTCGAGCTCGGCCTCGACGTCGAGCGGTTCCGGCGGGAGCTGGAGCGACGGGTCTACGAGCCGCGGGTGCGGGAGGACTTCCGGAGTGGCGTGACGAGCGGCGTGAACGGCACCCCCACGTTCTTCATCAACGGAGAGCGCTACGACGACGCGTGGGATGCCGTGACGCTGCTCGCGGCGCTGGAGCGCGCTCGGCGGCCACGGGCGCGAGCTCACGTGCGGATCGCGCCCGGAAAGCGGGCTGGGTCGGGCGTAAACCCGGGGAAGACGGCCGCGAGGTTCGACGCGTTGAGGTGGCGCGCCAGGATTTCGGCGAACAGATCGCGGAAGTCGGTCGTGACGGCGACATCGCGTTCCTCAAACCGGCTGCCCGGATCGAGCCCCGGCCACCGGCCGAGCACGCGGCCACCCTGGACCGGGCCGCCGAGCACCAGCATCGCCGTTGCGTGACCGTGGTCGGTGCCGGCGTTGCCGTTCTCGCGCACCGTGCGGCCGAACTCCGACATCGTGAGCACGACCACGTCCCGCAGCCTGTCGCCCAGGTCCTGGGCGAACGCCGCCAGCGCCCCCCCGAACTCCGCGAGCCGCGCCGCCAGTTGGCCCTCGCTCGCCCCCTGGTTCACGTGCGTGTCCCATCCCGTCACGTCCGCGAACGCCAGCTGCAGCCCGACGTTGGCCTTGATCAACTGGGCAATCTGGAGCATCGCCTTGCCGAACTTGCCACGCGGGTAGGTCGCGCCGTTGGCGGCTTGATACTGGCCCGGATCCGCCTGCCTGAGCAGCTGCACCGCTTGGAACGCTTCCTGCGAGGACGCGGACACGAGGCCGGTCGCCGAGCCGGCGTACAGCTCCTCGAAGGCGCGGGTCAGGCGGTCGCGGGTAGCCGGTTGCGGCGCCCGCAGACCGAACGTCTGCAGGTCGTCGAGGGCCAGGCTCGGTGCCGTGCCCGCGAGAATGCGGGGCAGTTGCGGGCCAAAGGCGACCGCGCGGAACGGCGTGTCCCGGTGCTCCTGGTCGTGCTGGCAGTAGCGATTGAGCCAGCCGTCCGGCGTCCCCTTCACGCCCGGCGTTCCCGACTCCATGTAGTCCTGTGCGTCGAAGTGGCTGCGCGTCACATCGGGCGAGCCGATCGCGTGGATCGCGGCGAGGCACTTCGAGTCCCACAGCGGCTTCAGTGCGGCCAGGCGCGGATGCAGACCGAAATGGCCGTCCAGATCCACGACATCTGTGTGGGGCACCGCAATGCGGGGCCGCTCGCGCGCGTAGAACGGGTCGCCGTGCGGCACGATCATATTGAGCCCATCCACGGCGCCGCGCTGGAAGAGACAGATGAGGATGGGGTGATCTGAGCCCGCCCCGGACCGCAGGGGGTGTTCGGCGGCAAACGCCGCGCGCGCCAGGAACAGCGGGTCCAAGCCCAGGCTGAACAGCGCGAGACCGCCTGACTTGACGAACACCCGTCGTGAAATCGCCATGGTTAGCCTCTCCTGGCGCCGCGGTGGCACGTCGCGCACCGCGCCGTCATTGCCGTCATTGTTTCTGAAACTCGGGGCCCCCGAGCGTGAGGCCCACGGCGAGCGCCCGCGCCCGGGTCGGGTCCCGCATGTCGCCCAGCTGCTCGCGAATCACCCGCTTGGTGCGGTCCGACATGGTGCCGCCGAGGATTTCCCGGTCGGCGGCGGCGATCAGCCGTTCGGCATCTCCGGTCGCGGGCACGATCGCGTCGAGGTTGACGACGACCCCCGGGAGCCTGCCCGCGGCGAGGGCGACCGCGGCGTTCATGCGGTCCAGCAGCGCGCCGCTGTTGACCCACGCGGCTTCCCGCTCGGGATAGCCGTCCGGGGCGACGTGCAGGTAGAGCGGCTCTCCGAGGCGCGCCACGACCTGGGCGAGACGCGGCGTGGTGTCGGGCTCGGCGGCGACGGCGCGCGCCGCGCTCACGACGAACTCGAGCGGTGTCTTGACCTTGGCGCGCACATTGGTCGCGGCCCAGAAGTCCGCGCCATGCACGATGGCCCGCAGCACCTCGCGGATGTCGCCGTGCGAGCGCTTCCACGCCGCGACCGCGTCGTCCACACAGCCGTCCGGGGGGTCGTCGTTGACGAACCGCTGGCACAGCGCTCCGCTCACGTGGTGCATCGTCGCCGGGTGGTTCGCGAGCAGCTTGAGGAGCCGAATCCCTTCATCCTGGCCGCGGCCCTCTGGGAAAGGGACACCGAGCACCCGCTTCTCGCCCCGATCGTGGGCCCAGTCGTGGAACTGGAAGTCTCCACCCTCCTGGGGACGGTTGATCCCCCAGCCGGTGAAGATGCGCGCGACCTCGATCACATCCTGCTGCGTGTAGCCGCCGTCCACACCGAGCGTATGCAGTTCGAGCAGCTCGCGCGCGTAGTTCTCGTTGAGCCCCTTGGGCTGGCGTTCCAGGGCGCGTTGCCGCTGCGAATCCTGTTGCGCGGGGTCGCGGGGCGGCGGGACCACTGGCGGCCGGCGACCGAGGAAGGGCCGAATCCGGACCTGCGGGCCCCCCGGCGGGGTCGACCCCGGCGCCACGCTCTCCCAGTTGTCGAGGTAGAAGAGCATCGCGGGACTCTCGGCGGTTGCGATCAGCAACTCCTCGAAGCGACCCAGCGCGCGCGGCCGGATCGTGTGCTCGATGTAGTCGGGGGCGAGGAAGCGGTCGGCGCCCTTCGCGACGTACACGTTGAAATGATTGGTCCAGAAGTCGACTACGACCTCGTACAACTGCCGCTCGGACAGGACGGCGCGCGTCGCCGCCAGCTGCTCGAACTCTCCCGCGAGGCGGCGGCCCTCTTGGGCTCGGGGTGTATCGAGCGGCCGGTCGGCCACGGTATCCCCCGCCTGTTGGCGCTCGCGCCGCTCGCGCTGCACGTCGAGATAGAGCGCCGCGAGGTCGCGGCGGTCGTAGGTGAGGAGCGGGAAGTCGCGTTCGCGCCGCGCCAGGGCGCCGTCGTCGATCTGGTCGGGTGCGAACTGGCGGTCGATCCAGCGCATCACCCCTAAAGCGGCGACGCGCGCGACCTCGCCGGGTCGCGGTCCATAGGCGAGGCGGTTCAGGGCGTGCAGCGCGGAGTCTTGGGCCGTCAGGGGCGCGGGCCGCGCGGGCGGCGCGGCCACGACGCGCGGCCCGGGAGGCGCCTTGGGTCGCCCTCCCCCGCTGACGAGGATGAAGCTCAGCCCCCACGCTGCGGCGAGGATCGGGGTTTTCATGCGGTTATATTGACAAGCGCTCCTCTGGGAAGTTAAGGCCGTGACGGCGTCGCCCCGCTTCATCTCCCGCGGTATGTTGCCGCGCGCCAACAGCTTACTATCCGGGCCGGACGGCACGCCGCCCACCTGGGCAGCGCGGCTCGAGGCGCTCAAGTACGTCCCGCCCCTGCTGCGCCTGGTCTACGAGACCCATCCCGGCTACACGATGGCGATTCTCGCGCTCCGCGCGGTGCGGGCGTTCGTGCCGCTGGCCGTCTTGTGGATCGGCAAGCTGATCATCGACGGTGTGATCGCCGCGGTGCGACTGCGCGCCGCGGGCGGCGCGCTGGATTGGTGGCATCTCGGCGGCCTCGTGGGGCTCGAGCTCGGCATCGCGGTGGCGGGTGAGGGGCTCGCGCGGCTGTCGTCGCTGCTCGAGAGCCTGCTCGGGGACCTGTTCTCGAACCGCATCAGCGTGCGCCTGATGGAGCACGCGGCGACGCTCGACATCGCGCAGTACGAGGATGCGGAGACTTACGACCACCTCGAGCGGGCCCGCCGCCAGACGGTGGGGCGCATCGGCCTGGTCGCGTTGCTCCTCGCCACCGCGCAGGACCTGGTGACGCTGGCTTCGCTCGCCGCGGTGCTGCTCGTGCAGCTCCCCTGGCTGCTCCTGCTGCTGGTCGTCGCCGTCGTGCCCTCGTTTCTGGGGGAGACCCACTTCGCGGCGCTCGGCTACTCGCTGCTCTTCCAGTGGACGCCGGAGCGACGGCTGCTCGATTACCTCCGCTACGCCGGCGCCTCCGACGAGATGGCGAAGGAGGTGAAGCTCTTCAACCTGTCCGACTTCCTGGTGGGCCGCTACGCGAAGCTGTCCGACGAGTTCTACGACGCCAACAAGCGACTGGCGATCAAGCGCAACGTCATCTCCACCGTGTTCGTCACGATCGGCACGCTCGGGTACTACGGTGCCTACGCCGTGACGATCTATCTCACCGTGCTGGGCCGGTTCTCGATCGGCGCCCTGACGTTCCTCGCCGGCTCGTTCCGGCAGAGCCGTGATCTCATCCAGCGCATCCTGCTGTCGCTGTCGCAGGTGTTCGAGCAGAGCCTGTACCTCGCCGATCTGTTCACCTTCTTCGACGTGCGACCGCGGGTCACGTCCCTGCCGGGCGCGCAGCCGGTGCCGGTCCCGATCCGGCGGGGCTTCGAGTTCCAGGACGTCGGGTTCCGGTATCCGGGCTCGGATCGCTGGGCGGTGCGTCACCTGAGCTTCACGTTCGAGCCGGACGAGCGCATCGCGCTGGTAGGGGAGAACGGGGCGGGGAAGACCACACTGGTGAAGCTGCTGGCGCGGCTGTACGACCCGGATGAGGGCCGCCTGCTGCTCGACGGCGTGGACCTCCGTGCGTACGACCTCGGAAGTCTGCGCAAGAACATCGGGGTCATCTTCCAGGACTTCGTGCGCTACGACTTCATCCTGAGGGAGAACATCGGGGTGAGCCAGGTGGAGGCGCTGGACGACGACGCCCGCGTGCGCGAAGCGGCACGCCGCAGCCTGGCGGACTCGGTCGCCGGACGGGTCGCGGGCGGCTACGACCAGATGCTTGGCCGGCGCTTCGACGGCGGCGTCGAGCTCTCGGGCGGTGAGTGGCAGAAGGTCGCGCTCGGACGCGCGTACATGCGGGATGCGCAGGTGCTGATCCTCGACGAGCCTACCGCCGCGCTCGACGCCCGCGCCGAGTACGAGGTGTTCCTGCGATTCGCGGAGCTGACGCAGGGTCGGATGGCGGTGCTGATCTCGCACCGCTTCTCGACGGTGCGGATGGCGGATCGGATCCTGGTGCTGCGGGGGGGCGAGCTCGCCGATCAGGGGACGCACGAGGAGCTGGTCGCGCGGGGTGGGCTCTATGCCGAGCTCTTCAGCCTGCAGGCAGCCGGCTACCGCTAGCGGCGGGGACCTCTCGCTGGCGGCCGGCCGTCGAGGCGCGACGGCTGCGGTGACCCGGTTGCCCTCCCGGCGGTGCGGGTTGGGCTCGCTCGAGTGACGCCACGAACGGTGCGAAGTACGCCTTCCACGCCGCCGCCACGGTATGCGTGCCGTGTCCCCGGGTCGTATCGCTGATCGGGATCAGCACGTACCGACCCTGCTTCACGCGCCGGATCAGCCGCTCCATGAGCCCCAGCTCGGGCGGATTGATGAAGTCATCAGCAGAGTTGATGGCGAGCACGGGAACCGCGACGCGCTCGAGATCGGGGCTCGGATCGTAGTCGGCGGAGGCTTCGACCTGATACACGAGGTCGTTGGCGTCCGTGTCGGCCAGCCGCGTCTCGAGCCAACGCGCCACATAGGCGTCTGCCGAATCACGAGTCGGCGCGGCCCGCTGGAGCTGGAGGGGACTGCTGCCGGCGACGAACAGGAGCTCGAGCGCGGCCCGGAGGCTCGGCGGCTCGTTCGTATACTCGCCGCTCCGCCAGTCGGGATCGGACCGGATGCCGGCGCTGAGCATCCGGCGCCACATCCGGTTGCGTCCCGCGATCTGCGTGGGGAGGCAGGCGAGCGGCACCACACCGTCCATCGCATCGGGGTAGCGCTCCGCCCACAACCAGCTGTGCATGCACCCCATCGAAGTGCCCATGACCAGCGACAGGTGGTTCACGTGCAGCCCGTCTCGGACGAGTCGGTACTGAGCCGCCACCATGTCCTCGTAGCGGTAGCGCGGAAACCGGGCGTGCAGCCCGTCGCTCGGCTTGGACGAGCGCCCGTGCCCGACGTTGTCCGGCAAGATGAGATAATGGGTGGTCGTGTCGAGCGGCTGCCCCGGGCCGTATAGCTCCCCGGCAAACAGCGGCGACAAGAACTGCCGGCCCGACCCCCCGGTGCCGTGGAGGATCAAGACCGCGTTGCGCACCACGTGGGCGGCGTCGCGGCGCGGCTGCCCGAGAGTGCGGTAATGGATCCGCAGCTCGGGAAGCACCTCACCGCTCGCGAAGCGGAAGTTCCTGAGGACAAAGCTGCCGGTGTCTCCCTGCGCGGCGGCCGCGAGGAGCAGGAGCAGGGCCGCAGTCACACCCGATAGCGCTCCCGCAGGATGGCCACGTGGTGGCGCTCGTGGCCGGCGATGACATACGCGAGTGCGCGCACGGTGATCTCCCGGTTGTTCGCCGCGCCCTTGCGTGCCAGCGCGGCGGCATCGAAGCCACGGAACAGGGCGATCGTCGCGCGGCGCACCGCGTTGAGGTCGGCCAAGAGATCGGGGAGCGCCCGCCGGTCGAATCCAGCGGCCGGGACCCAGGCCTGCTCGTCGAACCCGGCGAGCGGTTGGGCGTCACCGCGGGCGAATCGCAGCGCGCGATAGCTGAACACGCGCTCGGTGTCGCTCAGGTGCCCCACGACTTCCTTGACACTCCACTTGCCCGGGGCGTAGCGGTGTAGCGCGCTCGCCTCGGGAAGCGCGGCGAGCAGCTGCTGCGTGTCGCGCCGCTGGTCTTCGAGGATGGCGAGCAGGTCGCCGGCGGGGACTTGAGAGACGTAGGCGCCGTACGACGGCGCGTATTCGGTCGCCTCGGGTCGGGGGATGAGGGCGGCGCTCATGCGGCCCGCCGCGGGCCCTTCGGGCCCGTGCGCTTCGCGGCCGCGGGACGGGCGCCGCGCGCCCGCGCGATGCGGGCGCGCGCGTCGGGCATGCGCAGGATCAGCTTCTCGAGATGGTCCAGGTAGCCGGGGTTGTTGAGCGCGGCGCGCAGGTCGGGGAGATGCGACTCGAGTCGCGCGTACACCATGATGTGCTCGCCGTTCACGTCGGCGAACATCTGCTCCTCGATCGCGCCGTTGAGCACGAGCGCGGCGGCCATGTTCCAGTAGCTGGTCACCATCCGGTAGGACGCGCTGTTCTTGCCACGGTAGATCGCGAGCACGTCGGCCGCGCCTTCGGGGTGGAAGTCCGCGCGGAACCAGGCGCGCGCCTTGCGCAGGACCGGCTCGCGCCGCAGGTCGTACAGCTTGAGCAGCAGGTCGGCGCTCTCGTACTTGGCGGTCATGGGTCGACTCTCTCGCAAGACGGTTATGGGAAGCTATGCGGACTCTTTCGTCGCGGCGACCCAGGCGCGCCAGGCGGGTTCCGCGGGGCCGATCGTCAACTGCCGCTGGTGCCGCACCAGCGGTAGCCGCAAGAGCAGCGGTTCGAGCGCGAGCCGCTCCAACCAGCGCTC
>WNFJ01673004.1_pt1 | contig 17192 bp, 20 predicted proteins | sample 5400461 | NCBI WGS metagenome assembly WNFJ01 (sample SAMN13153349, study PRJNA577476) | soil metagenome | isolation source: 115 cm saprolite on Douglas fir-dominated hillslope | place: USA:California | collected 2013-09-17 | reverse complement strand
CGCCGTGTGCCCTGTCACGGCCGCCTCCTGGGAAGCAGGGATGAAGCTGACCGGGCCGTCGGCGCTGACCCGCGCTGTCGTCAGGTCGCCGGCCGTGATCACCTGTCCCGCCGCCACCGTGCGGGACACCGCCAGAACCGGGGCGCGGTCGCCGGCCCGCAGCCAGGTCAGCGCGAACGCCAGCGCGCAGCCGACGACCAGCAGCACCCCCGCCGCGGCCAGCGGGCCGCTGCGCCGCCGTGTCCGCAGCGGGACGCCTGCCGTGCCGTGCCCCTCCAGCGCCCGGGGGGCTCGCGCCGGGGCCGCCATCACCGGCTCCCGGCCGCGGTGTTGACCGCCTGGGACTCCGCGACCCGGAACGCCGCCGCGGCCACGGTGAACAACGGCGGCAGCGTCCCCCCGGCGCCTCCGGCCGCATGCCAGGTGACGATCCAGGTGATCGTGGCGGTCACCTTGTAGGCGCCACGCGGCTGCCCGGCCGAGGACCGGGCGTAGGTGTGCCCGCAGTCCGGCGACGCCGACGCGGGGCTGTACCGGCGGCTGTACGGGATTCCCGGGCCGCGGCAGAACACGGCATAGCCGTCGCCCATGCGCCAGGTGACGCTCACCGGCGTCGCCGTCGCGGTCACCCGCTCCCCGGGCACCACCGCGGTCTTCGACCGGGGCGCCCACACCGCGCTGTCCACCCACAGCCACACCGGCAGCCGGACAAGCTGCAGGTCACCCGGCGCCGGGGAAGACCCGATCACCGGGCTTGGCAGCACCAGAAGCCGGCGCGCGAACTGCCCGAGCACTCCCGGCGGAGGCACACCCGGCCCGCCGCCCGGGACGCCGAGAGGACAGGCAAGGGTGTTCTGGACGATGCTGCAGCCCGGCGGCACGCACCCGAACTGGCTGTGCGTGCAACTGCCAGGCCCGCCGGCGGCCAGGAGGCTGCCATGCTTCCCGGCGGGCTGCCCGCCGTGGGTGCCGGCGGTCACCGTGCACGACGGGGCAGACGCCTGGCCACAAGAGACGTTGCCGAAGGGATCCTTGCCGCCACCATGGCCACCGGCCTGCGCAGCCGGCTGGGCCAGGGCCAGCAAGGCCGCCGTCATCACCACCGCGCAGCCGGCCCGGCTGAGCATGCGGGCTAGCATGTGCCCTCCTTCTCCACGAGCAGGTAGGTCACCTTCCACACCCCGTCGAACGGCTCAAGCTGAGCCGCGATGCGCCGACGGCCGCCCGGCTGGCCGGGGACCGGCTTGCCGGACTTGTAGTACTCCCCCCAGTGGGAGCTGTCGCCGCAGTCGGTGACGGTCGCCTGGAACGGCTGGCCGTTCTTGCTGGCCACTTTCACTTCCGGGTGAAAGACCGGGTTGCCGCGGGTCACGATGCCGTCGCGGAAATTGCTGTACAGGCCGTGCATCAGCAGGGACAGGGCGCCGCCGGCCGCGTAATGAGCCAGCGACGGAGACTGGTAATCCGCCGTGCGCGAGGCCCGGGCGAACGCGGCCCACATCCCCAGGTACGCCTGGCGGGCCCGCACCTGGGCATCGCCCGCGGTGGGAGCCGCGGACGGCGCCGGCAATGTGGGCCGGGCGGAAAGGCGCGGCAACGGCGAACTCCCCCCGCACCCCGCCAGTCCCGCGACGGCGAGGCAGCCGATCAGCACAGCCGCGGCTCCGGTCCGCAAGGCCTGGGCACCTCCGGCAGGGGAGTCCGGCGGGCATGGTGGGCAAGGCATTTCTTACACCCGGCACCCCTACTCAGTTCAACACGAGTTACCTGGCCAGAGCCGTGCTACCCGGTTCACGGCAAGCTGCACGCCCCGAACCGGGCGCCAGCACGCTCCTGCCCGCGGTGAGCATGCTGATCCGGCCGTGACCAGGCAAGACGTCATGAGCGCCCGGCACCGGGGCTTCCTGGCCGGCCCACTGGCGCCAGCAGCCCGGGTGTCCTGCCCGCGGGCGAGCCGGACACGGGCGGGAATCGTTACGGCCTTGTCACCGCAGGTTCCAGTCCCCGAGTGCGGCAAGCTCGGCCCGGTGCTCCTCCACCCACGACGCCACGTGAGCCAGCGCGGCGACCAGGGACTGCCCGAGATCGGTCAGCTGGTACCACGTGTGCGGCGGGGAAGCCGCCGCGAGATCCCGCCGCACCAGGCCCGTGCCCTCCAGGTGCCTTAACGTGTCGTCCAGCACAGTGGGATGAATGCCCCTCCCGACGGCTCTTTGCAGGTCATTGTGCCGGCGCGGCCCGTCGGCCAGCGCGCCCAGCACCGGCACGACCCACTTGCGGGAGACCACAGCGCAGACAGCTTCGGCGTCGTCACACCAGCTCGCCACCGGCCGCGCTCCCTTAGTCCAGCCCGGCCCCCCTCGCGATTTCACCATAAGCGCAGGACATTGGATGCGGGCCATTTTCGGAGGATCTGCGCGCCAATCTTGCATGCGCCACGATCGGCAAGCTTGCCCGGCTCGGCGCTCACCCGGCGCGGCCTGGTGCGCCGGATGGCTGCCCGTCGTCCTGCCAGCGCACGACAAACCAGGTGATCCGCCCGTCGCTCCCGCCCGCGTGACCCCAATGCGCAGCGAGCGCATCGACCAGTGCCAGGCCGCGGCCGGACTCGCGCACCGTGTCCAGGGCGGCTGCTGACGGCTTGCCGTCGGAGCCGCCGTCGAGCACCGCCACGCATGCCGATGACGGCCCGCTCCATACCCGCACCTCGAACAGGCCGCCGTCACCGGATCTGGTGTGGACCACCGCGTTGGTGACCAGCTCATCGGCGAGGAGGACGACCAGGTCAGCGACCGGGCACTCATCGAGGGCAGCCTTGACGAACCGGCGCGCATGCCGGACCTGGTCGGCCCGCCCAGCGAACACCCGCCTCAGCGGCCAGGCCGATGTGGTGATGCCGGGGACGGGAGGCGGGCTTAGCAGGCGATCAGCGCGATCACCGGCCGGGGCCTGGCCGGCCGGAGTCACCCGCCCAGGCCGGCTGAGCCTTCGCGGCCGTGCGTGCCACTGCATGCGGCGCCTCCTGGCAGGGTCATGCCAGGCCGGAACCGGCTGAAGCGTGCGCCGCTGAGCGGCGCTGATCACACGGCAAGCCACCACTGGCCACGGCCCGGCGCTGGGTGGCACGCATCGTGATCGGACTCCGCCGCCCGCGCCAAGTCCGCGGGCGCACCAGCGGTTAAGCACTCAGTACGGGCATCTGGCCGGCCAGCCCCGTTTGGCGCGCCTGGCGGCCGCGTGACCGGTCTGCCTGGATCAGGCCAGGCTCACGCCGCAGGCGTGGCCGGCCGCCAGGCACGCACGCCAGACGGGCGCGCTGCACCGGTGGTCGCCCCGCCAGCGGGGTACGGTCGGCTGGTGTCGAACCCCCATGCGTGGCTGATCCGCGGCGAGCGGCTGGTAGACGATACCCCGCACGTCCGGGTCAGCCTGGCCGATGTGGGGCTGCCCAACCAGGTGCGCTTCACCCAGTACGTGTTCCGGATGCGGCGCTGCGCGATGACGGTCGTGCTGGATGATCCGGGTGAACAGGTGCTGCTGATGCGGCGGCACCGGTTCATCGTGGGCCGCTGGGTGTGGGAGTTGCCGGGCGGTTACGTCGATGACGGCGAGGACCCGGCCGCCGCGGCGGCACGCGAGGTCGAGGAGGAAACTGGCTGGCGGCCGCGGCGCGTCGAGCACGTGCTGTCCTGCCAGCCGATGATCGGGCAACGCCGACTTCCCGCAGGAGCTGTACCGGGCGCGCGGGGCTGTGCAGGCCGGCGCGCCGCATGTGGACGAGACGGCCGAGGTGCGGTGGGTGCCGCTGGACGAGGCGCAGGCCATGATCGCCAGCGGGGACATTCTCGGCGCGATCACCGTGATCGGGGTGCAGCACGCCCTGCTGCTGCGGGCAGGCGCGCAGCAACCTCGGCCGTGAACTCCCGTACTGCCGGACGGTCGGCGCGCGGCCACAGCAGCGCACCAGCTCGCGCAGGTAACCGACGCTGTGGGCGGGGGTGGACTCTGCCGCGCCCGTCAAGTCCGCGCGCGATTCCGGTGGCCGTCACGAAAGGGCCAGGACCGGAGATCACAAGCCTGCTCGGACCCTGATGGCGTCCGTCCGCCGTTCGAAATGGAGGCGCGCCGCTTCGCCGTCGCCGTCGGCGACGGCGCACATGGCAACGGCCGCGGTGATGATGACATCGGAGAGTTCATCCAGGAGGTCATCGCGAGTGCGACAGACTCCCTTGCGAGAGTTCAGCCCTTTCATCCCGATCAGCGCCTCGGCTGCTTCGCCGATCTCTTCCGTGAGCTTGAGGATGCGCACCTCCACCGGAACTTCACCGTGATGCTCGTGCAGGCGCCTGACGTCGTGCCACATAACCCCTCCGGTGCTGGTCAGCGATCTGGACCGCGGCGGAGCTTTCGCCGGCGCGGTGAGGCAGCGGTACTGACGGAACAGCCGCCATTGTCAGCGATCTGCCGCTGCCCGGCCGCCACGCATCAGGGCGGCCCTCTTCGCGACGGTAAGGCCGTCCTGATGGAACCGCAGGTTGCTGCGCAGCACCTCTTCGAGAAGCCCCGCGCCGCACCCGGCCTTCGTGGCTGCGTGGATGATGGCGCTGAGGTCCTTCGGCAGGCACTTGCCGCTGAAGCCCGGCGCGTCCGCGAACGCAGCAGAGTGTGCCCGCTCGACCCGCGGGTCGAGAAGCCATCCCTCGCGGACCGTGTGCCAGTCGGCCCCGAACACGGCGCACATTCGGCGGAACTCGTTCACGAACGCCACCTTGGTGGCGATGTAGGAGTTCTCCATGTACTTGATGACCTCGGCTTCGACGGCGGCGCACTGGAAGTAGGTCTTCTCCGGGCCGAGGACGGGCTGGAGCAGGTCGATGAACCACTGCCGGACCTGCGCCCTGCCGCCGAGGATGACGAAGGGCACTGCCTTGGGACCGCCGGCCAGGAAGGAGTTGTAGTAACTGCTCTCGCCGAAGTATTCGGGCGAGAAGCAGATCTGCTTGCCGGTCGCCTGCTCCAGCAGGTCGGTGGTGCCGGGCGGCACCGTGGACTTGAGCAGAACGCGGCCGACAGGCAACCGTGTAACCGCGTCCTCGACGCTCGTCGTGTCGCACGAGCCGTCGCCCCTCATGGGCGTGCTGACGCAGACGATGGCGGCATCGCAGGCGGCCAGCTGCTGCGCTGGGTAGGGGTCGCTGGCAGCGGTGTCGTAAGTGACGGTGCGGGCGTGGCCCTTGAAGGTTTCGTGCATGGCCTTCCCGACGTGCCCCATTCCGATGATCGCGATCATCGTGCCGATGACGTCGCTCACTTTCGGCGAGGCAGAGCAGTGCTGACAGGTCATGCCGGAACCTCATGCAGGTGTAGGAGGCGCAAGGTGGCCTGGCCGTGGCTGGTGAGCTGGTGGTTTCCAGTGGCTACGCCACGGCCCAAGGCGGTGAGCACATCGATGGCGGCGCATGATTCGACGATCTGCCATTCGCTGCTGGTCAGCTCGCGCCCGTAGCCGGCGAGGAATGCCGCGCGCAGGCCCGCCCGGCCGGACCAGTATCGGAACGCGAGGCGGACGAAGTCGCGTGCCTGCACGTCGATGCGGGCGTGCTCGAAGTCGATGACGCGCAGCGTCCCGTCGCGGTCGGCGAGCCAGTTGCGTGGCTGGTAGTCGAGGTGGGCCGGGCCGCCAAGCGGAGCGTCAAACCTGGCCAGCATGCTCAGGTGCCGGTCAATCAGCGCCCTATCGGCGGGAGCTAGGAGCGAGTCGGCGCGCTCGCGCCATGGCCGGACGCGGTGATCCAGCCACTGCCGGAACCCGGTGAGCCGGCGGGCTGGTTCAGCCTCGTGCAGCAGGCGCAGCAGAGCGCCGGCTTGGCGGTGCTCTGATGGGCTGCCGGGCTCCGGGCATGGCCGTCCGGGAATCGCGGTAATCACGATCACCCGCGCACCGGGATCGGCGGCGACCAGGTCCGGTGCGCGATCGGCGAGAGCGGGTGCCCAGGTCCGGTAGGCGGCGACCTCCCGGTGGTACTGCTCCATGCTGGAATGCCGCTTGACGATGAACTCCCGCCCTGTCCGGTCGCGCACGCGCAGAACGGCACCGGGCACTTGGCCGCCTGCGAAGCGGACTGTCTCGCAGGGTCCGAGAAGCCGCGAGGCTGCGTTCAGCAGGTCCGGGCGGGCTGTGTTCATAACGCGCCGCCTTCCAGGTGGCAGGTGTCGTTGAACGTAGTCAGGATCCAGGTTTGCTGGCCGAGCCTGTTGCGCTGCCGGGCCCAGCGGGTCAGCGAGGCGTGAGCGGGGGCGAAGCCGACGCGCGTGGAGGTGCCGGGCGAGAGGCCGAGCAGGAGCGTGAACGCTGACTCGATGGTTTCCCCGTGCCCGGCGACGAGGATCCGCTGCCCGGAATGCCGGCCGAGCAAGCCGCTCAGGGCGGCGCATGTGCGGGCCAGGTAGTCGTTCCAGGTTTCCGCCCCGACGGCATAGGCGCGGTCAGGGCGAGCCTGGGGCGGCCCGCCGAAGGCGGCCTTGAGCTCGGCCCATGGCTTGCCGTCGGCCTGGCCGTGCCGCAGGCCGGCCAGGCCTGGTTCTTCGGTTGGCTCGAGCCCGAGCTCAGCTGCGAGGATCTCGGCGGTCTGGCGGACCCGCAGCCTCGGGGACGAGTACAGGACGTCGATCGGCCGCCCGGACCCATGCTCGGCCCGGAGCCGGCGGGACAGCGCGGTGACCTGATGGCGGCCCGCAGGGGTGAGCCCAGTGCAGGTCCGGTCGCCGCCGGCCACGCCCGCCAGGTTGCAGTGAGCCTGGCCGTGCCGGGCCAGGATCAGCTCACCGGTCAGCGCCATGGCACTCCCGGTTTCGTAGCGCCGGGCCGCAGAGTGTGCCAGCTGTACCGGTAGCCGCCTTGACCCAGGTACCGGCTGGTGAGGATGTGGTGGATCTCGGCCCAGGCCATGAGCTGGTCCCAGCGGACCGGGCCAAGATCAGGGCCGGCAGCGTGGTTGTAGGCGTTCAGGCCAGCGGCGATCTTACTGTCGGGGATGGGACCACTGGTCATCGCGAGAGTGACGACGAGCTTCGCGAGGTCGTACCCGGCGGGGGCCAGGGTGATGTCGTCGAAGTCGATGGTGACCGGCCCGGCCGCGGTGATCAGGAAGTTGCGCGGGTTGGCGTCCTTGTAGAACGCCGCGGGCCCGCGGCAGGCGCCGCGGATCAGCTGCGCGGCCTGGCGGACGGTCAGCACGGGGCCGGGCACGCGCCCGGTACGAAGCTCCCGGGTTACCGCCGCCAGCCGCCACTGCGGGAATCCGGGCAGCACAAGCCCGGGCGACACGCGGTACGGGTGGCCCAGCCGGGCGTGGCGCAGCCCAGCGGACCAGGCGGCCGAGTGCGCGGCGCCAAGATGCTCGGAAAGGGAGGACAGGTCTCGCAGTCCGGCATGCCGGCCGCTGACCTGCTCGAAGGCCAGATACCCCGGCCCGGCTGCGACCAGCCGGGGCAGGACGAGCGGGCTGGCATTGCCCGCCAGCCATTCGTAGCCGGCCCTGGCCCGGTCCCGCGACGCGTCGCCCGGGTATCGCTTGATGTACACCGGGCTGGCCTGCCCGCGGTTCATGATGTCCGGTTCCGGGGTCTAGTGGCGACCACATAGGTGACCGTGGAAGTCACTGTGACAGGCCGGTCCGGCAGGCGCCGCCGCAGCGCGGCGGCGAGCCTGCCAGGGTCGGCTGCCAGGGCGGCGGGCAGGTCGTATTTGGGCGAGGTGGCCAGGTACTCGGCGGCGTGGGCGAGGCTGGCGAAGGTGAACTCGTGGGTCTCGTGGATCACCGTGGTGACCTGCAGCCTGGTCCTGGCCAGGTGCGGGAGGTTGCCGCTGTGCGCGGCCTGGTACAGGCTGGGCCGGGATTCGGCCTGCGCGTCAAGGCCGGAGGCCGCGACGATCCGGTCGAGTTCGCGGTAGCTGCTGACTGATTTGGTGACCAGGATCGCGGCCGCGCCGGGGCGCAGGCAGCGGCTGATCTCGGCGATGACAGCAGCGGGAGCCGCCGAGTGGTACAGGCAGAACGCTGCAACCGCCAGGTCCAGGCTCCCCGATGTGCACGGCAGCCGGTGGAAGTCGGCTTGCAGCCACATGATCTGGCTGACGTCGGCCAGACGTTCCCGGGCGGCGGCCAGCAGCGCCGGCGACAGGTCGATGGCGGTGATCGCTGCGGCCGGCAGGCTGGCCGCCAGCGCGCGCGTGGTGCCGCCGCGCCCGCAGCCCAGGTCGGCTGCAACGGCCCCTCGACCTGGAGGCGGCAGTTGCCTGGCGGCAAGGCCGCCGATGACCCGGCCGGCGTCTTGGCCGCAAGTCTTGGCCCGTAGCAGGGCTCGGCTGCGCATGGTGAGCCTGTCCGGCGTCGCGTACAGGGCCTCGCGGATCAGCGCCGGGTCGGTGAACGAGCCGGCCCTGGCGGTCACCGCGTGCTCCCGGCCCGGCCGCGCGGGCCACAGCGCGGGCCCGGCGGCGCTACCGGGCCGCGACTGCGGCCGCCGCGGGGCTGATCGAGGCGACGTAGCGGCGGGCGGCCCGGCGGCTGCGCAGGACGACGACGTCGGCATGGCCTGCGTGATTGGCGATGAGCCGACGGACCCGGGGGGCCATCTGCCGCCGGTAGCGGGCGATGTAGCGGATGAAGTCCCAGGTGATCCGGTCGTACACGCCCGCCGCGGCGTGCTGGCCGCCCCGGTGGCGTAGCCGCCGCTGCGCGATGCCGAGCAGACACGTCGGCGCGGGCAGGTCCAGGAAGATCACAGTGTCGGCCGCCTCCAGGCGGATGGGCAGCGTGGAGGCGTAGTTGCCGTCGATCACCCACCTGGGCGCGGCGACAAGCTCGCGCTGCCGGTCGGCGAACTGGTCCTGGGGCAGCGGCTGCCAGTGCTCGTCGTAGTACAGGCCGTCCAGGTGAACCGGGGGGACGCCGAGCGCTTCGCCGACCTCGCGGGCGAGGCGGGACTTGCCGCTGCCCCCGCAGCCGATGATGGCGACCCGGTCCACGGGTGGCGATGCTAGCGGCCGGGAACGGCCGCTGCCTGGCGGCGCGCCGGGCGGATGTCATCGGGTGAGCCCTTCCAGGATGCGGTTGACGGCAGCCACCTGCCGGGAGAGCCGGAACAGGTCGAGGTGGCGCATGCAGCCGGCGATCAGGCGTGCATGGTCCTCGGTGCCGGCCAGGTCGAGGAACCGGCTGATGAGCCGGATGACTTGGTCGCCGTCCGCGGCGTGGAGCGCGACCGGGGTGAACGCTTCGGCGCAGACGATGCTGGCAGGGGTGATGGGCAGGCAGCCGGCGAGCACCGCCTCGGGCATGCGCTGTGTCATCTGCCCGGCGCGGGCATACCGGCCGGGCAGCAGCAGCACGGTGCACACCGCCGACTCGTAGATCGACCGGACCTCGCGGAACGGGCAGCGGCCGGTGAAGGTAACGTGCGGCCAGGACGCGGTGCGGGGCCACTTTCCCGCGACCCGGTGCGGGAACCTGGCGGCGGCTGGTGCGAAGAACGCGGTGAACGCCGCGTCGCGGTCGTACTGGTTGCCGACGTAGGCCAGCGGGACCGTTCGCGGCCGCGTGGCGAGGGCGGCCGGGTCCGCGGTGTCGAGGTCCTGGTCGCGGACCGGGAACAGCAGGGCGGTCGCTCCGGGGCTGGGGTGCAGCGCGGCTTCGCAGACGGCGACACGCGGGTGGCTGCGGAGCGGCGAGCCGGCGGGGAGCTGCAGGTCCTTGTCCCACACGAGCGTGGCAGTGCCGCGGCCGAGGGTGTACCTGGCCAGCAGTTCGTTCTGGCGGTGCAGGTCGCAGGCGTGCTCGCTGGTTCCGCACGCTGTCGTGTTGCGGCCCGGGATCGGCCACCGCCATTCCAGGAACAGGGCGTCGATCCCTGGGAAGCCCGGGTCCCAGTTGTAGCGGCCGGTCAGGTCGTCGCCTGCTTCGGCCAGGTCCCGGTTGGCCTGAAGGAAGATGACCCGGTGGCCTGCGGCGACGAGCCCGTCGACCAGGCCGCGGCGGTGGCTGCGCCCGCCGTCGGGGGTGTCGGTGATCCCCGGACCGAGGAATCCCCAGAAGCTGTAGCCGATTCTCACCGGGTCACCCACCAACCGTCGTCGAGCATCAGCCCGTCCAGGCCGGTCGAGGCCAGGCAGTCCAGGGCCATCTGGGGAGTGCCGCAAATCGGCTTGCCCTTGACGTTGAGTGAGGTGTTGATCAGCACCGGGACGCCAGTGCGTTCGGCGAAATGGGTCAGCACGTCGGCGAGGAACGGGTTGTCGGCCGGTGTCAGGGTCTGTGCGCGGGCGGTGCCGTTGGCGTGGACCGCGGCGGGGATCTGCTGGCTGGCCCGCGGCGTGACGGTGAAGGCGATCGACATGTAAGGGCTGGGCTGCCCGGACTGGAAGTAGTCGGCTGCCTGGTCGGCTAGCACGACTGGCGCGAACGGGCGGAACGGCTCGCGGAACTTCACCGTGCCGTTCAGGCGGCTCACCACGTCGGGCAGCAGGGGCGATGCGAGGATCGACCTGTTGCCCAGCGCTCTGGGACCGGCTTCCAGCCTGCCCCGGGCAAGTCCGGCGATCTTCCCCGCGGCCAGCTGCCCGGCCAGGAACGAGGCGGGATCGGCGACCTGCCGGGCGGTCAGGCCGGCGGGCAGCTCCGCCGCGTCCGGGCGGAACCAGGGGTAGGCGGGGCCGAGGTAGCACGACCGGATCACCGCTCCCGGGATCCTCCCGACAGCGCGCAGGTGAGCCGCTACGGCGGCGCCGATGCTGGTCCCTGAGTCGCCGGGCGCTGGAGGGACGAACATCTCGTCGAACAGGCCCGAGCTAGCGATCTCACCGATAGCGAGGCAGTTCATCGCCACGCCGCCGCCCAGGCACAGCAGCCTGCAGCCGGTGATCTCGCGTGCGCGGCGGGCCAGGTGCAGCATGACCTGTTCGGTACGTTCCTGCAGCGCGGCGGCAAGGTCGGCGTGCACCTGCTCAACGTCGGCGGCAGGGTCTCGCGGCGGGCACGTCGCCGCGGCGAAGGCCGACGTGACCCGCGGCCAGCCGTGCCGCAGGACCCGCAGCGGGAACATGCGCGGGTCCAAGGCGAACCCGGTGCCGGTCAGGGCGATGGCGTGGCTCATCCCAGCGCGGAACCTGGCCGGGTCGCCGAGGGCGGCCAGCGCCATGACCGTGCCTTCTTCGTCTCCGCGCCGCCATCCCAGGTGTTCCGTAACCGCGCCGTAGGCGTAGCCAAGGGACGCCGGATCGCCGATCGTCTCGATGATCCGGTACCGCGCGCCCGGCCCGGTGGCCTTGTACACGCCGATCGAGGTGGTCGCGGTTTCCCCGAGCGAGTCGGCGATCAGCACCGCGGCCTGCTCGTATCCGGATGCGACCGCTGCGTACAGGCCGTGGGCGAGATGGTGCGCCGTGCCGCGCACCTCAGCTTGAGGGAAGAACTGCCTGAGGGCATGCATTCGCCGCCGGTACCGGCCAGCGATCACGGCGAAGCTGGCTGCCCGTGGCAGGGCCCGGCTTCTGGTCGCGTGATGTAGCAGGTACGGGGTGCTGCCGGGTACAGCGTTCAGGTAGCGGCGGCCGTCGAAGTTGTACGCGACGACGTCCACGTCAGCCGGCTGCAGTCCCGCTTCTTCGAGGAGCCAGCCGACCGAGCGCTGCGGGTACTCGCGGGTGTGCTTGACGCCCGATAGTCGCTCCTCCTCGACCATGCCGGTTAGCTGTCCGCCCGCGATGAGCGCCGCCGCCGAGTCATGGGTGAAGGCGCACAGGCCCAGAACGACCGGGCCATGTCCGGCCATCGCGTTCACCGCCGCGCTCCGCCCGTGGCCGGGACGGCCGCCTGGCCCGCGCCGTCAAGATGGCGGTACCAGCGTTGAAGCGCCTGGCCGAGCGGACCCGGCAGCTCCCGCGCGAGCGACCTGGCTTGTTCGCGGTCGCCAAGCTTCCAGGCGCGGTAGCTAGCGAGGACGGTGCTGACCTCGCTCCACGGCGCGCTGGCTTGCTGCGTGCCGCGCAGGACGTGGGCGAGGAGGTCGTCGAAGCCAGCCCAGGGAACTGCCATCGGTGCCATGGCCTGCCCCGGGCTGACGGCCCCGGGCAGGCGCCGGGCAGCGGGAAGATCTCGTTCGTACAGGTGCAGCGAGTCGACCTGGAAGCGGTACTCGCCGAGTCCCGCGCCGAGCCAGCCTGCCATCAGCTCCTGCAGCAGCGTCGCTGTGAAGATGTCGTAGCAGAAGCCCAGCCACAGGTCCTGGCTGCGCATCGACGTGTGCATGTGCAGTAGGCCGTCGCGCAGGAAGAACCGGTAGCCGAGAGTGCAGGGCACGTCCTTGCATCCGCGGTAGTCGGCCGCGGGGTCGAAGAGCTGGATGACTGCCCGTCGACTGCCGGGATCGGAGGACAGGACCCGCCGTGCCTGGTCGAGCTGGTCGACGCTGCCGTGCCAGCGGCGGAGCCTGGGGCCGTAGGCGCCCATGAGCCTGCCGTCGTCGGCGTAGTCGGCCAGCCTGCTGTTGAACTGGAAGATCCACGGGTCATCCGAACCGGACAGGATCCAGACGGCCTCGGCGGCAGCGAACGCGGGGTTGATCACCCTCACTGGCGGAACGTCCACGAGCCGTCGCCGCGGGGACAGCAGGCACATGCTGGCCCCGAGTATCTCAACGGTGGGAATGCCCCGGGGCGAGGCGGGCTTGCCGTGCACCAGCACGGCCCGGCATGCAGTGGCGAACAGTTCGCTCGCGGAGTCAGCCGCCAGGTTCAACATCGGCGGACTCCTTCCCGCTGCGCGTACCACGATCGGATCGCGGTGCCGTATCTGATGCGGTGAACTCGCACCAGACGGTGCGTCCGGCCGACCCTCCCGTAACGCCCCAGGAACTGGCTAGGGCGGCGACCACCGCCAGCCCGCGTCCCCTGCAGGAGTCGCCGTCGGAGCCGTGCCACGGCCCGCCCTGGTCGGTGACCTCGACCCGCACAACTGCTGGGCCAGCGGCCGTTCGGATGCTGTAGCTGCCGCCCGGCTGCCGTGACCGGCTGTGCACGCTGGCGTTGGTCGCTAGCTCCGACAGGCACAGGACCGCGTCGTCGGCCACCGGATGCCCGGCGAGCAGGGCGGCGAGCCACCGCCGAGCCTGCCGAATGCTGCGCACGTCGCCCGGCATGGTCACGGCCGCATCCAATGCAGAAAGGGTGCCTTGCCGTACCTGGACGCCGTCCGAACCGTTTCCAAGATCGCGGTGCGGCGACCGCACTCGGGCCGCTATCCGGCCGGAAATCGCCGCCGCGACAGACGCGCACCGCACCACGGCCGACGAGCCCGGGGCACGCTTGGGCCTGAATCCACTGAGAGCCAACTGGGTGATCTTCATCGGCACCTGTCACGGCCTCCTACGGGGGATGTCTGCACGACCGGGACGGCCAGGTCACCGCAGCCGTCTGGCGGCCGGTAGTTTCGGCGGCCTAATGCCCGCCCGCTGTCGTACATGACCCGCACCTCAGGCCGTGGTCACCAGTGCCGCTGGCGGGCCTGCCGCCAGGGACGTACTGTCAGGTCGCTGCGCGCATGGATCACCTTCGTGATCGCGCCAACGTTCACCAGGCGGCGCAGCGGCGCCGCACCGAGTGGCGATCCGCTCGGCGACGAGATCAACGTGCCGGATCCGGCCGATCGGCCCGTTGCCGTCGATCCACCAGAAATGGATCGATCCGGCCACGACAGCCACACCGCCGCCTGGCCCTGTGACATCCAGTACCGGTGTGTCGCCGTCAGCGCGCTCAGCGCAGGTGAGTTTGGGATAGACACGCAGCGCTTCAGCCAGCTGATCAAGGCATTCCGGCGCCGAGGCAGTGTGGCCCCCGGCCAGTTGGGGCTTCGATGAGCGTTCCATGCCGCCTCCCTTGCGGGTCGCAGCACGTAACGCTAGGCGGCTTCGGGCGGCAGAACCCGAACTGCTGGCTCGGGCCGGCTAGCGGTTCGGGTTGCTACTAATCGAAAAGCTCTATCCGCTCGGCAAGCTCGCGGACCTGTGGGGCCAGGGACGGCCGGGCGCGGCGCAGCAGGCCCCGCACAAGGTCGCGAGCCAGCACGTTATGCCGCATGTCCTCGGGAGCCTCCCGCTCGGCGGTCAGCAGCTGGACCAGGACCCCGGTGTCCTCATGCCGCAGGTCATAGCAGCGGGCCACTTCCAGGGCGAACGTGGCCCTGCGCTCGATGGACGGGCAACGCGCCACGTCCACCTGGTCGGCCAGCCTTAGCGCCTCGCCTGCCTCGCCTGCTTCCATCTCCACGCTCACTGCGTGCAGCGCTGTGTTCGTCGGCCCGAACACGGTCCAGAAGACGTTTCCCTCGCCGGTGCGCTCCGCGGCCGGGCGGGCGTGCTCGCGGAGCCGGTCACGGGCAGTCCACCCGTCGCCGTTGCGGGCCGAAGCGATGACCGCCACGAGCCACAGCGCGCCGCTCAGGGCCATCGCATCGAGATCCGTCGCGAGGCTGGGTGCCAGTGTCTCGGCGGCCCGGATCGTGATCTCCTCGGCGACATCGGCTTCGTTGGTGGCCAGCAGCACCTGGCCGATGTTCCACGTGGCAGCCGCGATACGGAGCGGATCGTCGGCGTCCTCGGCCGCCCTGAGCCCTCGGTCGGCCACGAGCAGGGAAAGGTCGGTGCGGCCAATCCGTTTGGTGAACGTGCGGAGCAGGAAATACATGTCAGCAGCGATGCGGGCGGCCTCGCGCCGACGAGCTCCATCAGCCGAGGCGCGCAGCAAACGGGTCGCGCCCTCGACGTCGGCGATCAAGCTGGCGAGCAGCGGACCGACCTCGCTGTATCGGCGAGGCGAGGTCTGCCAGATCTGCCAGGCCGAATCCACCCGGTCGCGAAGCTGGCCAGGGTCCGCTGCCACCTCTGAAGGCGCCTCCCGGCCCAAGGACGCCAGGGCGCTGTGGATGGCGCCCGACATAGGGTGACCGGGCGTCGCATCAGCAGCCGGGGACTCGCCGAAAAGTACCGACGTCGGGACTGCCAGAATGCGGGCGAGCCGGTGCAGCAGCGTCACCGACGGCGATTTCAGCCCGCGCTCGATCTGCGACAGGTAGTCCTCGGTCACGCCAGCCAGCCCGGCCACGACCGCCTGCGTCTTCCTACGCGCCTGGCGGTGGAACCGGATGCGCTCGCCGATCGGGATATCGGGCTGGCTTTCCACACGCTCAGCGTACGGTGGCACAATTACGTCCGATCATGGAATGGTGGATGGGCATATGAAGGCGCGCACACTGGTGCTGTGGGACGTCGACCACACCCTGATCGAGACCCGGGGCGTGGGCGGCGAATTGTTTCGCGAGGCGTTCGAGCAGGCAACCGGCCACAAGCTCGTGCACGCGGCTGATGTGACCGGGCGGACCGAGCCAGCCATATTCCGGGAGACGGCCGAACTTCACTCCATCCCGTACACCGACGATCTGCTGGACCGTTACGCGCAAGCCCTGGCGGCCGGTTACCGGGCGCGGATGAGCGACCTGGCCGCCCGAGGCCGGGCGATACCCGGCGCCGCTGCGGCCCTCGCCGTTCTGGCCAGAGCTGGCGGGATCGTCCAGTCGGTGCTGACTGGCAACCTGCGCGCCGTCGCCGTCATCAAACTGGAGGTATTCGGACTAGCCGCCGAGCTGGACCTGGAAGTCGGTGCCTTCGGATCCGATGACCCGGACCGCGCGAACCTGGTCCGAATCGCCCAGGACAGAGCCAGAGACAAGTACCGCACGGACTTCGGCGCGCACAACACCGTCCTCATCGGGGACACGCCATCCGACATCGCCGCTGCCCGCGACGGCGGCGTTCGCATCGTCGCGGTCGCCACCGGCAAGAGCACCGTCGCCGAGCTTCGCCAGGCCGGAGCCGCCATCGCCCTGCCAGGCCTGGAGAACGCCGCTGCGGTAGTCGAGGCGATGACTGACGCCCTGTGAACCACGACGCCGCGCCGAGGCGGGGAACTGCGCTGCTATCAGGTTGTCCGAGATGCTCGGATCTCTGACAGGGCGTCGCGCATCTCGCGAGCACTTCCGAACCGCTCCTCACGGTATGGAGCGCAGGCTTTCTGAAGGAACTGTGCAAGCTGCGGCGACAGGTCCGGGCGGAGGGATAGCGCATCCGCAGGCCGCTCCCCTGCCATTGGCTGTCGTCCTGGGTAAGGATGGTTGCCGTCACAGAGGAGCTCATAGAGCACGACCCCTACTGCGAACAGGTCCGACGATACGTCCCAGCGGGTGAGATTGGCGTCCGGCGGCTGGTAGGGCGGGGTGCCGGAGACGGTATGAACCACATCGCCCACGCGCGATGCGATGTTGAAGTCAAGGAGCTTGGCCCCCGTGCGCGTGAGGATGATGTTGAGCGGTTTGATGTCGCGGTGGACGAGCCCTTTGTCGCGCAGCTCCATCAGCTCCGCGTATTCGGTTTCGGATAGCTGACTATCGCGGCCCTTCTCTTCGAGTTCGCCGATCCGTGTCGCGTCGGGATGGATGGCCACGAGGGCATCGAGGATGTCCATCGCGACGTCGATGGTCTCTCGGTCGCGGAGGCGCTTTGTGCCGCTCACGTACTCATCGAGGGACTCCCCGTCGATGTACTCGGTGATGAGGTACCAGTCGCCGGCCTGAGTTTTTCCGGCCCAGTAGACCTTGACGACGTTGGGATGATCGACTTTCCGAAGGGCGCCGATCTCCCTGCGCACCGCGTCGTAGCCTGCGGCGCTCTCGAACAGCTTGAGCGCTCGTTCCTCGCCCTCAAGCTCATCGCGCACGCGGTACACCCGGGAGAATCCGCCTTGGCCGAGGACGTCGAGCACCTCGAATCGCCCGTCGATCACGTCGCCGACCGCGTAGTGCGCAGCCTTTGCGTTGACCGATGAGCGCACTTCTTCCGGATCGGGCTGCGGCAAGACCTCCCTGTCGCGTTCCGCCGCCTCCCCTTCAGGCGGCTGGCTCTCGGCACGCAGCCGGTGCTGCACCATCTCGTCACAGTAAACGACTCGCTCGGGGCGATCACCGAGCCGATAGCTGAGGTTCACATTGCCGAACTCAGCCGCGCCGATCCACGCTTGCTGCTCCTTCACGCGCCTGCGCAGCTCCAATGCCAGCTCCGCCGCCCACGCGAGGGCCTCGTCAGGC
>WNFJ01229381.1_pt1 | contig 17193 bp, 17 predicted proteins | sample 5400461 | NCBI WGS metagenome assembly WNFJ01 (sample SAMN13153349, study PRJNA577476) | soil metagenome | isolation source: 115 cm saprolite on Douglas fir-dominated hillslope | place: USA:California | collected 2013-09-17 | reverse complement strand
AGGTGGACTATCTCCGAGGCCTCAAGGAAAATGTCATCATGGGCCGCCTCATCCCCGCCGGTACCGGCCTCGAGCACTACCGCAGCATTCAGTTGCTGACGGAAATGCCCGCCCCTGCTCCCATGGAGGAGATACCGGAAGCCGCCGAGCTCACTGCAGAAGAAGCGGCCGCGCTCGACTTCCTCCAGAAGGACACCGAAGCGGACGCCGCCACCGAAGGCTAAAGCTCCTTTTTGGCCTGTCCTCAGGCGGGGCAAAAAAACCAAATCAGACGGCGCTCCGGCTCGGCCGGGGCGCCGTCGTTGTTGTTTGTTGGGTGAATTATTTGTTGTTTGTGCGCAACTCTTGACATCCTCCTCTCCCTGAAGGATATCCCAGGCCTAAAACGCCGAGGCTTACGGCCCGCTCGGTAAAGGTGTCCTTCAGGAACTTCCTGCCGCTGCTTTGATTGCCGAAATCCAGTTGGAATTCTTACAATAGGGGGTAGAGCTCATACCGGCGGATGACTCCTGGCTCTCGAGGGTCCCGTCCACTTTCATGCTCGAAGATAACCAACGCGCGCCCCATACACCCGGCCGCTCCGCGCAGCAGGCTGACCAGCGTGCCGCCATCTCTTCCCGCTTCGAGCAGTTCGAAAAGCGGCAGAACGAGCTCTGGCGGCTCACTTTTGTCGTCCTCTTTGTCCTTGCCGTGTTTTTCGCCTGGACGTCCTGGGGTTCCATTCGTTCCTTCGCGCACCGCTACGAAGTAGCGCTCCCAGTCCTCTTTGTGGTTCTCATCGGCCTCTTCGGCTGGTACATGTGGAATAAGACGCACGAGATTTCCGAGTTGCGCGGGCTCATGCGCGGCCTCGAACAGCGCGAGGCTGATCCGCCGAGTGGCAAACAGCTCGATCAGCTCTTTGAGATTATCTCCCGTTCGCAGCAGGGCTATCGGGACCTCATAGACTCTTTCGACGACGTTCTGCTCGCCCTCACGCTCGACGGCCATATCCGCGCCGTCAACCGCAGTTTTTCCGATCTTGTCGCCACGCCCTTTCAGGACATTATCGGCAAGCCCGTCACGGATTTCTTGCAGGAAGGCACCGGGGAGGGATCCGAGCTTTTGCGGCACGCCATGCCCCGGTTCATGGAACGCCGCCAATGGTCAGGTGTCGTTCAGGTGCGGCTGAAGGGCCAGGCGGCGCTCTTTTACTTCGATTGCGTTGCCCATGCCATGATGCGCAACGGCGAAATCCACGGCATCACCGTTCTGGCGCGTGATATATCCGCGCTTCGCAAAAACGAAGCTCGTTTCACCGAACTCTTTGAATCGCTCCTGGAAGGCATTTACATCACCACGCCCGACGGACTCATTGTGGATGCCAACCCTGCGCTGGTGCGCATGCTGGGCTACGATTCCAAGGAAGAATTGCTGAAGAGACGGGTTGCCGAAATCTTCGTCGACCGGGCAGAGCGAAAGACCATCCAGGAACAAATCGAGCGCGAACCGACGATTCAGGCCCGGGAGATCACCCTGATTCGCAAGGACGGCACCTCCATCGTTTGTTTGAACACCGCTTCTGCCGTTCGCGACCATTCCGGTCGAGTGGTGCGCTTTCAAGGAGCGCTCACGGACATTACCGAGCGCCGCGAGATGGAGCGCCGCCTCCACCAGCAGCAGGAATTTGCCCGCCGTCTCGTCGACAGCTTCCCCGACCTTATCCTCGTGCTCGATACCGAGGCCCACTACAACTTTGTCAGTCCTCGTTGCAAAGAGATACTCGGGTTCGACGCTAAAGATATGCAAAACCTGGAATTTGGCGGCCGCACCCATCCGGAGGATTTGCCCTCCGCCCTATCGCTCTACAAGGACATCATCGCCGGCACGCAGACTTTTGCCTCTCTCGAAATTCGCGTGCGCCACAAACTGGGCGACTGGCGCCGGATTCGTTTCAATTTCAGTCCTCTATCCGATGAAGAGGGCAATATCGAGGGCGTGGTTCTCTCCGGCCGCGATGTTACCGACCTCAAGCGTCTGGAGGAACAGCTCATCCAGGCCGAGAAACTTGCTGCCATGGGACAGATGCTCGCCGGCGTCGCCCATGAGCTGAATAATCCCCTTACTGCCATCCTCGGCGTTACCGAGCTTCTCCGCGAGCGCCTAGGAGCCGATGACTCCACCAAGCGTCAACTGGAACTGACGCACCGCCAGGCCCGCCGCGCCGCGCGCATCGTCCAGAATCTTCTCGAATTCTCACGTCCCGCTTCGCCGCAGAAAAGGCCCCTCGATCTCATCAACCTCCTTGAGCGCACGCTTCAATTGCAAGAACACTCTTTGCGCCGCAACAATATCAAGGTGGATTTCCATCCAGAAGCCGATCTTCCCAGCGTCATCGGGGACGCCAACCAGCTCATTCAGGTGTTTCTGAACCTGATCACCAATGCCGAGCAGGCCATCCGCGAAGTCCGCGACACCGGCCGCATCCAGATTCGTGCCGGCCGCATCGGCAAGCAACTTTCGATCACCGTTCAAGATGACGGCGTGGGCATCCGCCCAGAAGCGCTTCCGCGCATCTTCGACCCCTTTTACACCACCAAGCGTCCCGGCGGCGGCACCGGCCTGGGGCTCAGCATCTGCATGTCCATCATTCGCGAACACGGCGGAAACATCGAAGCCCAAGTACTTCCCGCTGGCGGGTCGGCCTTCACCATCTATCTCCCGGCCGCGCCCGGCCAGCAGCCCGAGGCCATTCCCACTCCTTCGGAGGCTGGGGTCGGGGTCGCCTCTTCTGAAGCGGTTCGAACGGGGGCCGATCTTCTCTGGGGCCGTGCCGTACTCGTTCTCGATGATGAAGAGAGTCTCCGCATGCTTCTTCGGGAAGGCCTCTCCGCCCAGGGTTTGCACGTGGATTGTGCCGCGACCACCGAGGAGGCTCTCGCCCATCTCAGGCGCTCCAGCTATGACGTGTTTCTCTGCGACCTGCATCTTTCTTCCGGCGGCTACAGCGTGGATGGCCGCGACGCCGCGTCCCGCATCCTCGAGGCTGCGGGAGCCCAAAGACCTGCGGTTATCTACATGACCGGCGATTTGGTTGAAATCACTGAGGGAACTGCGAGCCGCGGTGAGCCCTTCTGTCTTCAAAAGCCCTTCCGCATCTCTGAGGTACTGGCTCTCTTGCGGGATGCTCTGTCGGATGCTCCAGCGGAAACGCGCGATACCCGGTGATTCGTTTCCCGTTTCTGCTGATGCGGCCTCGAAGGCCGCAGGACGTGCACGTCTCCGATCGTCCTGTGCGATCCTCGATTTCAGCGTTAGTTTTTCTTTTTTAGCGGCGTCGTTGGCTTCACGCCCGTTGCCGGGTCTACCCCAAAATCCCACACGAAGAGGTTCATTCCATCCGGTAGTCTCTCCGCCAGCGCATATTCGCCCGGTGGCAGGGGCTCGCTTAGTGTGAAGCGAAAGACGGTAGGCGCAATTTCCCACCGTTGGATCGAAATCGTATTGCGCTTTTCCTCCACCTGTTCTCCGAAAAGACTTTTGATCGATTCCAACTGCCGCTTGTTGCCCTTCACCATGGCCCGCACGAGTTCTACCTCCGGCCCGGATTCACCCGGCCGGCTGCTTTTCACGATTGGCGTTGTGCGGTCCGGATCCGCTGGTGCTTCGCGCAAATAAAACTCCGTTTGTCCATTCGTCACCCGCACGCTAGCCCTGGTTCCGGGAATTTGTACGTTCTGCTTGCTGGGCACGATGGGAATGGGAGAAAGCACCTGCTTCAGATACTGCTTTTTGTCCGTCTTGATCTGCGAGCCCACCTGCTCCAACGGCTTCACGGATTTGCCGTCGATAACAAACATCCCCTCTCCAGGCGGCAGGAAGACACCTGGTGACACCTGCAAGCTTGCGTCTACGTCCATAACCGTCTCAATTTTCTGTGCTTGCTCCTGCGCGTGGATCTTCTTGGCGAGAGCATCTTCCTCGCTCTTTTCCTCTGCCGCTGTCTTTGCCGTCGCGTCCCAATCCACCATTGCGGCAGGGATCTCTTCCCAATCGCCCCGCTCCGCGCTCAAGTAGCGGACCCGCTCCCCGTTCCGCTGATAATCCCGCACCAATTGAAAGGTACCGTCCTTAAGGACAAGCTTCTTGCCTCGCAGCAAAGCAGGCACTCCAGCCTGCGGATCCATGCCGCTGGCTGACTTCCCTGCGGGTGGCTGCTCCTGTTTGGTTGAGGTACCGCTTGTCAACTGAGGGTAAGCGGGCGTTCCTACCCAACTCGCTAGCAGAGCGCAATAGATTACGGTTGGTATTCTGGGTGATCCCATCGGTCGTTCCTGGGGCATGCCAACCATGCGAGTAGGTCCGGTTTGCCCCTATCGCGAGCATACCCCTGTGCCTTCCGCACCTGCAACTTGCCGTTTTGGACGGCCCAGAAAAACCAATGGCTCCCCGGCCAAGCCAGGGAGCCATGCAAAAGGGCCGCTTGATTCTAATGCTTTAGTGCGTGCACTTCGGAAACAGGGTCACCAGGACCATCAGATCCGAAAGCGTGAACAGCCATTGATCGGCGCTGAGACCTGCCGCTTCCGCCGCCCGCGCGATGAAGCCCAGGTGGCGGCTCTTGGCAAAATTGTGCACATGCTCGACGCAAATACCCGTCAAGCTGGCGACCTCTGAATCGGTGAAGATTTTTTGGCTCGACTTCACGGTAACCATGGCCCGCTCCTCTGTTCCGCCCCAACTTCCCTTCAATTCCTTTGATGCTACATGCATCGTATCCGCTGCATTAGTTCCTGAGCAATAGTCGTTCCGTTCTGTCAAGAAAAAACTACCCGTATAGTACTTTTCCCCTAAAGCCCAGTAAACCATGCCTTTTCCCGCACTTTTCCGCAACTAATGTCGGTGGTACGAAGGGAAAGCAAAGGCCAGCGGAGTGGTAAAAATGTTCTACTTATGCAAACTTGTTACGGTTTTCGGTAGCGTCCCGGCTATATCTCGCATCTGTTTCATATGCCGTTTTTCATGTGCAGCGAGGAATTGGAGCCACTGATACGCGTTCAGGCTTCCCAAAAACGGATGCGCCATCCTGTATTTACTGAGGTCGCGGCCCCTGGTCTCTTCGATGAACGCCAGCGTCCGCTCCCGCACTCCGCGCAATTCCGCCAGCATCTCCTCTTTTTCGCGAACCACCTTGGGTCCGAGCGTGACCGGTGCTTTGCGCCGGATGACGCGTGTTTCCACGAACATCATCGGAACATGAAACCGCTTGAAAAAGGGCACGGATTCCGGGGGTTTTTGCAGGAGCTTTCCGGCCCGGCTCAGGATGGCCCGCTCGATCGCGCTCAGGTGGCTGACCAGTTCGCCAGCCGACCAGCGCCCTTCGGCAGGCCTCGTTTTCCATTGCCCTGCAGCAACGGCATCTGCGGTGCGCAGAAGTTCGCTTCGTGCGCGAGCAAGGTTATCGATGATGGTCGTAAGTGATGGCAAGGTCTCATCCATCCTCGCGCGAAGGGCTCAGATAGCGGCTCCGCCAGCCCGCTCGAAAGCATGGGCCAATTGCAGGACGCGCGCTTCTCCAAAAGCCGCCCCAAAGATTTGCAGGCCCACCGGCAGCCTTCCGTCGATCTTGCCGCAAGGCAAGGAGATCCCCGGTACTCCCGCCAGCGATCCCGTAACTGTATATATATCAGCAAGATACATCTGGAGCGGGTCGTCCGTGCGCTCCCCCAATTTGAACGGCGGAACCGGAGAAGTCGGCGTCAGAATCGCATCCACTTTGGTAAACGCATCGCGGAAATCCTGGGCTATCAGCGAACGAACTTTCTGCCCCTTCAAGTAGTAGGCGTCGTAATAACCTGCCGAGAGCACGTAGGTGCCGAGCACGATGCGGCGCTTCACCTCCGCGCCAAATCCGGCACCCCGCGTCTTGCGATACATCGCGAGCAGGGAATCGTCATCCACGCGCAATCCGTAGCGCACGCCGTCGTAGCGCGCCAGGTTGGAGCTCGCTTCCGCCGTCGCGATAATGTAGTAGGTTGCGATCGCGTAATCCGTATGTTGCATGCGAATGTCAACCAGTTGACATCCCAGTTTTTTGAAAACTTCGATGCCGGCTTCGATCTTCTTCCGCACTCCCGCATCCATGCCTTCGGCGAAATACTCCTTGGGAATGCCCAGTCGCAGCCCTTTCACAGGCTTCCCAAGTTCCGCCCGGTAATCGGGGACCGGCACCGTCGTGGAAGTCGAATCGTGCGGGTCGCGCCCGGCGATGACTTGCAGGACGGCTGCGACGTCTCTGACATTGGTCGCGAAGGGACCGATTCGGTCCAGTGAAGACGCAAACGCGATCAGTCCATACCGCGAAACGCGGCCATAGCTCCCCATCATCGCGGGGATTCCACAAAACGAGCCCGGCTGCCGGATGGAACCGCCCGTATCCGTCCCGAGAGACGCCACCGCCAGTCCCGCCGCCACCACCGCTGCTGAACCTCCGCTCGATCCTCCCGGCACCCGGTCGGGTGCCAGCGGGTTCTTCACCGGGCCGTAAGCAGAGTTCTCGTTCGAGCTTCCCATCGCAAACTCGTCGCAGTTAGTCTTTCCCAGAATGACCGCCCCAGCTGCCTCCAGCCGCTCAACCGCGGTCGCATCGTAGGGAGGAACATAGTTCTGCAAGATCCTCGAGCCGCAGGTCGTCTTGATGCCGCGGGTGCTGATGACGTCCTTGATGGCCACCGGCACTCCTGCCAGAGGCGGCAGCGGCTTTCCTTCGGCCACCAAGGCATCCATTCTGTCTGTTTGCCTCCGTGCTCGCTCCGGCGAAAGCGTCAGGAAAGCGTTCAGCTCCGGATTCCGCGATTCGATTCGCTTGTAAAAATCCGCAGCCAGCTCGCGCGCCGAAATCTTCTTCGCCGCCAGCGCCTCTCGCACCCCGTCAATGGTCCAACTCGCAGTCACTTCATCTCTCGATCACCTTCGGCACCCGGAAATACGGCGGCTCCGGATCCGGCGCGTGCTTCAATACATCGTCGGCCACCGCACACGGCACAACCAGGTCCTCGCGCAGCGTGGCGTCGGCCGTCTGGTCGTCGCTCAACACCTGCGCCATGGGCTCGACCTTGGCGGTGTCCAGCTCGTTCAATTTCCCGATGTATTCCAAAATCTCGTCAATTTGCGCGCGGTACGTCTCCAGCTCGGCCTCGCTCAGGTCGAGATAGGCCAGCTCCGCCACCCGCAACACATCTTCCCGGCTGATTTTCATGGGATATCCTTCAACGGCCCGCAGGTGCAACTTCCGCGGTCTTTTGCCGATATTTCTTGGCGATGTAGTTGTCGACGAGCGCCTGAAACGCAACGGCAAGCTCATCATATGTTCCTTCGAGCGTGACGTCTTTTTTGCCGTCGATGTAGACCGGGCAGCGCGGCGCTTCGCCCGTGCCCGGCAGGCTGATGCCGATGTTCGCGGCCTTCGACTCGCCTGGGCCGTTCACGATACAGCCCATCACCGCGAGAGTCATTTCCTCGACGCCCTCATATTGCGTTTTCCAGATGGGCATCATATCCCGGATGTAGCCCTGAACGCTTTCGGCCAGCTCCTGAAACGTGGTGCTGGTGGTGCGTCCGCAGCCGGGGCACGCCGTCACGCTGGGCGCAAACGAGCGCAGCCCCAGCGCCTGCAGCAGTTCGCACGCGGCGTAAACTTCTTCGCGGCGGTCGCCGCCTGGTTTGGGCGTAAGCGAAATGCGAATCGTATCGCCGATGCCTTCATAGAGAAGCACGCCCAGCGATGCCGCCGACCAGATCTGCCCCTTCATCCCCATGCCGGCCTCGGTAAGGCCCAGGTGCAAAGGCTGTTCGGTCTTCGCGGAAAGATCGCGGTAAACAGTGATGAGGTCCCGCGGCCGCGAAGTCTTGCAGGAAATAATAATCTGGTCGTGCCGCAGCCCGGATTCCAGCGCCAGTTCCGTCGATTGCAGGGCCGAAAGCACCATGCAATCGTTGATGATTTCTTCGGACTCTTTGCCGAGATTCTTGTCCGTGTTTTCCTGCATTTTGCGCATCACCAGCTCTTGATTCAGCGAGCCGCCGTTCACGCCGATGCGAACGGGTTTGCCGTTATCAACGGCAATCTTGCAGATGGTGGAGAACTGCTCATCCCGTCGCTGCCCCGCGCCCACGTTGCCGGGATTGATGCGGTATTTATCCAGCGCTTTCGCGCATTCCGGATACTTCGTCAGCAACACGTGCCCGTTGTAATGAAAGTCCCCGATGATTGGCGCATTGCACCCGGCATCCAGCATCCGCTTCTTAATCTCCGGCACCGCTGCCGCCGCCTCCGGCAGGTTGACGGTCCAACGCGCAATCTCCGACCCTGCCTCGGCCAGCTCCAAAGTCTGCTTCAGCGTCGTCTCGATGTCGGCCGTATCCGTATTCGTCATGGACTGCACGACGATGGGCGCGCCTCCGCCCACGCGCACTTGTCCCACCTTCACGCCGTAAGTCTTCCGCCGCGGATGGCGGCTCGCGGCAGCGTCAAATCCTTCAATCTGTGTAAGCATTCCCCTTAATTCTATCGTGATTTGCCCCTTCCGTGAAATCGAGTGTGTTCGCGGTCGATGAGGAGCCCGTTGCTCTTCGAATCCAATGGAGGCTTCCGGCGCGGCGTAAATCAGAGCTCATCGACGTGCCGGAGCTTGCCTCGCTCCGCTTGCCAGACAGTTGTCGCCGTCCTTATTTCTCGAAATTTACTTCTGGGGAGCCTTACAGTTCAGCGGCTTTAAAAACTTGTGGGTGCCATGGTAGGAACGTCTTTCAGCGGTTTCTCCAGCTCGACGGCCACGTGAGCCAGCCGTTCCAATTCACTCCTGAGTTCGACCCAATACTCGGAGCCGATCGTCGCGACGAATCGTTCGTGCGCCGCGCGCCAGGCGGGCAGGCTGCGCGCGAGCGTGCGCTTCCCTTTGGCCGTAATCGTCAAAAAACGCTGCCTCATGGCCGCGCGATTCGAAATGGCGGCGAGCCCCTCTTTCTGCAAGAGCTGCACGCTCCTCGTCAGTGTCGTGCTGTCGATGACCAGCACGTCCGCGAGGGCCCCCATGGAAACGGGCTGGTTCTTCGCGATACCCACCAAAATGGCGAACTGCGTCGAGCGAATACCCGTCTCCCGCAGCGCCATGTCGTACAAGCTCGTGACGGCGCGCGCCGTCCTTCGAAAGTTGAACGAAGCGCAGTAGCCCGTTCCGTTCAGGTCCAGCGGGAAGGATTTCCTTTTCATTTTCGGCACCCAGCTTGACTTGTATACACATCTTAAGATATAACTGACCTCAACGCGATGTCAAGCGACGGCATCCATGGCCCGGTCGGGCGCCATTCCGCGAGTGGAATAAATCGAATGTCGAATCGGTCTAAAGTTGTGAACGAAGGTGATTTCCATGAGTACACCAATGCTTCCCATGCACTCGCCGGAACAAGACGAAGTTTTGAATAACGCCGCATTCGCTCCCGCACGTTATGTCTGTTTTGGCGCGTTTCACCTCGACTTAAAAAGGGAAGAGCTCTTCAAGGATGGCACGCGCGTAAAACTGCAAGGCAAGGTCTATCAGGCCCTCCTTGCCCTCCTTCAAAAACCCGGCGAAATCGTGACGCGCGAAGAGCTGCGCATGCAGCTCTGGCCGTCGGACACCCACGTCAACTACGATGCCAACGTGAACACCACCGTGAACAAGCTCCGGCTGGTTCTCGGCGATTCACCGGATCAGGCCGCGTTTGTGGACACCATTCCGCGCCAAGGCTACAGTTTTATATCCAAAGTAATATCTGCTGACCATCCGGTTACTCACCAGGCGCCGCGGCCGGAAGAACTCTCGCCCGGCGCAACGCCCCGCACAACAGATGTGGTGCGCGCGGAAGGCAGCGCGTCGTTTTTTCGCACCGCTATCCTTTCCAAATGGTTTACCGCAGCCATGGTCGTTCTGGTGATCGCCAGCATGTTGTTCGGCGCCGCACTGGTGTTGTACGCCCACCGCTGATTCCAGCCACCCCTCTTCATAATTCTCAGAGCGAGCCGGGCGCCATCAGGGAGAGCCGCGCAGCCCTAGGGCGTCGGCGTGTTCGCGCAAGGCGCCGATGCAGAAGGCGATGTGCTCTTCCAGCGGCACGCCGAGTTCTTCGGCGCCCTTGCGCACGTCCTCGCGAGACACGCCCTTGGCGAAGAGTTTGTCTTTCATGCGGCGCTTCACGGAATCCACTTCCAGATCCAAAATACTTTTCGACGGGCGCACGTACGCGCAAGCGGTCAGGAAGCCGGCCAGCTCGTCGCAGGCGAAGAGCGTGTGTTCCAGCGCGGATTGGCGCGGCACGTTGCAATAATCCGCGTGCGAGAGGATCGCGCGGACGATTTCCTCGGAGTAGCCCATTTCGCGCAAAATCTTTGCGCCTTCGGAGGGATGCCCCATTTCGGCGGAGTGCTCCTGATTGGGCCAGCGCTCGTAATCGAAATCGTGCAGCAGCGCCGCGAGGCCCCAGGCCTCTTCATCCGCTCCGGACTTGCGCGCATAGGCGCGGACGCACGCTTCCACACCGAGCATGTGTTTGCGCAGACTCTCCGAAGCGGTGTATTCGCACAGCAGTTTCCAGGCGTCATAACGTGTCGGCATGCGGCTCTCCCAGTGTAGTGGCCGCTCTTCAGAGCGGTTCTTTGGCTCTCCAGGCGTAGAGGCGGCGGAATTCATCGCGACCCGCTCGGGAGCCCGGCTGTTCGGTTCTTTTGCCCCGTAGGGGCACGATACACCTGTCCCGACCTTTGTCGGGATCGTGCCCTTTCTTCGACTCTCCCCCAAAATGAGCAGTAGTGTACCGTGAGAGGCAGGAAGTAATGAAGTAGGGAGGTGGAGGGAGCCGTGGACCAATATGTTTTTGTGCGGCTGCATGCGCGTGAGGGGGAAGACAGTGCAGTAGAGGAGGCATTGCGCGGCGTGACCGGGCCTTCGCGCGCGGAGGTCGGCTGCCTGAGTTTTCACACCTTCCGCTCGATGCGCGACCGCCGGCTCTTTTACATTCATTCGCGCTGGGTGGACGAAGCCGCGTTCCAGGCCCACGCGGAATTGCCGCATACCGTACGATTCCTCAAACGCGTGGATGCGCTGCTCGATCAGCCGCGCGATGTCGCGAGGACGGAGATGATTGGTTGAACAGGCGGCGCGCAAGAACCCAACACGAAAAGATGGGCCACCCTAGAAAAAGATGAAGTCAAAATCGGCCTAGCACGCCGCGCGTTTCCCACTCGCCCCGCTAGCCTGACCGCCATCTGCGCTAAGAAGGGAACAATGTATCGTGCCTTTACAGGGGAAGAGAGTTCAGATGCCGGACCTTTGGAAAACCGGCAGGAGGGGAGTGCACCACAAGCGGTGTGGTGGGTGAGGAGAGACTACACAAGGATTCGTGGAAATGGTGGGACGGGGAGAGACAACTGCCCGAAAGGACAGGCGAAAGCAGGGCGTAACACGGCGAAACGCGGAGAGAAAAATAAAAATAGTTCAAAAATACTCTTGACAGAAAATGACAGGCGCACGATACTCCTTCTGCGCCAGCAACTGCCTTCCCAGCGAACGTTCCAGCGTTCCTCCCCTATCCGCACGCCGGAAAAGAAAAAGAGATGAGCTCGTTAGAAATGGATCGGGAAGTCATTCGCTGCAAGACATGTGGTCTCGTTCAATACCGGACGCGCACCGGGAATTGCCGCCGTTGCGTGCGCGCATTGCCTCAGCGCTTGGAGTTCCTGATTCCTCCACCGGCACCTCCGGAGGAAGCAGCCGCTGAACCTACGCCAGAAAAGTTCGTCAACCAGGAGACGGTCGAGAACATCGGCCAGCGCATTCGCCAATTGCGCGAATCGCGCGCGATGACCCAAAGCCAACTGCAGTCGCGCTCGAAGGTCTCGCGCTCCTACCTCTCGCGCATCGAAAGCGGTCAGATGACGCCGAGCCTCGGCACACTGGAGAAGATATCCGAGGCGCTCAACGTCGGCTTGAACCGGTTCTTCATCCCGGAATCCGACGGCGAAGCGTTGCTGGAAGATCCCTTCATCCAAGGATTACGTCCGTTCCTGCGGCAACTGGATTGGGAGCAGTGGCAGTCGATCCTGAAGAGGCTGCAGGCCATCAGCGACCACGTTCATGCAGCGCCGATCAACCTCCGCCCTATCGGTAATCCGGCGCGGCTGCCGCAGCCCGCGTCGGCGAATGGCAATGGCAACGGCAACGGCCACATCGGTACTGGCCATTCGAATGGGCTTGCGCTAACGCATGCCCATGGTAATCCGCAGGGCTATCCGCTGCGGCGTCCGGGCGGGCCCGTTTTTCAACGGCCGCTGGCGCGATAAGTTTCTCTCAAGCAGAGCACAAAAAAACACGGCGTCCCGGCTAGGTCGGGACGCCGTGTTTTTTCTTTTGCCGGAAGATGCAGTGGACAGTTGTCAGTTCACGGTATTCAGCAAGAGAGGAGCAGGTTCGGCAATGCTCGCGGCTGTTGCCAAGGCGAGGAAAGGATTGGTGCTGTGGTATTGCCCGCGGCCGATGAGAAGACGACTAGTCGCGGATGACGGAAACCTTCGCGTCAGGGACTTCCAGCCGCATGAGGCGGTGACTGCCATCGAGCAAAAGAAGAATTTCGAGGTCGGAGGTGGTGACTTTCAGGCCTTCGTAGGTCTTGCCGTCGGCACTGACGGATCCGGTGGATTGCACAGTAATGGCACCAGGAGTCAATTCCTGGGGGATGATCACCGGAAAAGTTTGCGCGCCGCGCTTGGACCAGTCATAGATGCGGGCAAGGACGGCGTACTGATGGTAGAGATTGTTGTCCAGAACGGCGATGAGCGGCGAATTGAACGTGAGGTCCTGCTGGAACGGGCGGGCGCCTTGCATCTCCAGCGTAATTCTGGCCACGCCGTTGGCGAAGAGGACGTGCGCGCCGTTCGTTTTTTCCGCCTGGGCGCTCCAGTCATAACTGATGGGTGCGCCATCACCCTGCAGCGTCAGTGAACCGGAGACTTTGCTGGCGGCACCCTCGGGCGGCTTGATTTCCGCGGTGCCTTTGGCGAGCCAGCCGCCGCTGGACGGAGCGATTTCAAATTCCTCGTGACCGACGGTTTGTCCGTCGAGTTTGACGGTGAACTTGCCCTTATCTAGAACGAAGACAACCGGGCCGGACGATTCCGCAGCCTTTTTCTGGGCCGCGAGAGACAACGCGGCGCACGCCACGATTCCAAGAGCCAGTGCAAGCGATACGGTTCTGAATTTCACGGTGCTTGTTACCCCCGTGTTCATTCTCTCTCAGGGAAGGGGTTTCTCAACCACCAGATGCGCGGTGTTTCCACCGGACGCAACAATGCCGCGGCGCAGAATTTCCGCGACAACCTGGGTTGGTTCGCCGGAGCCGTCCACGCGGTAATCGGCAAGTTGATAGGAAGGAAGGCGCTGCGTATAGAGCGCGCTAAAGCTGGCTTCGTCGCGGAAGAGTGGACGGCCGGTCATGGTCATGCACCGCGAAAGCAGGACTTCGATGGGCGAGTCCAGCCACAAAACCGGAACGCCGGCAGTGCGCAGAAAATCGGGGCAACCCGCTTGCGCGTAGGTGCCGCCGCCCAGGGCGACAACGGTGCTTTCTTTCAGCTCGGCGGCGCGGCCGAGGGCGGCGCGGAGCTGATCCGCTTCGATCTGGCGGAAAGCCAGTTCACCGAGGCGTTCGAAGATTTGAGGAATCGGGAGGCCGGCAGACGCTTCGATGCGGTCATCGAGATCGACAAAGCGCCAGGCGAGTTGACGAGCGAGTAGTGTGCCAATGGTGGTTTTGCCGGAACCCATAAAACCGGCAAGGCACAGAATGGAGACGCGGGGTTGCGGCCCGCGCAAAGGAAGTGTAGTGGTCACGCGATCGCGGCGCGAAAAACTAGTCGCGCTTCAGAATGCGAATTGTACCACTGTAGGAGGAGAGTTCGACTTTCGCGAGGCCCTGTCCGACGGTGCCGAAGAGCCCCTTGGTGAACTTCGATGCCAAGTGTTTGACGCCGTGGGAATCCGGCTTCAGGTATGCGGCTGCTTGATTGTCAACCGTGCCGATGGCAGTTTGCGCCTTCAAGTCAAAGGAATCGTTGCCCGAAAAGCGAACCTCGACGAGGCCCTTGCCGCTCTTCATGGTATAGAGGCCGGTGCGGACAAAATCCCCATCAAAGAGAATATTTCCTGAAGTGGTGAAGAGACTGACGTTGGTAAGCGCCGGCTGCAGAACCTGTGCGCCACCGCTGATGGACTTGAAATCCAGCTTGCCGGCGCACTGCGTGCAGACAAGCGAGCCTTCGGTGGTCCGGACAATGATGTAGCCGGAGACTTCCTTCAGGTGCACATCACCGGCGACACTTTCCAGGGTCATGTCGCCCATGACCTGCTCGACGTAAATAAGTCCCGTTTCCGTCTTGAGCTGCAATTCCGTCTCTTCGGGCACGGTAAGCTGCAGACTGGCTTCCAGCTCCCGGGGCTGCGCCGAGGCGTCCAGAATGTTGGCGGTGACGTCGATGCGGTCACCCGCTTGCTCCATCTCAAAACCAATCTTGCCGGAAGTTTGGCTGGCCACGACGTCAACTTCGGCGTTTTTCCAGGACTTGACTTCGATGCGGCCATTGGCGACGTTGTGGATCACGACCACAGGGCGGTTGTTGACGGCGAAATGCTTTTCGAGATGCTGCGCTGCAGCCACGGCAGGCAGGCTCGAGCAGAGAAAGGCTGCGGCGCCAAGTACCGGCAGCATGCTGTGTTTCACATCCGACCGCAAAGAGGCCAACCCCATCGTTCCAGTTCCCATGTTAGTAGACACTCCCTCCGCGATCCATCATCGCGGACAGTAATTCGGCTTTTTGCTGATAGGCGTTGGACAGATACTCACGCGCCAGTTCGTCCTGCGGGGCAGCGTTCACACGGCGCTCGCAGTCGGCAATAAAATCATCGACTTGCTGCAGGTTCTGCCGGAAAGAGGTGTCCACCGCAGAAGTACTGGCAAGCTGCATGTTGGCAACCTGCATGTTTCTGAGATCGATTTCCTGCTCATTCAGCACTTTGGCAGTTTGGGCGAAGGGGATTTGCCAAACGGGCCCGGCAACACTGGCATTAGTTTGTAAGGGGGCATCCGGAGGTTGGCGCAATTGCAGGATCCCAGCAGCGACGATCAGCAGGCCCACAGCTGCAGTCGCCAGAGCGCGGCTACGAAACAGATCGTTGAAGCCATGCCACCAGGACGAGTGCTCGCCGTGAGCAGGCACGACGGGCGTCTTGATAATTCCTTCGAGTTCAAGCTGAGCCTGGATGGAAAACCACACGCGAGCGGGTGGTGCGACTTCGGCGGGCAATTCCTTCGCGACAGAAACAATCGCCGCGAGATCGCCAACAAGTTCCTGGCAATGGCTGCAAGCGGCCACATGCGCCCTTGCTGCTTCCGGCAGCGGCGCCAGACCTTCCTGCTCCACTACGATTTCCACGTCCTTACACAACATGATCCTGCACTCCGCGAGAGCTGGCGCTGGATGCCTGCCCCGTTCGACTTCGCTCAAATCGTTGCGGCGCAAATCCCCGATGTTCCGCCGTGAAGTCGCTCACACACCCTGAATTGCACCCATTGTAACTCAATCGTCATGCGCTGTATGGGTTTTTGCCGCATGGCGCTCCCGCCGTGCCTGCTGGCGTACCTCTTCCTGGAGCAGGTCCCGCAGCCGAGTACGCGCTTTGTGCAATTGCGACTTCGAATTTCCCACCGAGCATCCCATGATGTCCGCGATCTCGTTGTGCTCGTAGCCCTGGACGTCATGAAGCACAAACACCGTCCGGTAGCCCGGCGGCAACTTTTCAACCGAACGTTCCAGATTGACCCGGTCCACGGCGCCGCTCAAACGCAAATCCGGCGCGCCGATGTCTTTCCTGGGGCCGCCCGTTTCATCGTCGGGATCCGTCGTTTCTTCGAGCGAAGTCACCGGGAGCGACTTTTTGCGCAGCCGCATCAGCACCACATTGACCGTCATCCGGTGCAACCAAGTCGAAAAGGCCGATTCTCCGCGGAAGGTCCCAATCTTACGGAAAAGCTGCAGAAAAGCTTCCTGCATCAGGTCTTCCGCATCGGATGGGTTATTCACCATGCGCAGGCACAAGGCGTAGACGCGGCGGCCATGCACGTGGTAGAGAAATTCAAAAGCCGCAGCATCCCCGGCCTGGGCCAGGCGGATGGCCTCCGCTTCAGTCACCGGTTTGGTGGACTGCCGAGAGGTCGACGCATCGGGATCGCTTGGTCGGTTTCTGGCCAACGGTCCAATAGCGGCGCATCCACCATTTCGGATGCGCCGAATACCCCCTTGAGTTGTCCTGGCACAAGCCCGCATGCCTTAAACAGACACCCCCGAAGGGGCGCTTATTCCCCGGTAGGTATCCCGGAGCCCTGCGGGCGAGCAGGCTCGATCATTCTCCCGCGATCGCGGTCATTCGTCTATGGCGGATCATAGGCTGGCCGGAGGGGAGGTCGGCTTCCTGGAGCTGAGATTGCTGGCGAACGGCATTTTGGAAAGCACCAAGCTGGCTCTCGGGTAGGGAAATCAAGAAAGACTTGAAGACAACTATGGCCTCTCTCAAGCAGGTATTCAGGTCGTAGTGGTCCGCGTCCACCTCAGCCCACATTTTCATGGGATTCAAAGAGGTTCCTTCGGCGAGGTCATCGGCGGCCAGGCGAAACTCCTTCCCAAGATCCTCGACCATTTCCTCCAAAGTGCTTACCTTGTGAAGGAATTGCAGCCTTTGGGAAAGCAGCACGTGGTTGAGCAGGCTGCTCATGCGCGCCGACAGCTGGCCTCTTTGTCCCTGAAAATTCGCGGGATCGAGAGGCGCAGCGTTGGGGACAGTGCCATAATGCTTGGCGTGTTCGGACAAAGCACGAAGCAAGCCAGCGAGCGTCTGGGTCAACAGCTTACAGAGGCACGAAGTTATGCCTACAGCTTGCAGGGACTTGCCGGAGTGTCCCAACTGCCACAGTTCGATAGCCTCATCGAGTGACACGCTCAACATGGCGTAGCTGGATTCGAGTTGGCGGACCTGCTTGTGGAAAACCTGTGCTTTTTCATCAGGCAGCCAGGCGCGCCAATCGTCTCTGACACACTTACCGCGGGCTGGGGGACGGTTGCGGTCTCTCACG
>WNFJ01690984.1_pt1 | contig 17202 bp, 12 predicted proteins | sample 5400461 | NCBI WGS metagenome assembly WNFJ01 (sample SAMN13153349, study PRJNA577476) | soil metagenome | isolation source: 115 cm saprolite on Douglas fir-dominated hillslope | place: USA:California | collected 2013-09-17 | reverse complement strand
CGGTGACGATCGGCTTTGCGTTGCGCGACGGCAATTTTGGAAAGTTTGTGCCCTATCTTGCGGCGCAGATGCTGGGCGCCATCCTTGGCGCCGCGCTCGTGTGGATGCACTACTTCCCACACTGGAAGGAAACCCCGGACGTGGCTGCGAAGCTGGGGTGCTTTTGTACCGCGCCGGCGATCCGCAATACAGTTACAAATTTGCTGAGCGAGGTCATTGCAACATTCGCGCTTGTTTTCGTCGTGGGAGCGATTTTTTCCAAAAACGTTTCGGCGGCTGGACCCGCGGCAGGACTTGGCCCGTACCTGGTGGGGAGCTTGGTCTGGGGCATCGGCCTTTCCCTGGGCGGGCCAACCGGATACGCAATCAATCCGGCACGAGATCTTGGGCCGCGCATCGCGCACGCGATTCTTCCGATTGCGGGGAAAGGCGGTTCCGATTGGGGCTATGCGCCAATCCCCGTGGTTGGCCCGCTCATCGGCGGATTGCTTGCGGGTGTGCTGCTCCGAGTGCTTGCGATTTCCTGAACGGGCGGGAAGCAAGGCAAATCCGTCTAATCTTGGCGACGATTCAGGCCAAATTAAAGAAGGCAAGGACGTGAAATTGCCGGCAAAAGAAGGAAGTTGAGCAAAGAATGAGTTTGATGCGATCTCTGTTGCTGGCTGCTTCGCAGAATCGATGGCTTCGCGAGCATGCTACACACTATTCCTTTGTGCGCGGCACTGTGTCCCGGTTTATGCCCGGCGAGACGATGGACGACGCCCTTGGCGCGGCAGAGGCATTGCGAAACAAGAAGATTGGAACGGTCTTCACGCATCTAGGCGAGAACATCCAGGACCGCTCCGAGGCTCAGCAGGTTGCGGAACATTATCTCGAGGTTTTGGAACGCATCCGGGAAAAAGGCTTGCACGCGGAGATTTCCGTGAAGCTGACGCAACTCGGCTTGGATCTCTCGCCTGATCTCTGTTTCGAACATTTGAACGCCATTATTGACCACGCCCAGAAAGACTCCACTGTCTGGATGGACATGGAAGCAAGCAATTATGTGGACGCGACCCTGGACCTCTATCGCCGCGCGCTGGCCGCGCACGCCAATGTTGGTGTATGCCTGCAGGCCTATCTCCGCAGGACAACGGATGATCTGGCAAAACTTCTGCCGCTGCGGCCTTCGATCCGATTGGTCAAAGGGGCATACAACGAACCGCCAGAGATTGCTTTTCCGCGCAAACGGGATGTCGATGAAAACTATTTCGAGCTCGGGAAGCAAATGCTGCGGGCCAAAAAAGTGAATTCCTGGGTGCGCGCGGCGTTCGGTACGCATGACGTGACGCTGATACGGCGGCTGGCCGATTTTGCTTCTGCGGAAGGGTTTGCAAAAAAGGATTTTGAAGTGCAGATGCTTTACGGCATCCAACGCGCCGAACAGGAGCGTCTGGCCAGCGAAGGTTGCACTTCCATAGTGCTGGTCGCTTACGGCAGCTACTGGTATCCGTGGTTCGTGCGGCGACTGGCCGAACGACCGGCGAACTTATGGTTCATGGTGCGCAACGTTTTCGCGGCGTAGATTTGGTCAGCTCTGCGTTGCAGTCTTGATTCCAACGACGACTGGTAATCGTGCGTGGTAATCAGACCGCGGTGTTGGCCTTAGCGATGAGAAGGATCGCGAGAGCATAGAACACGAACATGAGGGCGAGAAAAGTCTTTGCCTGGCGATTGGCGCCCTGGAATTCCTTCCAGGCGAGAACTCCCCACAAGGCGGCGACCATGGGTGCAGACTGGCCGATGGCATAGGAAATCGCCACGCCGGTAAAATTCGCGGCGACAAGATTCAAGACTGTTCCGGCGCCCCAGATGACGCCACCGAGCAGCCCGAGCATGTGGCCTGAAGCAGGGCCGCGAAAGAATTCGCCGAAATTCACGGGTTCTCCCACGAGCGGATTCTTCATGAAATAAATGTTCCAGACAAAACAGGAGAGCAGCGCACCGAGTGTCAGGAAAACTCCAATGCTGTAGGGTCCCAGTGTGTTTCCCTGAGTCATCGCGTGAGTGACGAAGGGAGCCCAGAGGCCCATCAGGATTCCGGAAACGACGCAGATGATGATGCTCGTGCGGGAAACCGAGCGGGTCGCTCTCGCGAGATTCCCATAAGCCTTGCCATCCAGGATCACCGCGATGACGGCGCATGCGACTCCAGCCGCAAGCAAGGCGGCGTTTCCCTTTGGTTGGAGCGCGTAGCTCGAAACAACGCCGACGACCATGGCGATGCCGATGGAAACGGGAAAAGCGATGGCCAGCCCGGCCAAGTCGATTGCAGCGACCAGCAGGAGATTTGCAAGATTGAAAACCGCGCCGCCGGCAAGCGTGTAAACGATATTCGAACGGTCCGCCGCACGGACATTGTTCAGAAAACTCGAAGCATCATTTGAACTACTGCCCATCGTGAAGGCCAATGCCACCGCGATCAGAAAAATGCCCAGGGCGTAATCCCAGTAGAACAATTCGAAACGATAGTTCTTCACACCTTTAAAGGTGTTCGCCCAGGAACCCCAGCAGATCGCGCAGGTCAATATCATCAGGAGAGCTGTGGCGAAAGTGTGGGGAACAAACATAGGCTTTCGTCTCCTTCGCAGGTCAAACGATTCGTACTCTTTCTTGGTAGCCCGGCATGCTGGGCATCATGCAGTTTCCACATGTTGTGACTGTCGCTGCTTGTACTCACCGCAAGTGCACCTGTCAAGAACAAACCGGCGAATCCTTCGAGTTGCCTTGAGTGGCGACCAACGGAGAGACAGTTCGGTTCGCTCGCGGCTCATTGGCGGTTCTTATATAATCCGCGCGGAATCATCAGGGGCGAAGTGATGGCCAGGCGATCCTTCATTGTGGTTGTGGGCAGCGCCAACGTGGACCTGACCACGTTTAATGATGTCTTCCCGCGGCCGGGCGAAACCATTTTTGGCAAGAAATTCGATCTTGGCTTTGGCGGCAAAGGCGCGAATCAAGCTGTTGCAGCACGTCTCTGCGGAGCAAACGTAGGCATGGTGGCAAAAGTGGGAAGCGATCTGTTTGGTCCCGCAACGATTAAGAACTTTGAGGTACAAGGCATTGACGCGACCTATGTGCGCATCGCCAAGGGCGTTTCCAGCGGCGTCGCGCCTATCTTTGTGGATCCTGGCGGGCAGAATCGCATCATCGTCGTGAAGGGCGCTAACGATACGCTTTCGCCCGAAGATGTGGATGCCGCTGCCCCGCTTTTACGCAAAGCGGACACTATCGTCATGCAGTTTGAAATTCCTATGCGCACCGTCTACCACACCGTGAAGTTCGGGAAGACTAATGGCATCCGCTGCATCGTAAATCCAGCTCCTGCACAGCCGGTTGACTTGAAGGAAGTTGCCGCGGCCGATTATTTCATTCCCAATGAAAGCGAAGCCTCAACGATCACCGGAATGCCCGTTCAATCGATCGAGGAAGCAAAAAAGTGCGCGGAGTTTCTGCTGCGCCAGGGAATGCGGCGTGTGGTCATCACGCTCGGTGAGCGCGGCTCTCTTGTTGCGGGGCAAGAAGGAATGGAACTCTTTCCCGCCTTCAAGGTCCAAGCGGTGGATACTACAGGCGCTGGCGATGCGTTCATCGGCAGCTTCGCGGTCTTTCTCGGTGAAGGCTTGCCGGAGAAGGAAGCCCTAACGCGCGCAAATCTCTACGCAGCGCTTTCGACTACCCGCGTGGGCACCCAAAAATCCTTCTGCGATCGTGCTGAATTCCAGAAGGAATGGCAAAATCGCGGCGACCGCATGTAGATGGGCTTTGTCATAGTGCTAAGATGGAGCGTTATCGATTGCTCCACCGTACGCGGTGAAGAATTCCATGACTCTACGCGACAGCACGCGAATTGATAACTCCTCCAGCCTAGATCGTCCCGCGCTCCAACGACCGATTTCGCCTGCAGATACCGCCATCGCCCATTACGCGGGGCGCGACCTCCAGCCCAACCGCGGAATCCCGCTGAATTTGGATTGGGTGAACGCAGTGCGCGTTAACACGAGCGCCGTCGAACGCCGCGCGCAAACCATCGGCACGCGCCGAACGGTGAAGAAGGAATGGCAGGCGGCCTGGCTGCTGCGCGCCATCACCTGCATGGATCTGACAACTCTCTCTGGCGACGACACCGACGAACGCGTGCGCCGCTTGTGCGCCAAAGGTCGTCAACCGATTCAGCAGGAACTTGTGCAAAAGCTGGGCATCGAAAGCCTCAATATCAAGGTTGCTGCCGTCTGCGTTTATCACCGCTTTGTCGAAACCGCGCGGCGAGCGATCGAAGGCAGCGGCATTCACGTTGCCGCAGTCTCCACAGGATTCCCTGCTGGTCTTTCCCCGTTTGAGGAACGCGTGGCGGAAATTCGGCGTTCCGTAGAAGCCGGGGCAGACGAAATCGATGTGGTCATCACGCGCGCGCACGTTTTCGGCGGAAAATGGCAAGCGCTGTACGACGAAGTCGCGGCGTTCAAAAACGCCTGCGGGCCCGCGCACCTGAAAGTAATTCTTGGCGCCGGTGATTTGCTGACGCTGCGCAACGTGGCGCGCGCTAGCATGGTGGCGATGATGGCCGGAGCGGATTTCATTAAGACGTCGACAGGGAAGGAAGCAACCAACGCGACTTTGCCCGTTAGCCTGGTTATGACTCGGGCGATTCGTGAGTACGCGCAGGAAACCGGAATGGCAGTGGGCTTTAAACCGGCGGGCGGCATTCGCACGGCGAAGCAATCGCTCGATTGGCTCGCTTTGATGAAGGAAGAGCTCGGAGATTCCTGGCTAAAAGCGGAGTTATTCCGGTTTGGCGCCAGCGGCATGCTCGCCGATATCGAGCGGCAACTCGAACACTATGCTACAGGGCGCTATTCCGCTGAGTATCGCCATCCGATTGCGTAGGCGGGTGATTTTTTTTCGATAACGAAAGAATTGAGCAGAAGCGAATGAGTATCGTCGAGAAATTCATGACCATGGAGTACGGCCCCGCGCCAGAGGATCCGCGCGAGGCGCTCGCGTGGCTGGACCGACATGGCCGCCGCTTTGGACACTTCATAAACGGCGCTTCGCAGGCACCGGCGGCTAGGACCTATTTCGACACGATGGATCCTTCCACTGGCGAAAAACTGGCAACGGTCGCGCAGGGATCGGCCGCTGACGTCGATAGCGCGGTGAAGGCTGCGCGGGGCGCTTTGCCGACGTGGCAGTCGCTCACCAATCATGCGCGCGCGCGTTATCTCTACGCGCTGGCGCGGCAGGTGCAGAAGCATTCGCGCTGGCTCGCAGTCCTCGAAACGCTGGATAACGGCAAGCCTATACGCGAAAGCCGCGACATCGATATCCCGTTGGTGGCTCGCCATTTTTATCATCATGCGGGCTGGGCGCAGTTGCTCGAACAGGAATTCCCGGGATACGCCGCTTGCGGCGTCGTAGGCCAAATAATCCCGTGGAACTTTCCTTTGCTGATGCTGGCGTGGAAGATTGCTCCCGCGCTGGCAACCGGAAATACTGTCGTGCTGAAACCCGCGGAATTTACGCCCCTGACAGCGCTCGCATTTGCCCACATCTGCCAGGAGGTTGGGATCCCCGCCGGCGTTGTGAACATTGTCACCGGCGATGGATCAACCGGCGAAGCGCTGGTGAAGCATCCTGACGTCGATAAAATTGCGTTCACGGGTTCCACGGAGGTGGGGCGCGCGATTCGCAAAGCCACCGCGCAGAGCCACAAGAAGCTTTCCCTCGAACTTGGCGGTAAGTCTCCTTTCATCATTTTCGAAGACGCTGATCTGGATAGCGCCGTGGAAGGCCTGGTCGACGGCATCTGGTTCAATCAGGGTCAAGTTTGCTGCGCCGGCTCGCGGCTGCTGATGCAGGAGAGCATTGCGGACAAATTGATCGGCAAGACTCAGGACCGCATGAACACGCTGCGCATCGGTCCGCCGCTCGATAAAGCCATCGACATCGGCGCAATCGTTGCGCGCGTACAACTGGAGCGCATCCAACGGCTGGTCGATCAAGGCGTCGCCGAAGGCGCGACCTGCTGGCAGCCTTCCATTCCCGTTCCGTCGCGGGGTTTGTACTTTCCCCCAACCTTGCTGAGTAACGTTCATCCGTCATCAGTGGTGGCGCAACAGGAGATTTTCGGTCCAGTGCTTGCCGCAATGACGTTCCGCACTCCGCGGGAAGCCGTGGAACTCGCCAACAATACGGTTTACGGCCTGGCCGCCTGCGTGTGGAGCGAGAGCATTAATGTTTCGCTGCACGTCGCCGCGCAGCTCAAAGCCGGCGTGGTGTGGGTCAATTGTACGAACCTTTTTGACGCCGCCTGCGGTTTCGGCGGCTATCGCGAGAGCGGTTTCGGACGCGAGGGTGGCCGCGAGGGTCTTCTCGAATATCTTGAACCTTCATGGTTCAAGAACGCTCCACCAGTTCATCCAACGCCTGTCGCAATGGATCAGCCGCCGGAAGAGTCCACAGATTTCACAGCTCCCCCTATCGATCGCACGGTAAAGCTCTACATCGGCGGCAAACAGGCGCGACCGGATTCGGGTTACAGCATCGAAGTGCGCGGTGCCGACGGACGCTTGCTCGGCGAAGCGGCGCTTGGCAACCGCAAGGATATTCGCAACGCCGTCGAAGCGGCGCGCAAAGCGGAAAGCTGGGGCAAAACCACGGCGCACAATCGCGCGCAGGTGCTCTTTTACATTGCGGAAAACCTTTCCCAGCGGCGAGAAGAAATCGCCGGCCGCTTGTCCGCGGTTGTGGGGAAGAAACAGGCGTTAGCCGAAGTCAGCCTCGGCCTCGAACGCATCTTTTCTTACGCCGCCTGGGCCGACAAATTCGACGGCGCGGTGCACAACCCGCCGTTTCGCAACGTCGCGCTGGCGATGAAAGAGCCGATCGGAATAGTTGGCGTCGTCTGTCCCGCTGATGCGCCTTTGCTGGGATTTATTTCTCTGGTGATGCCGGGAATTTCAGCAGGCAACACCGTCGTCGCCATTCCGTCAGAGAAATATCCGTTGATTGCCGCTGATCTTTATCAGGTTTTCGAAACCAGCGATCTTCCAGATGGAGTCGTAAACATAGTCACGGGCCGCGCCTCTGAATTGATGAAGACTCTCGCGGAACACGACGACGTCGACGCCATTTGGTGTTTTACGGATGAAGCCAGCGCCGCCGCGGCGAAGACTTTTTCGGTTGGCAACTTGAAGCAGGTATTCACCAATGAAGGGCGCGCCATCGACTGGTTCGATGTGAAGCAAGGTGAGGGACGATGGTTCCTCGACCATGCCGTTCAAGTCAAGAACATCTGGGTTCCTTACGGCGAGTGATTCTTCGCATCGTCACACAGCTCTGGAGCCATCTCCCAGAACTTCGCGATTATGACCATTTCCGCATTGAAATCAAGCAGCGAATCAAATTTGTGAATAGCACTTCGAACCCGTTGGCGTTCCTGCCCCAGCAAAAAAGTGTCTAATCCGTAAACACGGACGTTCCATTTTTGAACGTACCGACGCAGTCCAGTCCCGCAGTGGGAAAGCCTTACGACGGAAGCACTTGTCGAACAGACTAAAGAACTTCTAACCGACTGAGCGTACACGGTTTCCTTGTTGTTTGTCGGGTAAATTCAGTTGGCGACGCAAGTGCATTGTATTGCCCGCAGCAGTCTAAAACGACCGAATGGAATGATTCATATTTGAACGATAGGGCGCACTGGTTCCAGTGCTGGCGGTGGTTGAGGCGCGCGGGGGAAAAGTAACAGCAGCTTTGTCTGCTCGACCTCTTTTGGGATCCGCTCTAGCCGCATCGCGCCTTCGGAAGAGGAATCCTAAACTTGGTGAGGAAAGATCGAAGGAAGAGAGACCTAGCCGTGGGTGTCAGTAAACTAAGTTGTGTTGTCAATTTGCCCATTCGATGGACCTTTCGTAGGGCAATCCTGCTTTTCGTAACCTTCCTGGCCTGGCCGTTCTTGTTGCCCGGGCAAGAGAACCAAGCTCCTGATCCTGTTGCCCCTTCCGGTCTTGCTCCGGAAAACCTGAGTCGTGTAGCAGCTTCTGTGACCCAGGTTGAGGACTTACTGCGGAAAGAGCCAGGGCTACTGGTCGAGTTGAAAAGGTGGGTCGCCAAGGAAGCGACTGACCGCGGTCAAATTCTGGATGACGCGGAATTGACCGACCAGGCCATTTTCGAGCGGCTCACCCGCGAACTGGAATTCCGTTCCTTGGCCACGCGGCTCTTGCAGCGCTACGGCTACCTGATACCAAAGCTGACCCCCGATTCCGAAGCAGCACGGGAGCACGAGATCCTCGTCAACGAACGAGCACGCCGTTTAGCGCGGGCTGCAGCCGAGGAAGACAACGCACCGACGGAAAAGAACCCACAAACGGAGTTGCAACGCGTGAATGAATGCGTTGGCCGGGATTGTGCGGAACGCACTCAACCGCAGGTTCCCCCACAAACACGCGACAATTACATCGAAAAGCCGGAACTGCCTAATCGCCCCATGGTGCAAACCATCGCGGATTCCGGGTCCTACGGTGTTCTGTCGCCGACGCAACAGAGATTCGGATCCTCCTCTCCCGCGGCGATTACGACGAGTCTCGGAGATGCCAATCAAATCATGACATCCGACCTCGCTCCTCCAGAGCCATCAAAAGCGAGTTCCACGGACCGAAAGCACATCCCCACAGCGCAGCCCGCTGACATCGGCGACAAGGATATTCCGGGACGCACGAGATTGCTTGCGAAAACGAGCCCGTACGCGGACATTCCTTCGCTTTACGATATGTACGTTCAAGCTTCTGCGCGGTCACAGGTCTTGGAACGGTTTGGCCTGGACGTGTTCCGTAATGGCACGCCGGATTCCGGTTCCTACCCCATGGATCTGCCCGTTGGGCCGGATTATGTAGTGGGGCCGGGTGACGGCTTGGCAATCGATCTCTGGGGCGGAGTGGCGCAGCGTCTATATCGCACAGTGGATCGCGAAGGCCGCCTTTCCTTACCTGAGGTTGGTCCGGTGCTGGTCAGTGGCCGGACGATGACGGAAGTTCAGCAAACGGTTCAACACGTCCTAAGAACTCAGTACCGCGATGTTTCGGCCGACATTTCGCTTTCGCGATTGCGCACCGTGCGCGTGTATGTCGTTGGAGATGTTACGCGACCTGGGGCCTACGATATCAGCTCGCTCTCAACCCCTTTGAATGCCCTGTTTGCAGCCGGCGGCTGCACGGCCGAGGGCTCTCTCCGCAGCTTGAAACACTTTCGCGGCAAGCAACTCATTGAAGTCATAGACGCTTACGATCTGCTTCTCCGCGGGGTTCGCGCTGATTTGAAGCGCTTGGAAGATGGCGACACGCTGCTCGTTTCCCCTATGGGCCCGCAGGTTACCGTGGAAGGGATGGTGCGGCGTCCGGCCATTTACGAATTGCATGAGGAAAAAAATCTAGCCGAGGTGCTGGATTTGGCCGGCGGAATTTTGCCGGCTGCCGCCCTGCGCCACATCGAAGTGCAACGCCTCGAAGCGCACCAAAAACGCAGCATGCTGAGCCTGGATATCCCTGAAACAGCAGATTCCGCAACCCTGGCTAAGCAATTTGAATCGTTTGCCATGCAGAGCGGTGACATGGTGCACATTTTCCCCATCGCGCCCTACAGCCAAAATGCAATTTATCTTCAGGGGCACGTATTGCGGCCGGGCCGTTATTCCTTTCAGACCGGCATGAAGCTGACGGACATCGTCTCCTCGCAAGCCGATCTCTTGCCCGAGCCGGCTGGCGGCTATGCCGAAATCATCCGGCTGAATGCCCCGGACTACCGACCAAGCGTGGAAAGTTTCAGTTTGGCAGCAGCTTTGGCCAATCCAGCTGCCGCACCAGCGCTTCAGCCGCTCGATACCGTGCGCATCTTCAGCCGCTACGAGTTTGAGGAACCGCCAACCGTCTGGGTTGGAGGCGAAGTGCGTAATTCGGGAGCCTATCGCACCTCGGGAGACGCTCATCTGCGCGACGCGATTTACCTGGCGGGAAATGTGACAGCGGATGCCTATCTCGATACTGCGCAGCTAATCCGAAACTCGCCGGACGGCTCGTTGAAGATCCTGAGCATCAATCTCCGGAATGCCCTGGCTGGCGATCCTCTCGACAATATCATCCTTCAACCACGGGATCGCATCGTCGTTCACCGTAATCCAGCAAAAGTGGATCCGCCGAGCGTCTTTATCAAAGGTGAAGTCGCCAAGCCCGGCCGCTATCTGCTCACGACGAATCTCCGCGTCCAGGATCTTCTCCGCCTGGCCGGCGGACTCAAACGCAGCGCGTTCGCAGACAGTGCTGATCTGACCCGCTATTCAATCGCCAACCCCAACGAGAAAATTGGCGAGCATCGAGAAGTAAGCATTTCTGCGGCACTTGCTGGAGACGTTGCAGAGGATCTTCCGCTGCGCGATGGCGACATTCTTACCATTCGGCAGTTGCCCGGCTGGAACGATATCGGAGCATCCATCACCGTAACGGGGGAAACGGGCCATCCCGGTACCTACGGCATTCGGCCTGGCGAACGGCTCAGTTCCGTTCTGAAACGCGCGGGCGGATTTCGGCCTACCGCCTATCCTCCAGCGGCCGTACTCGAGAGAGAAGAGGTACGCGTGCTTCAGGAAAAAAACAAGGAGGAGTTAATCCGACGCGTTGAACAAGAGGGAGCTAGCGCCAAGATTTCCGTCACTGAATCCGCCAAGGATCAGGCGGAATTGCAGCAAGCTGCGCTTCAACAGCGGCAGCGCGTGCTGGAAGGGTTGCGCGCGATGCCTGTGAGCGGCCGCTTGGTCATCAGCCTTCGAGCCAACCTGGCGGAGTTCGCGAATTCCGCAGGTGACATCGAAGTGCGCGCCGGGGACAGGATCTACATCCCAAAGCGCCCCGGATTCGTGACCGTCGTCGGCCAGGTTTACAACTCCAATGCTCTTACCTTCACGCCGAGAAAATCCGCGCGCTGGTACCTCGAGCGGGCCGGAGGAGCTACGCACTTGGCTGACAGCAACGCCATTTTCATCGTTCGTGCCAGCGGATCCGTTGTGAGCGGCAAGGGAGGCCTATGGAGCGGAGGCGCGCTTTCGTCGCAAGTCGGCCCCGGGGACACCATTGTCGTGCCGGAGAAATCCATCGGCGGCGGCACGGTTTGGAAGAACCTGCTGGCCATTTCTCAAGTGGCCTCCGGTGCATCGCTGGCTGCTTTGGTTGCAACGCGATAGGGATGAACTGCTCATGAATTGCGGCAAAGCGATGCCCCTGATGACCGCGCCCTCGCGGCTTCGAGATCCCATGGTTGCGGCGGAGAGAGCGCTGCGATGCGGATGGAGATGGATGGCGCTGCTGGGTGGATTCAATCTGGCCACGTTGTGGACCGCCGCGGCCCATGGCATGCCTCCGGCGCATTCGCCGCAGTCTGACGAGAGCAGCAGCCGATCGGGCGCTCAGGTCGCCGCGCAAGGAAAGAAAAGGGAACAAGCAAAGAATGCGCAAGTGGAGGATGGTTCGCAACAGATGACATCGTCGAGCACAAGCCAAAGCCCTTCGCACCTGACAAAGGACTTCATTGAAGACCAAAAACACATTTGGACCAGTCCTGCGCGGGTTCGTTTTTCCGATGCCACGTGGCTTGTGCCCGTAGGTGGTTTGACGGCGGGACTCTTCGTCGCCGATCGCCAGTTTAGCGCGCATCTCAGCAGGAACCCTCAAACGCTCAATCGTTACGGAACGCTATCGAATGCCAGCGTGGGAGCTCTGATCGGCGCGGCTGGCGGCCTATATTTCTGGGGACAGATAAAGCATGACGACCACCGCATAGAAACGGGTTTCCTCGCTGGGGAAGCCGTGCTGAATAGCCTCGTCGTTGTCCAAACCCTGAAGTATGCGGCGGAACGGCCGCGCCCGTTTCAGGACAACGGCAGTGGTCGCTTTTTTCACGGCGGCATTTCCTTTCCCTCCGAGCACACCGCGGCAGCTTTTGCCATCGCTGGAGTCCTCTCGCATGAATACCCTGGTCCGCTCACCAGGCTCCTCAGCTACGGTCTGGCCTCGGCAGTGAGCTTCTCACGCGTGCGTGCGCGCGACCATTTCCCGTCCGATGCCGCTGTTGGCGGCCTGATCGGGGAGTTGATTGCCCAGCAGGTCTACAGCCGTCATCACAATCCAGAAGCTGGTGGCACTCCTTGGGAATATTTTGGAGAACAATTCCGCCATCTGGAAAACGTCTCCGGCAGGAATTCCGGCTCGCCCTATGTGCCTTTGGATAGTTGGATTTATCCGGCATTGGAGAGGCTTGCCGCGCTCGGATACATCCACTCTGAGATTCTTGGTCTGCGGCCCTGGACACGCTCGGAATGCGCGCGGCTGCTGGACGAAGCCGGCGACCGCATTGCCGACGAAGAGACTGTCCCGCCAGGAGCGCAGGATCTCTATCGCGCGCTCGAAAGCGAATTCTCACGAGAACTCGAATCATCCGATGGCGATTCGAACCGCCACATGCAGCTCGAATCGATCTATACGCGGTTCACGCAGGTTGCAGGAAGGCCGCTCACCGACAATTATCATTTCGGCCAAACCATCATCAATGATTTTGGACGCCCGTTCGAGCTGGGGTTCAACAACGTCACCGGCTTATCGGCGTGGGCCACGGACGGGCCTTTTACTCTCTACGTTCGGGGCGAATATCAGCATGCGCCCTCCGCTCCTGCGTCTTCCCAGGCGGTCCTCTCGTTCATCAGCGGCGCGGACAGTTTGCCCTCGGGAGCGCCCGCAACCCCCATCGCGACCACCAACCGCTTTCGTCTTCTGGATTGCTATGTCGGGATGAATCTGGCGAATTGGCAGCTTTCTTACGGAAAACAGAGTCTCTGGTGGGGGCCGAACGAAGGCGGCCCTTTTCTGTTTAGCGATAATGCCGAGCCCATCACCATGTTTCGCATCAGCCGCAACTCGCCCTTCCGTTTGCCTGGAATTCTTGGACTTCTTGGTGACATTCGGATGGAAGCTTTCACCGGACAGCTTTCCGGCCACCAGTTCGTGACCGTGGACACGTCAGCGGGCCCGGTCACTCTCGGGCAATTCGGACAGGCGCTGAATCCGCAACCCTTTCTTGACGGACAGAAAGTGAGTTTCCGTTTCACGAAATACTTTGAATTCGGAGTCTCGAAAACGGATGTCTTCGCGGGAAAAGGCACGCCCTTCACCCTTCATAAGTTCCTGCAGAGTGTGTTCCTTTTCAGAAGCGCAACCCGGGGACCGGACGACTTCGGTGATCCCCGCATTGCCATGGATTTCTCCTACCGAATCCCCAAGCTGCGAGACTGGCTGACTTTTTATGGAGACGCTTTTACCAAGGATGAACTCTCTCCGATCGCCTATCCGCGGAAATCCGTGTTCCAGGCAGGTCTGTACCTGCCAAAGTTACCCCGCTTGCCGAAACTTGATTTGAGGCTGGAAGGCGGCTCCACGGTGCCGCCGGATTTCCCCGATTGTCACGTCGGCTGTTTCTATCAGGACCATAACTATCTGAATTCTTATACGAGCAACGACAAATTGATTGGCGCTGGCATTGGCCGGGCCGGGCAGTCGGAAACGATTCGCAGCAACTACTGGCTGAGTCCGAAAAGCAAGATTGCAATTCAACTGCGCCACCGCAAGGTAGACAGCGGGTTTCTGCCTGGAGGCGGAACGCAAAACGACGGCTCCGTAAGCGCGGATTTTTTTCTGCGGTCGTCCGTCAGCGTCGCCCTGGCCGTGCAATACGAGCGGTGGCAAATTCCGCTTCTTGCCCGGGGACCTCAATCCAACGTGAGCGCGGCCGTTCAGACAACCTTTTTCCCCGGACACTGGAGTCACAGCAAGAAACAATGAAAAGGAATTTCGGGCGGCACAGAAGAATTATGCGAAGAGAGGAAAAGCTCCGTTGCCACTGACCGGAACAAAACGAGAACGAGACGTCATCGCTGAGCCTCTGTTTGTTGAGAAGTTCAACGAGGAGACGGATGACGCGGCCTCGAGTGAGTGGATGGTATCCCGGCTGAGGATTCTTTGGGAGCGGCGACGCTTCCTCGCACGTGGAATTTTCTTCGGATCCGCAGCGGCAGCGCTTTTTGCTTTCTCGATTCCCAAGCGTTTCGAAGCTACGGCACGGTTGATGCCGCCGGACAGCCAATCCGGTTCCGGAGCGGCATTCCTGGCCTCCATGGCCGCGCGATCCGGTGGCGGACTCGGCATGTTCGGCGGCGATTTGCTGGGTCTGAAAAGTTCCGGCGCGCTTTTTGTGGGCATCCTGGGGAGCCGCACGGTTCAGGACCGCTTGATCGAGCGTTTTGACCTGAAAAAAGCGTATCGCGTCAAGCTGGCGCAAGCGGCGCGGACGCAGCTCGCGGAAAGCACCATTCTCTCCGAAGACCGCAAAAGCGGAATCATCACCATCACGGTGACGGACGGAAATGCGCAGCGCGCCGCCGCCATGGGCAACGCTTATACCGAGGAATTGAACCGCCTGGTCGCCGAGCTGACCACCTCTTCCGCGCATCGCGAACGCGTATTCCTGGAAGATCGTTTGCGAGCGGTGAAATTGGATTTGGATTCCGCGGCGAAAGAGTTCAGCGAATTTTCGAGCAAAAACGCCGCCATTGATATCAAGGAGCAGGGCAAGGCCATGGTGGAGTCCGCTGCCATTCTGCAGGGGCAGCTGATCGCCGCGCAATCGGAGCTTCAGGGCCTGAAACAGATTTATACCAATAACAACGTGCGCGTTCGCGAAGTGTCCGCGCGCATTCAGGAACTCCAGCGCCAGCTCGACAAAATGGGCGGGCGCGGAATCGCCGATCCGGGTCCCGCGTCTCCGCAAAGCGAATCGCTTTATCCTTCGATTCGCAAGCTTCCTCTTTTAGGCCTCACTTATTCCGACCTCTATCGCCGCACCAAGATTCAGGAAACCGTTTACGAAACGCTGACGCAGCAGTTTGAACTTGCAAAAGTCCAGGAAGTGAAGGAAACGCCCAGCGTCAAAATTCTGGATGTAGCCAATGTGCCGGAGAGGAAATCCTATCCGCCGCGTCTGCTGATTATTTTTCTGGGCACTTTTTTTTCTTTCACGCTGGGGATGGTTTGGGTGCTCGCCGAGGGGCTCTGGAAAGAGACCGACGCGCGCGACCCTCGCAAAAAGTTTGCGCAAGAGGTTTTTGCCTCTATCCGGGCGAGGATTCCCGGGGCATCGCAGAACGGCGCGAGCGGGCAAGGAATCGCCAGCAGAATTGCGCGCAGGTTTCGGCGCAAAGGCGATTCGCAGGAGCACGGGTAGGGCGATTCGCAGGAGCAGCGGTAGACAAGTCGTTTCGTCTGTAACTTACTGTGCTGTAAGAAGTTAGATGAAAATTGCCCTGTGGCAGACGGGGCGAAGCTGTATCTGGCCCCGGCATCTTCTGGGCCCGGTATCTGGGCCGTGTAACTGGCCCGTATATCTGGTCCTGAATGTGGTCCCTGTGTAAGGGCCGGGAGTCGAAGAGAGGGAGACAAGATGGCGAGCGCGGCAGTGAACACACCGATTGGCACGCGCGGTTGCCAACGTGAGTCGAACAGAGAGGCAAGATAGGGAGCGCGGCAGTGAACACAGCGGTGAAGATGGCGGCGAACACAACGGTTGGCATGATGGGTCGCCGGCAGGATTTGAACTTGCCGGAGGCCTATACCGAGCCGCGCGATTTGAACTTGCCGGACGACTATAGCGAGCCGCGGTGGTATGCGGCGTCCACCTATGCGAACCATGAGAAACGCGTGGCCGAACAGCTTCACGGGCGCGCGGTGGAGCACTTTTTGCCGCTGTACGGCAGCGTGCGCCGATGGAATGATCGGCGAGTGCAACTGCAGTTGCCGCTCTTCCCCGGTTACGTGTTCGTGCGTCTCGCGTTGCGCGACCGCTTGCGCGTTCTGGAGATTCCGAGCGTCGCTCGCCTGGTGGGATTTGGCGGACCGCCTGTCGCACTTCCCGACCACGAGATGGAAACCATGCGCATTGGCTTGGCGAGCCAGCTTCGCGCGGAACCACATCCTTATCTCAAGGTAGGCCGGCGAGTCCGCGTGGTTAGCGGGCCGCTTGCGGGGCTCGAAGGAACGATTGCGCGGAAAAAGAAGCAATTGCGGTTTGTCATTTCGCTCGACTTGATCATGCGGTCGGTGGCCGTGGAAATGGACGCCGCCGATCTGCAGGTAGTTTCTTAGCGAGTTTGGAATGACGACATCCCCCGGTTTTTTGTAAATGTTGCATCTAAAGGACTTAGCGTTACTGTAAGTGGTTTAGAATCAACAGTTGCGGGCGGCTCGTAAATGTTGCATCTAAAGGGCTTACATTGCGCCAAAATCGCAAAAATGAGTTTCTTCCCCCTTTTTTTCATAAGTGTTGCATCTAAAGCGGTTAGCCTGATGAGTTCGGCCCAATGGCAATGGAGGGACGGGCTAAAGCCCGCCCCTACATGCGGGGCTGAATTGGGGAAGCCGCGCGCGAGCCACATAAAAAGCCTTGGGTCCCGAATCAGGAAATGCGCGACTAGAAGGTCAACGAAGCAGCATCCGTGCACGGCCAATGCTAACCTGAACCTAATATAGCATAAGATTAAACCAAGTCAAATGAAAATTCAGAGTCGATACGGCCCTTGCTGGCGGTCCAAGCGGGCTTCCCAGTCTCCGGCCCGCGGCATAGACAATCCTAGCTAACTCAAACCAATAGAATGGCATACCTACCCAGTGTGATTCTGCTGTTGCTCGCCATCGGCGGCGTTTGGGTGTCTTCGCGCGTGTTTGGGCATCCCATTTCGCCCTTTTCGGTCTTTTACGGGGTGTGGTTCCTTACACTAGCACTCTTCTTCTTGCGGTTGGTGGAATATACGCCGGTACGCGCGCAGGCCTGGCGCTTGATTGTTATAAACCTGATCAGCTTCGGCTTCGGGTGGATGCTCGCCTACCTGTTTCAACGCCCGGGCGTGTCAACTTCGAAGATGGAGCTTGGGTCGGAACGAGTCTCTCCTGAGCGGTTACGAAGAGTCATTTACTTAAGCTTCGCTCTCGGCATGATCGGCCTGTTGGAATTCCTCTGGCGAGTTCAGAGGACCCTTGGCCTGGTCACCTATATCGAGGCGCCGCACGAAATCCGCCA
>WNFJ01063772.1_pt1 | contig 17202 bp, 18 predicted proteins | sample 5400461 | NCBI WGS metagenome assembly WNFJ01 (sample SAMN13153349, study PRJNA577476) | soil metagenome | isolation source: 115 cm saprolite on Douglas fir-dominated hillslope | place: USA:California | collected 2013-09-17 | reverse complement strand
ATTTCTAGAACATCTAACACACATCGCGGTTTGATCAAGCTAGAACTGGAATTTCGCTTTTCTCCTGTTAACCACCGCGCTCACATGGGAATCCAGGCTTGTGTTGTGGTGCCAAGATAACCGCAAAGCACTTGTCCGGCAATGGACGGGAGTTGATACAACCTAGAGGCCGCGGCATGAGCCGTGACAGATGGCGTCTTCCGCCTGGCTCTCGCACTTGGCGCAAAAAAAGCGGGACGATTTCGCGTCCCGCTTTGCCTTGCAGAAGGGTTCACGTCTTAATGGCGACCGCCTCCGCCATGAAAGCCTCCACCACTATGAGACCCTCCACCGCCATGAAATCCCCCGCCACCATAGTGCTCGCCACCGCCGTGGCCTATGCCCCCGTGCGGGCCGCCATTTGCTCCATGATAGACGCCGCTGTGTCCATAGCCGCCAGGGCCATGATAGAAGCCGTGATCGTTGTGAGCAAAGTAATGATCACGGTCACCTCCGCCCCAGCGATGCCAGTCGGGATCGAAATGATGGTGGAAATGGCCATAGTAGCCAAATGGAGCCCCACCAACGAAAAAGGGCGAATAGAAACCCCAGCCGAACGGGCTGTAGAAGATTCCGTCTCCCGGAATGTAGGTGTAACAGCCGAAATACGGATCCCAATCCCAACCCGCAGCGTACCAGCCGCCCATCGTATAAGTTTGAGCCCGATCAACGTTGGCTTCCGCGGTATACGAGGACCGCAGGCTGCTCCAGCGGTAGAGATCGTCCTGAGCCTGTTCTTTGTTGAATTTCTCGGCTTTCGGCGATCCGCTGGCGCCGAGCACGAGCTGACGCTTGCCCTTGACCGTGATATCCCGGTTTCCTTGCCGAACGACCGCCTCGCCCTCGTAAACGCGGAAAAGGTTGCGATCGGCGTCGAAATCGTACAAGCCGGTCTTGAGAAGACGCTCTGTGTCGCCATGTTGCACGACGATGAGATTGTTCTGCGGGTGAAGCTCCGCAACTTCGACGGTGGCGCGGCCCTTGTCCAACCGAACTTCCGTGTCGGTCAGGCTGGGCGAAATCATGGTCACAGAGCTGTTGTCACCGAGTCTCAAGAAAGCACCCGGCGCCAGAAGAATCTCCGCTTTACCAATCTGAGTATCCAGCGTTTGACCCGGCTGCAATTCAGCCGAACCTATTGCCTGGGCGTCGAGGGCCTGGCCTGCGATAGAGGCATGTCCTTCGACATAATTTATACTTCCTGGGCGTGCAGGGTTTGCGCCATAGGCGGGCGTAGACAGAGACGCAGCCAGGATGAAGCTCGAAACTGCCATCAACCTTGACTGCCACATATTTTTATCCTCCAAACCATTAGATGCCGAGTCGTGAATGCCCGTTATTGAGCATCGGGCACGCCACTAGCAGCGGCTGAGAGACGCTTCCTCACTCCATCAGCCACACGCCGTCGAACCGGGCTTCTTATAACAACTGGTAGCAGGGTTACCGTCAGCAAATGAACACAATGTCCGGTAATCCGACCACACAGGCATTGGCCCTAGGCATGTAGCCTAGAGTCGTGTAAGTTCGCCCCGTGCTCGTTCCGGGGCGAATCACAGAATACTTTTGGGGAAGGAGATAAGAAATGAATGGATTCTCTAAAGCCTGTCTGGTGATTATTATCCTGCTGCTAGCGGTCATTGCTCTCCGTCCAATTGTCAATCCACAGCCAGCCCTCGCGATTAGCCACTACCAATACCTCTACGAAACAGCGAGCTGGCAACCCGAAGTGATACAAGGAGAGTTGGATAAACGTGTTGCGGAGGGATGGGAACTGGCTACAGCATTGTATATAGAGGGACGATCCTCGGTTAGTCTGATTTTCCGAAAAGAGGCGCGCTGACTCACGAGCCACCATCCAATCGGACGTATACGCGCTAATCGGAAAAGTTCTACTTCACATCTCCGGTAATATGTTATCTAAACTTAGGAGATGGCCTCTGTCAAACCAATTCCATTTCATTTCCGCGCCAGTTCCAAGCCGTCTTCCATTTGCGCCGCGCTTGGCAGGTCCTCGTCGGACCCTAGTGTGCTATTTTGCGGTATTCATCGTACGCCGCCAGGAACCGGTCCACGTCTTTCCACAACAAGTAGTATGGCGTCGAAAGCCGGATTTTCGAAGGTCCGCCGCCGCGGATGCGAATTTTCTTCGTCGTCCACATCCAGTTTTCGATCTCCGTGATCTGCATCGGCGCAACGTTGACCGACGCAATAGCGCAGCGCAGTGCCGGATCGGGCGACGTCCAGGACTCCGCGCCGCGCTGCACCATCTCTTTCAGAATATGATCCGCCATCTGCCGGTGGCGCCGTTCGATCCGCTCCATCCCGATCTGATTTGCCAGTTGCACCGCCGCGCGCATTCCCCAAAGCGAGGGCACGTTGGAGCTGCCGATGCGCTGGAAGCGTTCCGCGCGAAGCTTCGGTTCGTCCCAGCCGGCGGTGACGATGGTGTTCCACAGGCGGTCGATCACCGCGTCTCGCACGTAAAGAAACCCTGTGCCCTTCGGCGCCTGCAGCCACTTGTGCGGGCTCGATGTGTACATGTCGCATCCCAACTCGTGTACGTTCAGCCGCATCATTCCGACGACGTGCGCGCCGTCCACGGCGGAGAAAATTCCCTTCGAACGCGCCAACGCGCAGAGTTCCTTGGCCGGCAGAACCACGCCCGTGACCGTCGTGATGTGGCTGAAGAACAGCACGCGCGTCCGCGGCGTGATCGCATCATTGATAAGATTCAGCGCCGCCGCCGCATTCGGCACCGGCTTCGGCAGCGTGATCTTTTTCACCGCAATCCCATATCGTTTCGCGCGCAGGTTCCAGGGATGCTCGCCTCCCGGATGCTCCTGGTCGGTCATCAGGACTTCGTCGCCAGGCTTCATGTCCAGGCCGTTGGCGATGTAGCTGTTCGCTTCCGTCGCGTTGCGCACCAGCGCAAGCTCATCGCGCGTGCAGCCGACAAACTCCGCCAGGGGGTCACGAAACTCGTTCCAAGCCCCATAACCCCAGATCGGATAATCTTCCGGATCGCTCTGCGCCATTTTCTCCGTATCGTTGTAGCCGTCGAAAACCGCACGCAGCACCGGCATGGGACACGATCCCACCGTCCCGTTGTTGAGATAGACTTCATCCGCAGGAATCACGAACTGTTTGCGCCATTCGGTCCAATACGCTTCTTCGTTCGAACCATAAAGCGCGCTGTCCGGCAGCTTCGGCGCTTCCTGTTCGAGCAGTGCGTTCCACTTCGGCGGCAATCCGAGCACGCCGGCGGCGCCGGCAACGCCTGTAATCGAAGACAAGAAGCCACGGCGATCGATCATGATTCCCTCCACAAGGCGAGTTGCGCGGATTCTACGCGGTTACTCCGCCCGCAACAACCTTTGACTCAACACCTCCGCTAACCTTGCCCTTTCGTTCACCGCCATGGCGGCGAACGAAGATACTTCTTATTGCGCGTAGAACTTCAAAAAGCCGCAGTTCTTGCATCGATTGGCCTGCACGGGAACGCAGTTTTTCCTGTCGACTTTTAAACCGCCAATCCATCTCTTTTGCGGGACGCCCCTCACCCATGTTTGCTGCAACACAGTTGCCTCGCTCACGTCAGCAATGAATCCGGCCTCCATCTCTCCTCCGCACTCCCAACACTGAGTACGCTCAGATCCCATATATCCTCCTCGACCGCTAGAGTCATGGACGCAGCATCAACAACGACAATCAATTTCACGGGCGTCTAAGGTCCATATTCCTATACCTCCTTTGCCGGCCACACCTTGGAGAACGCCGCCGATTGCCAAGAATGTGCTGTGGTCGCCGTCTTACTTCGCCGCATCCTGTGGCGGCGCGCCGCTCAACGTAATCAAACGCGACATCGAGCAGCAGGCCACACCGCTAGAGTCGTGGCTTACCCCGGCCTGAAGAAGTCCCGGGCTTGCGCCACTCACTGGGGGTCAAGTTCGGCGAGCAGCAGAGGATGGGTGTCCCGATCGAGCGGTGTGCCCGGCGGTTCGAATTTTTCGCCCCGCGGCACCAGCGACCACAGCATGGCCCCAGCGACGAGAATGCCACCAAAAAACAAAATGGCGAGCTGCACCTGGGGATGTTCCACGCTTTGCACAATGGGGTACGGCCAATAGACGCACGCGGCCGCGATAGCGATCACAAACCTGTAGGAAACAATCACCATGGCAATGGACAGCAGCGCATACAGCGCGACAGAACGTCGCGGAGTGATGGCGATCTTTTCGCGCATAGATTTGCGCGCCATCATACACCCGGAGAAGTGGCCGGTGGCAGCCCTCGCGAAGAGACTCCGTTACGCCCAATACTTGTGTCGAAGGTGCGGCCCGAGGAGGGTCCCGCCGGTTTAGAGAAGAGTGCCGGGAATCGCAGAAGTATTGAATCTGGGCGCCTAGCCCTTCCAGACGTAGTTCCCACACGGGCAAGGCACCGACTCCGTGGGATGTTTCTTTGCCAGCGGTTGCCGGCAGACGGGACAGTTTTTACGCCACATATTGGATCAGCCTTTTCCTCAACAAACCGGTTGCGCGCAGGCGGAAACGTCAAGCTGATCGATCATGGCGTAGAATTCTTCCAGCTCTTGCATTGCTGTGAGAAGCTCGAGCGCTTTTCCGTAGGCGGCTATCTCCCCGGTTAGACTGTGAAACTCCGGAGAATCCTTAACCGTTCCCCGTTTTCGTATGTGCGCATCCGCCGAGAGTTCCAGGATTCGTTCTATGCCTTGGTTCGCAAGACCCTCGCTATCATTCATCATCGCTTGGGCCTCCTTTCTATAGGTATGGGTGCGAGCCTCCGGGATTTTGGATAAGGTGAAGCCTCGAGTCTGCTGGCGGATTATCATGGAGGCGGAACACGCGTGGGCGGCCACCCTTATGTCATGAGATGTCATGAGGAGGTATTCGGGTCACCTGCCTTTTCGAGTTTGGTTCTTGAAAACGTGGGTCTTGCTTTTCTCTTCGAGCGGGGTGCCCCAGGTGCTGAATGTTCACGTCAGAATCTTGAATTTTCGCCCACCGGCTCACGCCCGCAGCCTCACCCCCCGCCCACAACCAGAAGCGCTAAGTAGCCACATTTTCTTCAACTTGCGGCCCTTCCAAGGGCTCAGCGTCCCGGGAGCTCGCCGCCGCTTCCCGGTAGGTTCGGGAGCCGCGAGGCTCGAGCATTTCCCATTGGGAAACATAGTGTTCGATCCGGCTGACATCGGGCGTGAGGCCCTGAAGGATTTCGGCCACCACCACGTGTGTCAGCGCAAACGGCTCGGCGTCCCGGATCATTTTCCGCAGCTCATCGCCCGCTCGCCCCGGTGCGGAGATGAAGAAATCGATGCACACCGAACTATCCACCAGCCCTCAATCTTTCTGGCGATCCCCACACCCTAAACCCTGTCGCATCCATCTTTTACAAAAACATAGGGGGAGAGGCGCCATGATCCGCACCGGTCGTACTTCTATACCGGTACGTTGCCTCGACTTATCTCCTTTGTTTGCCACTCTTACGCAAACTGCCAAGTGTGTACCCGAAATTCCCATTCTGGAAACTGGAACTCACCACCGTCACCGGCCTGCCGCGACCTTGTCGGGGTCACGAGTCACGCTTTTGTCGGAAACGTTACCTGTCCGGAAGGCGTGCATCGAACGTACTATTGGAAGCGGCAGAGTCCTCCCGCCAAACTATTCTCAGGTCACAGTTCCGTCGAATACGATTACGGGGAGGGTGCGATGGGTAAGTTCTCTCGCAGTTGGCAGCTCGTCATGCAGAGCTTCGCCATTCTTCGTTCCGACAAACAATTGATGCTGTTTCCGGTGCTCTCGGTTGTTTCGTGTTTTGTTGTCACGGCCATGATTGCCACTGGCGGCGCGTTCCTGCTGCTGCCGGCAAGGGCCGCGGCCATCGCTGCCGGCGAACGGTTCAATCCGAACCAGTCGCCGATGTTCCTGCTCGGCATGTTCACTTTGTACGTTGTGAATTATCGTCGGCGTCGCCAATAGCCGCTTGATGGGCGGCACGTGGACGTTCCGCGACGGCATCGAGCTGGCCTGGGAGCGCAAGGGCACCATTCTTCAATGGGCGCTCGTTGCCGCCACCGTCGGCGTCATCCTACGCACTCTGGAAGAGCGCCTGGGCCTGATCGGCCGCTTGATCATGCGCATCGTTGGAATCGTCTGGACGCTGGCCTGCTACTTCGTGGTACCCGTGCTGGCATTCGAAGACCTTACCCCCATCGAAGCGGTGAAGCGCTCCTCCAAGCTCTTCCGCGACACCTGGGGAGAAAAAGTCGTCGGCGGCTTCAGCCTCAGCCTCGTTTCTATGGTTCTCATGTTGCCCGGCATCGGTTTGTGGCTCGCTGCCATGTTTCTCGGAGGCATCAAGGGCCTGCTCGTCGGCACGGTGTTGATGATTCTTTACTTCCTCGTGCTCTCGGTTTTCATGTCTGCAGTGGGAGGCATCTTCAACGCGGCGCTATATCGCTATGCCTGCTTCAAGCAGGTGCCGCCGGCTTTTGATCATGACTTGGTCGCCTCAGCCTGGGCGCCCAAGAGCTAACCTTCTCCGTGGTGGGCACGCCGAACAGCGGGGCGCCCACCACGAATTTCTGAGCAAGCCCGCTGTAACTCGAGCCGCATTCGGCGCATCTTAAGATTCAACCGAGTGTTGGCCTTCCTTTTTTTGCCGGGTTTTCGACCGGAGGGGTGGACGCGACAGCACAAGCAGCCGCGCGCTTAGAAATGAAATTTCAAGCTGCCGCCCACCGTGCGTGAGGGCGCGTACTGGATGGGAATCTCTTCGCTCTCTTTGGCGATTTTGTAGATGCTGTTGCTGACGTTGGTGAGATCGAACTCCAGGTCAAAGTAGCGTGGCTCGGTCTTCCAAAGCGTCAGTCCCGTCGCCAGGTCTGCTGTAAAATGTTGCGGCAGCCGCGGGCCGTGCTCGACGATCGTGCCGCTGCCGTAGCGCATCGCGCTCCCCGCCCAAAATCCCCGCCACTGGTTGTGATAAAAAATCTGCGCTGTCCCCGTGTGCGTCTGGTCAAAAGCCGGAATGATTCGCTCGCCTGCGACCAGCGGTGCATCGCCGGCGAATCCTCCGGTGATCGGACCGTAAAAATAAGTTTTCGCCAGCGCATACTGGAATCGCGCTGAAATTCCCAGGCGCTCGAGTTGACCCATGTTTGCAACCAACTCGATGCCTTTCGAACGAGCGGCATCGAAATTGATGGGCACAAAAGTCCGCGAGATCGAAATTTCGTGGTTTTCGAAACTGTTCCGGCCGGCGTGCAGATAAGCATTCAGCTCCAGGCTTACGCGCGGCGCCACCTCCTGCGCCCAACCCACTTCGTAGTAGTGCTGCGTGTACGGCCGCACGTTGCCGACACGCGGGCTCGGATTGACGGCGTTGTGCCCGATAAAGCTGGCGAGCAGCGAGTATTCGATTGGTGGCGGCGAAAACAAGCGATTGTAGGCCGCGTGAATGACCGACTTCGTTTTGTGGATGTGGTAGGCGATGCCGAGGCGCGGGCTGGCTTGCTGGTCCGCGTCCACGAGGTCGAAATGGTCGTAGCGAGCGCCTAGGTCGACGGTCAGGTTTCGAATGGGCGAAAAGTGGTCCTGCACGTAGAAGCTGGCTTGCCCGCCCTTGCCCCAACCTTGGAACGGAGGGAAAACCTCGGGGCCACGGCCGTCGAAGAAAAAGCTTTCCCCTTCGCGCAGCCGGAGGAGGTCGATTCCCGCCTTGAAGAAATGGCCGCGCCAGGAGTGCGAGAGGTCGCTCTTGATGCCGAGCGTAAACGATGAGCGCGACGCCGACGAAAGTGGCGTGACCGGGTCGCTTGTCGGCAAAACCTGATCGGAACTCGTGCGCTCGTAAACTGAGGTGTGCAGCAGCGTTTGCGGAGAAAACGTGTGGAGCCATCCGAGGATCGCCGTGTACTGGCGAAGATGCCGCTGCGCATCCCGGCCGACTGCCTGGTCATCGGTGATATTGGGCTGCTGAAAATTCGCGCCGGAGCCCATCAGCAGAAGTTTAATTGAGTCGTTGTTTCCGAAGCGCCAGTCGAATTGCGCGGTGGCGCGAGAGCCTGTACCAAAATCAAAGAGCTCCTTCGGCTCCGGCGGATCCAGGTAGCGGCCGGACGTGAACCCGTCTACGAAGAAGTAGTAGCCCAATCTGCCTGTTTGCCCGCCGTAGTCCGCATTGAGATCATAATTATCTACAGTGGCGCCGCGGAAATTCACGTCGCCGTGTCCGGCGAGCTCGGCGCCAGAGCGCGTCGTGATGTCCAGCACGCCGCCGAAGCGGTTGCCGTATTCGGGCGTGAATCCCCCGGTCAGCAGGTCCACGGTCTCGAAGATTTGCGGGCTCACGCCGGGGGAAAATTGCGGTTGCGCGTTATCCAGGAAGGATACTCCGTTGACGAACTCGTGCAGAGAGAATTCGGTTCCGCGGACGGCCAAAAAATTGTCGTGGCTGTCGCTGGCACCAGGCATCAGATTGTTGACGAGGTCGTTCGTGTTCTCCAGCATCGGCTCAGGCAGCCGCTCGAGGTCCTGCCGCGTGAAGGTGTAAGAACTCCCGGTTTTCTCAGGATCGACGGTCAGGTAGTTGGACTGAACTTCGACACTTTGCCGCACGGTTTGTTTTTCTTGTAAATCCACGTTGAGAGAAATTGGCTGACGCGGACGCAGCACAAATTCGTAAGTAGCCTCGAAGTAGCCCGCAGCCTCCACTCCCAATCTGTACGCCCCGCCTTCCACGCCTGAGAAACGAAACCTTCCATCGCTGTCCGAGACGGTGGTCAGAGCAGTTCCGCCATCCTGATGTTGCAGAGAGACGGACGCTTTGGCTACGACGCGGCCCGAACTGTCATGCACCGTGCCTTCGATAGCGGTTTGGCCGTAGGCCGTTCCAGAGATGAGCAGGATGAGACAAACGACGCGCAAGCACCAAAAAAACATACAGAAAGTGCCTCCCTACGATAATCTCGGTCCCATGCGGGCAGGACGTGCGCGAAAAGCGATAGTCTACCACAGCCTTGCGCGACCTCACCGCGGCCTTGTGCGCTCCTCGTTCGAACGTCGCGACGTTTCAACCTGCTATGCTTCATTTCCACTGTGATGTAGGCCGATCGCTACCATGACTGACAACCGCAATCCCGAAGCCGCTTGGACTTATCACGACGCAACAAAGCATTCCTACACCAGCATCCGTCCTAACCCCCATTTCATGGACTGGTCCAATCAGCCTCTCCCTTTCAAGATTTATCCCACGCTGGAGCCGTTACACTTGCCCGCCGAGGTGCGCCAAACCGGCGTCGCCGCGCTCTCCGCCATCGCCGAAAGCGTCCCCGCCCACACCAACGCATCTCCTGATCTGGAGGCGGTGGCCCAGCTCCTCTACCTCTCCGCAGGCATCACCCGCAAGAGGAGCTATTCCGGCGAAATCTACTTTCGCGCCGCCGCCTGCACCGGCGCGCTCTACGAAGTCGAGCTTTATCTCGTTTGCGGTGACTTGGCCAACCTCGACGCCGGCATCTATCACTTCGCCCCTGCCGAGTTCGGCCTGCGCCGCCTGCGCGCCGGAGATTGTCGCCGCGTCCTCCTCGAAGCCGCCGGCGGTGAACCCGCCGTCGCCCACGCCCCGCTCACCATCATTTGCACCTGCACCTACTGGCGGAACGCCTGGAAGTATCAAGACCGCACCTATCGCCACTTCGGCTGGGACAACGGAACTCTTCTCGCCAACTTGCTGGCCGTTGCCACGGCCCTCGGTATGCCTGCCCGCGTGGTGTGCGGTTTCGTTGACGCCAGCGTCAATCACCTCCTGGATGTCGATCCGCAGCGCGAGGTGGCCTTCTCCCTTGTAGCCCTCGGCCACGTCGAAGCTCTCCCGCCACCATCCGCTGCGGAAACTCCCCCGCTTCGCCTCGAAACCGTTCCCCTCTCTCAACGCGAAGTGGACTATCCGCTCATGCGAGAAATACACGCTGCCTCTTCGCTCCATTTCCCCGAGGAAGTGCAAGCGTGGCGCGGCCACACGCCGATTACAGACTTTCCACCACCCACCGGACCAACCGTGCAACTCAGTCCCTTGTCAGATGCTGAAATGCCGCGCGATCCCATCGAGCAAGTCATCCAGCGCCGCGGTTCCACTCGCAAGTTTGCCCACAGCCCAATCACGTTGCCGCAGTTTTCCACCATGCTCGACCGCGCCACCCGCGGCGCGCCCGCGGATTTCCTCGATCCGCCAGGAACTCAGCTCAATGACCTCTATCTAATTGTCCACGCCGTCGAAGGACTCCCGCCCGGAGCCTACGTTTTCCACCGCAGCCGTGGCGTGCTTGAGTGCCTGAAGCAGGGGAATTTCCGCGCCGATACCGGCTACCTCGGCCTCGAGCAGGAGCTGCCCGCCGACGCCGCCGTGGACATCTTTTTCCTCGCGGACTTGCGCCCCATCCTGCAGCGCTTCGGCAATCGCGGCTATCGCGCCGTGCAACTTGAAGCCGGCATCCTCGGCGGCAAGCTGTATCTCGCGGCCTACGCCCAGCGCCTCGGCGCCACCGGCCTCACCTTCTTCGACGACGACGTCACCCGCTTTTTTTCTCCACACGCCGAAGGCCAAAGCGCCATCTTCCTCGTCGCCCTCGGCCACAGCGCCAAACACAAACCCCAGTGACTGGCCTTGAAAGGCTTGTCTGGCGCCTCCAGCATAAGCCACTGAATTGGAGGTGAGCTTTAGTTCGCTCCTGCTGCGCGCTCCAGAGCTTCTCCCGTCAGCAGCACGGATTTCCACTGATCGAGGAATGTAGCGCCCATCCTCTTGTAGAAGTCGATCGCCGGTTGATTCCAGTCCAGCACTTCCCATCGCACGCCGTAACAATTCTCGCCCTGCGCAATCCCGGCCACGTTTGCGAGCAACGCCCTGCCGATTCCCTTGCCGCGAAAGGTCTGCCGCACAAACAGATCTTCCAGGAACAACCCCGGACGCCCTTCCCAAGTGGAGTAAAAACCAAAAAACAAAGCGTATCCCGCCGCTCGCCCATCCCATTCCGCGATCAGCGCGCGAAACTTCGGTTGCGGCCCGAAACCATCTCTCACCAGGTCCGCTTCGGTAGTCACCACCTGGTCTCGTTCCCGTTCGTATTCCGCCAACTCGAGAATCAGAGCCTTCAGCAGAGCCACATCGTTCACATTGGCAGCGCGAATCGATAGCATGAAGAGAAACTCCAGTCGGCCGCAGCGAAACTAAACCTGCGCCGGATAGTATCCCGGATTTCAGCCAGTCCCCCAAGTCGTGCCGCCAGTTTAGGCTCTGAAGCCCGCCGCCTCTATCCGCGTATAATGTCCCCTCAACAAAAGGACCTTTCCATGAAGCGCGTTCTGAACCTGTTTCCAATCCTGGCTGTGCTCGGCCTGTTTTTCTTCTCCGCTTCCTTTTCGGCCGCGGCGTACACGGACCACCGGACAAGACCTTCGTCTCGCGCACCGCGGAAATTGATGGCGTCAAGCTGCATTACACGACGGGTGGTCACGGCCCCGCGCTAATTCTGCTGCACGGCTACGCGGAGACCTCGCGCATGTGGACACCCATCCTTCCTCTGCTCGGCGAGAAATTTGCGGTGATCGCGCCGGACCTGCCCGGCATCGGGGACTCGGACATCCCCGCGAACGGTCTGGACATGAAGACTGCGGCGATCCGCATTCATGCCCTTGCCCGCTCACTTGGCGTCCAGAAAGCCAGAGTGGTCGGGCACGACATCGGCCTGATGATCGCCGTTTTTGTAGGTGCGCAGCACCGCTGCGCCCCATTTAGGCAAGATCCTTCGCGCTCCGCAGGACCGCCGATCAAGCTGTCTTCCCGCGCTTCAGCAATTGCTGCTTGGTACTCCCTGTATTCCACGCAGGCGGGTCACTCGCGGGAAAAGACTCCAGGGACGCTTCTTCCACTATGTCCACCACTTCTTCCTGCGGAGGAGGCTCGCGCGGATCCATCGGTGCCGGTGGGGTCTCTTGGGGATGCTTCGCCATAACAACCCCAATTCTACTCCGGCGTGCATCCGAAGTGATATGTCCGTTGCTGTCGTGAATTGCCCCGCGCCGGGCGCACGTTTGACCCCGCACGATGCGGGAGCCTAATATAGATTTTCACCCAGTCACCAGTCACCAATCATGTTTGAGAACCTTACAGAGAAGCTTCAACGCACCTTCAAGAACCTGCGCGGCCAGGGCAAGCTCACCGATGAACACCTGGACACCGCGCTAGCAGAAATCCGTGAAGCACTGCTCGAAGGCGACGTCAACGTCGGCGTGGCTGATGAACTCCTCGCCAACATCCGCGCAAAAGCGGTCGGCAGCGAAGTCATGCTGCAACTTTCGCCCGATCAGCAGGTCGTCAAGGTTGTTCGCGACGAGCTCGCCGCCATGCTCGGAAAGCACGCCAAGCCGATCTTCGCTTCGCGCCCGCCTTCGGTCTGGATGATCGTCGGCCTGCAGGGTTCCGGCAAGACCACCACGACCGGGAAGCTCGCCAAATGGCTTACGCAACACGGACATCGCCCGCTCGTCGTTTCCACCGACGTCTATCGCCCCGCCGCGCGCGAACAACTCGCCCAAGTCGCGAAAGCCGTAGGCACCGCGGTCTGGCCCGGCGCCGGCACCGACAAGCCGCTCGAAATCGTCAAAGGCGCCATCAAGGAAGCAAAACTTTCCGCCAGCGACGTTGTCCTCGTGGACACCGCCGGCCGCTTGCACATCGACGATGATTTGATGAACGAGCTGAGCATGCTGAAGAAAGAATTGCAGCCCAGCGAGATGCTGTTCATCGCCGATTCCATGATCGGCCAGGACGCCGTGCGCTCCGCGGGCGAATTCCACAAGCGCCTCGGGCTCACCGGCGTGATTCTCACCAAGCTGGATGGCGACGCCCGCGGCGGTGCTGCGCTAAGCATCGGCAAAGTCACCGGCGCGCCGGTAAAGTTCGTCGGCCTCGGTGAAAAATACGACGCCCTCGAAGGATTTTATCCCGAGCGCATCGTCTCCCGCGTTCTCGGCATGGGCGACCTCATGTCGCTCATCGAAAAGGTGGAACAGACCGTCGATAAGAAGGCCGCCGCCGAACTGGAGCGCAAGCTCCGCAAGGAAGATTTCACGCTCGAAGATTTCCGCGATCAACTCAAGCAGATTCGCAAGATGGGACCGCTCGAAAAGATCGTGGACATGCTGCCAAAGATGGGTCCGCTCCAGAATCTTCCCAAGGATGCGAAGGTGGACGAGGGCCAGCTCACGCGCGTCGAAGCCATCATCAACTCCATGACCAACCAGGAGCGCCGCGACCACCACGTCATCGACGGCAAGCGCCGCAAGCGCATCGCGAAAGGCAGCGGCACCACCGTCCAGGACGTCAACACCGTCCTCAAGCAATACCTGCAAATGCGCACCATGATGAAGCAATACGGCGCCCTGGCCGCCCGCACCAAAATGAAAGGCCTCGGCAAACTGGCCGGCCTCTCTTGAAAATATAGCTTCGCCGCTTTAGCGGCGAAGGCCTTTTAGGCCGCGAGCGAATTAGTTTTTAGTAAAAAGGAAAATGTCAGCGACCTGCAGCGCCAGCTTCTCCGGTTCGAGTTCGGTGCGGTTGCATAGAATAATTACAGTCAGGCCCTCGCCTTCGGTGAAGCGTTCGATCACGGTGCGAAAGCCCATCGTGGTTCCCGTGTGCCACATCCGCTGGCGTCCTTGATACGGATCGAGGAACCAGCCGAAGCCGTAAGCGACGGGTTTGCCGGGATGGAAATTGTCGTCGTTGGGTTCCTTGGGCCAGTGGGGCTCGGAGCCATCGTTGAGTTTCACCGGCGCTAGCGCAGGCTGAAATTCTTTTTCGCTCAGCAAAGTGTGATTGCGCAGCGCGTCGTCCCACTTGGCGAGATCTTCGAGATTGGAATAGATGCCGCCGTCGCCGAGAGTCGCGGACGTCGCGCTCTGATCAGTTTCTTTGAATGCGTCGTTTTCTTTGGAATAGCCGAACGCGCGATTCGCGACTTCGTTTTTTTCTTTTTCGAAAACGATGGTGTGATTCATTTTCAGCGGCGCAAAAATTCTTGCGCGAAGAAATTCGATGTACGATTCTCCTGACATTTTGGCGACAATCAATCCGAGTACAACGTATCCGGAATTGCTGTACGCCCAGCTTTTCCCCGGCGCGAATTTTCCGCTTTTCTCTTTTCTCAATAATTCCAAAACTTCGGCGTCCTGAATTTGTTTTTCCAGCGTCCAAATTGTTCCTTTTGATTTTTTAGCAGCGTCCATCAGGTCCTCGTAGTCGGGCAATCCAGAAGTGTGGTTGAGGAGATTTTGAATGGTGATGGATTTTCCATACACCGGAAAATTGGGAAAGATCTCCGGGAGTGTTTCGTGGTAGCGGAGTTTTCGGTCATGCACGAGCAGCATGATGGCCATGGCGGTGGATTGTTTGGTGAAAAATGCCAGCCGGAAATTCGTATGCGCGTCGATCTTGGTTTTCGAGCGCAGATCGCGCACGCCGTAGCCGCGTTCGAAAACGGTGCTGCCATTCTTGCGCACCAGCACCGCGAGCCCCGGCGCTTCAGAAGAAGTCACGCGGGAAAATACCGCATCGATCTTCTTGGCCGTCGGCGCTTCCGATGACGGCACCCGCGTTTCGGCAGCCGTTCCCAGAGTAAGCAGAGCAACAATTACGATGATGAGCCTCAGCTTCACCAAGTCTCCTTCGAACTCCTCGCAGGATATCACTTGCACTCTACTTCGCGGACGGATTTGGCTTCCACGCGCGGGAACCTCCTGCACTTCTCGCTAAGTTCATGGTTGAATCGCAACATAGTCACACTCCACGATCTCCCGCGGTCGCTATACTCCCAATGCACGTCCATCTGGTCTTCGTGACCAAATACCGTCGCTGCCTCCTCGACTATTGAGCGTCTCAGGCATATCTTCTCCAAGGTCTGCAGCGACTTTGCGGCGGCGCTGGTGCAGCTGGACGGTGAGAGCAACCACGTGCACTTACTGGTGAACTACCCGCCGAAAGTGTCGGTCTCATCGCTCGTGAACTCCTTAAAAGGTGTATCGAGTTACGTGCTCCGTCGCCAGTTGCCTCGCACAGCCAAGTGCTACTGGAAGAATGTGCTGTGGTCGCCGTCTTACTTCGCCGCATCCTGTGGCGGCGCGCCGCTCGACGTAATCAAACGCTACATCGAGCAGCAGGCCACACCGCTATAGTCGTGGCTTACCCCGGCCTGAAGTCCCGGGCTTGCGCCACTCACTGGGGGTCAACCAGATTACTGCCGATCCCGAAGACTCTTCGATCGTGAGCGCCATAATTAGCATGGGAAAGAGCCGCAAGCACCTGGTGGTTGCCGAGGGCATCGAAACGCAAGAACAGCGGGGCTACCTTCAGGCCCAGCGCTGCGCGGAAGGACAAGCCTACCTCTTCAGCCGGCCCCTAGCCGCCGCCCAATTTGCCCAATGGCTGCTGATCGGCATAGCAGAAACTGTCGTCCACTGAGGGGCCGGACCTCGTTGCTCCCCTGGGGGTCCGAGCGAACATTCGAGACTTCGCGGCCGACTGGCGTATCCTGGTGAGGCCCCGCTAACCACTCTGAGAGTTCGATTGCCGGGCAGTGCCTTGGCAGGCTAGAATAGGAAGGTTCAGGAGGACTGACTTAGTGTTAACGATTCGCCTGTCAAGGATTGGCAAGAAAAAGAAGCCCTTTTACCGCGTGGTGGTCATCGAGAGGACTCGGCCGCGGGACGGCCGCGTGAAGGAAGCGGTGGGCACGTACGATCCGCTGAAGAAGCCGGCGGAGATCAAGCTCAATGCGGACCGCATCAAGTATTGGATGGGACTAGGCGCACAGCCCAGCGATACGGTGCGCAGCTTCCTGCGTCAGCAGAAGATCGCTTAGTCTTAGCGCCTTCCTGAAATTCGCGCGTCCTCCGGTTTCACCGGGGGCGGCATTCCCAGGTACCCTATGAAGGAACTGGTCGAAGCCATCGCCCGGGCCCTCGTGGACCATCCCGAGGACGTGCAGGTGAAATCTGTAGAAGGATCGCAAGTCACCGTGCTGGAACTGCGGGTGCATCCCGAGGATCTAGGCAAAGTGATTGGACGGCAGGGGCGGACGGCCAAAGCCATGCGAACATTGCTCGGCGCGTCGGGGATGAAGTTGCACAAGCGGTTTACGCTGGAAATCCTTGAAGATTGAGCGCTTGGCGTTCATGCTTTCCGTGTGCCGCTGAGCGGTCCTACTTCCCATTGAGCCCTGAAACTCCACGCTGGGTCCTGGTTGCGCGCATACTACGGGCGCGCGGCAACAAAGGCGAAGTCGCCGCTGAAATCCTCACTGATTTTCCGGAACGCCTGACCCGATTGCGGGAAGTCTACGTCGGACATGCGCATGGCAAGAATGAGCCGCGCCGCGTATCGCTGAAAACCTGCTGGCTGAGCCAGAATCATCGCGGGCAGGCGGTGTTTCATTTCGAAGGCGTAAATTCCATTTCAGAAGCGGAAAAATTCCGCGGACTCGATGTGTTGCTACCGTTCGAACAGCGGGTGACCCTGCCTGCGGGACAGTATTTCGTGTCGGACCTCATCGGCTGTTCCGTGTTCGAAAATCCTAGCTCGCCTCCGATGGTGTCTTCTTCGCCATGCTCGCTTGCCGAAGGGCCGTCTCTTCTCGGGACAATCCGCGATGTGCAATTCCCTGGGGAAGAGATTTCCGGGACGCCATTGCTGGAAGTGGAGACATCGGGCGGGGAAATTCTGATTCCGCTAGCCGTGGACATCTGCACGAAGATTGACACAAAGGCGCGGCGGATTGATGTGGTGCTGCCGGAAGGGCTGCGCGACCTAAATCAGTCCGAGCGTTGAGAAGATCGGGCGGAAGACACAGGCAGGCCGCTCTACCTGGCGTCAATCGTAGTGACGCTATACGCGGGAAGCGTGATGGTCAGCGACGATCCACTTACCGGCATCGTTCCAATAGACACGGGCTGGACGACAGTCTGCCCCGCGCCAGAAGCCGCCGTCATCTGATAGAGGTGAGCGGTGCCGTTGAGAGATTGGCCGTTGATGGCGGTCACTTTGGTGGCGTTGGAGCGATTGATGGCCACGAAGACGAAGCGGCCC
>WNFJ01049337.1_pt3 | contig 17203 bp, 20 predicted proteins | sample 5400461 | NCBI WGS metagenome assembly WNFJ01 (sample SAMN13153349, study PRJNA577476) | soil metagenome | isolation source: 115 cm saprolite on Douglas fir-dominated hillslope | place: USA:California | collected 2013-09-17 | reverse complement strand
GCGGTCATCACTTCCCGATAAAACTTACGCGCCATATCTCCTCCTCCGGCCAGATTGACCGACTCAGCGCCCACGTTTGGCTTGCAAGATTGTACCCCCTGCCGGGCCACGCCTATCGGTTGGATGCGCAGGGATGTAACAGATTTCGATGCGGATAGACCTCGTGAGTCTATTAAGTAAAAAGCCGGCAGGTGCTCCCGGCTCTTTTCCAGATCGGTGTTGATCCGTGCTAATCCGTGGCTAAATTCCTTTGTGTCCTTTGTGGTGAACCGCTTTCGCTGCGGATTTACAATATCTGAATGCCGCGCCTTAGCCAGCTCGCCTCGCACATTACGCAGTCAGAGATCCGCATTATGTCCGTCGAATGCGAAAAAGCCGGAGGTGTGAACCTGGCGCAGGGCATCTGCGATACCGAAGTTCCACTGCCGGTGCGCCGAGGGGCGGAAGCCGCCATCGAGGGCGGATTCAACTCGTACACCCGGCTCGACGGCATCGCCAACCTGCGCCGCGCCATCGCGCGCAAGATGCGCGACTACAACAAAGTCGAGGCCGACCCCGAACACGAGGTGGTGGTCACTGCTGGCTCGACCGGAGCTTTCTACTGCGCCTGCATGGCGCTGCTCAATCCCGGCGATGAGGTGATTGTCTTCGAACCTTATTATGGATATCACGTGCACACGCTGATGGCCATGCACGCCGTTCCTGTCTACGTGACGCTCGCGCCGCCGGATTGGCGCTTTTCCCGCGAGGCGCTGGAGCGGGCGATGACTGCGAAGACGCGCGCCATTGTGGTGAACTCGCCGGCCAATCCTTCGGGAAAAGTTTTTACCGCGGAAGAGCTCGGCTGGATCACCGCCCTTGCCCGCGAGCGCGACCTGTTCATCTTTACCGATGAAATCTACGAATACTTTCTCTACGACGGACGCAAGCATATCAGTCCGGCAACGCTGCCTGGCATGGCCGAGCGCTGCGTTACCATTTCGGGACTCTCCAAGACCTTCAGCATCACTGGCTGGCGCATCGGATACGCCGTCTGCGACCGCCGCTGGGCGCATGCGATTGGTTACTTCCACGATCTGGCGTATATCTGCGCGCCCTCGCCCTTTCAGCATGGCGTGGCCGCGGGCCTGGAAGAGCTGAGCCCGGAGTTCTACAGCTCACTGACCGCCGAATACACCGTCAAGCGCGACCTGCTGTGCCATGCCCTGGAAGCCGCGGGACTCAAGCCCAACATTCCGCAGGGCGCGTACTACGTTTTGGCCGACGCCTCCGCGCTGCCGGGAACCACGAGCAAACAGAAGGCGATGTACCTGCTGAAAGAGACCGGCGTGGCTGCCGTCCCCGGAGATTCGTTTTACAACGGCGGCGCCGGGGGAAACCTGCTGCGCTTCTGCTTCGCCAAAACCGATTCCGAGTTGCGTGATGCATGCCACCGGCTGGAGCAGTTACGCACGGCCAAGACAAAAGCTTAACCACAAAAAGCTTAACCACAAAGGACACAAAGGGAGACGAAGGTTAATTTCGTAAATCTTAAAAGCAACATGCATTCATCCTTCCCCATGCTCATGCTGTATTTGCGGGTGACCGCGCGCATCTCGGCCATGCTGCTGGCTGCCGCATTCGCCGCGCCCGGGCTGCTCCGGTTATTGCCCTCGCCGTTTACGGCGTGGATGGCAGAAAGCCGCCACCGGCTTATTCTGCTTTTCGCGCTGTCGCATACCCTGCATCTTGGCGGTATCGTGATGCTGGCTGCTCTCGCGCCCGCGCACTTCTCCTCACAGTTCTTGTACAAATCCGCACTGGCGGGCTTGATTGGCGGCGGCCTGGGCTACGTCCTCATCTACTACCTGGCGTGGAGGGCTTTGGTACAGCAGAGAAATATTGGATCGCGCGATTCCGAGTTGCGCCCGCCGAAACTCGAAACCTTCACCTTGTACCTCGTCTGGGCGATTTTTACCCTCGTCTTTACTGCCGGAATCTTGAGAAACGCGTTGATCTATGCCCCGCTGGCGCTTGTCATGTGGCTGGCGCTTGTAGTGCGGATGTGGGCCAAACTGGCGCCCGCGGCCGGCTCGCAGTCATCCGCCACGGCTTAATTCTCAAGGGATTCGTGGCAACAATTTCCGCTTAAAAGCAAAACGGCGGTATCAGGCATACCGCCGTTTGCAACCACGATGCAACGTGAGGATGAACCTCGCTTTACAGGGCAAATCGTAGCAACAGCCCGCGGACGTGTCTTTGTCGAAACTTGAACTTTTTTTGTCTTATCCGGTTCTGGCCCGCAAAATATCTTCTTCCCACCCTGTAATGTTTCGGCCGTTTTCCGCACATATATATATAGAAGCTCAAATATAGAAGCTCAAAGACAGGAGTTCCCACATGGGATTTTGTGAGTGCCACTCGCAACGCATTAATGAGCAAGGGAACTGCGGGGGCTGCACGCGTCCGGTGCGCATGGTCGAAGTGCTGCTCTTTGCGAACATGCCATTCAAAGCCATTGAGCGCATTATTGAGGTCCGCGCCGAGAAAGACATAGACGATTTTCCAAGCGGGGCCGAAAACTAGAGCTTGTTTCAAAAATGCCCTGCATCTTCGACTACGGCTGGCCGCAGGGGCTAAAGCCCATATTTTTAAGGGCCTAAACGGCACGACTGAAGTCGTGCCCTGATACATGTCTTCTCGCTCCGATAATTTGTCCTTTGCTTGAATTTTGGCTGAAAGGCCAGCATCCGGCTGAAACGTTTTTGCTCATGGCGGCACCATCCTCTTTAGAATGGCAGATGCCGGCCGGTGGTGTAGCGGATTAGCCCTGACGGACGGCTATTGCCTTCCGATCAGTCATTTTTTTGATTTTTTACGGAGCCGTTCCCCCTTTCCGTTTGCCTGGGGAAGGGCGGGTAGGGGGGACAGCGGCACGCTCTAATGCGTTGCCCCCGAAGAGAGCGGGGCAGTTTAGCTGCCCCGCCTCGGATCCCGAGGATGAAATCGCCGGCAATTTATTTCTGCCGCCCATTTCAGGAAGCCTGTCGCGCCTGCTGCAGCGCTGCTGCTCTTGCCGAGAGGAATCATGCTGGATACTCCGGCACCATTAATTTCATCGACGATTCATCGCCTGTTCATCTTGCCGGTCTAGTCTTGTTATGAGTGAAAAAGAAAAAGCAACTCAACCTGGTTCGGACTTTTCAATGGTATGGAGAATTATTTTCTATTGGCCTTTTCCGCAGCCATGAAATCTAATTACTTATGGCAGATGCTTTCTTAAAAAAATATATTTTTGCAAGTGACTTCGACCAGACACTGAGCTTCAATGATTCCGGGTACGTGCTCAGCGAAATGCTGGGCATACCGCTGGAAGAGTTCGAACGTAAAGCTGTAGGAATGGCCGGATTGAACCTGGTGCAACAGGGCGCCGAGCTGGCGTATCTGCTGCTGCACGACCCCGAATTCCGCATGCGGGTGCGCAAGGAGCACCTGCACGAAGTAGGGAAGCGCATCCGGTTGAAGCAAGATGTTGATCTGCTATACCGGGCGCTGAAAGAGGGCATCGCCGGCTATCACTTCGATTTCTACGTGCTGTCGGCGGCTCCGGTTGAGGTGAGAGGTGATCCGCTCCGCGCTCGAAGGCATTGTGCCTCCCGACCATATCCACGGAACGGAGTTTGCCTACAACAGCGCGGGAGAAATTGAACGCATTGTGCGGGCGGTGGCCGGGTATGGCAAGGTGGCGGTGCTGGACCAGTTGCAGAGCAAACTCGAGATTGGTCCTGACCACACCATCTATGTCGGGGATGGCAGCTCCGATATTCACGTGATGCTGCACTTGAACGCCGGTGATGGGTTGACCATCGCGGTTTCCGACACCTCGCATGTGGCCCAGATTGCGCGGCGCACGGTGCTCAGCAGCAACGCCCTGGCCATCACCGTTCCTATTCTGGAATTGCTGATCGGCTGGGACCGGACAAGAGTCCGCGACTTCTTCAAGGCGCAGGGATTCCTGATTCAGGAATGGGATAAGGTACGTACCGACTGGCTGACCATCCGCCAAGCCAGTCTGGCAGAGAAAGATCCGGGCAAGATCCAGAGTATCGGCGCCGACTAACAAGCTTTTTCCTCCGTTGACTCTACAGGCAACCAGTTGAAAAATATTGGTTGCCTATTTTTATTGGAGGGCCCCGCAGCCAAAACAATTATCCAAAGTCAAAGATGCGGACTCGCGGACAGACGCTGGGCCATCCGCCTCCTATAATTGACAAACATGTCTTCTTCGCCGCCAGGCCGCATTCTGTCGCTCGACGTGGGTTCCAAGACCATCGGACTCGCGGTAAGCGATCCCCTCGGCCTAACAGCCCAGGGCCTTGAAACCATTCGCCGCAAGAACAAGCGCAGCGATTTCGAGCAGTTGCGCCAGGTCATTGCCCGTTATGAGGTGCGCGAAATCGTGGTGGGTAATCCCCTGTACATGAGCGGAGATGCCAGCCCGCAGTCGCGCCGGGTCTCCGAATTCGCTGAGGAGGTGCGCCAGCGCTTCAATCTCCCCGTGCATCTGTGGGATGAGCGGCTGACCTCCACCCAGGCGAACCGCGTGCTGCGCGAAAGTGAAATGAGCATCCGCCGCCGCGCTGAAGTTGTGGACCGCCTTGCGGCGGTGCTTATCTTGCAGTCGTTCCTGGAAAGCCGACAGGTATTGGATAGTCCGCAGTCCGCAGAATAAAAACCAGAAGAGCCTGAGGACTGACTATTCTGCATTGAACAACTGGCCTAGCACTTTCGTTTGTAATCAGTTCTGGATACATGCCGGAGAAATCATCAACGTTCGCATGGCATCGAATACAATAGTTAGAATTTCCTAAATAGGGGCTTCCACACCCAGCATTGCGGCCCAGGGACTGATGGTCAAGTTTTTTTTCAAATTGATTGCTCTCCTTCTGGTGATCCTCGTCATCGCCGCGGGATATCTCGCTTATGTTCTGCTGACACCGGTTGGCTCGAATGAACCTAACTTTGTGCAATTGCATCCGGGCTCTTCCACGCGGCGCATTGCTAAAGATCTGCAGGCAGCAGGCGTGATCCGCAACTGGCGCGCTTTTTGGTTGCTGCACTACTGGAGATCGGAGCCGCTGAAGGCGGGTGAGTACCTGTTTGACCATCCCGCCAATGCCCTGGAGGTCTTCGACCGCCTGGCGCGCGGCGATATCTACGTGCGCGAGGTCACCGTGCCCGAAGGCTACAACATGTGGGATATCGCCGCCGCCGTCGAGGCCGCGGGATTGGGCAAGAAGGAAGATTTCCTGAAGGCGGCGCAGAACGGGCGCGCGCTGATTGCCGACATCGATCCTCAGGCGCGATCGCTCGAGGGCTACCTGTTTCCTGACACCTACCGCTTCACCCGCACACAGTCGGTGCAGGACATGGTGCTGGCCATGGTCCACCGTTTCCGCCAGGAGGCGCAGGCGATGGGACTCAATTCCGACTACCACCGCATTGTTACGATGGCATCCATCGTAGAAAAAGAAACACCCGCGCCCGAGGAGCGGCCCCTGGTGGCCAGCGTTTACTACAACCGGCTGTCACGCGGCATTATGTTCGGCGCCGATCCCACCGTGGTTTACGGATCGCTTCTGGCCGGCCGTTACCGCGGCACCATCTACCAATCTGACCTGCAATTCGACTCACCTTACAATACTTATAAGTACACCGGGCTTCCGCCCGGACCGATCGCCAGCCCCGGACGCGCGGCTTTACAGGCCGCCCTGCACCCCGCAGAGACAGAGTATCTTTATTTTGTGAGCGACAACAACGGGCACAGCCGTTTTGCGCGCACCGCGCAGGAGCATGACCGCAACGTTGCCCAGTATCGCCACTCTGTCGCCAACTCACAGCCGAATCACTAAAGTTACAAGCACGGCCAAAAGACAAGGCACAGCCGGGGAACAGCCTGCTCTCCTCTAATTGAATCTAGTCAGCGGCAGGACACAGCCGGGAACGGCTGCGCCACACAACCTTGGACGATTCGAACAGCCCGGCAGAGGCGGAATCCCATTGCCGCTTGCCGCGCTGTACTACACGATTTCTCTCTCCATCCGCCTCGTAAAAAACTTTACATTTTCGCGCTGCCCGAAATGCATAAAATGCGTCTCACTTATTTATACTAATGAATTCGATACTAATGAATCCGCCTGCCGTATCTGGGGCCCAGGTGTAGGCATAATGAGTCGTTTTCTTCGTCTGGCTTTCATCGCCGTCATACTGCTGTCATTCACCGGCTGCTTTTTCCGCTCGCACCGGCTTGAACAGCGCATCAGCACGGCCAATCTCCAGCAAGCGAGCAAAGACCAGTTGGTGGAATTCATTAACAAACAGGCGGGCCAGATCACGACGCTTAACGCCACGGTGAATATCTCTCCGGCCGTAGGCGGAAGCAAGAAGGGCGAGGTCACCGAGTACACTGACGTTCCCGGCTATGTGCTGGTGCGCAAGCCCGGCATGCTGCGCATGATCGGGCTGGTGCCGGTGGTCCGCAACCGCATGTTTGACATGGTGAGCAACGGCACCAGCTTCTGGCTTTCCGTCCCGCCCAAGAATAAATTCATTGTCGGCCGCAATGACGTGATTCATCCCAGCCACAGCGCGCTGGAAAACCTGCGCCCCCAGGCAATTATGGATGCCTTGCTATTGCACGAGATTGACGCGTTGAACGAGATTTCGGTCCTGGAAAACACCACCGAACCCGTGCTCGAGGCCAAGAGCAAGAAGCAGGTGGAAGAGCCCGACTATACCCTTGACGTGATCAGCAAGAGCGGCAACGACTGGACCCTTTCCCGCAAAATCATCTTCAGCCGCCAGGACCTTCTGCCCAACCGGCAAATCATTTACGACAAGAATGGCAATGTGGCCACCGACGCGCGCTATGAGAAGTACAACAACCTGAACGGTATTAACTTTCCCACGAAAATCACCATCAACCGTCCGCAGGAAGAATATGACATCATTCTCGATGTCACCAAGGCCAGGTTCAACGAGCCGCTCAAAGACGAGCAGTTTCAGTTAGCGCAGCCGCCTGGCTCGCAGTTGGTCAGGCTCGACCTGCCCGAAACCGAGCGCATGGAGATTCCCCAGCCTCCGCACCCGAAAAAGAATGAAAAGAAGGGCTCATCATCACGCGGGACCGGAGCTCGTGGCGGCGACGATTCCTCGCCGTCTTCATCCGATCAACCCCAGGAGAACGATCAACCCCAGGAGAGCACACATTGAACAAGCTGGTGATCTCAAATCTCGTACACCGGCCATTGCGCTCGCTGATCAGCGTTACTGCGATCGCGGTGGAAGTGACATTGATTCTGGTGGTTGTGGGGCTTTTACTGGGCATCCTCGATGACTCCAAGCGCCGCCAGGCGGGCGTTGGCGCAGACGTGATCGTGCAGCCGCCGGGCGCTTCGGTCATTGGCATGATGACGAGTGCCCCGGTCTCGATCAAGCTGGCTGATAAAATTCGGCCCTTGCCTCACGCGGCCGCAGTGACCCCCCTGGTAACCCAATTCAGTTCTGCCGGCAGGGTCGAAGTACTTTATGGAATTGACCTAAAGAGCTTTGAAGAGGTAGGTGGCCCCCTGCATTACCTGGAAGGCGGTCCTTTTCAGAAATCGGACGATGTTCTGGTGGATGACTTTCTGGCAAAATCCGACAATCTTCATCCTGGCTCCAAAATTGAAATGTTGAACCATACGTTCAACGTCAGCGGCGTGGTGGAAAACGGACGCGGCGCCCGCAAATTCCTGCAGCTCACGACCTTGCAAGATCTGCTAGGGGCACAAGGCAAGGCTTCGATCTTTTATGTAAAGGCCGACGATCCTGATAACGCGCAGCTTGTCGTGGACGAGATCAAGAAAATCAGTGGCATGCAGGATTTCACCGTTCGCACCATGAAAGAGTGGCTTACCATGATGACCCCGGATAACATCCCTATGTTCTCCACATCGATTCGAGTGGTCATTGGGGTGGCCGTCATCATCGGATTTATCGTCATCTTTCAGGCAATGTATACCGCCGTGATGGAGCGTACGCGTGAGATCGGCATTCTCAAATCCCTGGGCGCCTCCAAGGCTTATATCGTCAATGTGGTGCTGCGCGAGACCATCTTGCTGGCGCTGACCGGGATTGCGCTCGGCATCGTGATCAGCGCCCTGGCGCAGCGCGGCATCCACCTCCGCTTTCCTACGCTTCAGCCCGAGATGCCGGTCCACTGGATTGTGAATGCAGTGTTGATCGCACTGGTGGGCGCCATTGTGGGCGCAATTTATCCTGCCTTCAAGGCCGCGCAAAAAGATCCGATTGATGCCTTGGCTTACGAATAATTGCAAGCTATCTGGCTTTTCTCTGTGCCTCTGTGTCTCTGTGGTGAACCCTACTACGCTCGGCTTTCTTGTGCATGGCCGCAAGAGCCTCTAATATTGAAATACACATGCGTCTTACGTCGCTCCTCAACATCTCCGGCACCCAGCGCCGTCTCAATACCTATCGTTACTACGACCTGCTGGTGCACGTGTTCGTGGTGATCCTGCTGATCTCCAACATCGTTGCTCCAAAAATCTGTGCTTTTGGACGCTGGCGTGTCAGCGGCGCCGAGATCCTGTTTCCCATCACTTACATCTTTGGCGACATCTTCACCGAAGTTTATGGATACGCCGGCTCGCGCCGCGCCATCTGGCTGGGATTTTTTTCCTCGGCCCTGCTGGCGGGAATGGGCACGATTGTGGTGCACTTGCCCGCGGCGCCTGACGTCAACAACCTGCATATGCAGGAAGCTCTGTCTGCAGTCCTGAATTACATTCCTCGCGTGCTGGCCGCCAGCCTCATCGCCTTCTGGGGTGGAGAGTTCGTCAACTCTTATGTCATGGCCAGGATGAAGCTGCTCACCAACGGCCGCTGGCTATGGACGCGCACCGTCGGTTCCACCGTTGCAGGGCAAGCCGTGGATACCACGCTGGTGGTTACCCTGTTATTTGCCGGCCAGGTCCCATGGATCACCATCGGCACCGTCATCGTCTCCGAGTACCTGTTTAAAGTGGTTTATGAAGTATTGGCCACCCCGCTTACCTATTGGATTGTGAACGCGCTCAAGCGCGCCGAAGGCGTGGATGTCTATGACCGCGACACCAGCTTCAATCCGTTTGGCAAGGAGCAGGTGAAGGATTCGCAGGCAGCGACGGCCTAGATTCGGGCCCAGAGTTTGACCTGTCTGTTCGAATTAATAATTAATAAAGACGAAAGGTCATCGAGACATTCATCTGTACCGCAACCGGCCGTCCGTCCTTTGTGGCGGGCTCGAATTTCCATGTTGAAAGTGCATGTATGGCCTGTTCGTCCAACCCCAGACCCAAACATTGATTAATCCTGATGCGGGCGACGTTGCCGTTTTGATCGACCACGCACGAGAGCGTAACGTCCCCTTGGTATTTTGCCTTTCTTGCCTCCTCCGAATACTCGGGATCAGGGGTATGGATCGGTTTAGGCGCAGTGAAGCCATTTTCTCTTCTGAAATCGGACACCGGATTTTGCAGAGCTCTGGCCGCATCTTTTGCCATCCAAACATCTGGAATAAGTTTTCCGAGATCATCTTCCCGGGTCAAGAATATCTTTGTCAGAATACCCGACAACGATTCTTCGTCCATCTGTGCCGGATCAAGCTGAACTTCAACCTGCACCTCCTGGAGCTCAGTTGCAAGTGGTGAAATTTGCCTTTTTTGCATGTCATAAACGCCGAAAACCCGGGGTCCACGCAGGATCAGCTTGTCTTTTTTCACTTCCAACTTGCGGACTTCTATTTGTGCCGCCGACCAGCATCCTTCGTAGCCAATCGTTCTGTCACCCTGAAGCAGGTTGCCCTGGGAATTAAACGTGAGGTGGTCTCCGCCATAAAAATTGCGGATCATGAAGACTTTTTTGAGAAATCGCTCTTGCAGATGTTTTTGCAAATCCTTGGTTTCATCGGCGTGAAGCGGGACAAAAGAGAGTAGAAGGAACGACAGCATACCTATCCGAACTTGCATAAGTAGTCTCACTATGTGATTTTGGAGTTGCTGCAATAGGCTACCACTTTGGCCTGAGACTTGGTTCATTTTGGTTCACTAGAGAGTTACGTCCGCATTCCCGCGTTGACATCCCTCTTGCCCGTAGGCTATCCTTAAATCTCTGTAGGTCTGCAGTTGGCCCGCCCGTGGGGTGGTTCCGTGAATTGTCTCCGGAGCCGGCCCAAGTTGCTGTAATCGAGAGCGGTTTTCTGCGGTTCTTTCATTATTTTTTCTTTCATTTTGAGTGGGAGAAAGTTTATGTCTACGTATTTCCCCGGAGAGGGCGAAATCGCGCGCAAGTGGTATGTGGTCGATGCCGATGGGCAAATCCTCGGACGTCTGGCCGCCCGCGTGGCGCGCATCCTGACCGGCAAAGAGAACGCCGCTTACACGCCTTTTCTGGATACCGGCGACCACGTTGTGGTTATTAACGCTGAAAAAATCCGCGTCACGGGTCTGAAAAGCGAACAGAAGATGTATCACCGCTACACCGGTTATCCGGGCGGCTTGAGGTCAGAGCAGCTTCGCAAGCGCTCCGCGCGCCGGCCTGAAGCGGTGGTCGAAGGGGCCATTTTGGGAATGCTGCCCAAAACAAAGCTGGGACGCGCCATGGCCTCTAAGCTGAAAGTTTATCGTGGCGATAAACATCCACACGCCGCACAGAAGCCTCAGGCTCTGAAGCTGACATAAGGATTAAGGACTGATCAATGGCAGAAACGGTTCAATACTACGGCACGGGACGGCGCAAATCGAGCGTGGCTCGAGTTTTTCTGCGTCCCGGCTCAGGCGAGTTCACGGTGAATGGCCGTGCTTTCGACCAATATTTCGTGACGGATTCGCAACGCGGCGCCGCCAAACAGCCGTTGCTTTCTTCCGAGACAGCCGCCACTTTTAACGTGGTGGCCAACGTTTCCGGCGGCGGTGTGAATGGACAGGCAGACGCCGTCCGCATGGGCATCGCCCGCGCGCTGCTCGAGTTCAACGCTGAGCTGCGCAAGAAGCTGAAGACCGAAGGCTTCCTCTCGCGCGACTCGCGCGGCAAAGAGCGCAAGAAGTACGGGCAGAAGGGCGCCCGCAAGCGCTTCCAGTTCTCCAAGCGCTAATTTTGCGCTTAACGGGCCGAATCCGATGTGGGTTCGGACTGGAGAACAGAAAAAAGTTTTTGGTCCAAGTCAGTCTGTATTGGACTAAGAAGAAGTACTGAGTACTGATAACTGAGTACCGAAGTACCGAAGTACTGTAGTTAAAATCTTCCCGCACTCGTTTCATGGTGCGGGTGGCGGGAATGTAATCCCGAGCGATACAGGCCGCAATGGGCCCCGCAAGGGATGCAATCCAATTTCAAAGGAGGGTTGTTTTGGCGACAATTACCATGAAAGAGCTGCTCGAAGCGGGTGTCCACTTCGGGCATCAAACCAAGCGCTGGAATCCCAAGATGAAGGAATACATCTTCGGAGAGCGCAACGGCATTTACATCATTGACCTGCAGAAGACGCTGAAGATGTTCAAGGACGCGTCCAAGTATGTGCAGGACGCGGCTGCGGATGGCAAGGTCATCCTTTTCGTCGGCACCAAGCGCCAGGCGCAGGAAGCCATCTCCGAAGAGGCCACCCGGTGCGGCATGTTCTACGTGAACAACCGCTGGCTGGGCGGGCTGCTCACCAACTGGGTAACGGTGCAGAAGTCAGTCAAGCGGCTCAAAGAGCTGGATGAAATGGCGACCGATGGCCGCTACGAGTTGCTGCCCAAGAAAGAAGTCATCAAGCTGGAGCGCGAACGCAAGCATCTGCAGGCGAACCTGGCGGGCATCAAAAACATGAACCGCCTGCCCGATATCCTGTTCGTGGTTGATTCCAACAAAGAGCAGATTGCCGTCAAGGAAGCGCGCAAGCTGGGCATTCCGGTGGTCGCCGTAGTCGATACCAATTGCGACCCTACCGAAGTGGATATGGTCATTCCCGGCAACGATGATGCGTTGCGCGCCATCCGGCTGTTTACCGCCAAGATTTCCGAATCCATCTCCGAGGGCATGCAGGCTGCAATGAAAGCCGGCGAGCTGGCTGTGCCGGCTGAAGGCGAAGCTGCCGCGGCCCCGGCTGAGGCCGCTCCCGCCTCATACGACCAGGAAGGCAAAGAGTATCCCGGCGAACCGAGTGAAGCTGAAGTTGGGGCGCCGCCCGAATCCGATGAAATCAGCATGGAACAGGTCCTGGAGCAGACTGCTGCCAACAAAGGACGCAAGAATCCGCAGGCCGCCTCGGCTGCGGTTGATGCCACGCCGGACAAGGTCGAATCGCACACGGTATAACCCAGCGTAGTCCTGCCTCCTCTTGCGGAAGCAGAAAAGGCCACGGATTTTCACGGATCAGCACGGATCCTTTAAATCGAAATCCGTGCTGCTCTCTGAGCATGCGTGGCCTTTATCACGCTTAGAGAAACACAAACGAACTTATTTGACAGAAAGGCATTACAGACAATGGGTACGAGTACCATGAACATATCCGCCGCCCTGGTAAAGGAACTCCGCGAGAAGACCGGAGCTCCCATGATGGATTGCAAGCAGGCGCTCTCCGAATCCAAGGGCGATGTTGAAGGCGCCATCGTATACCTGCGCAAGAAGGGAATTGCCACGGCTGCCAAGAAGGCCGCACGCGTTACCAGCGAAGGCTCCGTTGCCAGCTACATTCACGCCGGCGGCAAGATCGGAGTGCTGCTCGAGGTCAACTGCGAGAGCGACTTCGTGGCCCGCAATGAAATCTTCCAGAGCTTGGTGCACGATATCGCTATGCACATCGCGGCTTCTGATCCCAAGTTTGTGCGCAAAGAAGATGTGACCGCCGTCGATTTCGAGCGCGAGAAAGAAATTTATCGTGCGCAGGCAGCCGCTACCGGCAAGCCTGCCAACGTGGTGGAAAAGATCGTCGAAGGCAAGATGTCGAAGTTTTATGAGGAGGTCTGTCTGCTCGACCAGCCCTTCATCAAAGACCAGACCATCTCCGTCGGCCAGCTCATTGCCACTACCATCGGCAAGCTGGGCGAGAACATCTCCGTGCGCCGCTTTGCCCGCTTCAAGGTCGGCGATGCGGGCGAAACCATCGCCGTTACCAAGCCTGCCGCCGAGCCACAGGAGAAGTAGGGAACAGCCGTAACTCTTAACCAGAATTTAATCATCCAGCAAAAACCCGATGTTTATCATCGGGTTTTTCTATTTCACCGCGATTTCACCGTCCGATCCGCCATCGGAACCCGCCACCTGCGATAAAATACAGATTCGAGGAAGCAAATCCCGCGCTCCAAAGGACATCCTCTGACTGTCGCATTCAAACGCATCCTGCTGAAGCTTTCCGGCGAGGCCCTGGCCGCCAGGCAAGGTTTTGGAGTTGACGTCATCCGCATCCATGAGATCGCCGCTGAAATCAGAGAAGTGCACAGCCTGGGCGTGGAGATTGCCATCGTGGTTGGCGGCGGCAATTTTTTCCGCGGGGTGGCCGAGCAGGCGCGCGACATGGACCGCGTCTCAGCCGACCACATGGGCATGCTGGCCACTGTGATTAACGCTCTGGCTCTGCAGGATGCGCTCGAGAAGCAGTCGATTTTCACCCGGGTCATGAGCGCCATTGAGATGAACCAGGTGGCCGAGCCCTTCATCCGCCGCCGTGCCATCCGGCACCTGGAGAAAGGCCGCGTCGTGATTTTTGCCGCCGGTACCGGCAGCCCTTACTTTTCCACGGACACCGCCGCTTCGCTTCGCGCCATGGAAATCAAGGCCGACGCGATTCTTAAAGCCACCAAGGTGGAGGGTATCTACGATGCCGATCCCAACCTTGTGAAAGACGCTACCATGTTCGACAAGATCACCTACCTGGAATTTCTCAAGCGCGGATTGAAGGTCATGGATTCAACCGCTATCAGTCTCTGCCGCGATAACAGCCTGCCTATCGTGATCTTTAATTTGAACAAGTCGGGTAATATCCGCCGCGTGGTTACCGGAGAGAAGGTCGGTTCGCTGGTTATGGCCTAGCAGGCATGCGGGACAACGTTTATTTTGTGCGCTCCGCTTCGCTACGCGCATGCCTTCGGCAGATCGGTGTTGTTTATTTTCAGCAGCTTAGCGGCACCCACGGCACGCCGGGGCAGGCGGGATGAATCCGTGCCCTGACACGTCTTCATGCCCATAGAGCGTTTTTCAGCAACCCGCTAGAGCCTGGAACAGGGTTCCGCAAGGGGACCGCAATTGGTATTAATAAATCGCAAATAATTCCGTTACAATATCTCCTTCAGTTCCCCCCTCGGCAGAACTTTATGGCGGAACAAACGTACAAGCCTGGCGAGGTTGTTCCCAAAGCGGGACTCTATCTTGTCCTGCACCATGAGCATCGCAAAAACCATGAAGTGACCTTGTTTAAGGGCGAGCAGTTTCCTCTTTGCCGGCGCTGCGGCGAAAAAGTGCGCTTTCACCTGGTGCTGATGGCTACCCACATTGGCGAAGATGCTGATTTTCGGCTCAAGAAGAGCCGGAGGCACTCTCAAGGCAGTCACTAGAAGCTGTCTGGTGAGATGGAATCCCAGTTTTGACGGGCAGATTCATACGTCGCGATTTGTAACATCTTCAAAGAAATTGTTAAATATGATATTTTCATCGGTTCATCTCAACAAGTTCGCTTTATCGTGAGGATCAAGACCATGGGCTCTGCCAGATTGCAAGGGGCTGTACCGCCACTCCGTCCGGGGAGAGTGCGTTTTCGCTGCGCTGACGAGCGCTCGCGCCGCCGCCCCCATCATAAAGGACGCCTGCAAGGCGGCCCGGCGTACTCCGCCGGGAGCACCGTGCTCGAAACCGGTATCTATGAAGTTACGCACAATCAAGCCCACCGCGATCTTCATGACGTTGTGATGCTGGCCGGCGACGTTTTCCCCGCCTGCGATACCTGCAATACCCGGGTGCGTTTCCGCCTGGTGCGCACCGCGCCCTATATTTTTCAGGACCCCGACTTCGAGAGCCAGGAAGACGAATAACTCGCGCGGCCTGCTCGCCGCTCTGAGTCGAACTATTCCACCCTGCTGGACTATAATGCCAGCCGCGATTCGCGACAGCTTCGCCGCACCGGCCCCGCGGATGCTGATCATGTCTTTCGTTGATAGCGAAATCCCTGCCGCGGTAACAACCCATTCCAAGGAGGGCAACCATGTCCACATCAAAGTCTAGCCATGGACTTGAGTCCAACTGTGTTTCACACAATCGACCAGTGGATCGCCGCACGTTTCTTCACGGCGCCGTAACCGGCGCTGCCATGCTGGCTGTGCCGCGCTGGGCTTATGCAGAGGAGCGCAATCTCGACCCCATCTGGCAACAGATCGAGAAGCGCCATGACGAATCCGTACAGCGCTTACAACAGTGGATCCGGCAGCCCTCGATTGCCGCCGAGAATAAAGGAGTTAACGAAGGCTGCGAGCTGACCATGCAGTTTCTCCGCGATGCTGGATTCGGTGAGGTCACAAAAATCCCGACCGACGGCCAGCCCGGCATCTTTGCCACGCTCGACGCTGGCGCTCCCCGCACCCTGGGACTCTATTTCATGTATGACGTGAAGCAGGTCGATCCTTCCGAGTGGTCATCGCCGCCGTGGGATGCGGCACTGGTGGAAAAGCCCGGTTTGGGAAAAGTAATCGTCGGCCGGGGCGCGGTCAATCAGAAGGGTCCGGAAGCCGCATTTCTCGCCGCACTCCATGCCATTCGCGGCGCGGGAAGTAAGCTCCCGGTGAATCTGGTGCTGGTGGCGGAAGGCGAAGAAGAGATCGGCTCTCCACATTTTCCCCAGATCGTGCGCCGGCCCGAGGTGTTGGCCGCGCTCCAGCGCTGCAGCGGGATTTTCATGCCCTCGGCGGAACAGGATCTCGATGGCAAAGTCACTATGACTCTCGGCGCCAAGGGCGTAGTTGAACTCGAGCTGGTCTCCAGTGGCGAGCGCTGGGGACGCGGCCCGCGCAAAGACGTTCACTCCAGCAACAAGGCGCGGCTCGACAGCCCAGCCTGGCATTTAGTGGAAGCCCTCGCCACGCTGGTCTCTTCCGATGGAAACGATCCAGCCATTGAAGGCTTCGCCGATAAAGCGCGCCCGCTTTCCTCTTCCGAGAAGACGATGATTGCCGCCGCCGCCCGCCGCCTCGACGAGCAGGTGGCAAAGAAGCAGCTCGGCGTGGAGCATTGGGTGCACGATGTGAGCTGGCAGCAGGCGCTTGAGCTGCTGATGTCGCGGCCTACCGTCAACATCGAGGGTCTGGTGGGCGGCTACACCGGACCGGGCGGCAAAACCATTCTTCCCCATCGCGCGGTGGCAAAAATTGACATGCGGCTGGTTCCAGATATGAAGGCGCTGGAGGCGCTCGCGGCGCTCAAAGCCCATCTCGCCAAACGAGGTTTCGGCGACATTGAAGTCAACATGACCGGTGGTTACGACCCCAACAGCACTTCGGCTGATACCGCTCTCATTCGCGCTCAAACCGCCGTTTACCGGCGGGACGGAATTGATGCCATCGTGCTGCCGCGCAGTGCCGGCTCCTGGCCCGGTTATGTCTTCACAGGGGAACCGCTGCACCTCGCAGCAGGACACTTTGGTCTCGGTCACGGAAGCGGCGCCCACGCCCCGGATGAGTACTACGTCATCGAATCAAAAAACCCTCAGGTTCAGGGCATTGATGGCGCGGTGCGCTCTTTCGTGGAGTATCTCTATGAAATGGCTGCCGCGAAGTGAGGAGGGTGTCCTCGCACTGGCATAGAGAGCTGGAATCTGAGATTTGCTCTGCGTTCCTCAGCGCTCTCTGCGGCTATTGATGCCTGCATAAATTATGTGCTATTGCGTCGCTTGCGACGCAGGGTGGGAGCCCCCGGCTTTAGCCGGGGGTAAGGGTTCTTAAGAATTTGGGCTTTAGCCCTGGCCTCTTTTGAGTAGGACATTATTTAAACAGGCATCAATAATCTCTTATCTTACGACTGGGAACCGGCAACTGGCGACTGGCAACTGTTTGAGCACTGGCTCCCGGAAACTGCAGACCCGCGATAAATGCCACCGCAGCGGTTGCCAGCAGAAGATGTCCGGCGAAAAAACTGCCAAGAAACGTGTAGAGAAGCAGAGCGG
>WNFJ01605127.1_pt1 | contig 17207 bp, 19 predicted proteins | sample 5400461 | NCBI WGS metagenome assembly WNFJ01 (sample SAMN13153349, study PRJNA577476) | soil metagenome | isolation source: 115 cm saprolite on Douglas fir-dominated hillslope | place: USA:California | collected 2013-09-17 | reverse complement strand
CGAAGTTCTTCCGCGAAATGCCGGTCAAAATCGATGGCGAATTCGCGCGAAATCTCGTCCTTGATCACGATGGTGTGACATAGCAGGCGGCTGATGACGGTGCGGCGCAGACGATCCTCGTTCGAAAGCTGATAGCCCCGCATGGTAGCGAGGCCCCGTTCGGCCACGGCCTTTTCCCAGGAAGGAATATCCCGGTAATTTTGCGCGTAAGCGTCTTGAATGCCGCTGATCGCGGTAATGCCCATCCCGTAGAGGTCGGCGCCCGCTTTGGTGGTGTAGCCCTGAAAATTGCGGTGCAGCGTGCGATTTTGTTGCGAAACGGCGAGCTCGTCCCCGGGCCTCGCAAAGTGGTCCATACCAATGTAGAGATAGCCGGCTTCGAGAAACTTGAGCAGGCCCACGCGGAAGATCTCAAATTTTTGCATGCCTTCAGGGAGATGCGCGGCGAAAGAGCCTTGCTGCTTCTTCAACCATGGCACGTGCGCGTAGCTGAAGAGGGCTATGCGATCCGGGGCGAGTCCAAGAATCTGATCTACGGTGTGGGCAAAAGTGTCTGCCGTTTGGTAGGGAAGGCCGTAAATCAAATCGACGTTGATGCTATCAAAGCCGAGATCGCGCGCGGCGAAGAGCAGGTCGCGCGTCATTTCGTAAGGCTGGATGCGGTGCACCGCCTCTTGCACATCGCCATGGAAGTCCTGAATGCCCATGCTGAGACGGTTGAAGCCGAGCTTGCGCAGAGTTTCGAGATGCTCGCGGGAGGTCACACGGGGGTCGACCTCGATGCCAATTTCACTGTCGGAGTCGAAATGAAAATGCTCTTTGGTGAATGCGAACAGGTCCTCGATCTGTTCGGGCGTCAGGTACGTCGGAGTGCCCCCGCCCCAATGGAACTGGACCACCGGGCGATTCTTCGAGACGCTGCGGCTGACGCGTTCCATCTCCCGCTTCAACACGTCAAGATAGGGTGGCGCGACACTCTTGTTCTTTTGGATGACGACGTTGCATGCGCAAAAGAGGCAGAGACTTTCACAGAAGGGAATGTGCATGTACAGCGAAACGGGGGTCCTGGCACGCTCTGCCTCTTCGTGGACCCGTTCGAGATCGGCCGGACCGAAAGCATCGTTCCAGACCGGCGCGGTGGGATAGCTGGTATAGCGCGGCCCCGGACGATTGTATTTGGCGAGAAATTCCTCGCCGACGTGGAGCTCACCGCTCATTTGTTGCAGGCTTGGATGTGCGAGTGTCATGCTTGGCGTCTCCTACCTCACCAGCGCAGCGGGTCTTGCGTGGTGAAGCAGCGCTTGTTGGCCCGTCTCGATAAATAGCTGGGCATTCTCGACCGGCGTATGCTGCAAAATGCCGTGGCCAAGGTTGAGGATGTGACCGTGGCCACTGAGGGAGTTAATGGCGCCCAGAGTTACTTCGCGAATTTTCTCATGAGGGCCAAACAAGACCGCCGGATCGACATTGCCCTGCAACGCGATTTTTGGACCCAGCGTCTTTCGAATCTCGGCTAAGTCAACGCGCCAATCGACGCCGAGCACATTCGCGCCGGAACGCGCCGCGGCGGAGAGCAGATGTTGTGATGCCTTGGTGTAATAAATCACGGGAACCGAGCCGCTGAGGCCCGCGATGATCTCCTGGACGGCGGGGAGCGCGAAGTCCTCGTAGTCCTGCAAATTCAGTTCGCCGCACCAGGTATCAAACAATTGCACGGCGGTTGCCCCTGCCGCGATTTGGGCCTTCAGATAGGGAATGGTTGCCTGAGCGATGCGATGGAGCAGCTCGCGAAAGGTTTTCGGTTCATGGTAGAGGAAGCTCTTAACCGTGGCGAATCCTTCCGTGGTCTTGCCTTCCACCATGTAGCAGGCAAGAGTCCACGGAGCACCCGCAAAACCCAAAACGGGAACCTCTGGACCGATGGATTTCACGATCCGCCGGATGGCTTCGGGCAGGAAGCCCGTTTCCGTTTCAGGGTCAAAGATCTTGAGCCGAGCGACATCCGCCTTGGAGCGCACTGGATTCGGCAAGTTTGGCCCGGCGTCGCCGAGTTCCAACTGCAGGCCCATGGCTTCGGCTGGAATTAAAATGTCCGAGAAAACGATCACTGCATCAACTCCAAGCCTGCGAAAGGGCTGGATGGAGACTTCGACCGCAAGTTGCGGCGTCTTACAAACCTCAAGGAATGCATGCTTTGCGCGGATTTCGCGGTATTCAGGAAGGTACCGGCCTGCCTGGCGCATCATCCAGACTGGAACTCGCGGAAGTGCTTCTCCGCGGCAGGCGCGAAGGAATAACTCTTTTCGGTTAATCGAGGCCGATTGTGGGGTCATATTTCGCCTGACACATCTAAGGATAGCAAATCCCAGCCGGTCTTGCTGATACGAGTACCAAGGCATTATCGAATTGTGCCAGCGCCTGCAAGGGTGGGCTATACTCGAAATGTTGAAGAATCAGCTGAGTACTGTGGAGAAGGGAATTTGTTAATTCGGAGCGGGGCAGGATGAGCCAGGAACTCGGGTACAAAGAATGAATCATTTTTTCCCCATTTTGACTGCGTTTGCCTATCTCTTGAGTTTTGGCCTGTATGTTCGATTCCTGGCTACGGGGAAGAATCTCACGGGTAGATTAGGCACACTGCTCTTGGGGCTGGGCCTGGTGGCGCACTATTTTGCGCTTTTGGAGAGGTCCCGGGGTTTGCATACGGTTCCGTACCATGACTTGTACGGATCCATGTCGCTATTCGGCTGGCTTCTGGCACTGACTTATCTGGGCCTGGAGCTGTATCACCGGCAGCAATCTGTCGGGGCCTTCGTTATGCCCTTTATTCTGGCGTTCTTTCTCGCCGCGCATCTTGCGCCGGCCGACCGGCTTTCGCCGCCCGCGGCGCACGGGGCCACGTTTGCGTTTCACGTTACGTTAAGCATCCTCGCGTATGCCGCGTTCGCGCTCTCTTTTGTTCTCAGCCTTATATTTCTGGGAGAGGAACGCCTGCTTCGAAGCCACAAACTTGGCAACATGGTCTGGCGGTTGCCGCCGCTTGAATTGCTGGAGCGCATGAGCAAGTCGAGCGTTCTGGTGGGGCTGGTTTCCATTGCGATTGGAACGGCATTGGGATTCGTCTGGGTGGACCGGCTGAGCAGCGAATATTCGTTTTACGATCCGAAATACGTGGTCACGCTGCTCGTGCTGCTGCTGTATGTGCTTTACCTCCGTCTGGCGGGCACTGGGGCGTGGCGTGGGGCGCGGGCTTCAAGATTGTGCATCTTCAATTTCTTGATCGTGGTGCTGAGCTTTACGGTCGTAAATCTATATCTCTCGCATAGCCACCGCTACTTTTAGGAGCGAACGAACCTCGGTATGGAAATTGTTCTTGTGGGACTGAATCACCGCACGGCGCCCGTTGAGGTGCGTGAGAGGGTGTCTTTCACGGCCGAGCAGGCCCGGCGGGCGGCTGAAGAACTGCGCGCGCGGGGAATTCTCGAAGAAACGCTGGTGCTCTCCACGTGCAATCGCAGCGAGGTGTACGGCGTGCCGCCGGAATCCTCCCATGAGTGTGCCCCGGGACTTTCTACTTTTCTGAGCGAGTTCCATTCGGTGCGTCCGGATATCCTCAGCGTGTCGCTCTATCACCACTACGATCACGAGGCCGTGAGGCATCTCTTTCGAGTTTCCGCGGGCCTCGATTCCATGCTCCTTGGCGAAGCGGAGATCCTGGGGCAGGTGCGTGAAGCGTATCGTTTCGCGCACGAGCAAGGCGCGACAGGGCCCGTGCTGAATCGCCTCTTCCAGGGTGCACTGGAAGTCGGGAAGCGCGTGCGCACGGAAACAGAGCTTGGCACGCGGCCAATGTCCGTAGCTTCCGCCGGGGTGAAACTGGCAGAACGCATTTTTGGAAAACTGAACGAGCGGAAGGCGCTGGTACTCGGAGCGGGCACGATCAGCGAGCAAGTGGTCTCTCAACTCCGGGATCGTGGGATCGCGCAGCTCCATGTGATGAACCGCTCGCGGGACCGCGCGGACGAGCTGGCCAAACAGTTCGGCGGAAAGGTCGTCGGGTGGGGTGAGTGGGGAACAGCGCTGCAATCGCCAGACGTGGTGGTGTCGTCGGTCAGCTCAGATGAAGCAGTTCTGCGCCGCGATATCGTTGAGCGAGCGATGGCGGCGCGCGGAAATCGCGCGTTGTTCCTGATGGACCTGGGCGTGCCCCGGAATATTGACCCCAGCGTTGGGGAGCTCTACAACGTCTACGTTTACAACACGGATGACCTGAGCGAGATCGTGCAGCAGAATCGCAACGCTCGCGAAAGCGAGATTCCCCGAGCTCAGGGCATCGTCGACGAGCATGTGACCAAATTCCTCTCCTGGCAGGCGAGCGTCGAGCTGGTCGGGCTTGTGGATGCACTGCGCGTGAAGATGAGGGAGGAACGTGCGTCATTCATCCGGTCACGCATGGAGCCGATGAAGCATCTGACGGAGACGGATCGCGCTCACGTGGAAAAATTGATGGATGAGATGCTGGAGAAGCTGCTTCTGGGGCCGGCGGAACGCTTACGAGGCGAAAAAGAATTGCGGCGAAAGATTCAAAACGTCGAAGCATTGCGCGATCTGCTTCTGTAGAACCGGGAGAAGACGTGAGAATCCTGCGGAGTGGCACGCGCGGCAGCATGCTTGCCAAATGGCAGGCGGAATCCGTTCGCAAGAAACTGTTTGCCGCCACCGGGATGGAAGCGGAAATTGTCATCATCAAGACCAGCGGCGATAAGATGCAGCAAGCGCCACTGACCCAGATTGGCGGCAAGGGAATTTTTATCAAAGAGCTGGAGGAGGCGTTGCTGGAGGAAACGATCGATCTTGCGGTGCACAGCGTGAAGGACGTACCGACCGACATTCCTTCCCGGCTCATGTTTCCTGCGGTGTTCCGACGCGATGATGTGCGCGATTGCCTGGTAGGCTCCACGCTGGCGAATCTGCGGCAGGGAGCGCGTGTGGGAACGAGCAGTCTGCGGCGGCAAGCGCAGCTGAAACACCTCCGGCCAGACCTCGATCTCCGCGACCTGCGTGGAAACGTGGACACTCGATTGAGAAAAGTGGAGAGCGGAGAATATGAAGCGGTGATGGTTGCCAAAGCGGGCCTGGATCGTCTCGGTTTGAGCCAACGGATTTCGGAGGTGCTCTCGCCGGAAGTCTGCATGCCGGCGGTGGGGCAAGGCGCTATCGCGGTGGAGTGCCGGTTGAAGGACACGGAAGCGGGAGACCTCTTGGCGCCATTGGACGACGCCGAGACTCGGACGGCGATCATTGCGGAGCGCGCACTCCTGGCGGCATTGCAGGGCGGGTGCCAGGTCCCGCTGGGCGCGTGGGCGCGCATCGAGCGCGGCGAACTATTGCTCGACGCCTGCGTTTGTTCCGTGGACGGAGTGCAATACGTGAAGCAGCGCGCCACCTCTCCGCCGGATCAGGCGGCGCAACTTGGAGAGCACATGGCGCGGGTGCTAATCGAGGCGGGCGCGCAGTCGATTCTGGAAGAAGTGAGCCGCCAGCGTGCCTAAAGCATCTCCAAGCACCTTGGCCGGCAAGCGAATTGTGATAACACGTTCGGCGGCGCAGAGTGAAGTCCTGGCGAGGGTACTCTCCGAACGTGGAGCTATTCCCGTGGTTCTTCCGCTGGTGGCGTTCGCAGACCCGCAAGACTTCGCGCCGCTTGACAAAGCGATCGCGGAAATCCAGCAATTTGATTGGATCATTCTCACCAGCGCGCAAGCGGTTCGCGCGGTGGTAAAGCGCAGCCAAGAGCTGAAGCGCAGCCTGATTCACGCGGGGAGCAAGCTGCGAATCGCTTCCGTCGGTCCCGTAACCGCGGAAGTTGCTCGGCAAGGCGGACTTCCCGTCGAATTTATTGCGGAGACGCACAGCGGTGCGGCGCTGGCGGAGGAGCTGGGGAACCAGCTTCGTGGAGCGAAAGTATTCTTGCCGCGGAGCGATCGTGCAAATCCGGATTTGCCGCGGACGTTGAAGCGCCACGGCGCGCAGGTCACGGAAGTGATCGCCTACTGCACGCTTCGGCCAACCGATGCGGAGCAAAGAAATTTAAGACAGATAGCCGAGGATACGGCGGACGCGGTTCTATTTTTTAGCCCATCGGCCGTCCAACATTTCGCTGAGCTCTTTGGGGGCGAGCAACTGCGCGCTCTACAAGATAAACTGGCGATTACGGCGGTTGGACCTCTCACCGCAAACGCATTGCGCGAAGCGGGTGTCGGGCACACCGTGGTGGCAGGAGACACTACGGCAGCGGCGGTCGTCGAAGCGTTGGAAGAACATTTTGCAGGTACCGTGAAACAGGCGCCGACAGGAGCAAGGAGAGCGTGAGTTTTCCCACTCATCGACCGCGGCGCTTACGGCGTAGCGAGGCGCTGCGCGGTCTCATTCGCGAGACGCGCCTTACCACGGCGGGTCTCATCTATCCGATGTTCGTGTGTCCGGGTACAAAGGTGCGCCAGGAAGTTAGCTCCATGCCGGGTGTTTACCAGCAGTCTGTCGATCAGATTGTTGAGGAATGTCGCGAGGTTGAATCGCTTGGGATTCCCGGGATCATTCTTTTTGGATTGCCGGAATCCAAGGACCCGCGCGGCGCCAGCTCGCTCAGCGCCCAGGGTGTGGTCCAGCGCACCATTGAAGCGATTCGCAAAGCAAAATTGAAACTTCTTGTCATCACCGACGTCTGCCTCTGCGAGTACACGGACCATGGCCACTGCGGTGTCGTCGAAAATGGCGATGTGGCCAATGATTCCACGGTGGCGATTCTTGCGCAGCAGGCCCTCTCGCACGCACGCGCTGGCGCCGATATCGTTGCGCCCTCAGACATGATGGACGGGCGTGTGGGGGCCATTCGTGAAACGCTGGATGAACACAAGTTCGAGAACATCGCGATTCTTTCTTATGCCGCGAAATACTGCTCTGGCTTCTACGGGCCTTTCCGGGAAGCGGCTCAATCCGCTCCCCAGTTTGGCGACCGGCGCAGCTACCAGATGGATCCTGCTAATGCGCGGGAAGCGTTGAAGGAAGTGGAGCTCGATCTCGAAGAAGGCGCGGACATGGTGATGGTAAAGCCCGCGCTGGCGTACCTGGATGTTATCCGGCGAGTGCGCGATGCCTTTGACGTTCCGGTCGGCGCTTACAACGTCAGCGGAGAGTACGCCATGGTCAAAGCTGCGGCGCAGAAGGGTTGGCTGGATGAAAAGCGAGTTGTCCTGGAAATCCTGACGGGCATCCAGCGCGCCGGAGCTGAAATTATTCTTACCTACCATGCCAAGGATGTCGCACGCTGGCTAAAGGCGTGTTAATTTAATCGAGAAAACATGAGTACAGCGCAATCCCGAGTGAAGTGCGAGCGCAAACGTTCGCGCGAGATTTTCGAGCGCGCCGAGAGGGTGCTGGTTGGCGGCGTGAACAGTCCCGTCCGGGCGTTCCGATCCGTCGGTGGGGAGCCGCTGATCATCGAGCGCGGCAGCGGGCAACACCTTTACGACGCGGACGGAAACGAGCTGCTCGATTTTGTGTGCTCTTGGGGCGCCATGATCGTGGGACATGCGAATCCTGCTATCAGCGAGGCAATCGCCGACCAGGCACGCCGCGGGACAAGTTTTGGTGTGACGACCGAGCTGGAGCTTGAGCTTGCTACGCTGATTACACGGGCGATTCCTTTCATTGAAAAGATTCGGTTTGTCTCCAGCGGCACGGAAGCAACGATGAGCGCCGTACGGCTGGCGCGAGGAGTGATGAGGGCTGTTATCACGGACACGCGGACAGCTTCCTGTCGCAGGCGGGTTCTGGTCTCGCTACGCTCGGAATTGCCGAATGCCCGGGAGTGCCCGCTGCGCTGGCCGCTTTGACATTGAACGTGGCCTATAACGATCTCCACGCGGTCGAACGCGTATTTCTTCAGCATAAGGATAAGATTGCTGCGATCATCGTTGAGCCCATCGCTGCCAACATGGGGGTTGTTCCTCCGGAGACGGGTTTCTTGAAGGGATTGCATGAAATCACCAAGAAGAACGGCGCGCTCCTGATTGTCGATGAAGTGATCACAGGCTTTCGTCTGCACAATGGTTCCGTGCAGGAACTCTTAGGAATCGAAGCGGATCTTACGACACTCGGGAAAATCATCGGTGGCGGCGTTCCCGTGGCGGCCTATGGCGGGCGCGCAGAATTGATGGACCATGTTGCGCCGCTCGGGCCGGTGTATCAGGCGGGAACGCTCGCGGGAAACCCCCTGGCGATGAGGGCTGGCATTGCTGCTCTCAAACAGCTGACAAAGCCTGGGTCGTACGACGAGATGACGCAACTGGCGCGACGGCTGGTCTTTGGTCTCCGCGCGGAACTGGCAGATGCCGGAATTCCTGCGCAGATCAATGCCATCGGCTCCCTCTCGACGGTTTTCTTCACACCGGGGCCGGTAAGAAATTACGCGGATGCCAAGCGCTCCGACACCAAGCGATACGCCAAATTTTTCCGCGAAATGCTCGATCGGGGCATATTTTTGGCGCCGTCACAGTTCGAGGCTGCTTTTGTTTCTGCGGCCCACACCTCTCAGGATATTGACCGTACCCTGGCGGCGGCGCACGAATCGTTGCAGGTCATTTCTTCTGATTCTGCGGTCTGATTCCTGGAGAAGGCGAGTAGAGGGATGAGCGAAGGTATCGAACTCCCCGAGAGCCATCACGGGTCCGAGGACCATCCGTTGGTACTCCCCGTGTCGATTACAATCTCGATTCTGGCGGTATTAGTGGCCGGTGCGTCGTTGCTCGGTCACCGGGCGCACACCGAAGGGTTGCGCCTTGAGACTCAGGCCGCCAGCCGCTGGACACAATATCAAGCGAAGAGCGTCCGCCTTCACGAAGCCCAGGGATTCTCCGACGTGGTGAAGTTGGTGGCACCGCTGAACAAGGAGAAGGGCGAAGAACTGAAAGAGAAATACGCAAAGGAAGTCGAGCATTACGAAGGCGACAAAGTCGATGTCAGCAAAGAGGCGAAAAATCTGGAGGATGAGCGCGATTTGACGGTTCGTCAAGCTGATCGATTTGATGGTGGGGAGGCGCTTCTGGAACTAGGGTTGGTCATCTGCTCGATCACGCTTCTGACCAAGCGGAAGGGATTCTGGTTCGGCGGTGTGCTCATCGGGGCCGTGGGGATGGCCTTCGCGGCAACAGGCTTTATCCTTCGCTAGACTACGCACGTGCCGGCGGTTGTGAACCTCTCAACAGTGCGATTTCCTGTGTCAGACGTTCCAGCTTCCCAACCAATTCTTGATGGCGCACGTCCTCACCAGTTGGCTTTTTCCCGAGAAATGTGAGCGTCCCGCCGGGCTCGAGCACGCATTGTTGGACCTCAGAGAGCGAATCAAAGCCTTGCTTGCGTGCAGCCGCTTCGAGCTGCGACACGGTGATGAGCTCCTTCTTCAAATTCTGCGTGCGCACCTTGCCGCCCTCGACTAAGACATCAGCTCTGCCTTCGACCAACTGGTCGAGTTTCCTGTGATCGTAGAGGAAGCGAACGACGAGATAATTCGTTGCCAGAAGGGAAGTAGCGCCGATGATTCCGCCCAGGACGCTGTTATCCTCGCCGATGATGGCGTTCTGCACCGTATTCGAGAGCGTCAGCAAGACGACTAGATCGAATGGATTGAGCTGGACGAGTTCGCGCTTCCCGGACAGCCTGAGGCTGACCACCAGGAAGGCATAGACGATGATCGGCCGAAGTATCTTTTCCGCAAGGGGAAGCCCCATGACGAACATATCTTTCCAAATATCGTGCATAGCAGAATTGCCTCCTCGGGGGTGCCCGCGCAGACAGTGACGAAGGCGCGTCCGCGTTGTCAGAGAACGGAGGGAGCGTAACATGCGCGGAATCGTAGTAAAAGCCGGCTATTGTGAGAAGCTATCCTGCCTCTCGTGCAGTCATTTTTTCGCGCCGTTTACGAAATCCTGAAGCAATCCTGAAGTCACCCGCATATGTCCCACCACCTAAGATGGCCGGCCGATTCCTAACGAATCTTCGGATGTTTCTTGTGCCAGTCGGTGTGCAGTTGGAAGGTCCGTCCTGCCTGGATAACCGCAAAATCGTCGCCCGCTCTGCCCACAAATTGCAGTCCGACCGGGAGATTCTTGTCGGTGAACCCGCAGGGGACGGACATTGCCGGAAGCCCGCAGATATTGCCGATGCCGCCGAGAGGATCGGGAAAAGCCAGATCGGTCTCGAGATTCAACGTCAGAGGCGTTGCTGCAATCGGCTGCGCGGCAGTGGCGAGGATATCGAACGTCTCAAACATCGCATCCATTTTCTTTTGGACGATCTCTCTCACCTTTAGGGCCTGCAGATAGTCCGCAGCGGAATACTGCTCGTTCACATAGCCAGCGATTTGCCCCAGCGGATCGGTCAATTGGCTCACTCGCCCGGAGCGAATCAGCGATCGAAAAGAAGCGGCACTCTCCACGGCAACGATGATGCTGCCGGCATCCTCCCAGGGACCAACAGGCAAGGCGACATCCTTCACGCTCGAAAAATATGTCTTGAGGACCCTCTTTGCGGTTTCGATGGGCTTTGCAACGCCAGGTGCAAGAGATTTCCATGCATTCGTGAGCCAGCCGATCTTTAGTGGCCGCGAATGCAATTCCATGGACGGCGAATAGGTGAACGCGCCTTTATCAATGGGCACCGTTCCCCGGTCCTTTAAGTCGTGACCCGCGATCGCGGCAAAAATGCGTGCACAGTCCTCTGCGCTGCGAGCCATCGGGCCGATCTTGTCCATCGAAGGCGCGAGCGCCATCGCACCGTAACGACTGACGCGTCCATAGGTAGGCCGCAGACCGCTCACGCCACAGAAAGCCGAAGGGCAGATGATCGAACCCCAAGTTTCCGTGCCGATAGCAAAGGCCGCCAGGCCTGCGGCCACGATAGCGCCTGAGCCGGAGGAAGAGCCGCAAGTCCAGCACGTGGTGTCCCAGGGATTCTTGGCCTCGCCCTGCAAGGATGCGGAGGCGAAGCGGTAGCCCATTCCGCCGGCGAGTTCTATCATGGATGCTTTGCCGAGCATCACCGCGCCCACGCGTTTCAGATGGTCGATCACTGTGGCGTTGTAATCGAATACCTGGTTCGCATAGGGCTTGGCGCCCCAGGTGGTAAGAAGCCCTTTCACTGCCAGCAGATCTTTCGCGGCGTAAGGAATCCCGTGCAGCGGGCCACGGTAATGGCCACGCTGGATCTCTTTTTCCGCTGCCTTGGCTTGTTCAAGGGCAATCTCCGGAGTCAAGAGGGCGTAGGCGTTAAATCGCGGCCCGAATTTTTGGCTGCGGTCGAGATATGCCTGCGTAAGATCGACGGGCGAGAGTTTCTTTGACTCAATGCGTTTCGCTAGTTCGCTTACAGAGAGATAAACAATCTCTTCGCCAGGCATTCGGGATGCTCCTCAGGAATTCTTCGGCACAGTGGCCGGTTTCGGTTTTGCCGGCACCGGCGAGGGGTTCTTTTCGCGCTCCATCAAAGGTTTCAAGTAAAGCCCCGGCCCGTCTCCATTATCCGTCGCAAACGCGCGCAGGCGATCAAGCGGTGGCTGCGCTTCGGTTGCCAATCGCCGAATATCGGCTTTCTGAGCGTCAGAGAGGCGGTCGCCGTATTGGGCGAAAATAGACTGAATCCGTGATTCAACCTCGGCATGGCCTTCCGGTGATAGCTTTGGCGCATTCGCGGGCTGCTGGGTCGGCAGCGGTGCGGCGATAGACTCAGGAGTCAGAAGATTTGACGGCGCCAGCGACGCCGCCGCGGAAACAAAAGCTGCGCGCCGCGCAAATTCACGGCGAGAAATAGCCGAGTCGCTCTTGTTGCCCATCGCGGGTCCCCCTTGATCAGAACAAGAAACGCAAAACGACAAGTGAACGTTGCAAAGTGAGGCTACTGAATCCGTGTTCGAGCGTCAACTGTCCGCGCAGTGAGACGGCAGACCAGAGGAAGCAGGAGGCCGGCCTTCGCGCAGCTAGCGCACTTCCGTGAGCGTGCGAATCTGTGTTTCCAGAGCTTGATTGTATTGCCGCTCGATTTGAAGCTCCGCTTGCAGCTTCTTCACCAGTAAGTCCAAATGGGCAATCTCGACGCGAAGTTTCTGGACGTCGGCTGCTGTCGGAGCAGGCCGGACCGGCGCGGCGATCGATTGCTGGGGGTCATGCTGTGGCTGCAAAGGCTGGCGAGGGGTGAACGCCTCGGCAAGCGCTCGTGGCCAGGCAGATTCGGGTGTAGCAGCGGCAGGCGTTGGAGGCGCGACATTGCGGGGCGCGACTGGAACCGGAGGTGGCGAAAAAAGATTACTCAAAGCATTCGAGGGTGTTGAGCGCTCAGCCACCGGCACGGGCGTGGCACTCTTAGGCTCCAGGAGGCTCTTCACCCGCGCAATCAATTCCTGGGGCTGAAAGGGTTTGCGAATCAGTTCATCTGCTTTAACCGAAACCGCTTTGTCGGCGACGCTCTTATTGACTACGCCGGACATCAGCACGACCGGCGTTTGGCTGAATTCGGGATGCTGCTTGATTTGACTGCAGACGGAGTAGCCGTCCTGATCGGGCATGATCACGTCGGTGATTACCACGTCGGGGCGATTTTGTTCGAATTGTGCCAGCGCCGAGGCCGCGTCGGCGCAGGTAATCACGTTGATATTCTCGCGGCGAAAAGCGATCTTGATGACTTCGCGCATGGTGGCACTGTCATCAATGAAGTAGACGGTAGGCGTCCGCTTGGCGGGAGCCTCGTCCAGCGGCGGAATGGTCATGGCTTCACTCATAGCGCTTCCTTGTCCGCCATGTCTCGCGTTCCCTCATCGAATTCGCGCATGGCATCCAGCATAAGATCGGTGGCCGAGCGCAGCACGGTGCGCTGGGTGGACGTGGTCCCGTAGGCGAATTTGTAGACACCTTCGGTGCTGTTTCCGCAGTTTTTCAAAATATGAATGACGGCTTCATCGCCAAACAAAGTGCCGCATTCCGCGTGCGTAATCTCCCCGGCGTCGTAGAACAGCACACCGTCCGTTGCACCAGCGTTGATGTGCAGTGCGCCCGTCTGATGCGCGTGCCCCAGCATTTGCATCACGCCCGTGAGGTCGTGGTGCGTCAAGTTGCCGCTGAGACTTGTGTCAGACTGGGCCAGCATCTGCGTGGGTTGAAACCCCTCCGCTTTACTGACGATGATCTGCTTTATGTGGGCGGCAATCACAGCAGGTTGCCGGTTGCGATCGATGTAATCGTCGCAGCCCGCCTGAAATGCTTCCATCAACGCGCGCTGGCTTCCATCGCCAAGCGCGATAACGGGCAGATTGGAGTTCTTTGAGTCTGCGTGAATGATCCTTGCAATTTCCAGAGCGCCCATCTCCCGCATGTTTGTCGCGCAGAGAATGGCGGACGGCGCGTCGTATTCGAGCGTCGTGAGCGCGAAACCGGCTTGCGTACTGGTCACGACCTCAAAGCCTTCGCGCTTCAACGCATCGCCAACCCGCTTTGTAAAATATACGTTGCTGTCGATGAGAAGAATTTTCGCGGAACGTCCGGCGGGGATCACGGTCGCGCCTCCGGTCTTTGCAGCGCCGCGGCTTCCGCGAGCACATGTTCCGGGCCGGGCGTGATGGCGTCGAGATTCAAGACTTCGATCACATCGCCGTCATGCGACAGCCACCCCGCGACGTGAGGCGCATCGGATTCGACGGCTGCCATCATCTCCGCTTTGATCAATTCGCATTCACCCGTAACCGGCACCGCTACCCATTCCCGCTGCGCTCCATAGTTGCGCACGGGCGGGAAGTCAGGCGTTTCCCGAGCAGCATTTCAGAAACGTCGCATACCGGAACGATCCGGCCTCGTCGCAGGATCACGCCTTCCAATTTCGGTGTTCGATGGGGAAAGCGAAAAACACGGCTTGGAGCAACGAGTTCGGCAATCTGGTTCGCCGAGACGGCGAACCTCCGTTCGCCCAGGCGCAGCAAGACAAAGGATTGCAGTTCGAGTTCGGTCGATACCGTCATTGCGCGCCGCTTGTCCTCTCAAGATTCTCGCTTGCGGTCTTGTCCGCTTCCAAAAGAGCGGCATCAAGCAGAGTCAGCTCTTCAGGCGACAAAAACCCTTCCGGATGCACTACTGGTACGACCGTCTGATCGAGTGCCGTCAGTCCGCGGTACCAGTGCCGCTCTTCGTGACAGAAGGAGAGTGGAAGCGCTTGCAGCCGCGTCATAGTTGTCATCTTCTCGATGCCATCGATCAATAGGGCCGTGCGCGTCTTGCGCAGCACAAATAGCTGTGCTCCCTCCGCCGCATGCAATCCAAAATGCATGGCGCCGTTGACAATGAAAAGCGATCTGTCCCCGCGCCGCAGGACGTGGCGAACTTTTCGAAGCCCAGGCGCACTGATTTCGGTAGCCCCGCCTGACATGCTGTCCGCGCTGCGCACCTCTTGTACCGAAGCGGAAGAGATGGCGAACAATTGGCCGCTGACGCGGAAGAGAATGATCTGTTCCGTTTTTGCCGGACTCGCCTTCACCGGGGTCGCCAGCCGCATCAGCGAACTCCCGCTGGCGCCGTGCGGCAGATTCCCAGGACACGCTTTTCGATGGCGGCATATATGTCGTCGATCCCAAGCACCTGATCGACTGCGCCGGCCTTGATGGCCTCGGCGGGCATGCCGAAAATCACGGACGTTGCTTCGTCCTGCGCCACCACCAGACCTCCCGCCGTCTTGATGGCCTTGGCCCCACTAGCCCCATCGTTACCCATGCCTGTTAGAACGCCCGCAATGCTCAATGGGCCGGCGAAGGCCGCAACGGATTCCATGGTAGCGTCAATATTCGGCAGATAACCATTAATGCGGCCGCTGGTCCCATCAAGCTGGATTCGACCGGTGGATGTAACTCGAAGATGCTGACCGCCTGGACAGATATAGAGCGTTCCTGGCTGAAGCGACTCATTGGCTTCCGCTTCTTTCACGCGGATTCCGGTGAATTCGGCGAGTTGCGCGGCGTATTGCGTTGTGAACGCTGCGGGCATGTGCTGCACCAGAATTACTGCGGCAGGGAAGTCTCTCGTGAACCCTGGAGCGATGCGCATAACAGTCGCTGGCCCGCCCGTCGACGCTGCCAGCACGACTACCGGGAAGCGCTGATCTAGTCCAGAGGTCGGCGCGAGGCGGGTGCTCACCGGTGCGGGGGGCGGAGTCTTGGACCCGATGGCATTCTGAATCGTCGAGGCCAGGCGTGAAGCGGTGCGCACGACACGCACTTTGGCTGCCATCCGCACCTTGCGCAGAAGGTCTTCCTTCACACTCTGCATGTCGAGGTCGATGGCGCTTGATGGCTTGGCTACAAATTCAATCGCGCCGAGTTCCAGCGCTCGAAGAGTGCTCGCAGCGCCTTCGTGCGATTCCGAACTGACGATGACGATGGGCCGCGGATTCGTGGTCATGATTTCCGCAGTAGCCTGGAGCCCGTCTACGTGAGGCATATTGATGTCCATGGTGATGACATCAGGCTTCAGCGATTCCGCCAGCGCAACGGCTTCGCGGCCGTCCTTGGCGTTGCCCACGACCTGCAGATGCTCGTCAGCGTTGAAAATACCCTCAAGGACCTTCCGCATGAATGCAGAATCCTCCACGACAAGCACGCGAATCTTTTTGTTGGTGGGCGCCATTGTTCGCTTACGCTACCGGCGCGACGGTGCGTGGCGCCTCCGTTCCTATAAGTTGTTCGACCGCCGCGATCAGTTGATCTTCCTGCACCGGCTTGGTCAGGAATGCGGTGGCGCCTTCCTTAATAGCGCGATCGCGATGCTTTGCCCCCGCGCGCGACGTAACCACCATCACGGGAATGCGCCGCGTCGAAGGGCTCTGGCGCAGTTGCACCATCAATTCGTAACCTGTCATGCGTGGCATTTCGAGGTCGGTGATGACCAGATGGCAGCCGTGCTGCGTCACCAGTTCGGCCGCTTCCAGTCCGTCCGCCGCCAGTTTCACGCGGTAGCCGTTCTTCTCGAGCATTCGGCCGACGAATTTGCGCACGCTGATGGAGTCGTCTGCCACCACGATGACACGCTCTTGCTCGACGCGGTCGATTGCCTCGGAAGGAATGTTTCCGCGGGCAATCGCCGTCGAGCCCGGCGCAAAAATTCGTGCGGCACTGGCGCTGGCTTGTATCGGCCGGCGCTCGCTCGGCTCTGTCGCCACCATGCGGTTCAAATCGATTAGCAGAATGAGGCTGCCATCGGGCGCAATCGTCGTACCTGGGAAGAGTTTCACCCGGCGCAAGTATTCGCCCAGGTTCTTGATAACGATTTCGTCCTTGCCAAGAACTTCTTCCACGACAAGGCCAATCTTCCGGTTTCCTGCATTTGCCACCACCATCCGAAAATAACCATTCATCGGTTCGAGAGGCGGCAGCCCCAGATAGGTATCTAAACGCACGACCTCGGTAACCACGTCGCGTACCTTGGTCAGCAGCTTGCCGCCGACGTCCTCGATTTCATCTGCGCGCAGCCGGCGGATTTCCTCGACGACTGCCAATGGCAGCGCGAAATTCGTTGTGCCGCAACGCACAAACAGAGCGGGGGAAATAATCAGGGTGAGGGGAACCTTGAGCGTAAACTTCGTGCCCTTGCCGCTCGTGCTCTGAATATCGATTTCGCCGTTGAGCGCGTTCAGGTTTGCCCGCACCACATCGAGCCCGACGCCACGCCCCGCCAGTTCCGTTTTCACGGGAAACTAGCCCGCGTTCGATCGCGCTTTGCTTCACGCGCTCGTAATTGATTCCACCGCCGTCATCCTCGACCTCGATGTAAATGTGGTTGCCGCGGTGATAGGCACGCAACATAATATTCCCGGTGGAGGATTTGCCCGCGGCGGTGCGGTCACCGCTGTGCTCGATGCCATGCGCCACCGAGTTGCGCACCAGGTGCACCAGCGGATCGGAAATCTGCTGAATGATATTGTTGTCGAGCTCGGTTTCACTTCCGGAAAGATCCAGCTCGACATGCTTGCCGGTCGAATTCGCCGCATCGCGAACGGCGCGCGACAATCGCGAATAGAGCGTGCCAATCGGAACCATTCGCGCGGCCGTAATCTCGTCCTGCAGGTGATGCGCCAATTTCGTGAATTCGTCGATATCGCCTTCAACGCGCCCGATGAACCCT
>WNFJ01193068.1_pt1 | contig 17208 bp, 14 predicted proteins | sample 5400461 | NCBI WGS metagenome assembly WNFJ01 (sample SAMN13153349, study PRJNA577476) | soil metagenome | isolation source: 115 cm saprolite on Douglas fir-dominated hillslope | place: USA:California | collected 2013-09-17 | reverse complement strand
GCGCCGGGACTCCTTGCTCCGGCTCCAGCGTGACCGCGAACCGATTCACCCGCCGCGCGCCCGCGAGCGGAGCCACGCGGAGGCTCCCCTTGCCCTCCGTGTCCACGCCGAAGACCCCGATCGAGAGCGGCCGCGTCCCGACCATCGCCCACAACTCGTAGGCCTTCCCGGGCGGCGCGGGCGGGAGATCGGCGGCGACGAGGAAGCCGCCCGCGTGCTCGTTCCAGATCAGCCGGCCTCGCGCCTGGGGGCTCGGCGTGAGACCCGCGAGGAGGACGACCTGGGTCGTCGGATCGCGGAGGAGGGCCAGTGCCAACCGCTGCTGGCCGACCTGCCCGCGCAGCGCCGCGACCTCGCGCGCCATCTGGCCGAGCTGCCTCTCGTAGCGGCCGCTTACATAGGTCGCGGCGACCGAGGCCAGGAGCCCGGCGGCGACGGCGACGCTGGCGGCCCAGCGGAGCCCGGACCAGAACCGCTCGCCCGCGCCCCGGGCGCGGCGCCGGCCGACCCGGGCCATCACGTCGCGCTTGGCGCGCCGCGGCGGTGGCTGGCGGACGTCCGCGGCCAGGCCGACCAGCGCCTCCCGGTATTCCCCGAGCAGCCGCTCGCACTCGGCGCAGCCGGCCAGGTGCGCCTGGAAGCGCGCGAGATCGTCGCCGCCGAGCGACCCCAGCGCGTGGGCCGCCGCCAGCTCGCCGAACGGCTCGTGATTCGGGCTCACCGTCTGGACCCCCATCTGGCTCCGCAGCCTCTCCAGCCCGAGGCGCATTCCCGCCTTGACCGCGCCGAGCGGCTGCTTGAGACGCTCAGAAATGTCCGCCTGGGTGAGGTCGTGAAGGTACGCCAACTCGATGATGTCCCGCTGGGTCGGCGAGAGCTGCGCGAAGACCCCGCGGACGGCCCCCGGCCGCTCGGCGCCGACCCTCGGACCCTGTCCCGGCTCCAGGGGCTCGGCGGCGAGCGGCTCGGGCAGGAGGCCGGTGCGCGCCGCGCCGCGCCCACCCTGGGACCGGGCGCGGTCGATACCCCGGTTCCGCGCGCGGTCTACGACCCAGGCCTCGGGGCTCCCGCGTCGAGAGTCCCAGTCGCCGGCCGACTGCCAGACCTCCCAGAACACATCCCGAAGAACCTCCTCGGCCTCCGCATCGCTTCGAAGAATTCGGCGAAGCACGCCGAAGGCGAGCGGGGCCCAGGCGTCGTAGAATGCGGAGAACGCGTCGCGGTCGCCACCGGCAATGCGTCGGATGAGCTCGAGACCGTCGGACGGCATGCGCCGTCACCTCTATCAGAGGGGCCCGGCGAAGGCAAACCCGGCTGGCCGGTCGGCGTCGCAGAATCGGGCCGGAGAGGCGTCGAACCGAATCAGATGAGGCAGAGGAGGGTGGGATGACGCTCTACAGACTCATCGGCCTCGCGGCCGCTGGCGTGCTCGGCTGGGGCTGCGCCAGGATGCCGGGCGCCCAGACCGCGGCCGCCGGCGACGCGACGCCCAGGCTGACCCTCTACACGCGGCTCGGCGGCGAGCCCGCCATTACCGCGGTCGTGGACGACTTCGTCGCCAACGTCGCGGCCGACTCCCGCATCAACGGACGATTCGCCAACGCAAACGTCCCGCGCCTGAAGGTCCTGCTCGTCGAGCAGGTGTGCCAGGCCACCGGCGGCCCCTGCGCCTATACCGGGCGTGACATGCGATCCGCCCACGCCGGCATGGGCATCACGGACGCGGAGTTCAACGCGCTCGTCGAGGACCTCGTCAAGTCGCTCGACAAGTTCCAGGTGGCCGAGCCGGACAAGAACGAGCTGCTCGGTCTGCTCGGCGGGCTCAAGTCCCAGGTCGTCGGCCGGTAGCCATCCCCGGGGCCGCTTCCCGCCCGTCGGCGGCAGCCGTCCCCCGCGCCGTCGATGGCCGGGCGGCGCCGACGCTTCCGGCCGAGCTGGTTGACACGCACGATCGGCCCGCCGACAATGAGCGCCCATGCGGCTCCCGCTCGCCCTCGCCGCCGTTCTGCTGATCGCGGCCGGCCCCGCCGGCGCGCAGGCGAACCGCGGCGACGAGGGCGACTTCGCGATCCAGGACTTCCACTTCGCCAGCGGCGAGCGCCTGCCGGAGCTGGGGCTACACTACATCACGCTCGGCACGCCGCGGCGCGACGCCGCCGGCGTGGTCGTGAACGCGGTCCTCATCCTCCACGGGACCACGGGCACGGGACGCAACTTCCTGTCGCCCAACTTCGCCGACGAGCTCTTCGGGTCAGGCCAGCCGCTCGATACGGCGAAGTACTTCGTCGTCCTGCCCGACAGCCTCGGTCACGGACGATCGAACAAGCCGAGCGACGGGCTGCGGACCAAGTTTCCGCGCTACACCTACGACGACATGGTCCTGGCCCAGTACCGGCTGCTCACCGAGGGCCTCGGCGTCGGTCATCTGCGGCTCGTCATGGGCCCCTCGATGGGCTGCATGCACGCGTGGCTCTGGGGCATCAGGTACGCCACCGCCATGGACGGGCTCGTGCCGCTCGCCTGCGCGCCGACGGCCATCGCGGGGCGGAACCGCATGATGCGGAGGATGATCATCGACGAGATCCGCCTGGATCCTGGGTGGCAGAACGGAGCCTACGCCGCGCCGCCCGCCGGCCTCCGCGCCGCCCTCCACTTGATCTTCGTCATGACCCAGAACTCGCTGCAGCTGCAGACGCTGGCGCCCTCGAGGGAGGAAGCCGACCGGTACGTGACGGAGTGGGTGCAGGCGCGCCTGGCCCGGACGGACGCCAATGACCTGCTCTACGCGTTCGAGGCGTCCCGCGACTACGATCCCGCGCCGGACCTCGGGCGCGTCCTCGCGCCGGTCCTCGCGATCAACTCCGCCGACGACCTGGTGAATCCTCCCGAGCTCGGGCTGATGGACCGCCTCATGCCCCGCGTCCGGCGCGGCCGCTACGTGCTCATTCCGCAGAGCGACGCCACCCGCGGTCACCTCACCCACTCCTATCCGGCCCTGTGGAAGCAGCATCTGGAGGCCTTCCTCGCGAGCCTGCCCCCCGTGGAGTAACGGGTGGTGGTCCTGAGTCGCCGGCGATTCCTCGCGGCAACCGCGACCGCGGCCGCGGCCGTCGCCGTCCGCGCGCCCGCGGTGCACGCGCAGAAGCGGGGCGGAACCCTCCGCTTCGTCCCCCACGCGGACCTGAAGATCCTCGACCCGATCTGGACCACGGCCTACATCACGCGCAACCACGGCTACATGGTCTACGACACGCTCTTCGCGCTCGACGCGGGCCTCCGGCTCCGGCCGCAGATGGTCGGGAGCTATCGCGTGAGCGCGGACCGCCGGTCCTATTCCTTCACGCTGCGCGACGGCCTCCGGTTCCACGACGGCCAGCCCGTCACCGCGGAAGACTGCGTGGCCTCGCTCCGGCGCTGGGGCGCGCGGGATCCGCTCGGCCGGCTCCTGATCGCGGCGCTCGCCAAGCTGGCGCCGGTCGATCGGAAGACCTTCGTCCTCGCCCTGGCGCAGCCCTTCGGCCTCGTGCTGGAGGCGCTGGGCAAGCCCTCGGCGAGCCCGCCCTTCATCATGCCGGCGCGGCTCGCCGCGACCGACCCCAACGAGCAGGTCCGGGAAACGGTCGGCTCCGGGCCGTACCGGTTCCTGCAGGACGAGTGGGAGCCGGGGCACCAGGTCGTCTACGCGCGGAACGCCGACTACGTGTCCCGCGACGAGGAGCCGAGCGGCGCCGCCGGCGGCAAGCGGGCCCGGGTCGATCGGGTGGAGTGGCGCTACATCCCGGACCCGGCGACCGCGAGCGCGGCGCTGGAAGCGGGCGAGGTCGACTTCTGGGAGAACGTGCCGCTCGACTTCGCCCCCCGGCTCGAGAAGAACCCCGCCATCCAGCTCCTCGTCACGGACCCGCGCGGCAGCCTGGGGATCCTTCGACCGAACCACCTGCATCCGCCCTTCAACGACAAGCGGGCGCGCCAGGCCCTCCTCTGGATGGTGGACCAGCCGTATTACCTCCAGGCGACCATCGGGCAGCGCGCCTACTACCGGACCTGCCCGGGCTTCTTCATGTGCGGCGGCGAGCCCTACGAATCGACGGCGGGCGCGCCGCCGAAGGCCGACCTCGAGCGAGCGCGGCAGCTCCTGAAGGAGAGCGGGTACGACGGCCGCCCCCTGGTCGTCCTCGATCCGACCGACTCCCCCTACGCCCACGCGCCCGCGCTCGTGACGGCGGAGCTGCTCGGGAAGATCGGCGCCGCCGTCGACCTGCAGGCGATGGACTGGTCGACCCTCGTGGCGCGACGCGCGAAGAAGGAGCCGCCCGCGCAGGGCGGCTGGAACATCTTCCACACGTGGGCGACGGCGTTCGACGTGATGACGCCGGCCGTCTCGGCGCCCTTGAGCGGCGCGGGCGACAAGGCGTGGTTCGGCTGGCCGACGAGCGAGGAGATGGAGCGGCTCAGGGCGCAGTGGGTGCGCGAGACCGTCGAGGACAAGCGCCGGCCGCTGGCCGAGCAGATCCAGCGACTCGCGTTCGACGAGGTGCCGTTCGTGCCGTGGGGCCAGTTCGAGGTGCCGGGCGCCTTCCGGAAGACCGTCCGGGGCGTGCTCCAGTTCGGGGCCACGCTCCTCTGGAACATCTCCCTCTAAGCGGCCCGGCGACCCCGGCGCCCGGAACCGCTCGGCCCGCCGCGGCGCCGGTCAGGCGTGGCCCTGCCGGAGGACGACCCGCCGGGCCTTCAGCTCGTAGCGCGGCAGGCTCCGGAGCGGGACCGGGACCACGTCGATACGGATGCCGAGGTCCGCGCGCAGCGCTTCGTGGACGCGCCGCCCGGTCTCGGCGGCGCCGGTGAGCTCGACCAGAAGACGGACCTCCTCGAGCGTCCCGCGCCGGTACACCTCGATCAGGAACTCGTCGACCTCCGGGAAGCGCCGGACGATGCCCTCGATCGCGGCCGGGAAGACGTTGACGCCGCGGACGGTCAGCATGTCGTCGACGCGGCCGAGGATCCCGCCCGGGAACCGCAGGAAGGTCCGGCCGCAGGGGCACGGGTCGCGGCTCAGGCGGACGCGGTCACCGCTCCGGTAGCGGACGGCCGGCGAGCCCGCCCGCCCGAGATTGGTCAGCACGAGCTCCCCCGCCTCGGCCGGCTCGCCCGTCGCCGGGTCGATGACCTCGGCGATGAACTCCGCCTCGTTGACGTGCAGCCCCGCCTGCGCCGCGCACTCGAACGCGTGCGCTCCGACCTCGGTCATGCCCGCCTCGATGCGCGCGCGCACGGCGGGGATCCCCGCGCCCGGCTCCCCGGCGTGCACGGTGACCCGGACCGGCCACTTCGCGAGGTCGAGGCCGCGCTCGCGAGCCACCTCGATCAGGTGGAGCGCGTAGGATGGTGTGCAGACGAGCACGGTGGCGCCGAGCGCCTCCATCGTGTGGAGCCGCGTCGGCGAGTCCTGCCCGCCGCCGGGAATGGCGAGCGCGCCCAGCGCGCGCGCCCCCTCGAACCCCGCCCAGAAGCCGACGAAGAGACCGAAGGAGAACGGGAAGAACACACGGTCCTCGGCGGTCACCCCGGCGCCGCGGAAGACCGACTCCCAGCAGCGCGCCCACCACGCCCACGACTCCGGGGTCTCAAGCCAGCGGATCGGCGCCCCCGTGGTGCCGGAGGTCTGGTGGACGCGGACGTAGCGCGCGAGCGGATAGGTCAGGTTGGTGCCGAAGGGAGGGGTGGCGGCCTGGTCCTCGGCGAGCTCCTGCTTGGCCGTGAACGGCAGGCGGCGGAACGCGTCCCAGCCGTCGAGGTCCTCGACCCGGCGCACCCCTGCCGCCTGCCACTTCCGCCGGAGGAACGGGTTGGCGGGAAAGGTCTCCGCGGCGAGCGCGCGGAACCGGCGCCACTGGTGCTCCCGGAGCCGGTCGGGCGGCAGCGTCTCGAGCCGACCGTCGACCACGTCAGGGCCGCCGCCTCACCCGCGGAGCTTGAACCGCTGGATCTTGCCGGTCGCCGTCTTCGGCAACTCCGCCACGAACTCGATCCACCGCGGATATTTGTACGGGGCGATCCGATCCTTGACGAAGCCCTGGAGCTCCCCGGCGAGCGCGTCGGACGCCGCCCCGGGCTCCTTGAGGACCACGAACGCCTTCGGTTTGACGAGCCGGTCACTGTCTTCGTGGCCGACGACGGCCACCTCGAGCACCGCGGGATGGCCGACGAGGGTCGCCTCGACCTCGATCGGCGAGACCCAGATGCCGCCGACCTTCAGCATGTCGTCGGCCCGCCCGCAATACCAGAAGTAGCCGTCGCGGTCCTGGTAGTACTTGTCGCCGGTCTGGATCCAGTGGCCAAAGAGGGTGCCCTTGGTCTTCTCGTGCTGGTTCCAGTAGTAGGCCATCGTCGAGTCGCCCTTGACGCGGAGGTTGCCGACCTCTCCCTGCGGCACCGGCTGGCCGGCGTCGTCGACGATGATCGCCTCGTACCCCGGGACGGGGGTGCCGGACGAGCCGGGACGGACGGTGCCCGGCCGGTTCGAGAGGAAGATGTGCCCGATCTCGGTGGTCCCGATCCCGTCGATGATCTCCACCCCGAAGCGCTCGCACCAACGGGTGTAGATGTCGGCCGGCAGCGCCTCCCCGGCCGACACGCAGAGCCGGAGCGAGCTGAGGTCGAAGCGACGCTCGGCCTCCTTCGTCGCGAGCATGCCGGCGTAGAGGGTCGGCACCCCGAAGAAGAGCGTCGGCCGGAAGCGGGAGATTACCTCGAAGACGGCCTCCGGCGTCGCCCGGTGCGGGTAGAGGACACTCTCGGCGCCGACGCCCATCGGGAAGTATCCGGCGTTGCCGAGCCCGTAGGCGAAGAAGAGTTTCGCGGCAGAGAACACGCGGTCGGTCGGGCGCAGCTGGAGGACCTCCCGGGCGTACGTCTCGGTGCAGACGACCATGTCGTGGTGCAGGTGCACCGCGGCCTTCGGGAACCCCGTGGAGCCCGACGAGTAGAGCCAGAAGGCGACGTCGGCCTGCGAGCTCGGCGCCGCCTCGAGCGACGCCGCCGCGCGGGCGACCCGGTCCTCCCAGCCCAGGTACGGCCCAGGGGGACCGCCCGCGACGAGGACGTGGCGCAGGTGGGTCGCCTGCTGGAGGGCGGGGCCGACCTCGGCGAGCAGCGGCGCCGAGACCACGGCCGCCCTGGCTCGGCTGTCCTCGAGGACGTAGAGGTAGTCGGCCGCGCGAAGGAGCGTGTTCACCGGGACCGGCACCGCGCCGATCTTGATCGCCCCCCAAAAGGTGCCGACGAACTCCGGCTGGTCGAGGCAGACCATCAGCACCCGTTGTTCCCGCTCTACCCCGAGCTCCCGCAGCGCGTTGCCGGTTCGGTCGACCAGCTCCCGCAGCTCGCGGTAGGTCAGCGTGCGGTCCTCGCAGCGGACGGCGACCTGGGCCCCGCGCCCCTCGGCCAGGTGGCGGTCGACGAAGTGGCTCGCGACGTTGGACATCGCCGGGGGCCGGGGCGCTCGCCTAGCGCCGGCGGGCGCGCCGCCGGGACGGCTTGGGGCGCTGCCGCGCCGCGATGGGCGCGGCCTTCCGGGTCGGCCTGACTGCGAGCGCCTCGACCTCCACCCTGAGCTCGGGGCGGACGAGGCGCGAGATCACGAGCAGCGTGTTCGGGGGGTAGACGCCGCTCGGGAAGTGCCGGGGAAAGACCTCCTGGCGGGCCGCCATGTATCCCGGGATGTCGTCCGCGCTCACGAGGAAGGTCTGGAGCCGGATGACGTCTCGCATCGTGCAGCCCGCGGCGCCCACGACCGTCGCGATGTTCTCGAAGACCTGCCGGGTCTGGGACTGGACGTCGGGCCCGGCCATCCCGCCGTCCGGCTTGATCCCCACCTGCCCCGCGACCACGACGAGACCGTTGGCTTCCATCCCGTGTGAGTACATCCCGAGCGGCCGGCCGAAGCCCTTGGGCTGCAGCGCCCTGATCGCCATCGCCCTCTCCTTAGGACACTCGAGCTCTCATCGGATCACCCGCGGCGGAGGTCCCGGCGCCGCTCGACCAGCGCCCGCCCCCGCCCGACGCAGCCCCCACCGCGTGTCGCGTCTCAACCGCCGACGGCATCGAGCGCCTTCTTCGGAGCGATCCAGTCCGGGTCCTTCATGAACGAGGTCGCGAGCTCGATGTCCGCGCGCTCGGGCAGGACCAGGACGAGGTGGCGCGCGTGCTCCTCCGGCGAGAGCAGGCGCCCGTCGACCGACCAGGGCTGCCCCGCGTAGCCGCCGATCCTCCGGTTGAACCGGATGTCGGGGATCGTCAGCTTCGGCTGGCCCTCCGGGATCAGCCGGTTGGCCGACTCGACGAGCTGGCGCGCCTCCGCCACGAAGAGCTCGCGGGCGTGCTCGTTCAACTGGCTCCGGTCGGCGGGGGCGGGGTTCTCCCCTTCGTCGTACCGGCCCTTGAGCCCGTACACGTAGGCCCACTGCGCCGAGCCCGAGTGGTCCACGCCGAAGAGATCGTAGGCGGTCGACAGCCACTTGTTGAAATATTTTTGCAGCAGCCCGATCGGAACCTTGCCCGCTCGGACAATGCGCTTGATGCCGTCGTTGCCGGTGCCGAGATGGAAGGACTCCTCCTTGAGCATGGGCGGCATGCTCCGCGCGAGTGGGGCGAAGGCCGAGCGCGAGAGCATCTTGAGCTGGAACTTGCCGTCCCGGTCGATGAACTGGGTGAAGACGAGGAAGTCGATCCAGTTGTCGACGTCCTCGTTGAACGAGCCGAGCAACCGGCTCCGCTTGAACGCCCGGCGTTCCAGGAGCTTCTGCGCCTCCCGCCGGCCGGACTCACCGAAGTGGTGGACGAGGAGGTACGCCATCTGGTAGCCGTGGCGCATCTCCTCCCGGTTCACGCGGGCGAGCGCCTGGAAGTCGTAGTCGGAGGGCGCCGTATCGTAGAGGGCCCGTTGCTGCTCGACCGAGGCGAACTCGGTGTCGCCCTGGACCGCGATCAGGTATTCGCAGGCGTCCCGGATGCGCTGGTCCGGGATCTCGAGCACGGTCTCCCACTTGCGCGCCCCCCGGAAGTCGCCGAACTCGATCTCGGGATGAATGTCGTCGAAGCGCGCCTCGAACCGGTAGTCGCCCACGTGCTCGCCGACCATCCCGATCTCGCGCTTCCAGGCCTCGAAGTAGTCGGTCCAGTCCTGCCAGGTCGCGACCTTGACGGCCATGTCACTTCCCCTTGAAGCGCGGGACGCGCTTGTCGACCCAGGAATCGAGCCCCTCGCGCGCATCCTCGCTACGGAAGAGCTGGATCTGCAATTCCTGCTCGAGCGCGAGGCCGTCGGCGAGATCCATCTCGACCCCCGACTGGATCGAGCGCTTGATGTGGCCGACCGCCTTCGCCGCTTTGTTGGGGGGCAGGAACTGCCGCGCGTACTCGAGCGCCGCCTTCATGAAGTCGGCGTCGTCGACGATCTTGGTGACGAGCCCGATCTCGAGCGCCTCGTCGAACGAGAAGGTGCGGCCGGTGGCGATCAGCTCGATGGCCCGGGCCTTGCCGACGAGCCGGGCCAGCCGCTGGGTGCCGCCCGTCCCCGGCAGCACGCCGAGCGCGACCTCGGGGAGGCCGATCTTCCCGCCGTCGCGGCGGGCGATGCGGATGTCGCACGCCATCGCGATCTCGAGGCCGCCGCCGACCGTGGTGCCGTTCAGCGCCGCGATCACGAGCTTCGGGGTCTTCTCCAGCCTGAGCAGCGTCTCGTTCGCGTGCAGGCAGAAGTAGTACTTGAAGGTCGGCTCCGCCTTCTGGAGCATGTTGATGTCGGCGCCCGCCGAGAAGAACTTCTGGCCGGCGCCGCGCAGCACGACCACGTGAACCTCGCCGTCCATCCGCGCGCGCAGGATCGCGTCGTCGAGCTGCCGGAACATCTCGTAGGTGTAGGTGTTGGCGGGCGGGGCGTCGAGCTCCAGGACCGCGATGCCGCCCCCGGCCGTATAGTGAACGAGCTCCGTATCCATTCGCCCTCTCCTATCCGAGGATCGCCCAGAGCGCCCGGGCCGCCCGCGATCCGAGGTTCTCCCAGCCGTGGGGGGTGCCGCCGTCCAGGTAGGCGCTGTCGCCGGCCTCGAGCACGTGGCGCTCGGCCCCGTAGAGCAGCGCGACCTTGCCGGCGATGACGTAGAAGAGCTTCATCTGCCCGGGCTCGATCAGGACCTTGTCGGTGCGGACGCCCGCCCCCCGCGGCGGGAGCGTCGAGACGACCGCCCGGATCTTACCGTGGAAGAGCCCGGCGCCGAGCACGGCCCACGTCTCGCCCGCGCCGTCGAAGCTCACGACCGGGTAGTCCCGCTCGCGCGTGACGTGGACCTGACCCGGCTGCGGGCGGTCGAAGAGCTGGCCGATCGGGACGCCGAGGGCGCCCGCGACCTTGCCGAGCGTGTGCAAGGAGGGTGTCAACCGTCCCGACTCGATCTGGGAGACCATGCTCGGGGTCAGGGCGGCCTTCTCCGCGAGCTGCCGCTGCTGGAGCCCGCGCTCGGTCCTGAGCTGCTTGATCCGCTCCCCGAGCGTCACGGGCACGCCTCGGCGGCCTGCGGGGCCAGGTCGCGCCGGCGGCCGCGGGTCCCCCTGGGGGGGGCTCCGCCGCGCCCGAGACGGCGACCGGCGCCTCACGCGACCTCCTCCTCGTCCCTCGGGCTCTCGGGGAGGCCGGCCAGACGGCGGAGAGCGCGCGCGACGAAGACCCGCGTCATCTGCTTGCGGTACGGGTGCGTCAGGTCGGTGTTGTCGAGCGGCTTCGACGGCCGCGCCGCCAGGACGGCCACGGCCGCGATCAGCTCCGGCGTGAGCCGCTGTCCGGCGAGCAGCGCCGCCGCCGCTGGCGCCTCGCGCGGCTGGGAGGCGACGGCGCCGAGCACGATCGTTCCCGCCCGCACGACCGCGCCCTCCATCTGGAGGGCGACGGCGACCCCCAGCACCGGGAAGTCGAAGGAGCCGCGGCGGCGGAGCTTCAGGTAGGCGCACCGGGTGCCGGGGGCGGGCGGCAGCCTCAACTCAGTCAGGATCTCGTCGGGGCGCTTGGCCAGGTACGCGATCCCGTCGTCCTGGAACAGGGCCGCGACCGGGATCAGCCGTTCCCCCCCGGGGCCGCAGAGCCGCGCCGTCGCCCCGAGGCTCCAGAGGACGGGCGCCGTGTCGGACGAGGACACCGCCCAGCAGCGCGGGCTCCCGGGCGCCACGAGACAGACGTCGCCGTCCTTCTTCAGGCAGAAGCCGATCGCCTTCCGCCACTGCTGGGTCTGGTTGTAGTAGTTGCAGCGCGTGTCCACGCACACGTTGCCGCCGATCGTGCCCATGTTCCGGAGCTGCGGCGACGACACGAGGCCGGCCGCCGTCCCGAGGGCGGGGAACGCGGCGCGGAGCCCCGGATGCTCGGCCACGCGCCGGAGCGTCGTGAGGGCGCCGATGACGAACCCCGCGTCCGCCGAGCCCCGGACGCCGTCGAGCTCCCGGATCCCGCTCAGGCCGACCAGGACCTTCGGCTCGAACTGGCGCCGCTTCAGGTTGGGGTAGAGGTCGGTGCCGCCGGCAACCAGCATCGTGTCGGGGCCGGCGTCGCCGAGGTACGTGAGCGCGTCGCCGACCGTGCGGGCGCCCCGATAGGTGAACGGCGGGAGCCTCAGCATCGCCGGCTCCTAGCGACCCGGGCGGCGGGGGCGGCTCGATCGCCCGCGGCCGCCGCGGAGCCGACCGGGCGCCGGCCGCGCCGAGCCGGAGCGGGGCTCACGGGCGCCCCCCCTCTCCGCCCTGAAAGGGCCGCGCGGCGACGCCGTCGGCCGGCTGGCCGAAGGCGGACTCGACGATGCGGGGAGCCGGGAACGTGAAGCGGGGGAGCCGCTCGGGCCCGACGCGCGCCGGCTTGCCCTCTCGCTTCCGCGCGAGCGCCTTCAGGATCTTGTCGGGCGTGATCGGGATCTCGTCGATGCGGACGCCGATCGCGTCGTGGACCGCGTTGGCGATCGCCGGGATCACGGGCAGGAGCGGCCCCTGCCCGGCCTCCTTGGCCCCGAACGGGCCCTCGGGGTCGTCGGTCTCGACCAAAATCGTGTGGATCTCGGGCGTCTCGAGCGTCGTCGGGCTCTTGTACTCGAGGAGCGACGGGGCCTTGTGCAGTCCCTTGCGGAACACCTGCTCCTCCATCAGGGCCTCGCCGATGCCCATGTAGACCGAGCCCTCCACCTGGCCTTCGACGAGCAGCGGGTTGAGCGCCCGGCCGACGTCGTGGGCGATCCAGACGTCGTCGATGCGCACCCCGCCCGTCTCACGGTCGACCTCGAGCTCGACCACGCACGCCGTGTACGAGTAGCAGGGCGAGGGCCCGACGCCGCCGCCCTTGTACTTCCCCGCCCGCTTCGGCGGCGCGTACGATCCCGGCACCGCGAGGACGCCGTGGATCGACTCGGCGAGCACGACGGCCTCGGCGAAGCTGACGGAGCGATCGGGATCGTCCGAGAGGCCGATCCGCCGCCCGCGCGCCACGAGCGCCTCCGCCGCGACGCCGAGCTTGGCCGCCACCGCCCCCAGGAGGAGACCGCGCAGCCGCTCGGCCGCCTGAATGGCCGCGTTGCCGCACATGAGGGTGACGCGCGAGGAGTAGGAGCCGAGGTCGACCGGCGTGAGATCTGTGTCGGCCGCGTGCACGCGGATGTCCTTGGGGTCGATGCCGAGCACCTCGGCGACCAGGTACGCCAGGATCGAGTCCGAGCCCTGGCCGACGTCGATCGCGCCGCACAGGACGGCGACGCCGCCGCTCCGGTCCGCACGGACGACGACCCCCGAGTGCGGCATGTCGTTCCAGTAGATGGCCGAGCCGGCCCCCGTGAGATAGGACGAGCACGCGATCCCGATCCCGCGCCCGGGCGGGAGCTGGCCGACCTTGTCCCGCCAGCCCGACGCCAGGACGACGCGATCGATGCACTCCCCGAGGCCGATCGTCGTGACGGTCAGGTGGTTCGCGGTCTTCGTGAAGGGCTCGGCGAGGATCCGCCGCCGCATATCGGCGGGGTCGAGCCCGAGCTCGCCGGCGATCTTGTCGAGGTGGCATTCGAGGGCGAAGCGGGGCTGCGGGGTGCCGTGACCGCGCTTGGGCCCGCAGGGCGGCTTGTTGGTGAAGATCCGGGCCCCCTCGAACTTGTACGCGGGCACCCGGTAGGTCACCGTCTGCAGGGCGCCCGTGTAGAAGGTCGACGCGACGCCGTAGGAGCCGTAGGCGCCGCCGTCGAGCCAGGTCCGGAAGTGCATCCCGAGGATCTCGCCCTGCCGGGTGACGCCGGTCCGCACCCACATCAGGACGGGATGGCGGCCCCGGTGGACGTAGAAGACCTCCTCGCGCGTCAGCGTGATCTTCACGGGGCGCCCGGTCACCTGCGAGAGCTTGCACGCCGCGATCTCGTGGGCGAAGGGGTCGAGCTTGCCGCCGAAGCCGCCGCCGTTCGGCGTCGCGATGACCCGGATGTGCGCCAGGGGCACGTCGAGGATCGGGCCGAGCAGGCGGTGGACGTAGTGGGGAGTCTGCGTCGACGACCAGAGCGTCAGCTTGCCGTCGGGCCCCCAGAGGGCGAGCGCGCAGTGCTGCTCCATCGGCAGATGGGTGTTGCCCTCGAAGTAGAAGACATCCTCGCGCACGAGGTCGGCGCGGGCGAAGGCCGACTCGACGTCGCCGAACTCGAGCGAGACGGCCTTGTGGACGTTGGGGCCGTCGCCGTACTCGTGGATCCGGACCTCGGGACGCCGGAGGGCGGCCTCGATCGACATGAGCGCCGGCAGCACCTCGTACTCGACGTCGATCAGCTCGGTGGCCCGCTCCGCCGTCTCCTCGTCGACCGCCGCCACCGCGGCCACCGCGTCGCCGACCATCCGGACCTTCTCAGTGCAGAGCGCCTCCTCGTCCTGGGAGACGGGGAGGATCCCGAACTTGACCCGGGGGAGATCGAGGCCGGTCAGCACGCCGTAGACGCCGGGCAGCGCTCGGGCACGGCCGGTGTCGATGCGCCGGATCAGCGCGTGGGGATGCGGCGAGCGGAGGAGCTTGCCGTAGGCCATGCGCGGCAGGGATAGGTCGTCGGCGAACCGGGTCTCGCCCGTCACCTTCGCCCAGGCGTCGATCTTCGGCAGCGGCTGGCCGACGACCGTGAACCGCTCCTTGCCCGCGCCGCGCATCAGGCGCGGCCCGCAGCACGGAGCGCCGCGAGCTCCACGGCGTCGAGGATCTTTGTGTAGCCGGTGCAGCGGCAGAGGTTGCCGGCCAGCGCCTCCCGGATCTCCTGTCGCGTCGGCCGCGGATTGTCGGCGAGCAGGGCCCGCGCGGTCAGCAGGATGCCCGGGGTGCAGTAGCCGCACTGGGCCGCGCCGAGCTCGGCGAAGGCCTGTTGGAGCGGGTGGAGCCGGCCGGCGCCGGCCAGACCCTCGACCGTCGTGATCGCGCGGCCTTCGAGCTCGATCGGCAGCGCCAGGCAGGAGAGCACCGGCCGGCCGTCGACGAGGACCGTGCACGTGCCGCATTCGCCGAGCTCACAGCCGTGCTTTGTGCCCGTGAGCCCCATCTCCTCGCGCAGAACCTCGAGCAAGGTTTTGTGGGGCGCCGCGGCGAGGTCGTGGTCCTCGCCGTTCACGCTGAGCCGGAGGAGTGTCTTGGGCACGGTTCAGTCCTGCTGATTTCCGGTTCAGCATAGATGAACTCACCCCCGTCGGCAAGGCCCCAGATACGGGGGTTGCCGCGTTGACATGCCCGAGCCCCCCCGGCGTGTCAGGCGGGGCCACCCGCTCAGCCAGCCTTTCTGACGATTGCAGAGTTTTCAGCCCTTTAGCGCTGGTGGCCCTGTCCTTGCTCGTCAGAGGCTCGGGAGGACCCGGCCAGCCGAGCCCACCGCGAGCGCGGCGATCGACTGGGGGCCTCGCCTCACAAAAATGCGGATCTTCGTCGTGGAGGATGAAGAGAGCATCGCCTGCTGTTTGCAGGCGCTCCTGCTCGACGCGGGCCACACGCCTCTCGTCGTGCCCTGCGTCGACCTGGCCCTCGACCGCTTCGAGGCGGCGCCTCCTGACGCGGTCCTCTTGAGCCTCCACTACTATTTCCCGGGCATGAGCGGCTTCGACTTTCTCCAGGGGCAGCCGGTTCGAGAGTCCGGCGTGCCGATCATCACCCTCTCGGCGTCTCCGACGGAGAGCGAGGCCCGAGAGTCGCTGCGACTCGGGGCGCTCGATTACGTCGGAAAGGGAGTCTCGCAGGACCTCCTCCGCGAAGTCGTCGCCTACCTCGAGCTCCACGCGACTGGGCAGCGGGCCGGCGGGACGGGGATCGCACCCGAGCGGCGGCGATCTCTCAGGCCGGGGCTCGCCGGTCCCGTCCGGGTGGCCGAGGGCAACGGTGCGGAGTGGCAGGGGGACTGTGTCAACCTCAGCACCTTCGGCATCAAGATCCGTTCCCGCCGCCCGATCGCCCCTCGCGACGTGGCGAAGCTCCAGGTCCCCTCCCTAGACGGGGCACCGGCTCTCGAACTCCTGGCGATTCGCGTTCGCCGTGACCCGGACGGCGACTGCTTCCGCTTCGTCAGCCTGAGCGAGACGGCGTTCCGGAGTCTGAGCGATGTGATTCGAGCCCAGCCACGGGCCGTCTGATCGGGCCGGGTCCGACCTCCCTGTCGATCGCTCCCTGACGCGCCCGGCGCCGAATCGGCCGGCGTTGGCCGGCCCGATGGGCCCCACCCCTTAGGGGCTCGATCCACAGCGCCTCGGCAAGGTTCGACGTCCAGCAACTCGGGGCGGTTGTCGCGCGGTGTCCCTGACCACACGAGTCCCTGGCAGTGACTCTCGGCCCACTGTTCCGATCTTCAGGCTCGGTTGCTTGGAGCTCCGACCTGAAGTGCCCCCGATGCGAGTACAAGAACCCGCCTCAGGCTAAGGGGGCGCGCCCGGTCGGAAGAGCCGTCCCTGTTGTACACTTTTTCACCACGATGGCTTGTCACACCATCTGGGACAAATACAATACAGGGGTGAAACGAAGCCTGGGTCGGCAGGAAGCACAAATGCTGGCCTACCTTCAGATGCGAAAGCAGTCAGTGGCCAGGGCCGGGGAACTCACCGGTCCGCTGCGGCTAACGCGCCTGCAGGAGCGCGAGTTGTTCCGACGCATGTCCCGCGGCGGCCTTATCGCCCGGGTGCGACCAGGCCTCTATCTGGTTCCGCAGCGACTTCCGCTCGGCGGTTCCTGGAGTCCCGACGAAGCCCTCGCTCTCAACGTGCTGATGGAAGATCGACGAGGACGTTACCAGATCTGCGGACCCAACGCGTTCAACCGCTACGGGTTCGATGAGCAAGTGCCCACCCGCGTGTATGCCTACAACAACCGGATCTCGGGCGAACGTACGGTAGGCTCAGTCGCGTTGACGCTGATCAAGGTCGCGGACGAGCGACTCGGTGACACCGACGAGATGCGAACGTCCGACGGGGTGAAAGCGGTGTACTCGTCGCGCGCGCGAACCCTGGTGGACGCCGTGTACGACTGGTCCCGGTTCAACAGTCTGCCCCGGGCGTACGACTGGATCCGGGCAGAACTGGCCGCTGGGCGCGTCACGGCAGAGGAACTCATTCGGGTCACATTGCGTTATGGCGACATCGGAACGATCCGCAGGATCGCGGTACTCTTGAACCGAATCGGCGTGAGCAGCGCCCAGCTGCGAAAACTCCGCCAGGCGCTCAAGCCCACGACGAGCGTGATCCCGTGGATTCCAACGCGGCGGAAACGTGGGACAGCAGATTACTCCTGGGGTGTTGTCTGGAACGAGGGTGGCTGAACGAAAGCCGCTTCGTCTGCATGAAGACGCCGCGCTCTTCCGCGAAGCGGTGAGTTTTACCGCGGCGCAGACGCAATTCTCTCCACGGCTCATCGAGAAAGATTACTTCGGCTCGGTGATTCTCCAGCATTCTGCCGTGGCCGCACCTGACCTCGTCTTCCGGGGTGGGACGTGTTTGTCCAAAGTACATCTCGGGTTTTATCGGCTGAGCGAGGGCCTTGACTTCCTCGTGTCGACTCCGGCCGATGCAACCCGCACCGAGAGGAAGCGGCGTGCCGCGCAATCGAAGGCGGCGGTGGCCAACATCGAAAGACAGGTGCCAGGACTGCGCGTCGTCACACGACTCAAGGGAAGGAACAACTCTCGCCAATACATC
>WNFJ01744505.1_pt1 | contig 17212 bp, 15 predicted proteins | sample 5400461 | NCBI WGS metagenome assembly WNFJ01 (sample SAMN13153349, study PRJNA577476) | soil metagenome | isolation source: 115 cm saprolite on Douglas fir-dominated hillslope | place: USA:California | collected 2013-09-17 | reverse complement strand
GATACCGAATCGGTTATGCTCCTGGTTTTCTGCTCGGGCTGGCGATGATAATCAGTTACCTGCTGATACTAGTCTCGGAAGGGTTCTATCGCCGCAAGCAGATTGGAGAGCTTCAGTTCGCAGAAGCAAAGCCCGCCCCGACACCCGATTAGCAGCAATTGCTGCTGGTCCGTATGCGAGACTAATTGACATCTCGGCCGATCATTCGACTGCGAGCTGCTGTGTATGTCCCGGAATCCCACAGTCTTTTTGGGCCGCGCTCGGCGTACGATCTCGCTCGATAGGCGATCACGGTCAGCGTCCGTACCGGAATTCGCGCAGGCGCGGTCCGCGCCACCGTCATGGGTTTCGTTTTTCGGCCTGAATCAGGCCATCTTGACCATCTTGTGCGGAGGCTGCTCAACGAACTATTACACCTTTTCAGGGTCGGGAATGTACGAAGGCAGAGGAGGTGCCTCTAAGAATGTTAACGAGCGCTCCAATGATGCGGCGGATCGGGTGTTGAGCCGACATGCCGCTTTGATGCAGAAACTAACTCATTGAGTGAGCCCAGCTTTCTGACCGTGGATCAGCCGTCACGATCAAGGTCTGGCCCAGCGGGTGGGTGTGCCATGCAGTGCGGGCGCCGGGCTCAAACGTGACGCTGGCGCCGAGTGCGCGTGCCGGGTCTTTTGCTTCGAACAGGGGGTCAATGCGCACCGTGCCAGTAAAATACTCAGCTGGTCCTTTGCCGGAGGGCTGTGAGCCACTTCTTTTGATTTCCATTTTCTGAATTCCTTTAGTTGACGGTAACAGTGGTTTGTCTCGCGTTTGTAGCCTGCTGCGGCGACCGGAATGCAACCAGAGAACACGCTCTTGCCGCTCAGCGACCGCTCATTTGCAAGAGCCATTCCGGGTATCGAGCCCCTTGCACCGTGATCTTTGAGGCGGCGGTATCGATGTCACGAAGATCGTCGGGCGTGAGTTCGACTGAGACTGCCCCGATGTTCTCGTCCAAGCGATTCAGTTTCGTGGTTCCCGGGATTGGAACAATCCAGGGCTTCTGGGCGAGCAACCAAGCGAGTGCTATTTGAGCAGGGGTTGCATTCTTGCATGCTGCGACTTTGCCAAGCAGATCAACCAAGGCCTGATTCGCCTTACGAGCCTCCGGCGTAAAGCGAGGGAGAGTGTTGCGGAAGTCGATGCTGTCGAACGTAGTATTTTCGTTCACCTTCCCCGTGAGGAAGCCTTTGCCCAGAGGGCTGTAGGGAACGAAGCCGATTCCGAGTTCCTCGAGCGCCGGCAACACGTCGTCTTCAGGGCGTCTCCACCATAGCGAGTATTCGCTCTGGACGGCTGTGACCGGCTGGACGGCGTGGGCGCGACGGATCGTTTCCACGCCTGCTTCAGAAAGGCCGAAGTGTTTAACCTTACCTTCTTGAATCAGGTCCTTCACCGCTCCGGCCACATCTTCGATTGGCACGTCCGGGTCAACGCGGTGTTGATAGAACAGGTCGATGGCATCGACCTTGATCCGCTTAAGCGAGCCCTCGGCGACCTGCTTGATGTGCTCCGGCCGGCTATTTAAGGCAGTCCACTTGCCTCCGTCCTGCGGATTCGGCTCCCAGCCGAATTTCGTAGCGATCACCACTTGCTCCCGGAGCGGAGAGAGGGCTTCACCCACGAGATCTTCGTTAGTGAATGGGCCATAGACCTCAGCCGTATCGAAGAAAGTGACGCCGCGTTCGACGGCTGTGCGAAGTAGTGAGATCATCTCCTGCCTGTCAGCAGGCGGGCCGTAGGAAAAGCTCATTCCCATGCAGCCGAGCCCGATGGCCGAGACTTCCAGATTGCTGTTTCCAAGTTTGCGCTTCTGCATTTTCTTAATGTCGTTGTCGTGCGCCTGAACCATTCAGGCGTGGCAAGGAGTATCGGGCATCACACGCAACGCTTCTCTCGCGATCGTGCGCAGCCTGTCGTGTTCTTGCGGAAAAAAGGGTGCGCCTCCTTACAAGCCGCTGCGGAACTCTGTGGGCGCCACGCCAACCACACGCCGAAAGACTTGAGCAAAATGGCTCGGGCTCGTGTAGCCGACTTCGAGCGCGATCTCGATGAGGCTCCGGGAGGTTTCGCGGACGAGTTGCTGTGCGCGGACGATACGCTCTCGCGTGACGAACTGCAGAGGCGTCATCCCCGTGGTCTGCTTGAACACGCGGGAAAAGTGGAAGGGACTGAGTTCCACCAACTCAGCCAACGCCTCGACGGAAATGTCCTCAGCGAGCCGCTCGCGCACATAGTCCTCCACTTTCCGGAGCTTCCCGATCGGCAGACCGCCACGGTGTTCGGGCCTTTCCGAAGCGGCGTCCGTGTATTTCTCAACAAGATACGCAGCGAAAAGCTGCGTGAGAGCAGTGACGCGCTCCGACTTGCCCGGCACCTGCGTCGAAAGCATCTCCGCGCACGCGAAGCACAGCTGCGCGAGCGCTTCATCGCGTCCGAAAAAGTCGATCACTTCCACCTCGTCAGCCTTGCCTGGATACACAGCTTCCAACGCCGCGAGGAACTGATCCACCGCAAGGTGGATAATGATGACATCGAGCTCTTCCCCGACCGGCGATCTCCAGTCCAGCTCGTAAGGAGTCTTTGAGCGAGTGACAAAGATGTCGCCTCGCTTCAACTGCCGTCTCACCCACGCCTGACCGACGTCACGCTCCCGGAACTCCGCCGAGCCCGCAAGGACGCAGGACATCAACGGCTCCGGGATGGCAGGCACGAGGAATCGATCTACAGCGCGTGGAAACCGAGAGCGCCGCACAAAAAGCCCTGGCCATTGGAGGGAGGCGCTGTCCGCCAATACCTCGCCACTCGAATAGCGCGGAAATGCTGCCGCGGTCGTTCGCGCGGGGGTGTCCACGAGATGATTGAAAGCCTGTATCACCAGCGAGGCGAGCGAAAATAACGCAGTCGGTTGCGGACCGACTTCGCTAAAGTGACAAAAAGGTTTTGGAGGGGTTCGTCCCTCTTGGGAAGCGCTGCTACGACCTCGGCCCCACGCCCGGTAATCGTAACCGGAATTGTCTTTGTGTCGTAGCCTGACCGCCTGTGGATTTCTTCTCTCCGTTCTCGGTGTATTCAGGGAATAAGATCCTCTCCTGCCAATAGCGGACATCCGTTTTCGAAAGCTTAGCCATTTCTTAGCCGCTTTTGGTGTTCTTCATAGACCCGATCTGCTCCGCCGTGATCCACTTTCCCGTTTTAATTGGCTGACTCCCTTCCATGCTGAATGCGAGGTAGTCGCGCCCAATGCCGAAGATGCGAGCGGCGACGAATTCGGCTGCCCGCCCGATATGCAGTGTGTAAATTTGCGTCATGCTCGAATTAGGCAAAGTTTACCGGGCACAACTTTCGGAGTTCGTTGATCAGGATTTTGAAATTGCCTTGAAAGACGCCGCCCCTCTCAATGTCCGGCTTGTGGAAGTGCGCTCGCTTGGCCCGGCACAAGCGGGAAGTCGCGAGCCGTTTGCGTTAGAGTTCCGTGCCGACGCATCTGTGCGTCTTCCGCAGCACATTTACGCGGTGAGTCATGGTCAGTTGGGAACGATGGAGATTTTCCTGGTACAGATCGGGGCGGATTCCAGCGGGGCGTATTTCGAGGCGGTGTTCAATTGAAGGAATGGCGGATATGGAAATGCCTTTCTTATTTCCATTCGAGGAACAGGTAAACGCCTTTGTCTTCGATCTGCTGGAAGCCGAGGCGGTGGTAAAGGTTAAGGGCGGGATTGAATTTCTCGACGTGAATGGTCAGCGTCTTGCCCGCCGTGCGCGCTTCGTCCTGCAACTCACGCAGTAATTTAGTTCCGATCCCAGCGCGCCGATGGTCCGGCAGCAGCGCGATGTCAATGACCCGGATTTCGTTTTTGCAACGATCCACATAGAGCCGTCCGGCAGGCGCGCCTTGCACTTCGATGATCGAATACTGCGCGGTCGGATAGTGCTGCCGATAATGGGCATCCTGAGCGGCGAACTGCATGTCGGTAAATGCGCGCTTTTGCTCGTTGCTCCACGGCACCCGCGCCAATTCCTCCGCGCGCGTGCCGGCATACACCGCGCGCAGAAATTGTTCATCCTCCGGTGTCGCAGCCCGCAGCCGTGAAGAATCGCTCGTGCCGCTATCCATTAACAAGGAACGGAGTCTTTAGGTACGTGGCGGGTAGACGCCTTGCAGCGCGATGCAGAAGGTCAGCGTGAGGTAAGGCATCAGGTTGTTGTGCGGCTGGCCGCCTCCGGTCACGGGCAGAGCGCTAGGGGCGAGTTGTGTGATTGACGCGGGCGCCGCATACATGGCTATGCCGCCGACCCCTCCCGCAAACATCTCGTTGATGGGGCTCTGATCGGTACCGTATTGGTTTGAGGCAGTCCAACCGTGCGGATGCGCGGGCATCTCTGATTCCAGCAATGACACGGTATCGGACCCCCCCGATTCGCCGAGGTCATGCAGGGAAAGGCCGGGACCCTGACCGGGGTGCATCGGAGCGCTTCCCTGCATGTCAGGCAGCGCGAAGTTCGATTTGCCGTCGCCGCCGTAGGTGGTACCCAACAGCGAGAAGAGCGCGGTGTTTTGCGAGATGGGCATGAGCTGACCGTTGCAAAACGCCCATCCTTTGGGCGCGAAATTGAATGGGAAGATGCGGATTTCCGCGACGAATGGGTTAGCCATGAGAGTTTCTCGATTTGCTCAGGTTAGATTAGTTGATTAGCTCTGTGACGGGAAGATGCCAAACAGCGAGATGATGAACTCAACGCAGAGATAGGGTTGGAAATTGCTGTGCGGCTGACTGCCACCTACCGACCCGACTGAGTTGGGACTGAGTTGCACCTGCGGCGAGTCGTGATAGTGGCCGCCTGGGTAATCGCCGGCAACTGATTCGCAGGACTGGTGCTTGAAGCTGGGTTGCCAGATGCCTGCAAAGCGTGAGTGTGCGCCGGAATCTGATTGACCGCGAGCGTCACCTGCTCCGCTCCACCGTTCTGTGCAGGGGTGAAGCCGGAGCCTTGGTGGATCGGGAGGCGTCCACGCAAGTCCGGCAACCCGAACGTTGATTGCCCGTCACCGCCGTAAGTCGTGCCGATGAGGTTAAAGAGCGTTTCGTTCTCTGCGATCGACAGAAGCTGGCCTTCGCAGAACATCCATCCGGCGGGAGCGAAGTTGCCGGCGAACATGCGGATTTCACCAACGAATGGTTGTGACATAATCTAATTTAGTTTTGTGACGGGAAGATTCCCTGCAGCGCTATGCAGAAGTTCAGCGTCAAAAATGGTTGCTCGTTCTCGTGCGCCTGGCTGCCACCGACATTGGCAATGGCTTGCGGCGCCATCGTCTTAAGATTCGCCGCCCCCGCAAACAGGTTGGCTCCCGCCGACTGCGAGAGCATACGCGTGTTCGACGGGTTGCCGGCCGTCGCCGGAACGTTCGCAGCGTTCGCGGAGTGGGTATGCGCCGGCAACTCCGAGATGGAAAGCGTGTGCGACTGCTCGCCGCCTCTCTCGCCAAGAAAGTGGCCGTTGCCGCTATGGATTGGTGTGCGCGCGCGCAGGTCCGGCAAGCCGAAGTTCACCCGCCCGTCGCCGCCGTAGGTTGTGCCGAGTAAGGAAAATAGCGCTTGATTCTGGTTGATGGGCATGAGCTGGCCGTTACACATCGCCCAGCCTCTCGGCGCGAAGTTGAAGGACATAATCTTAATTTCAGAGAGAAAAGGTTCGGCCATGGCAATTTTCTAGCGTGATCATTAGGAAATCGGAAGCTTCATTTCCAAAAATAATGGTGGCTATGGTAGTATTTGAATTTATAACTTGCCGAATTGGTTCGCCGATCTGCCGGCATCACTCACAAATCTCTAAGGATTTTTGAGCGATGTAGGCTAGGGCTAGCCCAGTCGAACCAGTCATTGGGATTATTAAGAAAGTTCTGGGTATTGAGCAGTTCTCTTTACGTGGGCAAAAGTTACCCTGGAGTGGAACTTGGTCTGTATGGCTTACCATCTGAAGCGGCTCCATAAGCTCGCCAATCCTCCCAAACAAAAGCCAAAAGCTCCGAAAACGCCCCAACCAACGCCGTCAGTCCTTAGTGAGGTGCTGGGTCAACTCTTCGGTCGCTATTGCCGGGCCTTTCAATTAATTCGTACGCGAAGCGGAGCTTAAGGAGCCTGTCCAGAGGCTTTCGGATTAGATTAGCAAGTTACCATTCACCTTTGCCTTCAAATCCGACAGGCTCCTAGGGCGGTGCTTGAGTCGTGTCTCGCACGAAACCGCTCCCGTTGATTATGTCCGTGCCGTTGCCGGCAGGATTGAGCGCGTTGATGAAGGCCACCACGTCGGTGTTCGCCGGCGGACTGGGCAGCGTCGGCCCGCCGGGCGCGTCGAAGATGCCGAAAACATTGATCGCCGGGTTGGTGCCCTGTTTGCGCACGGCGATGCCGCCCGCGCCGTTGCTGCCCGCGCTCGTATTGCCAAAGATGTTCAGAAAGACCGAGTCGTTGGCGCTCGCCGCATTACCCGCATCCACGCGGATGCCCTCACTCGCAATGCCGCCGACATTGACCGGCGCACTGACGGTATTGTCGGCGATCTTGAATTTCGCAGTCCCTGACGTGCCGCGGCCAACGAGCAGGATTCCGTTTCCGTCGGTGCCGCTGATCGCGTTGTTAGTCACGGTCAGCGTCAGGTCCGGTGTCCACGCATTGCCCGCGCCCGCCACGCCGTTGCCGCCGGCGATGCCGTTGCCGCCGCCAAGGTTCGGCGTTTGAGTGGCCGTGATGACGTTGCTGTCCACCGTTCCCGTCATCGTTGAAAAGCCGTTGTTACCGATGAGGATCACGGTTCCGAGGCTGCTGCTGCCGAGCGGGCCGGGCGCGCTGCCGCCAAGTGCTGCGGTCCTGCCGTTGCCGGAAATGATGAAATTCGTCCGGGTGCGCGAAGCGCTGTTTCCGCCTGAGTTCGCGACGATAATCGCGTTGGTGCCGGTTGTCTTGAGCGATACGGCGTTGTTTGTGATCGCGATGACATGCGCACCGTCATTCGGGATCCCCGCCGTCGCTCCCGGCCCGGTGGCGTTGGAATTGCCGATGGAAACCTGAATGCCGGCGGAGGCGGCGTTCGTCACGGTGTTCTGATTGATGGTCGCGTTAAGCAGGCTGAAGCTCGTGCTGGCGTTGCCGGTGCCCACGAAACTGAGTCCCGCGGTACCTGCGCCCGGGTTGCTCACCGAGTTGTTCGAAACGTTCGCATTGGTGACGGTTCCGGCGTCGGATTGAATGTCGAGCCCGGCGGAAAAGCCGTTGCTCAACACGTTGTTCGTGATCGTCAACGTACCGCTGATATTGTTCCCATTCAGCGTCTGAGCACCCGCAAAATTTGTCGTGTTGAATGCGATGTTGGCATCCGCGTTCTGAGTGCCCGACTGATTCACCGTGCCATTGTTGAACGTGAAATTCGTTACGCTCGTCCCGGCAATGCCGCTGCGAGCCGTGCTTTGAATGTTCATGTTGGTGAACGACGGACTCAGCGTGTCCGTCAGCGCAATTCCGACGCCGGTTGTGTGCTGAATGGTGCCGCCCGAGCTGTTCCCGCCCACGCTCGTGTTGCCGTCGCCGGTGACGGTCAGCCCGCCGCTAGCGCCGGTAGTGTTCAAGACGATGCCGCTCACCGGTTCGGGTGCCGCCGTGTTGTTGCCGGAAGAGATGCTATGGAAATTGAGGCCGCTCGCGCCAATCGTCGTGTTCGTGACGTTGAGCGCCGTCGCGCTGACCGAGTTGATCGAGTTGCCGCTGCCTTGCACGCTGATCGTCCCGCCGCCCGTCGCGTTGAAGCCGACGCCGGTGGTGGTGTTGATAACGAGTCCGCCGCCGGTGAAGTTGACGGTGCCGCCGGTGTTGCCGGTCAGATTGATCGCGTTCGCGGTGGTGGTGTTGGCCGTGATCGCGCCGCCAAAGGTGGTGGTGCCGCCGGTCTTGGCGTTGATGGAGACGGCGTTGGCCGCGTTGGTCTGCCGGATCGTGCCGTTGTACGTCACGTTTGCGGTGCTGGTGTCTTCGCGATAGGCGACGCCGCTGGGGCTAGTAGTCGCACCGATGCTGGCGTTGCTGCCGAAAGTGATGGTGCCGCTGGAGCCGGTATTGATGTCAATATGCGCATTGCCAGCGTTCAGCGTGGTGGTGCCGTTGAAGTTGTAGGTGCCATCGGCATTGTTGAATTGCAGGCCGGTGCCGTTTGTCGCGGAGAGCGTGCCGGTCTGGAACGTCAGCGTACCGGTGTGGCCGCCCGAAACGCTCACGAGCGCCGCGTTGTTCGCCTGCGTGATGTCGCCGGAGTAGGTCGCTCCGACATTGCCGCCTATAACTAACCATGCGGCGCCGGTCGCGCCCGTGATGGTGCCCGCATTGGCCGTGAAGCTGCCGGTAACACCGCTGAGCTGCACGCCGTTGCTGGCGCTGCCGCTTGAGGAGAGCGTGCTGAAGGTGCTCCCAGCCGCGATCGTGCCCGTGGTGAGGCTGAGCGCCGCCGCGCCCGTGGCTGAGACCGAATCATTGGCGACGCTCAGCGTGCCGAATGTTGTCCCCAAGATCCCGCCGCCGCCGGTAACGTTCATGTTATTCAGCGTCACTCCGCCGCCGAGCGAACCGAGGCTCGTAAGCGATACGGCCGCCCCGGTCGTGTTCTGGATCGTGCCGCCGGAGGTCGCCGTTGAGCCTGTGCCGGTAACCTGGACACCAACCACTCCGCCACCGGTAAGATTGGTGAGTGCAATGCCATTGACCGCCCCATTGGCCGAGACGCTCTGGAGCACGAAACCACTGCTGCCGATGGCCACGCCATTCAAGCTAAGCGCGGTGCCGGTGCCTGAGGTGATGGTGTTGCCCGTGCCCGTCACGCCAACGGTGCCGCCGCCGCTCGCTCCGAAGCCGGTGGCGCTCGTCGTGGTGATAGTGAGGTTGCCACCGGTGAAGTTGGTCGTCGCGCCGGTATTGTTCGTCAGCGTCACGGCCTGATTCGCGCCGGTGTTGAGCGTATTGCCCGTGCCGGAGAAAGTCGTCGTGTCGCCCGTGTTATTCTGTATCAGGATGCCGGTGCCGGTATCGTTGATCACACCGGAGAGTGTGAGCGAGCCGCCGGTGCGGTTTTGCACGACGACCGAGCGACCTGCCGTGTTGGTGATGTTCCCGCTGTAACTGATCGCCGCGTTGCCGCCATCCGCTACGAAAGCATTGCCCGCCGCACCGCTGATGCTGCCGCCGGTCATCACGATGGTGCCGGTGGCGTTGGTAAGGCTGATAGCGGAGGAGGCAGCATTCGTCTGCACGACTCCGTTGAGCGTGAAGCCGGTGGTGCCGCTCCCGAAGATCTGGTTGTTGCCCCCGTTGATGTTGATGTTTTGCACCGTGTCACCATTCGAGAGCGTGAGCACGTTGACGGCCGGGTTCGCCGTCAAGGTCGCCGCGCCGTTCGGGTTGGTAAATGAGCCGCCGCCGAGAACGAAGGTGTCACCGATGACGTTGACGGGCTGGATGCCGCCGGGCACGACGACGGTGTGGCCGTTGCCGAAGCCGTCGATGGTGGTGCTGGTGCCAAGCGTCAGAGTGGTCGCGCCAAAATTGATGGAACCATCGTTCACGAACACGACAGTCTTGTTGTTCAGGTTAGAGGGCGTGCCGTCGAGCGTCAGCAACTGGGCCACGTTTATGCGATTGGAGGGGTTGGATCCGCTGTCGTTTCCCGTCGAGGTCGAGCCGACGAAGATGAAGTTGGGATTCACCACGCCTTCAAACGTGGCCTGGCCGGTGTAGGTGACGCCGGTGAATTCGTAGCGGCCCTGCGTGAAACCATTGGTGCTCGTGAGATTTGCGGTGTCAATCGTGACGCCGCCGCTGAGGACGGCGATGCTGCTGCCGCTGCCGCCGGAGCCGATTGGGGTTTGATTGCCGTATCTGAGATAAGCGCCCGCCGAGCCGACAGTGCCGTCACCGAGTTTTACGCCCGTGCCTACGTTGCTGATGACCGCGGTTTCGCCGGCAGCCGTCGCGAGGAGGATGTTGGGCGCGTTGACGGTCACCGGCTGGCCGCCGGGATAGAGCGAACCGCTCAGGTCAATAGCGATACTTGTCGCCGTGCCGTTGCCGGCGATCGCAAGATTGCCGGTTTGGAATTGCAGATCGGAGCTGCGGAAATCGATCCCGCGAGTGTTTGCAACCGCGCCGGCGAAGCCGATGGACAAGCCCTTGAACAAGTAAGTGCCCGTTGCCCCATTGGCATTGATGCCGGTGGTAGTGATGTTGGTGAGATTCGTCGCTCCAGTCGCGGTGAAACTTCCGCCGGTGTTGACGCCGAATTGCAATCCGGTGGTCGCGCCATTGATCGTGACCGTGCCCGCGGTGACTGCAGCGCTGGAATTGACGAGGACAAGGCCGGTAGTCGCGGCGTTGGTAACGCTCACGTTGCCCAGGTTGAGCGTGCCGGTGATGCTGTTGAGATGAATGGCATCGCCGCCAGTGGTGTTGATCGTAGTCGTCCCGGTTACGGTGAAGCTGCCGGTGTCGCCGCTGAGATTCAGGCCTATGCCTGCGGCGTTGGTCACCGTCAGGTTTGCCAGCGTGATGTTGGCCGCAGTGGTGTTGCCGGTGAAAGCCGCCACGCCCGGCGCGCTCGCGACGGTGAGGCTGCCGAGCTTGTAGGTGCCGGTTTGCGTGTTATCGAAAGCCAGCGCGATGTTGCTCTCGGAGCTCCTCAGGGCGGAGTCGTCATAAGTGCCCGAAGTATTGGTGAAAGTAAACGCGGGCGCGCCTGGTCCGGGACTGTTGGTGCCGCTCAATGTGACCGAACTGTTCACGCCGGTGGCTGCAACACCCGCGCCGGTCGTGGTGGTGATGGCGAGGTTCGAGAAGCTGATGCTCGCGCCGTTGTTGGCGTTCAGCGCGAGGGCGGTGTTCGCGCCGGTGTTGAGCCTTTGTGAGGGCCCCGAGAAAACGATGGAGCCGCCGATGTTGTTCGCGAGATCGACGCCTAGTCCGGTGTCGGTCACGCTGCCGGTGAAGGATATCGCGCCGCTGGTGTGATTTTGCACTTGCACGGCACGACCGGTCGCGGAGCTGACAATGGTCCCGCCAAAGCTCACGTCTGAAGCACCGCCGTTGATGTCGAAACCAGTGCCGCCGGTGTTGGTGATCGAGGAATTTGCTTTGAACGCAAAAGCGCCGCCACCACCTTGGATATCTACGCCGTCACCCGTGCCGCCGGTGATATTGAGATTTGTAATGTTGTGCGTGCCACCGGGGTTGGTGACGCGCAAGCCATAAACGCCAGCGCCGCTGATCTCCACGTTGGTTAGCGTTGTGGTGCCCGTGGTATCGGCAAGCAAGATTGCGCCGTTAGTAGCACCAGTACTAGTGAGACTGGTTATAGTCGTGTTGGCCGCGTCGAGAATGACGTCCTTGAAATTGTTTTGGAACGTCAGTTTATCTAGCGTGGTGTTCGTCGAGGGGGCGATCGTGATGCCCACCGTCGTCATGTTGCTGATCGTCGAGTTGGTGATCGTCACATTGCTCGCGCCCGGCGTTCCCACGATGCCGCGTGCGCTGTTGGTAATGTTCAGACCCGAGACGAGCACGTTGTTTGCGACCGTGACTACGGTGCCGCCAGGGTTGCTGAGGATCGGGAGCGTCGCGCCCATTGTCGCATGCGGCAAGACGATTGTGCCGAGTTGATCGGTGTTGATCAGGTGCGTAAGGCCAATTGCATCGCCGAGCAATTGTTGTCCGGAAGCCAGCTTGATGCTCTGCGCGTTGAAAACGCTGTCGGCATGGAGGAGCACGATATTGCGTTTAACCGCGTCCGTATCAGCCAGCGTGAGAGTCATATATGGGCTCTCGAAAGTTCCATTACCCGGAGTGCCGGCGGCGCTGTCCACATGTGTGACAGTGATCGGCGCACCGTCAAGCGTGAGCACACTCGTCTGGCTGAATGGAGTAACGGTATCCCGCGTGGTTGTACCGCCAGCGACTACTTTCTTCGAGGTCGCGACTTGGATGAAGTCCGATTCTGAAGTGGTCACACGCGAAGAGCGAATCACGTTCTCCGTCATGCGGCTTGCAAAAAGGGGATGTTCTTCCTTGCTCCTCGGCTTGAAAGATTCCCAGAAACCAGCGAATGGACTGCGTCCTTCCGCGATATTCGCCAAGTCGAACGGCATGTTGACCCGCACGCCGAAAAACCAATGCGAGCCGATGACTTCCTTGTTGGCGTTATACATCACGTCGAATGTCAGCGCTGGCAGGGCGCGTATTTCCAGGCGGCTGTCGGGGCCTTCGATATTTTTGCCGAGCTGGTTGCGGAAGTTGTGATAGCCACCGAAAATCCGGACGTCCGCGTAACGATCCAGCCAAGGCAGAAGCACGCCCCCTTCGACGTTGCCGCCCAACATGCCAGCCTCGTAGCGATCGAAAAAGTGCGTAGTCTGGATATCTTCCGAAGTGGTGGTAGTGCGCAATACATTCACACCATTGGCGGTTTGGGTGATATCGTAGCCTTGGTAGCCCAAGGTCCGCGAGATGATCTGGGGGCCAAGCGCCTGCGTGAAGGAGGAAGATGTCCTCGAGGTGCTCACCGTCTGCGTTTGATCGATCTTATACCTCTTTTGATCTGGCAGATAAAAATTGGCCCGCAAATCAAACCAGCGGGTCAGCATTTCTCCACCAAAACCGAGCTGATTGATGCGGTCATTGTTCACCGTATCAAAGTTGTCGTAGAAAACATTGGCGCCGAGAATGATCTGCGGATCCTCAAAAAGCTGCCGGTATCCCAAGCCGACGCTCACGCGCGGATCGAGTTCATCCGAGACAGTGAGCTTTGGATTGAAAAAGAACAAACTGTCCTTGGGAGCGTAGAGCGGAAATAGGGTATCGACGGATTCCGTGACCTCTTGGTCCGAGCCTCCGAAGCCGAACGTCACCTGACCGGGAAGAGGGCCTCCAGCATAGCCATGCTGCGGGACGATGAAAACCGCGAAGAACGCAACGAGAATAGTTCTATATGAGAGAAAATGCGGAAATAACCTTACTGCCGAGCGAACCGACAGCAACAGAATGACACCAAGTCCTAGAACCTGAGCGTCCATGCATTGGGTTCGATATCATCATCAGACCCCGCCGTCTTTTGCAAGTAATTCTAGTAATTCTAGATTCTTCTTTTCGAAGGGCTGGAATTTCCTGGCTAGTTCCCCCTGCTAATGAAAAGGGCGCTTCTCGTGTTGGCCATCTTGACCATCTTGTGCGGAGGTAATCGCCGGCAAGCAGCAATCACGCAGTTTGCGTACTCGTTCTGAGTCGATCGCCCGAAAGCGAATTCTCGCACTTCAAAGAGCGCCCGCGATCCGAAGTACAGCGTCGGTTTTCTGATCGGTTGCGGGCTGTTGAAGTTTGGACTCGGACTAGGGTCGGTGGAGGTTTGGCTCGCTGACTCTACCCGACCGGCGGATAGATCGTACCGATACGTTTTGCCTTGAACCGTGATTTCGACTTCTCAGCCCTCTTTGACCAGACGAACGGTTGTCTGGCGCAGCAGTGCTGGGCTAAGGTCAATGTGGGCCTTCGGAGCAAAATCCTTGGGACTCACCACTGGAGGAAAGCTGCGCCAGACGATCTCTAGCAACCTGCTCCGTGGCCGAATAACCAAGTTCGCTAATCAGGCTGGTAATCTGCACCGGGTCGCTGAGAAGCGCCTCGCGAATGATAGTCGCTTCGGTTGTCAGCATGATGACGGTTGGAGCGATGGTACAGGCCCTCCGGGAGAACAAACGATTCTTGGGCTTTTTTGGATCACGAAACTTATCATTTCCCCCTCTCCATGGTCGTTAGCCACTTGTTGCAATCTCCTGGACAGTAGTCTATCCTCTATGGAATAGGAGATCAGCAAAATGACGATCCAGGCTTATCCAGAAACCCGTTATGCGCCTGCAACGCCGCCAGACCTTGGTTCCAAGGTGGAACGGGAACGATTAAGCGGTCCGGCTCTGAAGGGTTTTTTTAACATCATCGCTCACTGGCAGGTCCGAGACGAGGATGCTCGCCAACTTCTGGGAGGCGTCACTAATGGCCCTTACTATCAAATGAAGAAAGATCCAGTCAGCCGTGTACTCGACGCCGATGAACTCTTGAGAATCTCCTATCTTCTAGGGATCTTCAAAGCGCTCAATACACTGCACAGCCGTCCTTTGGCTGATCAATGGGTCAATCTTCCTAATTCCAACCGTATCTTTCATGGCCTTACTCCCTTGGAGTACATAAAAAAGGGTGGAGCTCCGGCCATGCAAAACGTACGCCGGTTGCTCGATGCGCGGGTGCAAGGAGTGTGAAGGCAGTTCCGGACACTTCTCGCGTTCGCCAAATCGATACGCACCGATTAATACCTTCGGCATATAGTGACGACCCGGTCGCGATCCTAGGTCGCATCGCCGAAAACGAAGGGGACCTGGCAAAGCTCTCTCAATTGGAAAGTGTAACCGATGAGCAAGTCCTAGCCGAAAACGACCTGTTGCCGGGCGTCGGCGTCCAAGAGCTTGTGTTCGGAGTACCGCACGCGCGTATCATCAACGGCGCTTTCACCCACGCCAATCCTTTAGGCAGCCGATTTAACGGTCCAAACCGCGGTGCTTGGTACGCCGGATTCGAAATTGAGACCTCGCAAATCGAAATCGCATTTCACAAGACGGTTCACTTAGCCGAGATCGGCCGATTTCAGGATGAAGCAATCTACGTGAACTGCCTCGCCGATTTTGGCGGGGATTTCCACGATTTGCGCTATGATGCAGATTTTGCAACCTGCCGAGATCCAAACAGTTACGTCCAGTCCCAAGCCTTGGCCGAACAACTGCTCACGGCTGGATCCCTCGGCACACTCTATCCGAGCGTGCGCTACGAAGGTGGCACTTGTCTCGCATGTTTCAGGCCCGCACTGGTTTCAAACGTCCGAACCGGAATTAAGTACCGATTCATTTGGACCGGAGAACCTACACCGACCATCACCGCAATTTAGCTTTAATCCTGGGCGGACGGTTGGGACAATGAATCCTTCCGGCCTCCGAAACGCTTTCGGAAACGAGGGCGCATGCCCTCGTGTCTATCGCGTCGAAACACGCAGTGGAGGGGATGGATCTGGTGGCCCTCGAATCCGCCCAGCAGGGCATTCGGGTTAACCCAACGGCTCCAGGCGAGATCAAGACCGACAAGGTCAATCGCTTCGTTGGCAGGGAAAATCCGCAACCCAGACGAGAATTGCGGCAGTTGGAACAAAAAACGGTCGGTCATCAAAATCCTGGCCGCTATTGCTACAAATAACAGGCTCACGCATCGGTTTCCGCGCTCCTCAATTTCAAGACCAGATTTCGGAGTCACCCGCGACCGCCATGGCTTGTAAATAATTAATACGGTCAATTACCATGCCTAGTACGATAAAATATTTAAAACCGGTTTATCAGCGCACGAAACTTGATAAACCAGTCCCTGCTTATTCTGAACTCGCCTTCGATTATCTTTATGCTGAAGCACAAAATCGGCTCAAAGAAACCTTTCATGCCACCGCCAGGCCATCCGAAACAGAAAGGGAAGATCAAGAAATCATTGTGCCTCACGAGGGTTCATCAGGGAGGTTTAAGCGTATCGAAGAATCGCTTTTTTGGCTCACCTCTGCGGGAATGGTCGCAGGTATACTGTTCTATATTCTCGCGCTTTGAGTCGCGAGCCCAGGCGATTGCGACTCATGCACTCGGGCGTTACAGCAGGTTACGGCCTTAGGGTTTCATGTAATTCGTGGGGAGCCCCAAGGTGCGCCGATGGGACGGCGGCTGGCGCCCATCGATAACGAGCACCCCAAGACGCTCAGCCAATTCCGCGCCGATCATGCCTGACCCGACAGCGGCATGCGCTCTTCGGAAGCATAGAGCGCGGCAAAGTAGCGTCCGTTTGCCCCACGGCAATTGCAATGCCTTTGCCGGCGCCACGGCTGGAACCCGTCACGACTGCGATCAGATCAGTGGTCATTGTAGTATCCTACTAGTACAATTGGTGGCCGATTAATACGCTGATCAGACTAGATTGTATCGGCCTTACCGATCTTTTGGATCTGCTGACCTCACTCAGGAAGGGGTACGATAGCAAAGGCCGTGAAACCTTTCATGCGTTTCGCCGATCTGCTATTTTTGCTAGGATGCTCCCAATGAAACGCCGGGTCGCTGTCCGAACCTTGAAACAGGCTCAGGACTATGTCTTACAGGTTGGGATGTGCGGAATTTTTTCCGACGCCGGAGTTGGTTTGCCGAACTTATGGGATGTGGTCGATTTGCCTGACCGGCAACCGGGAGAAAAGGGCTGGGGTCATAAGGTCGTTGCGATCTGGCGATGGAAGAATGAACTACCAGCTATCTATCCCGGAGAGATCTTCTACGGAAAGATTCGGGCCGGTCGCGCCGTATTGATGAGCCTGGATTACCTGCGCAGAGAGCATTATCCGAAACATCATCGGCCGGTACGGGAATGCAGCGCCTTAGCGCAGAGAATTTATCAAAGGCTCCGGTTAGATCCTCTGACAACCGGCTCGTTACGGGAGGAACTCGGCATGGCCCGACGTCCAGAACGAAATCGATTCGATCGAGCGTTACAGGAACTTCAGGTGACCTTAAACATCGCGCGCCGCAATAGTCTGGAAGATGAGAATGACACTTGGGTTCTCTTCAGTGATCAATATCTGGACGTGGTGCAGGCAGTCGAAGCGAATGACAAATAGCAGATAGCAAATTCAAAAACGAAACCCGGCGTTATTTGCTATTTGCTATTTGCTCCCCGTCATTTGCTATTTGTCATGCGCATCAGCTATTTCACCGAGCGCACGGTCCTGATTACAGGAGCGTCTGCCGGGATCGGTTACGAGTTTGCACGTCAACTCGCCCCGGTGGCGGGTACAATGGTCCTGGTCGCCCGTCGCAACGATCGCCTGGAGACGCTCAAATCGGATCTTCAGTCGATCAATCCCAAGCTGAAGCTGTTCAGTCGACCTCTGGACCTTCGCGACAAAAATGAGCTGCAACGTTTCTGCGATTGGCTGGATCAAAGCGATCTGGCGATCGATCTTTTGATTAACAACGCTGGACTAGGTGACCATGGACCGTTCGTCGACAGCGAATGGGAGCGGGTTA
>WNFJ01211187.1_pt1 | contig 17212 bp, 17 predicted proteins | sample 5400461 | NCBI WGS metagenome assembly WNFJ01 (sample SAMN13153349, study PRJNA577476) | soil metagenome | isolation source: 115 cm saprolite on Douglas fir-dominated hillslope | place: USA:California | collected 2013-09-17 | reverse complement strand
GGCGAGTACGAAGGTGAGCAGGCGGTTCGACATGGTGACCTACCGGTCTGGAGACGGGGACAGCCGTCCCAGGCGGGGCGGCGCTACCCCTAGAGATGGCCGGCGCGGTCCAATGGTTGCACCCCGAAAAACGACCGGCCCCGGGGATATCCCGGGGCCGGTGCGGACCGTACCGCTGAGCGTTTAGCGGCGGCGCAGCCGGGCCAGTAGTCGCAGAATCTCGATGTAGAGCCAGACCAGCGTGACGACGAGCCCGAACGCGCCATACCACTCTAGCCGCTTCGGCGCGTTGGCCTCGGCGCCGCTGGCGATGAAATCGAAAGAGAGCACGAGGTTCATCGCGGCGAGCACGGCGATGGCGATGTTGATCACGATGCTCAGCGTGCTGGTGCTCGTGAAGTACGACACGACGACGCCGAACATCGAGAGCACCAGCGACACAATGTAGAACAGCGCCACGCCCGCCGTCGCGAACACCACGACGCGCGTGAACATCGGCGTTGCGCGCAGGATGCCGGCGCGGTACGCCAGGAGCACGCAGGCGAAGGTCGCGAAGGTCAGCGCCACCGCGGGCACCACGATGCCGTGGTAGGTCAGCTCCAGGTAGGCCGAGAGCGCACCCAGCGCGAGTCCCTCGAACACGGCATAGGCCGGCGCCGTGATGGGGGCCCAGTCGATCTTGAAGCTCGTGACCATGCCGAACCCGAGCCCGCCGAACACGCCCCACAGGATGTAGGGCATGGCTTCCGCGCGCGGATCGAACGCGCCCGTCACCCGCGACCACACCCACGCCGCGGTCACCACCACTAAGAACAAGAGGAACGCCGTTTTGTTGGCCGTCCCTTCGACGGTCATCGCCTCGCCGGCGGCTACGGTGCCGTATTTTTCGAACACGCTGGCACGCAGCGCGGGATTCCTCGACGTCAACGCCATGAATCCACCTCGTTGGGAGAGCCCTAATCTAGTCAAAAACCTGCGGCCGATGCCCAGCGTTGCATCCCCGCGTCGCGCCGCGACTTGCGGCGCCCGGTCTCACGCCCGGAGCGAGCGCACGTAGTCGTGCAGCGCCAGAAATTTCTCGTACACCACCACGCCTTTACGCTTGCGCCCGAACTCGCTGAACAGCTCGCGCAGTTTGCCGCGCCGCAGCACGTAGAAGCGGAACGTCTCGGCGAAATCCTCCTGGGGGTGCGTCGCCGCGTACGCGGTGACATAGTCCGCCAGCGTCGTCGCCACGCCGCGCCGCTCGAAATCGACCCACTTGGAATCGGCGACGCGGTACGCCTTGCGCACCTCGCCGAACGCGCGCCGGAAGCGCCGCGTGCGCGTCAAGCTCCAGTGGTGGAACAGAAACGAGTGGCCGAGCTCGTGCAGCAAGAGGCCGGTCAGCATGTTCCACGAGATCTCGTCGCGCCGTCGCTTGCCCGTCACGTAGCGCCGCTCGATTTCGATGATCTTGGGCGTGCGGTGGGTGACGCCCGACACGCCGGGCCGCAGCAGCACACGGTAGTTCCAGTCCCGCAACCGCGACACCACGAGCAGCCGGCGGGCTCGCGTCAGGGCGCGGCGCACCAGGTCGCGGCCGGTGGCGTCCTCGCCGCACCACGGGCACAGGTCCATGCGGTCGTCCACACCCTTGTTGCAGTGCGGGCAGAGGTTGTCGAACTGCGTGTACTTCCACTTCTGCGGCCGGCCGCACCACGGGCAGAACGCCATGGGATACATCACGCCGCCGCCGCAGCCCCACTCGCAGCGCCGGTCGTAGCGGAATCCCTTGGGCGCCTTCAGCGGCTCGACGCTCGAGCGGCGGTCGGCAATGGCGCGACCGCACCATGGGCAGAACGAGTGTTTATCCGAGACGACCCAACCGCAGTAGTAGCACTCGGCGCCGGTCTGGCGCGTTTCGTCGCGCCACACTTGCCGGCGGCCGCAGTCGGGGCAGTGACGCCAGAACCGCTCCAGCTCCCGCCCGCACGTGCCGCACACCAGCTCGGGCGTGGGCACTTCGCGCCGCCGCCGCTTAGTCGGCACGAGCCAGCGCCTCGTCCACGATCCGCTGGATGAAGTCGGGATAGTTCATCCCCGCCTTCGCCGCGGCGTCTGCCATCTCGTTCTCCTCCGCCAGAAACGGATTGGGATTGACCTCGAGCACATAGACGGCGTCGTCGTGCGTCAGACGCAGATCCACGCGGCCGTAATCCCGCAGCCACAGCGCGTGAAACGCCGTGGTGCAGATGTCGCCGATCCGGGCCAGCACGTCCTCGGACAACCCTTTCGCGAACACGTTGCGGATCTTTTTCTTCTTGCGATACTCCTCATCCCACTTCGCCTTGTAGGTGGCGATCGGAACGTCGCCCGACTCCACCTGCCCGAACGTCAACTCGACGAGCGGCAGGACCTGCAGCGTGTCGTTCCCCACCAGCCCGGCGTAGATCTCGCGCCCGCCGATCAGCTCTTCCACGATGGCGGCCTGGCTGAATTTCTCGTGAATGAACTTCACGCGCTCGCCGAGTGCCTCGTCGCTCTCCACCACCGACGCCTTGGCGATGCCGATCGACGCGTCCTCGAGCAGCGGCTTCACGATCAGCGGGAAGCGCAACTCGGAGGGACGCACCATCTTCTCGCCCGGCTGGCACTCGGTGAACGCCGGCACCCGGATCCCGTGGAACGTGAGCACCTTCTTGGTGAGCGACTTGTTGCGCGCCACGAGCAGGCCCGTCGGCGACGAGCCGGTGTGACGGTAGCCGTGCATCTCCAGCACCGCCGCCACGCCGTACTCGTGGCGCGCCGTGCCGCGAAAGGCTTCCACGCCGTTGAAGACTAGCTTCGGCTGGAAGGCCGCCAGCCGCTCGAGCATCGGGGACAGGTCGTCGCCGATGCCGATGAGCTGGACGTCGTGCCCCTGAGCGAGCAGCGCGCGCGCGACGTCGTATTCGGCCTCCTCCTCCTTCTTGGCCGCCACTTCCTTCTTGTAGTCGGCGTCCTCCCACCCCGGGGTCAGCGAATCGAACACCACCGCGATCTTCACGCCCGCACCCTCCCCATGTCCCGTCCCACCGTCTTGAGCGCGATCAGGATCACGAGCCCTCCCAACACACCCGCCGCCGGCAGCACCATCATCGCGGCCCGCAGGCCGACGCGATCCGACAGATACCCGACGAGCGGCGGCGACAGCGCGTCGCCGGCGAGGTGCGAGAACAACACGAACGCGCCCAGCACCGATGCCTGCGCCGCCCGCGGCACAACGTCGAGCATCAACGCGGCGAGCGGGCCGTTGTACCAGGTATAAAGGAAGAACGTGCCGAACAGGAGGGGCACGAAGAACGCCATCCGGTCCACGAGCAGCAGTGCGGCGCACACCGGCCCGCCCAGCACGAACCCCGCGCCCGACGCCAGTACGCGGCCGCCCGGCCAGCGGCGCAAGAGCGCGTCCGCCGCGCGACCACCGAACAGCGCGCCGAGCGCGCTGCCGGCGAGCGCCCATAACCCGAAATTCCGCCCTACCTCGGTCACCGGCATGCCGTGCACCCGCTTCATGAAGCTCGGCGCCCAGGCGATCAAGCCGTTCACGGCGAACGTGACCAGCGCCCCGCCGACGAAGGTCCAGATGAGGGTCGGCGTGCGCAGCACCACGGTCGCCGCTTCGAGGAAATCCTCGAACGCGCCGGAGGCCACCTCACTCGCCTCAGACGTGCGCCGCACCGCCGCCGGAACCAGGCGCACCACGGTCCAGGCGAATCCGCCGACTGCGAACGCGGCGAAGACGGCGGCGTCCACTTCCGACGGCACGTCTGCGAACAAGGCCAGCACGCCGCTCACGGCCGCGCCGGCGAGGGCGAGGCCCAGCAGCGGTGTGAGATACCAGGCCGCGCGCCGCACGCCGCGTTGCAACGAGCGCCGCACCGCGTTGACGAGCGATCCGCCGGGCCGCTGCGCCGGCTCGCGTAGCTGCGCGGCGAGCAGCGCCAGCACGAAGCCCGGCACGCCCATGGCGAGAAACGTGATGCGCCAGCCGTAGGCGTGCGCCAGCTCGCCGCCCAGCCAGATGCCGATGACGCCGCCGAACGCCATGCCCACCGAGTAGATCCCGATCGCGAACGCGCGGCGGTGGCCCTGGTAGTACTCGGCGATCAGCGCCTGCGACGCCGGCGCGTATCCCGCTTCCCCCACCCCCACGAACGCGCGGCACAGGAACAGCTGCCAGAACTTCTGGACCAGACCGCCCAGCGCAGTGAACGCGCTCCACAGGCCCACGCCCCACGCGATCACGCCGCGGCGCGATTTCAAGTCGGCGAGCGCGCCCAGCGGCAGCGAGGCCCCCGCCAACACGACGATGTAGGCGGAGCCGATCCAGCCGAGCTGCTGGTCCGACAGCGACAGGTCGCGCTTCAGGGGCTCGAACAGCGCGAAGACGACGTTGCGGTCGGTGTAGTTGAGCAGGTTGATCAACGTGAGCAGCCCCAGGGCGTAGGCCGCATACGCCCCGGGGCTGTCCGCTGCGCCGGCCTTAGGCGCGGCGCCCGCCAGTGGCCGCCTCCGCGCGCGAATCGCGGTCGGCCTTGGCCTCGAGATAGGCGTCGGTGAGCTGGCGCATCAGGTCGGGCCGGCGGTCGTACAGGCGCTTCAGTTTCCGCGGCTTGCGTTTGGCCAGCGCGTACGCCGCGAGCACCGGCAGCGCCACCGTGTTGTCGAGATAGCACACGACGGTGCCCGGGAGTTTGTCGGGATCAATCTTGCCCCAGCTGACCGCCTCGGCGGGCGTGGCGCCCGACAGGCCGCCGGTGTCGGGGCGGGCGTCGGTCATCTGCAGGTAGTAGTCGTGACCCTTCTCGCTGATGCCCAGGACTTCCTGGATCTGCGGCTCTGTCTGCAGCACGAAGTTCTTGGGGCTGCCGCCGCCGATCAACAAGACGCCGCTCTTGCCGCCGCGCACCTTGGCGTCGAACACCAGCGCCGACGTCTCGTTCACGTCGGCGCTGACGTCGAAGCGCAGCTGGCTGCCGGCGAGCGCCTGCTCCGCCACGTTCATCCCGATGGAGGAATCGCCCGGCGACGACGTGTAGATCGGCACGGCGCAGCGGTGCGCCACCGACAGCACCGACTTGCGCGACAATCCGAGCGCCTTCTCGCGCTCCGCGACGTAGCCGCCGAGCAGATAATGGTATTCGGCCGTGCTCATGGGATGCTGGAACTCAGGACGGGCCGAGACCTCGCGCACGAAGCGGTCGGTCGACAAGAGCACGTCGTAGTCGAAGAAGATGTCGTAGATGCGCACGACGCCCTCCGCGCGCAGCTCAACATCGTCGATGAACGGCGTGCCGCGGTGCATCTCGAGCCCGATCCCGAAATGGGCGTCGTGATAGAGGTTCGCGCCGGTCGAGACCATCCAGTCCACAAACCCCGCCTCGAGCAGCGGAATGATGGTGGACATGCCGAGCCCCGCCGGCGTCATCGCGCCGGTGAGACTCATCCCCACCGTCACGTCGTCCTCCAGCATGCGCTCGGCGTACAGCCGGCACGCCTCGCTCAGCCGCCCGGCGTTGTACGCGAGAAACGCGTTGTCGACCAGCTCGGCGACACTCTCGCGTCCCGTGATCGGGTGCGGATCGATGCGCTGGCCGCGCAGGTAGTCCTTGCGCGAGCCCATCAGGCCTGTACCACCGAGAGCGACTTGGTGCGGCGCTCGCGCGCCTTCTGGACGCGGCGCACCACTTCGGCGGGGTCGTCCGTCACGTGCAACAGGTCCAGATCCTTGGCGTCGATCTTGCCCTCACTGGCCGCCACGTCGCGCAGCCAGTCGATCAACCCCTGGAAGTACTTGGTCCCGAACAGCACGACCGGGAAGTGCTTCACCTTGCCGGTCTGGATCAACGTGAGCGCCTCGAACAACTCGTCCATCGTCCCGAAGCCGCCGGGAAAGACGACGAACGCCGTGGAGTACTTCACGAACATCATCTTGCGGACGAAGAAATAACGGAAGTTGATCGAGCGCTCGACGTACGGGTTCGTGCCCTGCTCGTGCGGCAGCTCGATGTTGCAGCCGATCGAGACGCCGTTGCCCTCCTGCGCGCCGCGATTCGCCGCCTCCATGATGCCGGGCCCGCCGCCGGTGATGATGGGGAATCCTTCCTTGGCGAGCAGCTTGGCCGTCTCGATCGCCTTCTCGTAGTACGGGTCGTCGGTTGGCGTGCGCGCGGACCCGAAGATCGTCACCGCGTTGCGCACGTCCGACAGCGTATCGAAGCCCTCCACGAACTCGCCCATGATGCGCAGCACGCGCCAGGGATCGGTGTGGATGAACGAGCGCCGCTCGTCGGGCGGCGCGGAGAGAAGCTGCTCGTCTTCAGTGAGCGAGCTGTGGTGCGAGCCGGTCGAGCGCTGTGACATGGTCGTCCTGCAGGTTGTAGAAGAAAGGAGAGAGCCGCACGTGGCCGGGCCGCGCGTCGGCGATGATTCCGGCCGCCGCGAGGTCGCGCACAGCGGCGTGCGGATCGGGCGCGGGCAGCATGACGATGGCGGAACGGTCAGCCGCCCGCGCCGCGCACTTCGGGCGGAACCCGCCCGCCATGGCGCGCGCGATGAGATCCTCCGCCAGCCCGGCCGCGACCGTGCGAATGGCCGGCACGCCGATCTCTTCGACGTACTCGAGCCCGCCCAGCTGGGCGTAAATCGCAGCCAGGGCGGGCGTCCCCAGCTCGAAGCGCCGCGCATCGTCGTGCAGCGCCAGCGCCCGCGGATCGAAGGAGAACTGCTCCCGGTGGCTGAACCAGCCGGCCACCGTGGGCTCCAGGCGCGCGGCCAGCTCCTCGCGGACATAAAGGAAGACGATGCCCGGGCCGCCTAACAACCACTTGAGCCCCCCCGCCGTGAGGAAATCGACGCCCGTTGCGTGCGCGTCCACCGGCAGCTGGCCCACCGCCTGGTACGCGTCGATCAGACAAAGCGCACCCTTGGCGTGCGCCGCCGCGGCGACCGCCGCGATGTCCTGAATCGCGCCCGTCGTGAAGTACACGTGCGACGTCGCCACGAGTGCCGTGCGGTCGTCCACCGCGCGCGCGATCGCCTCGACCGGGACGGTGATGCCGTCGGGGCTCTCCACCACCACGACCTCGACGCCTTGCGGCCGCTTGGCGAGCCATTGGTACGCCACGGTGGGGAAGTCGAGCGCCGTGACCACGACCTTGGGCCGCTTGCGGTAGTCGAGCGCACTGGCGATCGCGCTTACGGCGACCGAAATGCTGGGCGCCAGCGCGATCTCGGCGGGCGTCGCGCCGACGAGGCGGCCATAGCGCGTCCGCAGCTCGCCCAGCGCCGCCCACCACACGTCATACCAGGCCGACGCGCCGCGCGCTTGCCATAAGTCGAGGTACTCGGCAACCTTGCGCCGGGTACGATCGCCCAGGGCGCCGAGGGAGCAGGTGTTGAGGTAGATCTTGTCCCGGAAAATCGGGAATTCGCTGCGGTAGCGGGCCAGGGAGTGCGGCTCCATCCGGGCGCGCGCCGCGACGCCGCTTGCCAGGCTCATAGAGGCTCAATATACAGAAGGAATGTCGCGTCCCGCGAGTTGGTCGTCGCTCACCGTCCGCCTGATCCTGCGGGCCGCCGTGCGTCCGCGGCTGGCGCTCGATCTTGTCCGGCTCACGTGGAGCTTCCGCGCGCGCGATTGGTATCGCCGCCCGCCCTTCCTGCCGCTGCCGCCGCCCGAGTACGTGCGCTGGCGCATGTTCACCGCCTACGGCGACGAAGCCGCTGTCCCTCCGATCGACGATGTAATCCGCTTCGCGCGCTGGCGGCGCGAGACGATGGGACTATGACGGCGTCGAGCGATAGCGCCGCCGTGAAGCGTCGCGCGGCCGAGCTTGGGTTCGATGCGACAGGCATCGCGCCCCTCGAGCGGAACCCGCACACCGCCGAGCTCCAGCAGTGGCTCGCCGCCGGGTACGGCGGCACGATGACCTACCTCCAACGGCAACAGGAGAAGCGCGCGGATCCGCGGCGCATCATGCCCGAGGCACGCGTCGCGGTCGTCACGCTGACCAACTACTTCCACGGGTGGGTTGACCCCGCGGCCACGCCGCGGGGTGCCCGGGTCGCCCAGTACGCCTGGACCGCCGACTACCACCACATCCTCGAGCGCCGCCTCGAACAACTGGCACAAGCGATCCGCGGTGTCGTTCCCGGCGCTCGCACGCGGTGCTACGTGGACGCGGGTCCCGTACCCGAGCGCGAGCTGGCCGCGCGCGCGGGGCTCGGCTGGATCGGCAAGAACACGATGCTGATCGATCCGCGCATCGGCTCGTTCACCTTCATCGGCGTCGTGCTCAGCGACGCGGCGCTCGAGCCCGACCTGCCGTTCGAGGCGGATCGCTGCGGCACGTGCCGCGCCTGCCTCGACGCCTGCCCGACGGATGCCTTCCCCGCGCCGCATGTGCTCGACGCCCGCCGCTGTATTTCATATCTGACGATCGAGCACCGCGCCGATTTCACTCCCGCAGAGCAGGACTCGGTGGGCGAATGGCTGTTCGGCTGCGACGTGTGTCAGGACGTGTGTCCATGGAACGTGCGCTTCGCGCAACCATCGGCCGATCCGGCCTGGCAACCGCGCGCCGACGTCGCGACGCCCGACTTGGACGCGTTGCTCGACGCCGACGCCGCGACGTTCGCGCGTCGCTGGGGCGACACACCATTCGAACGTCCGGGACCCGCAGGCATGCGCCGCAACGCCGCGGCGGTGCGCGCCAACGGTTCCCCGTGAGCGGACCTGCCCCCGCCGCGGCGGATCGCGCCGCCGAGATCCGCCGCTTGCTGTCGTCCGACGCGCTGGCGCGCATCGATCCGCACCATCGTTTGTTGGGGCGTCCGGTCGCATTCCGCTTGATCGACGCCCGCACCCTCGAGATCATCTACCGCGACGTGACCGGCATCGCCGAGGCGGAAGTGCTCGGCGTGAAACGCCTGCTCGGTCGCGATTGCTTCTGTACCGTTTCGCCCCAGACGGCGGAGACGGTCAGCGTTCGCTTCCTCGTGTCCTTGGCATAGGAGCCTTCCGATGCGCCGTCTCGTTCTCGCATGCGCCGTGCTACTCGCCGCCGCCCCCGCCGCCGCCCAGTCCACGTACCGTCTGCCGCCACAGGCCGTGGTCGACATTCTCGACGCACCGCCGCTTCCCGCGGTCAGCGTGAGCCCCGACCGTCAGTGGCTCCTGCTCCTGGAGCAGCGCAGCATGCCCACGATCGCCGAGATCGGGCGGCCGATGTTGCGCCTGGCGGGCACGCGCATCGATCCGCGCAACAACGGGCCGCATCTGCCGTCGCTCATCAACGGGCTGGTGCTGCAGCGGGTCGCGGGCGGCGCCGAGCGGCGCATCGTGACGCCGGCGGGCGCGATCATCGCGTTCCCCAGCTGGTCGCCCGACGGCAAGCGCATCGCCTTCGCCGTCCCGGGCGACAGCGGCGTCGCGCTGTGGATGGCCGACGTCGCAACGGGGCAGGCGCACGCGCTTGTCGGGCCGCCGCTCGATGCGGCCGACGGGCCGCCGTGCCAGTGGATGCCCGACGCTGCACGCTTGCTGTGCCTCGTCGTTCCGAGCGGGCGCGGCGCGCCGCCCGCCGAGCCGCTCATTCCCACGGGTCCCGTGGTGCAGGAGACCTCGTCGCGCGCGGCTCCGGTGCGTACCTACGAAGACCTGCTGCAGAACGCGCAGGATGAGGCGTTGTACGATTACTACTTCACCGCACAGCTCGCCTTGATCGATGCGACCACGGGTGCGCTCACCCGCGTCGGCGCGCCGGCGGTGTTCGACCGCGTGAGCCCGGCGCCGGGCGGCGACTACCTCCTGATCGTGCGAACGACGCGGCCCTACTCCTATCTCGTCCCCGCCGATCTGTTTCCCAAGCAGATCGAGATCTGGAACGTGAAGGGCGACGTGGTTCGCGCGCTGGCGACGCTGCCGCTCGCCGAGAACGTGCCGGCGCGCGGCGTCCGCGCGGGTCCGCGTGCGTTGTCGTGGCAGCCCAGCGCGCCCGCGTCTCTGGTGTGGGTCGAGGCGCTCGACGGCGGCGACCCGCGCACCAAAGTCGCCCAGCAGGATCGCCTGGTGCGGCTCGTGGCTCCCTTTGCCGGCGACCCGGCGGAACTGGCCCGTCTCGAGAAACGGTTCGGCGGCCTGCAATGGGACGCCCAGGGCCTCGGGCTCTTGACGCAGGTCGACCGCGACCGCCGCTGGACCAAGACGTGGATCGTGGACACCCGCGCGGCCGGCGTGGCGCCCAAATTGCTCTGGGACCGCAGCGCCGAGGACCGCTACGGCAATCCCGGCGCGCCGATCACCGTTGCGACACCGGCGGGCGAGCGCGTGATCCAGCGGACCGGCGACTGGATCTACCTGGCCGGTGCGGGCGCGTCGCCGCAGGGCGACCGGCCGTTCCTCGACCGGCTGAACGTCGCGACGCAGAAGACCGAGCGCCTGTGGCGGGCCGACACCGTGCACTACGAGGCGGTGGTGGCCGTGCTCGACGATGCGGGCCGGCAGGTGGTGACGCGCCGCGAGTCGCGCAGCGAGCCGCCCAACTACTACGTGCGGACCCTCCCGGGCGGCGCGTTGCGCGCGCTCACCGCGTTCAAGGACCCCGCGCCGCAGCTGACCGGCGTCCAGAAACGGCTCGTGACCTACACCCGGGCCGACGGCGTGGCGCTCTCAGGAACGTTGTATCTGCCGCCCGGGTACCGCGCCGGCACGCGGCTGCCGGTGGTGATGTGGGCCTATCCGACGGAGTTCGTGTCGGCCGCCGCGGCCGGGCAGGTCAACGCGGCGCCGAACCGTTTCACGTTCGTGCGCGGGCCGTCGCAGCTGCTGTTTCTCACGCAAGGCTACGCCGTCTTTGACGACCCCAAGATGCCGATGCTGGGTGGTGACACGGCCAACAATCACTACGTGGAGCAGCTCGTGATGAGCGCCCGGGCCGCGGTGAAGGCGCTCGTCGATATGGGGGTGGCGGATCCCGATCGCATCGGCGTGGGCGGACACAGCTACGGCGCGTTCATGACGGCCAACCTGCTCGCGCATAGCGATCTGTTCCGTGCAGGGATCGCGCGCAGCGGTGCGTACAACCGCACGCTCACGGCGTTCGGATTCCAGAACGAGGAACGCACTTTCTGGGAAGCGCCCGAGGTGTACCTGCGGATGTCGCCGTTCGTGCACGCCGACAGCATCAACGAGCCGCTCTTGATGACGCACGGCCAGGCCGACGACAACCAGGGCACGTTTCCGATTCAGTCGGAGCGTCTCTATGCGGCGCTCAAGGGCCTGGGGAAGACGACGCGCCTCGTCCTGCTCCCCGCCGAAGCGCACGGCTACAGCGCGCGCGAGTCGGTGCTGGATGTGGTCGCAGAGATGTTCGACTGGTTCGACAAGTACGTGAAGAACGCCCGGCCGCGGCAACCGGCGGCGACGGGCAACTGAGCGCGGTCAGCGCGCGGCGACGCCCGCGACCACGTCGTACATGAAGTGCACGCCGAACGTGAGCGCTGTGATGCTCACGCGCTCGTCGTTGCCGTGCACGCCGCGCGCGTCGGCGACGGCGAGCGGGAAGGGCGAGAGCCCGTAGCTCGCGATCCCGAGGGTGCGGAAGAAGTGGCTGTCGGTGAAGCCGGCGAGCGGCGGCGTGGTGACCAGCGCGTTGGGATCGCGCGCCCGCGCCGCGCTCACCACGGCGCGAAACAGCTCCGTCTCGACCGGGCTCTCCGTCGCAGGCCAATTAGGCCCCTGCGGCGTGATGGCGATCGCCGTGTCGTCCACCAGCCGCACCAGATCCGCGAGGAAGGTCTGGGGCGCCTGCCCCGGCAAGAGCCGCACATCGATTGCCGCGCGGGCCACGGACGGAATGACGTTCGTCTTCTCGCTCCCCGCGAGCCCGGTGATGGAGATCGTGTTCCGCAACAGCGCATTGTACGTGAGATCGCCCGTGAAGAAGCGAACCGCCGCCGAGTCGTGCAGGGCCATGGCGGGATTCGCAAACCAGGCGCGGCGCGTGGAGTCCGCTTCGAGGCGCGCCAGGTCCTTCAGGTAGCGTTCGACCGCCGCCGTGAGCACGAGGGGTGTGCGGTAGCCGGCGACGCGATCAAGCGCCCGCACCAAGTGGTGCACCGGATTGTCGGGTGTGGGCCGGGAGCCGTGCCCGGCGGTGCCGCGCGCCACCATGTCGAGCCAGAAGGGCGACTTTTCCGTGGTGGCGACCCCGTAATACGCGATGTGCCCATCCGCGTCGGCGCGGATCGTGCCGCCCTCGGTGATCAGGAACTCCGCGTCGCGCACCAGCTCGGGATGTTGCGCCGTCACCCACCCCGCGCCCACGCCCTGGCCGATCTCTTCGTCGGATGTCGCGAGAAAGATGATGTCGCGCTTGAGCGGCACGTGCGCCCGTTGCAGCACGGCCAGCGCCAGCAGCTGGGTGATCGCTTCACCCTTCATGTCGAGCGCGCCCCGCCCCCAGACGTAGCCGTCCTTGATCGCGCCGCTGAACGGATCCACGGTCCAGGATGCGGGCGTCGCCAGCACCACGTCCATGTGACTGAGCAGGATCAGCGGGCGGGCGCTGCCGTCGCCGCGCACGCGGGCGTACAGGTTGGCTTTGCCGGCCGCCGGCTCGTACACCTGGCTCTCGACACCCTCGCGCCGCAACACCGCCGCAAGCCATTGCGCCGCGCGCATCTCATTCCCGGGCGGGTTGGTCGTGTTGATCCGGATGTACTGCGCGAGGAGCTCCGCCGCTTCCCGGCCCAACGCGCGCCACTCGTCGTCGCCGCGCGGCACCGTCACGAGCGCGGCGCGCTGCGGCGGTTCGAATACCGGCGCTGAGGACGGACCCGCCAGCGGGGGCGCGGGGGTGCGCGCGCACGCGGCGACGACGAACGAGAGTGCGACGACCGACGGCGAGAAACGCACCCGGCGAAACTAGGCGCGGGCTGCGACCGCGGCTAGAGCGCGCGCGTCTCGCCGTGGGCCAGACGCCACAGCCGGTCGCCGGGCCGGCCCGTCGCCTGCCACGCGCGGGCGACGCGGGCCGGCGGCTCATCCATGGGCTCGTCGGTCAGCTTGAAGGTGCCCCAGTGCATCGGCACCATCACAGTGCGGCCCGCGGGGTCGAGATCGACCAACGCCTGCACCGCTTCTTCCGGATTCATGTGCACGAACCCCATGAACCAGCGTGGCTCATACGCACCGATTGGCAACAGAGCGACATCGAAGGGGCCGCAGCGCTGCCCGATTTCCGCGAACGCGGGATGGTAGGCGCTGTCGCCGCCGAACAGCACCCGCCGCCCGGGGGCGAGCGCCGCCCAGCCGCACCACAGCGTGGCGTTGCGATCGAACAGTTGCCGCGAGCTGAAATGCCGCGCCGGCGTACAAACGAACCGCACCCCGCCGACGCTCTGCTCGTCCCACCAGTCGAGCTCCGCCACCCGCGCCACGCCGGCCCGACGCAGCAGCGCGCCGACGCCGAGCGGCGCGAGCCATTGCGCCGTGGGATGAGCGACGGCGAGGCGCCGCACGGACGCCGTGTCGAGGTGGTCGTAATGATTGTGCGATTGCAGCACGAGGTCGATCGGCGGCAGCGCGGAGAAGGGGATTCCCGGCGCCATCCAGCGTCGCGGACCGGCGAAGGACACCGGCGACGCTCGCTCGCCCCACATCGGATCGGTCAGCACGTTCAGCCCGCCGATCTGCAGCAGGAAGGTCGAATGCCCCACCCACGTGAGCACGACCTGCTCGGCCGGCGCACGCGGCGCGGGGAAGCTGGGCGTGGCGCGCGCGAACACCGGGCGCGGCGGGTCGGGCGGCCGCCGGTGCAGCGGCCGCTCGACCAACACCCACTTGAGAAAATCGCGGAATCCGGGCTCGCGCCCGTTGGGCCAGGGATTCTGAAAGCCGCCGCCCGGCCGGTGATGGGAGGTCATGGCGGAAAGCTACTCCGCCGCCGGGCGCGCTCGTCAGTGCACGACGATCGTCGCCTGCCCCAGTTTACCCTGGGCGATCGCCTGCAACGTGGCGGTGCCAGGGCCCCGCGCCCGCACCGCGGCGAGCTGCGCGCCCGTCGACGTGAGGGCCAGCACCGTCGTGTCCGAGATCGACCACGACACAGCGATATTGCCAGGGATCACTGCGCCGACGCTGTCGCGCAGGACGGCGCGGAATTCGACGCTGTCGCCCGCGGTGAGCGTCGTGTCCGCAGGTGACAGCGTCACGTGCGCGACGGCCAAGTCGGCCGCCGGGCGGACCGCGTCGGTCTGATAGCAGCCCGTGGTGCTGCCCAGCACGGCAAGGCCGGCCACACAGAGGACACGGAAGCGCATGCGGAATCCCCGGGTATTATTGACGCAGTGCAACGGCCGTTCCGTTGCGAATACCTGTGCCGCGCGGCCCCGGGTCACAATCCGGGGACGCGGGTGACGGGGAGAGGTGGAGATGGGTATTGGTGAAGGAATGAGCAAGGACGCGGACCTGGTGCGACGCGTCCTGGCGGGCGACGCGGCGGCCTACGGGGGCCTCGTCGCGCACTATCGCGACCGGCTGGCCCGTTACGCCGTGCGCATGTTGGGCGATCGCGGCGACGCGGAAGAAGCGGTGCAGGACGCATTCGTCCGTGCCTACCGGTCCCTGCCCCGCTGCGACGACCCGCAGCGTTTCGGGCCGTGGCTATTCGGCATCCTGGTGAACCGCTGCCGCACGGCGTACGCGCGGCGCGCCCGGCGCGAGCGGGTGGTGCTGCACGACGAGCCGGCGTCCTTGGTCGCCGCGGTCTCATCCACAGCTGAGCGCCTCGAGTGGGAAGCCGAGATCGCGTGGGCGCTCGAGCGATTGGATCCGCTGTATCGCGAGGCGTTTCTGCTGCGGCATGTTGAAGATCTGAGCTATGACGAGATGGCGACGCTCACCGGCGCGGGCGTGTCCGCCTTGAAGATGCGCGTGCTGCGCGCCTGCGAACGCTTGCGGGCGCTCTTGAAGGAGACGGACCGTGTTTGAACGTGACGACGACACTCTGACCGACGTGACGGCGCGCGTCACCGCGAGCCTCAAGGTGCCCGTGCGCCTCGATCCCGCGCTCGACGCACGGGTGATGGCACAGGTGGCCGGCCTGCCCACCCACCGTCCCGTGAGTGCGCTCGGCCGGGCGTGGAGCTGGCTGCGCCGGCCGCGCCCGTTTGCGGTCTCACCGCTCGTTGGCGTCGCGGCCGCCGCGGGCGTCGCCGCGGTCGTGTTCGTCGCGGCGCGTTTCGCGAGCCCGCCGATCGCCGCGCCCGCCACGGGCGATCGCACGCCGGTGGAGTTCCTGCTCGTCGCCCCGCGCGCGGCGTCCGTCATGCTCGTTGGTGACTTCAACGACTGGACCACGTCGGCCACGCCGCTGCACACCGCCGCTGCCGGCGGCTTGTGGGCCGTGACGGTGCCGCTCCCGCCGGGCCGGTATCGCTACGCCTTCGTGGTGGATGGAACGCGGTGGCAGCCCGACCCCTCCGCCCCGCCCGCCCGCGACGACGAGTTCGGCTCGCCGGCGTCGGTCGTCACCGTTGGAGGCACTCTGTGACCACGCTCCGCACCGCCGCGCTGACTGCGGCGCTCGCCGCCCTGGTCGCCGCACACGCCGCAGCGCAGGATCCGCGCTTCGAGCGCCTCGACACTGGCGCGCGCGCCGCCGTGGCCGCGCTCGTCGATTCCGCCCGCCAGAGCGGCTTGCCGGCGGAGGCGTTGATCGACCGGGCGCTCGAAGGGGCGGCGAAGCAAGCGCCGGCGCCGCGCATCATCGCCGCGCTCACCACGCTGCTCGCCAACCTGCGCGGCGCGCGCGCCGCCCTGGGGGCGGCCGCGACCACGCCGGAGCTCGAAGCGGGGGCCAGCGCCATTCATTTGGGTGTGCCGCCGAGCGCGCTCACGCGCCTGCGCACGATCCGCTCGCGCCAACCGCTCACCATCGCCCTGTCCGTCATGGCCGATCTCGCGGCGCGCGGCGTGCCGCCGGATTCCGCGGCAGCTGCGGTGCTCGCGCTGGCGGCCTCGTTGCGCGACGACCAGTTCCTCGCGTTCCGCCGCAGCGTCGAGCGCGATATCGAGCTCGGCGCACCACCGGCTGCTGCCGCGTCCTCTTCTGTGCGGCTCGGTGCCGGGGTCGTGCCGACGTCGAGCGGCGGCCCGTCGTCCTCCATACCGCCGCGCCGCCCGTAGTAGCGCGTCACCGGTGATGCGGCGTTGGCGGGCTTGGCTCCCTCTCGCCCTGGGGCTCCCCGCGACGCCGGCCCTGCTCCCAAGCCAACTCACCGGCGCGGTCGATCTCACCGCGGCCAACGTGCATTACGACGGCTTCCTGCCATCCTTCGCCGCATCACTGTCGCCAGCCGCCCGCTGGCAACAGGGCCTGTTCACGCTCGACGCCCGCGCGACCGTGCTGTGGTTCGAATCCGGCAATACCAGCTCGCAGGGTCTCGTCGCGGCCTCCGCGTTCACGCCGGCGCTCGGCCGGTGGCGCGGCGAACTCGCGGCGACCGCGGGCGCGAGCAGCTATGAGCGATTCGCCAGCTACCGCGATGCGCTGAGCGCCGTGCGGATCCATTTTCTCGCTCCGGGCGGCGGCGTGTGGGTCGGCGCCACGCTGGGACTCACAGTGTTCGGCAGCGACTCCCGGCCGGTGCGGGCGGCCACCCTCGCCGCCTGGACGGTGCGCCGCGCGGCCACGTTCACCGCCAGCATCACCGCCACGCATGTCGGTGACACGACCTATGCCGATCTCAGCGGCCTCGGCGAATGGACCCGCGGCAATGTCATTCTGGACGGGGCGCTCGGCGCGAGAATGTGGAGCCGCTTCGCGGGTCGCGGCGTCTACGGCGAGGCGAGCGCGGTCGTGGCCCTCCGGCCGACGCTCGCGCTGGTATTCGCCGGCGGCCGCTACGCCACCGATCCCACTCGCGGCAGCGTCGCCGGGCGCTACGTGAGCGCCGGTGTGCGAATCGTGGGATTGCGCCCGCCCCGCCCCGAGCGCTTCGATCCGGGAGCGTTGCCGGCGTCATTCCACCGGGGCGCGGCGGCGGCCGACCCGCCCGCCGCGCCCGCCTCCATCGCGTTCACCAACGCGGGCGGGACCTGCACGTTTGTGGTCCACGCCGCCGCGACGCAGGTCGAGATCGCGAGTGACGTCAGCGGTTGGCAGCCTGTGTTGCTCGCGCC
>WNFJ01071616.1_pt2 | contig 17215 bp, 14 predicted proteins | sample 5400461 | NCBI WGS metagenome assembly WNFJ01 (sample SAMN13153349, study PRJNA577476) | soil metagenome | isolation source: 115 cm saprolite on Douglas fir-dominated hillslope | place: USA:California | collected 2013-09-17 | reverse complement strand
GCCGGCAAGGACTGGAGCCATGCGACCGCATCCGCCTTGGCGAGTTGAAACCGAACGGCCATCGTGCACCGTTCACCCAACTGATGCCCGGCGGGCAACTTTCCGGCGACCGGGGCATCCCTTGGTGACGAGCCTGGAGGGTTGTGCGGCGCTCGCCCCGCTGTCTCGATGGCCCCCAAAAAGACCAGAGGTCCGACTTTTCTTCGCTTCGTCGCGCCCATTGTGGAGACGCTCCGAGAGTTAGGGAACTCCGCGGATCATCGGCCCGGTTTTCGGTGTGAATCTATTCGTTTGGTCGGCTCTTCTCGCGGTTACTCTCGCTTCGCTTGCCGCCGGGTACTACGCTGGAGGGGTCGGGGTCGACCGACGTCCCGATCCGCGGTTCTTGGGGCTCGTTGTCGTGGCTGCGGGCGCCCTGCTCGGCTTGGTGCCTCTTCTGAGCCGAGGGGTGCTCGGTCTCGCACAAGGGTTGGGTCCGCGTGCAGGTTCGCTCGTCAGCGCGATTCTGCTCTTTGCTCCGTGTCTTCTGGCATTAGGAATGATTGGACCAATCGCCGTCCGGCTGGCGACGACGGACCTTCGTGCTGCGGGACACCGAGTGGGAGCAGTCTACGCGGTATCTACGGTGGGCAGCCTGCTTGGAACGCTGGTGACGGCCTTTGTCCTGATACCCGCATTCGAAACAGACCAGATTCTCCTGGGCGTAGCCGTGCCACTCATTCTTCTTGGCGGGCTCTCTTTGGCCCGCCGGCAGCGGTCCGGAGCGCTCCTCGCGCTGCTCGTTCCTGCGTTTGCCTCCGTCGTGTCGAGACCAACGCTTCCTCATGGCATCGAACGGCTCGACCGCTCCGAGAGCATTTATGGCCTTGTCGAGGTCATTGACGATCACAATCGCGACGTTCGTTTGCTTCGTGCCGACCATTCAATCGTCGGCGCACAGTTCCTACGGGACCGGACCCCGGCATTCGCATTTCTTCATGTCCTTGAGTCGATCCAGTTTTTGAGGCCCCAGGCGAAGACGATGCTCCAAATCGGGCTTGGTATCGGTTCTTTGCCGCAGGCCCTCGAGGGACGAGGGATCAAGGTGGACATCGTTGAAATCGATCCGGCGATCGTCCGCTTTGCGCGTACCTATTTTGCTTCTCCACGCCGGGAGAGACATTCATTGAAGATGCACGGACCTTTCTAGGTCGAACCGAACGCAAGTACGACCTCATTGTTCACGACGCTTTCACCGGCGGAACGAACCCAGAGCATCTGCTGTCGCTGGAGGTGGCGGCGCATTCGTGCCCTACTTCGTCCAGGCGGTGTGCTGGCGCTCAATTTCGTGGGGCACCAGAGTGGTCCGAGGGCCGAAGCCAGCTGGGTGGTGGCACGGACCGTTCGCGCCGTGTTTCCGAACGTGCGCGTCTTTCGAGATAGCCCCCCTGATGATCGACCTGATGCCCCGGGGAATCTGATTTTCTTTGCTTCGGACGAAGCGCTCGAGTTCGCGATTCCGGACAACGTTCGTTTCCAGAGGGACAGCCGCGCCCAGGTCCTGCGTTCGTTCCAAGACTGGGAGGTCCTCAAGCGAGTCCCCGACGGTCCCCTAGTTACCGACCGTCACAATCCGCTAGCTCGCCTTCAGCTGCCCATCGCCGAGGAGCACTTCCAAGCCATGAACGAGCTCTTGCCACGCAAAGTTTGGCTCCCTTGACGGCTCATCTCCCTCTCCGAAAGACTTGAGTACCTGAACGGCCTCACACGAGCCATTCGACATCAACGAGCAGAGGATTCAGTAGCCAAAATCAGATATGTCTGCCGGCGTCCGGGGTCTCCTTGATGCGGAAGCGGCGGGCGTGACTGGCAATGATTTGGCTCGACCCTTGACCTGCGGTGAGAGAGGTACTCGTGAACTCGCGACGGTTCCGGCTGCCCCGGGCGCCTCAGGCCCGTTCTCGGCTCTCCCCTCGGTGACCGATGCAGCTGCTGCGGCGCTTGGTGCGCCCCTGCGTGTCTCATCGCCGAAAGGCCTGTGTTGAGTGGACGCCGCGTCGTCACCCATCACCCCCACCGACACTGAGAGTTGGCGATCCCCTGATTCTCCGCCAAGCGACCCGGCCGGATGCGAGGACGTCGGAGCGTCAGCCAGTACCCGGCGCTGTGCGCGGCGACCGGTGTGCACGGCGGCAGCTATCCCGATCACCACGGTGGCCGCGATTACCGCAATCAACGGCCACCGCCGTCGCAACGGGATAGACCGCGCTTCGCTCGTCACGCTGCCCAGGGCTTGCGATTCTTGGGGCATCGATGGCGGATCGGATGCGGACGGGCCCGATGGGCTGCCGCTAGCGCCCTTGGCGTTGGGCTCAGAAGACATCGTGTCCTCGAAATTCGAGAGCAGCGAATCGACGGAAGCAGCGTACTCGAGGGGTGCGATCGGCTTCGCCGAAGATAGAATGCGCGCCGCGCGCTCAATCGAAGCGCGCGACCGATCCGGTGCGAACGGCGCCAAACTCCTTGCGAGTCGGACCACGTCCTGAAAACGCCCGGACCGCTGTTTTGCCAAGCACCGCGCGACCACCTTTCCCAGTTCTTTCGGCACGTCTGGGCGGTATTTTGAGACCGCTGCCGGTTCCTCGTGCGCGATTGCGATACTCAGCGCTTGGAGCGTCGCCCCGGAGAACGGCCGCCTACCAGCAAGGAGCTCGTACAAGATGACGCCGAGGGCCCAGATGTCTGCGCGATAGTCGATGTCGCTCGGCGACAACATTTGCTCGGGCGCCATGTACTGCGGAGTCCCCATCGCGCCGCGCGTCTCAGGCACCGTGGGCGAGCCTGCTCCGCTCAATACCTCCGCCGAAAGTTTCGAGATTCCGAAGTCGAGAACTTTGATCCACGGTAGCCCATCGGTGCGCTTCACGAGCATCAAGTTGGCGGGTTTCAAATCGCGGTGGACGATCCCAAGAGCGTGTGCGTCGGCCAGCGCCTCGCACGTTTGGACGACATAGTCGACCGCGTCTTCTACCGGCACCGCCTTCCGCGTGCGGAGCAGCGCCGCTAAGTCGGTCCCGTCAAGGTACTCCATGACGATATAGGGCGAACCCTCAACAAGTTGGCCGGCGTCCAATACACGAGCTACGTGCTCATTCTTAATCCGCACGGCCGTGCGGGCTTCCTTCAGAAAGCGCGCCACCGCATTGCGATCGCCGATCGAATGTGGTTGTAGGAACTTGAGCGCAACGCGCTCGTCGAGCTCGAGGTGCACTGCGGCCACGACCACGCCCATTCCGCCTTGTCCCACGACGCGCTCAATACGGTACTTGCCGGCGACAGTCTGTCCTTCGCGCACCGGCGAGTCCATGGCTCGCAGGGTAGGCCAAACGGCGGTCGCGCGCGCGTGGGACGTGCACGTTGACTAGACCGGGGATGCAGCTCCAGCGCGTCACGCGCCAGGAGCTACGGCAAAACGAGGTAAGCGACGGCTTCAGGCCCAGGTAACGAATACGGCTTCCTGCTCGGTGGCGGATCGTTCACGCCGAGTGCAACCGTCATGGCGTGCGGATCGACGGAAGAAGCGCAAACGAAGTACTGCGCATTGCAAGATGTCCGTGCGCGCAGTTACAGCGGTGATGTAGCGCGACAACCGTCCGGCACAACACTTCGCTCGCCCGCGGATGACGTACAATTGGTGTGGCAAGCTTCGCGCGGCGTTCGCGGCGAGCGGTTTTGTGCCCCAACCCTGCGTAGGGAGTATCCATGAGATCCAACCACATTCATTGGCTTCCACCTCTGGTGAGCCTGAGCAGCCTCGTAATGTCGGGGGCGGCACACGCGACGGTCGTCTGGCCGTCGACCTTCGAAAAGGGCGACCTATCGGAGTGGGGGACCCCCAACAACCGCACCAAGACCCTCCCGGATGGCACCATCCGCACGAACATCGAGGTCGTCGGAGATCATGTCTACACGGGCAAGTACGCGTGCAAGCTCACCGTGCATCCCGACGACAGCTTCCCCTCATATATGCAGAATCGGGTCGACATGGGACATCAAAGCAGGCTCACGGCGGAGGGAAACGACACGTGGATCTCCGGGCACTACATGATGCCCGCGGACGCGGGCATGAGAAACGAGTTTGCCTTCTGGGAGTCGAACTCGAGCTACCAAAACGTCATGGACTTCTGGGTCGAGCCGAAGACCGGCGGCGGCACGACCATCGGCTTCGGCGTCGATCTCCTCGGGATTACCAAGGTCTGGACGGGCGACTTCGCCGTCGGCAAGTGGCATCAGGTCGCGATGCACGTCCACTGGTCGGCGAGCCCGCAGCCAGTGTTGGGCACGATCGACGTCTGGTTCGACGGCCAGCAGGTCGTGACTGCGTACAAGTACAAGACCAAGCCCGACATGAACACGCTGTTTTTCCAGACTGGCCTGCACCGTAGGCTTCGCCCCCCTGGGAACATCGTCGACACGATTTACTTCGACGATTTCGTCGAGGCTGATTCGTTCGCCGACGCGGCGATAGCGGCGCCGATCCAGCCGGGAGGCGACGGCGGCGCGACGAGCGGGGCCGGCGCCGACGGCAGCGCGGACGATGGAGGCGCTGGCTCGGGCGCAATGGATGCGAGCAACGCCGGATCGGGCGTTGCGACGTCCGGCGTCGGCGCGATGTCGGGTGCAATTTCGTCGACGGGCACGACGGGCGCCTCGGGCACGCTGGGATCGAGTGGGACGAGCGCAGCGGTTGGCGCGAACAGCGGTGCCGCAGCGGGAGCAACGAGCGGCGCAGCACCCGCGACCGGGACGGGAGGCGGGGCCGCCTCGGGATCGAGCAGCGGTTGCGGCCTGTCGGGCACGCGCACGCCCTCGGCAGCAGGCGTCTCGGTGCTTGCGCTCGTCGGTATCGCTCTCTCCCGGCGACGCCGCCGGCGAGGGTGAAGCCGACCTAATGCGGACCGGTCGCTTATCTAGGGCGAAATACTGCCAACTAGACTTCGCAAATAGTCGGTGAACCATACCTGACCATCTGGGCCGGCCATGATACCATCAAAACCACAGAGCGCGCCCATCGGGTTCGCAACCTTGAACTCCGTGACGGCACCCGTTGGTGTGATCCGGCCGATCTGACACACCGTGTTGTCAGGAGAAGTTTCCGTAAACCAAATGTTACCGTCGGGCCCAGCGGTGATCCAGGTCACCCGATCGTTCGTCGTCGGCGTTGCAAACTCAGCAAATACCTGGCCTGAAGGCGAGACTCGTCCAATCTTGCCCGGCCCAGTCCCGTTCTCGTTCGCGGTGAACCACAGATTGCCGTCAGGTCCCCTCGCAATGCCAGAGGGAAAATTCGTGGCGCCGGTCGGAGGGGCATATTGTGCCACCGCGAGGGTCGAGACCGTAACTTTGCCAATGTTGCCAGGTATCGCGCAGGCTTGAGGGCAGGAGTCGGTAAACCAGATATTGCCATCTGGACCTGACGTGATGGCCCAAGGCGTTAACTGACTAGCGTACGCGGTGAACTGCCCGTCGGTCGTCATGCGATCTATCTTGTTTGTCGCCTGATCGATAAACCACAGATTGCCATCGGCCCCAACAGTGATGGCGTAAAATGAGCAACCTCCACTGCAAAAGGAAGCAGGCGGCGTGAACTGCGAAACGGTTCCCGCCGTTGTCATGCGGAAGACCGAGCCGCACCCGGACTCGGTGAACCATATGTCACCGCCTGGTAAGACGGCGGTGATCTCCTGTGGCCGAAAAGCTGCGCATGTCCCAGGATTTGGGACCGCGAATTCCTTGATCGCCTGGGATTGGGGCACGAGGCGTCCGATCTTGCCGGCCGAGCCTTCGATGAACCAAATGTTGCCGTCAGGTCCGGCCGTGATCCCCAATGGACCGGAGCCCGTCGTCGGAGTAGGAACGAGGTTTATCGTCGGTGGCGGCCTCACCGTGGCCGAATACGTCACGCTCGCGACGGCGCCCGTGGCCGAGGTGACGGTCACCGTCACATTCATCGTGCCGGTGGTCGCGTAGAGGTGTGTCGCGCAGCTCATCACTGAAAACTGACCCGAAGCGCCAACTACCGCTCCGGCGCACGTAGATCCGTCCCCCCACTTGATGCTTGCAGAGAGAGCCGGCGCAGCCGGGTTCGCGTCGCTCCCAAACGCAACCGGACCGTAAAGGGGAAGGCCCAGCGTCGCCGTGACAGAGGCGCCCGAGACCGTGAGCTCCATCGTGCAACCCACCGCGATGCACGCCTGCGCGCCGCCGCAGCCCATCGCGGTACCCCATTGTCCGCCCGTACACGTCTGTACGTTGGAACCCGAGCACCGTGTCGCGCCGTTGGAGCACGCGCCGCAAACCCCGGCTCCGTTGCAAGCTCCGGAGTCGCAAGGAACGGCCGCCGTCCATTCCCGGTCTAGGCACGTCTCGACAGCGTTCCCCGTGCACCGCTTTTCCCCCGCCGCACAAGCCATAGAGCTGGTCTCTGAAGCGCCGCCGTCGCCATCGGCGGCGCCTTGCTGCGAGCCCTCCATCGAAGACTCTGCGCCAAATGGTACATCTGCCAGAGCGCCTCCCTCCCAACCAGCGTCAGTGTCCCCGGTAAACGCATCACGGACTCCCCCCGTTTCCGCGTCGCCATCGTTCCCGGTGTCGTCCGGGAAGACGCGAATGCCTAGCAGCGCTCCACACGCGACCATTCCGCCCGCAAGCAGTGTCAACAGGAAAGTCCGAAGCCAAGCCATCAGAATCTCGCTCGCAAGAAGAGTTCGCGGCCGTTCGTACCAACCTCGGCTCGACCTTTCGGCACTGTCAGCCAAGCGACCACGCCGGCAGCCCCCGCAACAGTGCCAATCACGACCACGACAGTCGCTATGTCCGCCAGGTTTGAGGCGTCTGCGGAATCTTTGTGGCGTGCAGGGTTCTTTTCCTTGGCCGCAGCGTCGTCTTCCGCCTTCGCCACCAGACCGAGTATTCCTCCGGCTCCCATGGCGACGATACCCGCCCCGCCCATAACGAGCCCAACGATGCGCTGACTATCTCCAGGGTGGTCTCCCTCCTGGGAAGCGGTATTCGCCGGGGAAAGCACGGAGCCGGAAAGGGTTGTCGCTGTACGTGCAGGCCCCAATACGGCCGAGGAACTCACGGGCGAGCGATGCAGTTCGGGAACGTCCACCGTGAATGTCTGTCCCTCCGAAGTTGCGAGCACTGACTGGGTCCACGATTCGAATCCGGTCGCCTCGGCGCGGATCTCGTGCGTACCTGGATCAACCGGGATCGCAACGCCCCAAGCGGCAGGTGAAACGTCGACCCCATCCCGTTTGACGGTAAGTGCCGGCTCTTGCCGGACCACATGAAGCATAAGGCGGGTGAGCCGCGGCTCTAAGCCGGTCTGACGGCGCTTGGCCTACGTTGACTCTTCAGTGCGGCCGGCCTGGATTGCGGCAGACGATGCTCCCCCATACGTCGTCTCGCCCTGTTCTTTCGTAGCAGTCGCCTAGATTGAGGAGAACTCCCGCCGTCGCGTAGAGTCTTCGGGCAGCTTCGAATTTCGGGCATGCGAGGTCGTAGTTGCCTGCCCCAGCAAGGCGACGCCCCTCGTCGAACAGGGCTCTGGCCGCAGCCTGGTCTTCGGCTTGAGCGTGTGCGGGTCGAGCCCGGATGGTAACCGCCGACGCAAGCAGCAGCGCGCAAAGCAAGCATTGCGGCCTAGGAATTCTCATGGGTAGTTAGCTTGGCGGAAGTCGGTACGATCTGCCTCTCGGAGCCTACTGCTCCAACCGATGACGGCAAGGATTGGGATCGGCATGATTCGAGCTGCGAGTACAGCTTCCGCACGGGAACAACTCGCGCCGGTTGGTGCCCACCTCGGCCGAGGCGTCTCGATCACTGAAACTGCACGACCGGAGCCGCAGAGCCTGCGGTGCCGGCGGTACCATCAAGCCCGGGCACGGCCCCCAAGACCCCCTTTCCGCCGCTACCCCCATCGCCGGTCTTGCCCACCTTCGCGCTACCCAGCATTTGCGCCGTTCCCGCCCAGACCACTGCAGCCGAAAGGCCGCCCGCGCCGCCGCCTCCACCACCCCCAGTTCCGCCATAGCCACCGCGTCCGCCCTGGCACGCGTCGGCTCCACCGCCGCTCCCACGGTTGCCATAGGCCTGCCCTGGCTGTCCGTTGGCGCCGTTGCCGCCCCGGCCAGCATCCGTTGTCGCCAGAGTACAGAGGTCGAAGACGACGGTTGACTGGTACGCGAGAACGCCGATGCTCGAACCCCCTCCTGTGCCAGCCGCTCCGCCGGCCCCACCACATCCGCCGGCGCCCCCCGCTCCGCCACCTCCATTCAGGCTCTGCGAGGCGCCACCCCCGCCGCCTTGTCCCACAGTCCCGTTTCCACCCGCCCCGCCCGCGGAAGGTGTCCAACCCGTCTCATCAAGTCTTGCCCAGGTGGTGGCACCTTGTCCAGCGCTCCCACCGACCCCATTTGCGCCCGCCGCACCACCGCTTCCCTTCGTAATCGAGCAATCGTGCGCAGATGCTATGCCCTTGTTTGAAGTTGTCCCTGGCGTCCCATCCATGCCATCGGCGCCTATGTCGGCGGGTGGCCCGCCGGCTCCACCGACGCTCGCGGCAGGAACTCCGTTGCAAGTGTTCGGCGTGGGCGGCGCACCTCCGTCGGCGCTGCCGGGCGCTCCTGCCGGAGCCATCGGAAATCCCTGCAGTCCAACTGGATCCTGCCCGTCTTTTCCCTTGCCGGCCGCGATGTCGCAGCGTCGCATGAGCACGCTGCTAGCTGGGCGAGTGAATTTGCTTGCGAATACCGCGATGCTCGAGTCGCCGGCGTTGGCTCCGGCCAGTGCGTGGAATCCAAAGTCCTCGATGATGACACCTGCGGTTAGACCCTTGAGCGTGAGAACGACTCCCGGTGTTGTGGGCGCCAAGACCGTCGGTGTCCCCGCCGTCCATTTCCACCCGTGCACGCAATCGAGGCCGCCGTAGAGGGCTAAAGCGTCGCCGCTGGCGTCGATCGTGACCTGCTCGTTGTAGGTGCCCCCGCAGGCGAGAACACGTTTTGCGCCTGCGGCCGCCATTTTTACGGCATCGCCGATCTTGAGCAGCGGATCGGCCATCGTGCCCGCTGCCCCGTCATGGCCGCTCGGCGCGACGAAGACTCCCGACGCATCGGTGACGACGCACGCGTCGGGGGCCGACGGCTTCTTCATTGGGTCGCACACGAATCCGTCAAAGCCGTCGAACCCGTCAAAGCCGTTGAATGCGTCGGTTGCGTCGATGGCATCGGACCCGCTCGGCACATCCGAGCTCGCCGTCCCGTCGTCGCTTGCCTCGGGCCCGGCGTCGCCCGTAGCTCCGTCGCTCGTGGCTCCGCCATCGGCGATGGTTGCATCGCTGCCAGCCTCCGCGGTGGGCCCGGGAGCTGTCACAAGCCGGTGCAGCGAGCCCTGCGCTCAGGGCGATCGCCAGCGATAACGCCACCGCCGTATTTCGAGAAACGCGCCTCGGGCTGGGGGGTGTGGGGGGAGCGGCCTCGCTCCCTCCATGCCCGCCGTGGCTGAAGTGGTTGCCGGAACGGAGCCGCGACAGAGGCGCGGCGGAGTGAGGCTCATGCTGAACTTGGTTTCTCGTCATTAACCACCCCACGCTAAAACCTCCCCACGACCACGGCGCCGGCTTGGTGCTCGGACGCGAGCGGGACGACCGCAATCGAGTGGCTATCCGCCCTCGGCCAAAAAAACCAAGTGGCCAGTCCGCCTGCGAGTAGCACTCCACCCGTAACGAAGAAGACTCGGGCGGCGTTGATGTCGTCCGCACGCGTCTGCGCGGCGCTTGCAAGCTGCTGGCAACCTCCGCTCGCTGCCGATGGCGGACACGACGGATTGTCCCTCTTGAGCCTTTGAACGTCGCTCGCCGCGCTGTCCGCGCCGACCGCGAATCCCACTCCGGCCGCAATGGCGCCGGCGCCTAGCGCGCCGAGCGATACCGCGACGATGGTGCGCGCGGCTCCGGGTCCGCGGGAACGTGTCTCGGCGCCGGGGTCTGCAGTTCCATTCGGGGCCCCGGCCCCGGCCGCCGTCGCGGTTCCGGGCGCCGTCGCGGATCCAGGCGCGGCCGCTGTTGCGGATCCGGCTCCGGCCGACGTCGCGGTCGTTGGCGCCGTCGCGGTGACGGCGGTCGCGGGCGCACGCGCAGCGGCGGCCGGTCGCGGCTCGTCCTGACCAAAGCGAATGTGAGCCACTTGGCCCGCGGACAAATCCCCGACAACCGCTTGCGTGCCCTGCGCGAGCCTGGCCTCGATGACGTGGTGCCCGGGCGACATGTCGAGCGGCTCGGTCAGCGGTGTCGTGCCGGCGGAAGCCCCTCCGTCGACCATGAGCACCACTCCCGCGGGGGCTTTCACTTCGACGTGCCCCACCAGACCCGCGAGGCCGGCGGCGTGTGTCTGTGCGTCTTCTCGGTCGGCATCGGTCGCCAGCGTGTCGCGCGTGACCTGCTTGAAATGGGTCAAGGCTTCGGTAACGTGCCCAGTCTTTTCCTCGCAGAGGGCGAGATTCATCAGGATACGCGGCCGATGCAGCACCGCGTAAGCCTGTAGGAACGAGACGCGTGCCCCCTCAAGGTCGCCCGCCTTAACGCGGCGCAGCCCTTCTTCGAACCGCGCCTGCGCTTCGTGCTCGGCGGCTTCGTCGATTGCGAATGAAACGGAAGCTGTGGTCAGGATCAGAGCCCCGGCAAGTAGAGCGAGTGCGAGCGTTCGTTTCATGGTTTTCGGTCGGCGACCCCGTCGCGGGGCGACCAACGTACCGCTCCTTGCGCCAGTTCACGAGTAAGAGATCGCGTGTGCGGTCTCGTGAGTGAAAGGCGCGCTAGAAACTCGTGCGAAACTCGCCCAGGTCTCCCGATGGCAGCGCGGTCGATGCTGACGCGGATATGGCAGGTTTCGCGTGGCGCTTGGGCACCTGAACGAGCGGGGTCGAGGCGCGCGCGCGGGCCGTAGCGCTCGACGGCGGCGCCGTAGACGCGATTGTCTCGGCATGCGGATTCGGGATCGGCGCCGCCGGGCTCTCCACCGCGACCGGCGGTGCTGGAGGAGTGGCCGGGGGAATGGGCTGGGTGAAGGGGGCGGCCGCCATCGGCATGCGGCGGATCGCAAGCTCGAGAACCAGAAAGAACGCTACCACGACCATGATCCCTGCCATCGCGGCCACCAGCACCCGCCGTCCCACGGGCGACGGCGTGAGGATAGTAGCCGCCGCCTCTCGGTTGTTTGAACCCGACGGGGGCGCTCGGAGGGAACGTCGCGGCTGGATGGCGGTCGGCGTCAGGGGCCGATCCAAGAGCACTTTCGCGGGGTCCTCGGGTGGCGGATGCTCCGACGGGTGCACGGTGTGCTCGGTGTGGTAGGTCGCGCTCGCTTCGCCATCGCTCTGCGGCGTCGTCTTTGGCCGGTCGAGCCGCTGCTCGCCCATGCCCTCGAGAAGCAACTCGACGGAATCCTTCTTCGGTGTTCCCGCGGGCGGGTCGGGCGTAGCGGCGGCCGGCGGCAACGGCGTCAGCAAGATGCCCGGCGCCGGCACGACGACACCCAGAGATCGTTTGGGAGCCACGCCCGGCTGGCTCGGGGGGTCACCCACTCCGGGATCGGTCCCCGGTCGCGGCGCTGCCGGATCGGGCGCCACATTGTGATTCGGGCCCTTGATCAATGCCGGGGGCGCCTCCGACGCGCGCCGTGCGCTAGGGGTCGAAGGGTCCGTATCGTTGTCCTTGATCACCATGTGCTGGAAGTCCCAGTCTATGCTTTTACCGCTGATTCGGTCGGCACACCAAGGAAGCGCGCGGGAAGCCGGGCGATCCCCCCTCGACGGGCTCCACCGGGTGCGTATAGATCCCACACTATGACGATTTTGGGCGGCTTTGGCAGCACAGGACGCGGCGCGGGCACCGGCGGCGCGGGGGCGCCTAAGAGCGGGGGCGGCATCCCGTTCGTTACCGAGCGGGATTTTGAGCAGGAGGTGCTGCGCTGCGAGCTGCCCGTCCTCATGGAGTTTACGGCCGATTGGTGCCAGCCGTGCAAGGCAATCGCCCCAGAGGTCGAGGCTTTCGCGCGCGAACAGTCCGGCAAGGTCAAAGTGGTCCGGATCGACGTCGACAAAGCGCCCGTCATCGCGCAACAGCTTCGTGTTCAAAGTGTGCCGACCTTCATGGTCGTCGCCGAGGGGCGAATTCAGGACGCAGTCGTCGGCGCCATCCGCAAAAAGAAGATGCAGGAGCTCGTGGAGCCGTTTCTTCCACGGTCCGTAGGCGCGTTCAAGCCAGTCGAGCTGGCTCAGCTCGTTAGCGCAGGGGCCGTCGTGCCCATCGATACACGCGATGCCGCTGCCTACATGCGGGCGCACGTGCCCGGGGCGGTCAACATGCCCATCGAGGGGATCGAGTTGCGGCTGGCGGAGCTGCAAATGCTGCCGGGCCAGCCAGTCCTCTATTGCCGCGGGGGCGACAAGACCAAGGAGTTGAGCGAAAAGCTAGCGGCGCAGGGCACCCCCGTGGGGTTTCTCGAGGGGGGCTTGCTCGCGTGGGAGGCCGAAGGCCTGCCGATACAAAAGTGAGCGTATCGGTGCGGATCTCGCACCTTGATCTTCTTCGCCCAAGGCTGAGCGCGACGCGATTTCGCACCGTATAGTGAATAAGGATGGTCAGAAGCAGCAATCGCCCGACCCTTCCGCCGTCGTTCGACGTTGCTGCGTATGCACGCGACTCGGAACGAAAGTCGCGCGCCTCGCTGCCGTCTGTTAGTGACGCGGTCGACGTCACGCCGTCCGAAGTTCGGCGAGTGAGCCGTCCGCACACGGGGACCGTCGTCAGCACCGAAGCTTGGGCGCGCACGGTGTTGGGGACGCCGGTCGTCATCATGTCGCCCGATTCGCTCAAACGTCTTCCGCTGGATCATCGAGCGGGGTTCGTGCTTTCGCTCATCGACGGGTCCGTCGATTTGGAAACGCTTGTCGATCTGTCGGGCATGGATCGCAACGAGGTGCTTGCTCTCGTGCGCCACCTCTGCGATTCGGGGATCGTCGTCTTTCAGTAGCGCACCGGCCCGTCCCAGGTTTGTCGTTTGGGGCCGCTTCAGGTTTGTGGCGTGGGTCCCGAACCCACGCCCCCAAACGGGTCGCGCGCATCCGGCTGGGGGGTGTGGGGGGAGCGGCCTCGCTCCCGTCCCAGGTTTGTAGTTTGGGGCCCCGCCCCCAAACGCCCGCCGTGGCTCCAGTTGATGCCGGAACTCCGCCGCGCCGGAGGCGCGGCGGAGTGAGGCTCATGCTGAACCTGGCTGAATTAACAACAGGTGCAGGTCCAGAAGGTTCGAGGTGCCGGGCCCGCGCACAAGACATCCGAGAGCCTTGAGCGGAGTCTCGCTATCGCAGCGCTCGAGCGAACCAGCCGGATCGAGGCCCGCATTCTCCGCCCGGGTCCAAGTGGATCCATCGACCACGGCGCCGGACGCGTCGGACGAGCCGTCGCGATCGTCGGTGCCGGCGGCGAGAAAACTCGCTTCTCGCACGCCGGAGATCTCGCGCGCCATCAGGAGGGCCAAATGAGTGGCGCGCCCGCCTTTGCCGTGCCCGGCGACGACGATCGTCGGTTCGCCGTTGCCGATGAAGGCGCGCGCAGGACCGCGTCGCCGAGCTTCCTCTCGGGCCCTTTCGCCGTAGGCGCCGGCGAGATCTTGCACCGGGCTTTCGGTGTTGTGCGATATCGCGTCGGTGGCGAATCCCTTGGACAGAGCGACGTGGCGAGCCTCGTCGGATACCCGTTCGGGTCCCGCCAGAAGTCGGTAGTCGATGTGAGCCAAGCGAGGGTCGCCTTCTTTCGGTGTCTCGGAGATCGCTCCGGCAGCTCCTCGGCGCAAGTACTCGAGGGCGCGAAGAGGCGCGTTCGGAGCCAACTTCTCGACGAGGGCCACCGCTTGCGCAAACGTGGTCGGATCCGGCGACAGCGGGCCCGAAGCGATCGTGCCGGGGTCGTTGCCGACGACGTCGGAAAGGGCGAAAACAAGGGTTGGCGCTTGCGTTGCGAGTCCCAGTTGACCGCCCTTGATGGCCGAGAGGTGCTTGCGAACCGTGTTCAGCTCGGTGACGTTGGCCCCCGCGCGCGAGACTTCGCGGACGGTCTGGCGCTTCTCGTCCAGCGACAAGTCGCCGGCGGGAAAGCACAGCGCGGCCGAGCCGCCTCCGGATAGCAAGACCACGAGCCGCTCGGTCTTGGAAAGGCTGCGCACCAGATCGCGAGCGGCGCGAGCGGCCGCAACGCTGCGCATCGACGGTTCGGGGTGGTCCGATACGAGGCAGGTCATTCCGGCGGGTACGTGCGGATCTTCGGGAAAGCGAGTCTCGGGCGCCACAACGAGGCCGCCGGAAATGCGCCGGGGGCCGAGAACGCCCAAGAGCCCCTCGAACATCGGGAAAGCGACTTTGCCGACAGCAAGCACGTGCACGCGCGGCCCACCCGCGGCGCTGCCGAGGGTCGCTGAATCGGCCGCGAGTGCTTCACGAACGAGCGTGGCGCCGTCGACGCGGTGGGCCACCTCAAGGAACAATTCGGTTAGGTTCGTCACTCTAGTTCAACCCCTCCCCCCAAACGCCTCAGCAGGAACCCCGTTTGGGTCTCGGCCCCAGCGGCCTCAGTTTAGCGCCCCACGGGAGTGGTAGCGCGGCTCGTAGTGCGCGGATAGAACGTGGATTCATGACCGCAAAGCGAAAGACCCCCGAGCAACTTCGCAGCCACCGCTGGTACGGGGCGAGCGACCTTCGATCGTTCGGCCATCGCTCGCGTACCGCCCAGATGGGCTACAGCCGCCCGGACTACGCGGGCAAGCCGGTCATCGCGATCCTCAATACATGGAGCGACATCAATCCGTGCCACTCGCACTTTCGTACGCGCGCCGAAGAGATCAAGCGCGGCATTTGGGAGGCCGGAGGCTTTCCTGTCGAGATGCCCGCCATCTCGCTCTCGGAGATCTTCCAAAAGCCGACAACGATGCTCTATCGAAACCTGCTCGCGATGGAGACCGAGGAGCTCTTGCGCTCCTACCCCGCGGACGGCGCCGTGCTCATGGGGGGATGCGACAAGACGACGCCAGCTCTGATGATGGGCGCCATCAGCATGAATTTGCCGGCCATCTATTTCCCCGCGGGCGCGATGCTGCGTGGGGACTGGCGCGGCGGCACGCTGGGCAGCGGCAGCGATGCATGGAAATACTGGGCGGAGCTACGGGCCGGCAACATCACGCAGAACGACTGGGTCGAGATAGAAAGCGGAATCGCGCGTTCTCCCGGCACGTGCATGACGATGGGCACGGCTGCCACCATGATGAGCCTCGTCGAGGCCATGGGTTTCGCCTTGCCCGGAGCTTCTTCGCTGCCGGCTGTGGACTCGCGCAGTGGCCAGATGGCGACTCATGTCGGCCGGCGGATCGTCGACATGGTGTGGGAGGACCTCAAACCTTCGGACATCCTGTCTGCGGCGTCGATTGACAATGCTATCACGATCCTTCTTGCCCTTGGGGGGTCGACCAACGCTGTGGTCCATCTGGTGGCGATGGCGCGGCGTGCCGGGATAGCGCTCGATCTCACTCGCTTCGACGAGCTCTCGAGGAAAGTACCGGTCGTCACCAATCTTCGCCCGTCCGGCAAATACCTCATGGAGGACTTTTGCTACGCCGGCGGGCTGCCGGCGCTGCTCAACGTGCTCGGTCCGCTGCTCAATCTGGAATGCCTGACGATCACCGGAAAGACTTTGCGCGAGAACGTTGCGGGCCGGCCTGTTTACAATACGGATGTCATCCGAACGCTGGACAAGCCGTTTGCGCCCTCTGGAGGGCTCGTCATCTTGCGGGGCAACCTGGCCCCCGACGGAGCCGTCATGAAACCGGTGGCGGCCGAGCCTCGTTTGCTCAAACACGCGGGCCCGGCCATCGTTTTCAATAGCTACGACGAAATGAGTGCGAAAATCGACGATCCTGCTCTCGAGGTGACGGCCGACTCGGTGCTCGTGCTTCGCAACGCCGGTCCGAAAGGGGGGCCGGGGATGCCGGAATGGGGGCAATTGCCTGTGCCGAAGAAGCTCTTGCAACAGGGCGTGCGCGACATGCTCCGAATGTCCGACGCGCGCATGAGCGGGACGAGCTATGGCGCGTGCATCCTTCATGTCGCGCCGGAATCGTTCGTGGGCGGACCGCTCGCGCTTCTGCAGAACGGCGACATCGTGGAGTTGGACGTTGCGGCACGCAAATTGGACATGCGCGTCAGCGAACAAGAGCTCGCACGACGGCGCGCCGCATGGCGTCCCCCCCAGAGCATTTATCCGCGCGGATACGGCGCTATCTTTTCGACCCATATCCGGCAAGCGAACGACGGTTGCGACTTCGATTTCCTCGAGGGAACCGCGCGCATTCCCGAGCCGGAGATTCATTAATTTCAGACCTCCTGGTCAGGGCGTCCATCAGTGGCTTAGGGAGTTCCAGAGTCGTGACCGGAAAGCATAGGCCCGTGTTCACGATTCGCCGAAAAGTGGCTGCGCGCGGGGCTCGCACGATCAGGGCTGTCGGGGCGACGTAGCTAGAACCGCTCCCAATTGTCCTGATGCTGCAGACGCAGACAGGCGCTACGGGTGATTTGGGAGCTGCCGTACGCGGGCGAGCGAGTTGCTAGAGGTAGCCCAGTACACGCCGGCATCGTCGACCGCAAAGCTGGCGGGAAACTCGTCATCGTCGCCCCACCTGGAAAGAGCCGTTGCGCGGCCCCCGGATTTGGAGAGGCGCATTAGCCCGGTCGGCACGGCGACGTAGAGGCAACTACCATTGAGGAGGATACCATCGGCATTAGAGGCAAAAACCGTTTCGCCGACGCCCCCATCTTGGGGCAGACGATGGATGCCACTGCCATCGGTCCAGTAGAGGAGCCGGTCGTCGAGCGCGAGAGCGTAGCTGCCCGCGGTGATTGGGGAATCCACGATATGTTCCACACTCCCAGTGCTTTTGGACCACCGCCAGACGCCATTGTGCGCCGCCCAGTACACGTGCCGGTCATTTACGACGATATTGCGCAATCCGCGGTGCTCCGATGCGATGACCGTCGTCGGTCCGCCGGACTTCGAAACCCGCATCACCTGACCTAGATCTGATGGCGCTTCCCCTGCATTCACCCAATAGACAAACGCGTCATCGAGGGC